>Ga0209296_1000044_pt1 | contig 109848 bp, 87 predicted proteins | sample S_130206_EF_Meta_FD_187319 | JGI IMG/M metagenome (GOLD analysis project Ga0209296, IMG submission 187319) | Freshwater microbial communities from Lake Simoncouche, Canada to study carbon cycling - S_130206_EF_MetaG (SPAdes) (version 2) | ecosystem: Environmental > Aquatic > Freshwater > Lake ... | reverse complement strand
GGTTTCGATTTGCGCCTGACAGAAGGTTACATTCCATCGATGGGTAAAATGCGCTGGAAAAACCAAGCTGGAAAAACACTTATTATCCCAATTGAACTGGACGAAATGGGGCAGTGGAAAGCAACATTGGCTTCTTCAATCGAAGATGGTTCTGTAACCATACGCATTGGGGATGGGAGAGCTGGGCCATTGCCCATTATCCGGAAAAATCGCCCCACTTTGGAAATGGTCTCTGCGAAAATACTTATGCCCGAATGGTTTGGGAAGCGCCCTGATGGTTCTCCTTATGAAAAAACCTTCCCCAAGGGTGACATCGATGGCATTGAAGGCAGCACGGTTCAAGTTGAATTCAAAAGTTCACAACCATTAAAAGATGCAACTTTAGTCGTCAAAAATTATGATTCAAATCTTACCCCCGAGACAATGCCCTGCGCACTAGGAGAAAATAAGCAAACCTTAATTGTTCGTTTTAATCTTAAATTGGGAAATGTAAGATATCAGGTTAACATTAGTAACCAAGATGGCTTGGAATCCAACCCTAACTGGCAGCGAAAACTCACCGTATTACAAACACCAGAACCGTTGGTAACTCTATTAGCAGAGCAAGTGCCGGGCATTGTAAGAGTTTTTGGCAAAGATGAAGACACTGAAATCGATGGACTTCCCGTATTGATTGGAAAACAATTCAGGGTTGCATACAAAGCTGAAAGTTATTCAGGTTTATCGATTGCGAAGTTCCGCTATCGGATCAATGAAAAAGGTGATTGGAATACACTTCCTCTTCAAGAGTTCAAACCTGAATCAGAAAAAACAGGTAAATTCCTAATAGAAGCAGGATCATTTGAAAATAGCCCTGCAAAAGCTTCGATCGATTTTTACCCATTGCCCTCGGAAGACCCTTGGAAAACACCAAGCAGAAGACTTGCGGGTGGCAGATTTGATTTCCAGATTGGGCCATTAAAAAACATTCGGGTAGGCGATAAAATAGAGTATTTTGTTGAAGTCACCGATATGAACCCTGCAGAACCTAAAACTGGGCAGTCTGAAATACTAATCAAAGAAGTTGTAGGCTTGGATGAATTACTAGCCTGGTGGAGACGAAAAGAAAAAGAAACAGAGAAATTAATGCAACTTAAAAACAAACAAGCGACAGTTTTCGAAGGCTTTCTACCGAATTTAACTCCAAAACCTTGATATATAAGGTTTTAAAGTAAATTAGCATTGGCAATGTGATTAGTTATAGGTTAGCATTACAAAAGATATTCCTACCTAAAGGTGATTAAACCATGTTTAAAACAATCCGCTTATCTTTGCTTTGTTTTCTGATTTCTCTTCCAGTCTTGGCCCAAGGCCAAACCACAACAAAAGTGAAAATTGAAAGGCAAGAATCAACTGCCTTACAAACAGAAAAAGCAACCAAGCGTCTCGAGACCTTGTTGAACATTTTGTCGTACTACAACCTTAACGATACTGAAGAATCAAAGTTGGTTGTCGAAGCCACCACAGTTCTTAAATCCTTGCGCCAGCAAGATATGGTTGCGGTTATTAAACACCTCGAAACTTCAGCGAATGCAAAATCAAAAACCACCTCTGATGATGAAACTAAACTTGCCTATGTTCGCCATCAGCAAATTTTGGAAAAGCTTCGCGAGTTGGCATTAAAACAACAAGCAATTCGCTCGCTGGAAATTGCTGCTGAAAGAATGGCCAAAGCTTCAAAAGAAGAATTCTCGATCAATGCAACACTTATGATTTTTTACGGTATGCTCGAAGATAAAAACAGCAAAACCAAATCAATGTTCCCAACAATTGTAACCAAGCTAATAGATCGTCAACGCGACCTTAATGTTGATGTATCAGTAATTCTTTCGCAAGCTGCAGATCTTGAATCGAAATTAGATGACCAGCGCAAAGATAGGTTAAAAGAAGGTTTGAGAATTGCCAAAGCTGAAAACATTCGAGGCACGCTTTCTTTGGTTACAGATCATTTAAGCAAATATGGTGACAATCAGGACTCAATTCGCAATTTCAAACCTGCTTCCAACTACACCGAACAAAATCATTTTGCAATGAAGAAAATAGCAGATGCTTGGAGAGCACCAAAAAACACTCTTCAAACATTAAAAGAGCTGCAAGATAAAGTAGGTAAAATGGTTCGCGATCAAAAAGAAATCAATGAAAAGATGAAAGAAGAAGATGCCCCCAAGACACCTGAAGCCAAAATGGAAGTGGCAAAAAAAGAAGCGGACATGGCTAATGTAACCAAAGATATTTTAAAGACCACTGAACCAGCGGTACAAAGTGCAAAACCAGATTTAGCAAAGGCTGAAGCAGCGCTTGAAGAAGCTGCCAAGACTCTTGCTGCTGCAGAAGATAAAAAAGCTGAGGTTGCCCAGGATAAAGCTCTGAAGGCATTAGAAGCTGCAAAAGAAAAAATCGATGCTGAAGTTGCAAAGATTATGGAGAAGGCGAAAGACCCAGTTGCCAAGGCGCAAGACTTGGTCAATAAAATCGAGAAATTAGAAGAGAAACAAAAGCAGGTAAATGAAACTGCAAAAAACATGACAACGCCTGAAGCAAAACCGGATGCAAAAGCAGCAGAAAACATTGCAAAACAAGAAAAAGACTTATCTGAAAAAGCAAAAGATACTGCAAAGGAATCCTCTGGCATACCTGAAGAAGTAAAGAAAGCATTGGAAAAGGCTGCAGATGCTCAAGAAAAGGCTGCAGACATGGTTGCTAAGAATCCAGAACCCAAAGCAGGGTTGGAAAAGGCTGCCCCTAAAATGAAGGAAGCATTAGAAGAATTAACCAAAGCAAAAGAAGCTGCCAAAACACAGGTAGCTGCAGAAAAAGCAAAAGCTGATGATGTTGCCAAGCGTGAAAAAGCTGCTGATGAATTAGCTAAAGCTGCCGAAATGCAAAAAGAAGTCGCTGAAAAGCTAGACAAGGCAAAGCAAGAAGGTGCAATGGATGCACTGAAATCAAAAGATGTCGCAAAAAATCTTGCAAAAGATGTACAAAAAGCGATGGCAGAAACAGAAAAAGCAGCTAAAAACGCAATGGGCGATGCTAAAGAAGCAACGGATGAGGCTGTAAAAGATCAGAAAGATTCTGAAAAAGCTCTGCAAAACAATGATCTTGCAAAAGCTGCTGAAGCTGCTGCTGATGCTGCAGAAAAACTGGATATGGCCGCAAAAGATGCTGCTGAAATGGTGAAAGCTGACAAACAGGATAAAGCTGTTGCTCAAGCAAAAGAAGAGATGAAACAAGCTGATGTTAGCGAAGCTGCGCGCAGGGTGGCACAAGCCCTCGACAAAAATAAAGAAGCTGAAAAAGCCACTGCAAATGCCAAAGAAAAACTTGGCGAAGGTAAAGCCGAAATGGATCTTGCAAAGAAGCAAGGCGACCTCGCAAAGCAACTTGATAATGCCAAAGATAAGAACCCTGAAGCAGCAGAAGCTGCTGCGGATGCTGCAAAAGCTTTAGCCAAGGGCGACATTAATAAAGCCATCGAAGCTCAGAAAGCTGCGTTAGAAGGCCTTAATGATTCTCCAGAAAAGGGCGCCAAGGAAATGGCAAATGAGCAGAAAGCTTTGTTAGAAGCAACGCAGGAACTTGCGAAAGCTCAGGATGCAGGAAACATGGCAAAAGATGCAGCAATGCAAGCTGAGGCGTTGGTACCGGATAATCTAAAAGGCGATTTGAAAGCTGCGGAAGCATTGCTTGAAAAGGGTGCCGAAGCTGCGGCAAAGGGCAATATTCAAGAGGCGGCAGCTAAGCAAGCTGAAGCTACCAAGAGTTTGGAAAAAGCATTAGAAATGCTTAATGAGTTGGCCAAGGCCTTGGATGTGCCCATGGGTGTTCCTGGTGAAACGGCACTGGCAAAAGCAGATGGGAAAGCGGAGCCAAAAGATGCTAAAGCTGAACCTAAGGATTCGCCTATGCCTAGCCCCAAACAAGCCGAAACCAAAGGCGATGGGGATCGCAAACCCGATGGCACAGAAGAAGCTGCGCTTGCGAAATTGCTTGAACTTCAAGCCAATGGCGGATTCCTTAAGCTTCCTGAAAAAGAACGCGAAGCTTTATTGCAATCGTTAGGTGCCAATCTCCCACCTGAATATTCAGCTATGATTCAGAAATACTACCGCGACTTGGCAGACAAGCAAAAAACGAGCAAGGCGCCGCTGCCTTCCTCTAGATAAGTTGATCATCATGAACCTATTCAACAGGCGAAAGTTTAATTCTTGCTTAACCGCTTCAATCCTTGGGATTGCAGGCACTGTTATTGCACAGGAAAAAGCTCCTGCTGTAGTTCATGCAAAACTTGATGAGCCTACAAAAAAAGCGATCGCCAAAGCTTTGGCATTCATAGCTACCAAGCAAAACCTGGATGGCTCTTGGTCTGATGGGGGATATCAGCACAGCACTGCGATAACTTCCTTTGCTTTGTTGGCTTATATGAGCCAAGGTCACTTACCTGGGCAGGGTATGTATGGGCCTGAAGTGAATAAAGGTGCACAGTTTTTAATTGCCTCTGCTCGCGAACCCGATGGCTTGCTTATTGGCGCTCGAGGGGGTGGCCAAAGCATGTATTCACATGGCATTGCAACGCTTACCTTATCCCAACTTTGGGGAACGACGTCGGATGATTCGATTCGGCCCGTGTTAAAGCGTGCAGTCGATTTGATTATCCGGAGCCAAAATCCTCAGGGTGGATGGCGCTATAACCCTACGCCTGCTGATGCTGATATCTCCGTCACGGTTATGCAAGTTATGGCACTAAGGGCTGCAAAAAATGCTGGCCTTCATGTTCCTGATCAAACACTCAAAAAAGCAATCGAATACATCGAAAGCTGCAGAGATGCAAAAACCGGAGGCTATAGTTATCAGCCAAGATCTGGCGGCCCAGAATTCGCACGAACCGCAGCAGGGCTTTGTGTTTTACAGTTAGCCGGCAAATATGATTCCAAGGATATTCCCCTAGCTGTCGAATATCTTGAAAAACACTTCAAGAGTAAATCTCACTTTTGGTACGGTCATTACTATGCCAGTCATGCCATGCATCAAGTGGGCGGTGCTGCTTGGAACTCTTGGTATGCAAAGCTAAAAGAACTTGTTTTACCAGAACAAGGGCCGGATGGTTCATGGTCTGGTAACAACCTTGACTCGCACAAAGTTGGGCCTATTTACCAAACCAGTATCGCTGTGATTGCACTCTCAGTGCCTGCACAATACATACCGATTTTCCAACGCTAAGTTCAAACAAGATTCACCTGCATTCATGCACTTTAAATGCAGGTGATTGTTTATTTAAGAAAAACCTTCATTAAATCATGCCCCTTGGCAAAAAGAATTGAACTAGCAGCGGCAGTAACCTCATCATAAGTCTCCTGCCCATTGGCAAGAATTCCTGTACCAGCGATGACAAACGGAACCGCGCCATGCGAATGTGCCCGCGTCTGAACTGGTGTCCGGTGGTCAGGCGAAATTAATATCCGCCAATCCTTGTAGCTGGGCAATACCGCCATCAATGGCGCAACAATGTGTCTATCGATTTGTTCCAGGGCTTCAATTTTGGCATCAACCCGACCTTCATGCGAAGCTTCGTCTGGTGCTTCAACATGTACACAAACAAGGTCGTGGTTTTTGATTGCCTCAATCGCATAACGGCCTTTAGCAGCGTAATCCGTATCAAGATATCCTGTTGCAGTAGGAACATCGATACGGTTCCAACCCAGCAACATGCCGACACCTCGAACGAGATCAACCGCACTGATGATTGCGCCATTCACATGATGAACATCCGCAAACTTTTTTAACACTGGGGAAACGCCCATACCCCAGAGCCAACACTGGGTGGCTGGTTTGTGGCCTTCTGCAATTCGTTTCTTATTCACCTTATGATCAAGAAATAATGCCTGACTTTTCTGCATGATCTCTTTCAATAATTCAGATCCAGGCCCGCTAGGAAGATAAGGTGCCACAGCTTTATCAGGGATATCATGGGGCGGCTGTCCTTTAGTTTCTTTTGCAAATGGCGCGGGCTCTTTGCACCGATAAACCAAGATGTTTCGGTAGCTTACTCCGGCGTGAAATTCAAGTACACCCATCACTTTCCCAGAAGGCGATTTAATTTCTCCACCCAACTTTTCCTGCAGTGTGTTTATGAGTTCCTTTCCATCTTCGTTTGCGATGTGGCCTGCGGTAAAATCTTTCATCACGCCATCAACAACATTCACAAGATTGCAACGAATCGCCCAATCGCCTGGGTTTAGCTTGATGCCCATCGCCACGGTTTCAAGAGGGGCTCTGCCTGTATAAACTTCCATTGGGTCGTAACCAAATAGGCTAAGCGTGGCAACATCGCTTGCGGGGGTAAGAGATGCGGGAACATTGTTGGATAAACCAACCATCCCCATTTTCGCAGCAGCATTCATCGCAGGCCTATTGGCAGCTTGAAGCGGGGTTTTTCCGCCCAAGGATACTTGTGGGTCATCAGCACATCCATCTGGAATGACAATTACATACTTCATATTAGGTACCTATGGGGTTAATCTTCGACAGGATAATGCACAGCACTGCCCGATACACAATCGAGACGAGTCAATTCCTTGGCTGCTGCTTTGAATTTTCCGCACTTGGATAAGTGGGTCATTATAACCAGTTGAACCTTACCATTTGCGTTTTCGCCCTGCGCTTCATGTTGAATAATAGAAGCGATACTAATTTGGTGATTGGCAAGCAAGCGTGTAACATCTGCAAGAACACCAGGTTTATCTTCCACTAGCAACCTAAGATAGTATCGACTATTAACATCATCACTTAAGAGCAAGGGAGTTACAGAACTAGAATCAGACCACAAATTCATGGAAGTAAAAGTATTTTGCGCCCTACCAACAGCGATATCGATGATATCTGCAACCACACTGGAAGCAGTGGGCATTCGACCTGCACCAAGGCCATAATGAAGGGTATCGCCTACCGCATCGCCAATTACTTGAATTGCATTATAGGCACCACGAACCTGTGCAAGTGGGGAATGCATTCGAAGTAAAACAGGGGAGACATGAACCGCAAGTTTGCCATCATTAATCCAAGCTTCAGCAAGCAATTTTATGCCATAGCCCAACTCATGTGCAAAATGAATATCAATGCTGTTTAAGCCAGCAATGCCAACACGATCAATGGCACTAAAGGGAACAGTTTGGCCGAAAGCAATTTGCACCAAGATTGCGAGTTTATGCGCGGTATCGGTACCATCAACATCCATAGTCGGGTCAGCTTCAGCGAACCCAAGTTTTTGAGCTTCAGCCAATGCGCTTTGATAAGAATCACCCGTTTCGCTCATAGATGTAAGAATAAAATTACAAGTGCCATTCAGAATGCCACGCAACCCAATAATTTTATTTGCAGCAAGGCCTTGCGTTAGAGCCCCGATGATGGGAATACCGCCAGCTACGCTAGCTTCAAAAGCCACGCAGCGATTATATTTCCTGGCACAATCAAAAACTTCCTTGCCATGCGTTGCAAGCAAAGCTTTGTTGGCGGTAACAATGTGTTTGCCAGAGGCAAGAGAATCTAAAATGGCTTTCTTGGTCCATGTGGTGCCACCTGCCAGCTCAACCACAATGTCGAGGGAAGGGTCATTTACCACATCTTCCCAGCGTGAGGTAATAATTGAATCGGGTATATTTATATCCCTCGGTTTAGAGGGGTCGCGGACAGCGATTTTGGTAAGTTCGAGTGGCCTGCCGGCTTTTTTAGCCAGCCTTTCTTGCTGTTCAAATAGCAATTTAGCAACGCCGGTACCAACTACACCCAAACCGATCATACCAATTTTTAAAGAAGAAGCAGGCATTTGCATAATCCAATCATCAAATAACAAGCTCAGGAATACGAGACTACTAAAGCATATCTATGCAACTATTCTACAAGCTTACTTATTCTTTTTCTTGAATCGTTTAAAAGGAATTGTGGTTTGCGGGGCTTTTGGGCCCAACAACTTGCTGATTGTGCTGATTAGAAGCCCTTCGTTAGGCGGTGCGAAAGCCCCAGTAGGCTCATACCCCCCTTCTGCAAAAGCTTTATCGGTTGGAATATAACCTGGGCCACCATCCCCATAAGAAGCAACACAAACGAATAAATCAGGGCGCATTTCTTGAGCCGCCAACTGATATTCAATAAAAGCTTCGCCAGGCAAATTCAATATCGAGGCAACGCCCAAGTCCAAACATGAAATATTAACCGTTTGTTCTCGCCTTTGCAGCCATGCAAGTTTTAATGCTGCAATGTTCCGTTTAACTTTTGTTTCTTTACTATCTGCAACCAGTTTCAAATTTTCTTCTGCGGAGAATTCTTTCTCGTTTCGTTTCCCCAACTTAATCTGTTCAACACGCACATCCATTTTTGTGATTGGTGACGTGTACGTAACTTTCCAAGCATCAGTCATCCCGAGATAAATCCTATCCCTTAATATGGCACGATTTTCTTTACTGCCATCGTTGTACTTCCCTGCGGTAATATTTCCCGCACAGCCAGTAAAGTACATTTGAAAAACTGAAGGGGAATCAGCCTGCCGCTTTCTTCGCGCCAAGCCGCAAAAATCAGAACTCACCATGCCATCACCATAATAACTCATTGGATGTGTGGCGTAATAATGTATTGCAACCACTGGTTTTTCACCCATCCAAAAGCTGAGTGTTCGCAAAATTGGATCAATCAATCCTTCTGGGAAATCTCGGATTTCCTTGCTTTTAGTTGCACTCGTGCGCGTGTATTTTACTTTACCTTCTGAATCAAGAATTCTGCGATTCGATGCAACTTGATTTACATTGCCATAGCCCGTTCCAACTCGATTTATTTTTTTTGTTTTTGCAAGGCTGGCTTTTAATGCCTCTGCAGTTTTTAAAAGGCATCTATCAAAATACTTAAGATCCAAACTGGGAGAAGCATTATTGATTTGAATTATTTTTTCAGCTTCGATGTCGGCTATGGGGGCATTATGCTGATGAACAGCATGCACATGAACTCGTTCGATGGTGGTATGTGCAGCTTCAGCAAGTACCTGGCGCCACTTTAAATATGCATCATTGTTGATTTCGCACCAATCCAAAGCACACAAAACCACCGGCGCACCGCAGCCTAAAAGAACAATGCCAACAGCTTCCAATGGATCATCCTGCCCACGCACAGACTCGATCCAACCTCCACAAAGTGGATGGCCTAAGGGTGGGGAAATATCTGCTGTAAATGTTCCTACATGGCAATTAAGCATGTATTAAAAATCCTAATATTAAATAAATCATTCCTTCATATGACTAAACTAACAAATAATATACAACTAAAAAATTAAATGTTTAATGCACGCCAATTCTTCACAAAATCAAAAGGGTTGATGTGGGGTCATCTCAAAATGGTTAAAATCAATAAATTGTTAAGGTAGTAATTTGTTGATTTACATGGAGCAAAAGATGGCAAGCAAAATTGAAGTCCCACCGGCAATTCATTTACGTCCTGAAGATAATGTCGCAATTGCGACGCGCACGCTTGAAACAGGCGTCTCAATCGATGTGGGTGGTGGTAAAGTTGCGCCTTCTAAAAGGATTGGTTTGGGCCATAAAATGGCTCTAAAGCATATTAAAAAGGGCGAAACGGTCATCAAATATGGCCAGATTATTGGCTTTGCGACCACGGACATTAATCCCGGTGATCATGTGCACGTGCACAACATCGGTGCTGAAAATTTCGCCCGAGATTACGCCTTTTGCGCAGACTTACCACCCTCCCCTGCTAAACCATCTGAATTAAGACATTTCATGGGATACGACCGGGGCGATGGCAGGTATGGCACACGCAATTACATCGCAATTATAAGCACCGTTAATTGTGCATCCAGCACCAGTAAATACATTTCCGAACGATTTCGTGCTTCCGATTTAATAAAGCAATACCCGAATGTTGATGGCGTGGTAGCGATCACCCACAAGGCTGGTTGCGCAATGCAATACAATGGCCCCGATCATAATCAACTTGATTTGACCCTTGCAGGCTTTGCCAAGCATGCAAATGTTGCTGCCTACATTTTAATTGGCCTTGGCTGCGAAACAGGCCAGGCGATCCATCTGATCGAAAACCAGAATCTCATTCAGTTGAATGGCACTAAAAATAGACCACTGGTTTTAAGTATTCAAGAATGTGGCGGCATAAAAAAAACCGTGGATGCAGGTATTAAAGCCATTGCTGAACTTCTTCCTTCGGTTAACCAACACAAGCGGGTTAAAATTTCCGCAGATAAAATTATTCTGGGAACGAATTGTGGCGGGTCCGATGGTAATAGTGGAATCACCGCCAACCCTGCTCTTGGGATTGCTTCTGATTTATTAATTGCCCAAGGAGGAACCTCGATCATTGGGGAAACCACCGAAATCTATGGCGCAGAACATCTCTTAACACGCAGAGCCATTTCCAAGGAAGTTGGCCAAAAGCTCGTGGACAGAATCAAATGGTGGGAATGGTACACTGGTATTTTCGGTGCTGAAATAAATAATAATCCTTCTCCCGGTAACAAGGATGGCGGGCTTACCACCATCTTTGAAAAATCCCTAGGGGCAATCGCAAAGGGCGGAAGCACTGCAATGGTGGATGTGGTTCGTTACGCAGAACCCGTTAAAGCAAAGGGTTTTGTTGTTATGGATACACCTGGGTATGATCCTGTGAGCATGACAGGAATTGTTGCAGGGGGCGCCAATGTTTTGGTATTCACCACAGGCAGGGGTTCTGTTTTTGGATGCAAACCCGCTCCTTCAATTAAAGTTGCTACCAATTCCCCCATGTATAATCACATGATTGACGACATGGATATCAACGCAGGCGTAATTCTTGAAGGAACCCCTGTGGAAGAAGTTGGGAAGCAAATATTCGAAGAAATACTTGAAGTTGCAAGTGGCAAAAAAACCAAGAGTGAAATCAACGGGGTTGGAGAAGAAGAATTTGCCCCTTGGAGTATTGGACCAACCCTTTAACTTTTAAAGGGTAAATTTTCTTGGGAGCAACCCGATAATCAAACCCATAAGCAAACCACTAACATGGCAAATATTGGCTACCGGCCCTAAGATGCCTGTCATGCATAATACGAGCCAGAAAAGCATAAATTTAACCGTAGAACTTGGAACACTTATTCCAAGTTCGGGTTGAAACTCTGCTTTCATCCAAGCATAGCCTAATAACCCATAGATAACGCCCGACATGCCCCCAAAGGTCGATGCTGGCCCGAAATATAGACCTTGGTTAAACCTAATACCACCCAAGAAAAGTTGAGCAAGGTTTGAAAAAACGGCCAATGCTAAGAATAATAAAAAAAATTTGACGACGCCTCGTTGCGATTCAATCATACGCCCAAATTCAACTAATAACATGATGTTAAAGAGTAGATGAAGCGGGCCGAAGTGTAGAAAAACTGGCGTAATTAAGCGCCACGGTTGCGTCGAAAAAGCCAAGTTTGAAAAAAGCCCCATTCCCTGTCCAGCCAAACCAAAGATTGAAACCATTTGAACTTTTTTTTCATCATCCAAAAGCATGGGAACACTAACAGCAAGGATACAAATCGTAAGCAGAAAAGTTACTCGGGGGAATTGTAAACCCTGATCTGAAAATACCACTTTGTATTCAGGGATTGCACTATCTTCTTTTTCTTGTTTAGCACGCTGATTTTTTGCAATTAACACTGCGTCGGTATAGATTTTACTTTGCGGATTTTCGAGGTATTGAAGCAATTCTTGCTTACCAAAAAGCAGTTTATCCTCATCAAACACCCACACATTATAACCGGCATTAAGCCTGTCCATACGAACCAGAGTACCTTGAGTGTAAAGATAGTCTTCAAACTTCTTGGCATCTACAGGATCAGGAATAAAACCAATTTGCCTCATAAAATCATTTCTTTCATTAGCTGGTACAATTAAACTTTCCTCATGGTAATGGAATCTGTTCTCCAGTCCATATTTATCATTAGGTAGACTTAATAATAGTTGATCGCAATGCATTTAAGAAAAGGAATTAGTTAAAGCGTGGAAAACAGCAAAGAACTAAAAGCTCGATCCCAAAGATTGGCAAACAGACTTAAAGAACTTTACCCAGACGCATATTGTGCGCTTTCATACCAATCGCCTTTGCAACTTTTAATCGCAACCATACTCTCAGCACAATGCACGGATGTCAGGGTAAACATGGTAACCCCTGCCCTTTTCAAGCGCTTTCCCACATCTTTCAGCCTAGCAGAAGCCAACTCCAATGAACTTGAATCCCTTATACGATCTACCGGGTTCTATAAGAACAAAGCAAAAAACATCATAGCTTGCTGCAAGGCATTGGTTAAGGATCATCAAGGGGAAGTACCAAAAACCATGGAAGAACTGGTGGTTCTTGCAGGAGTGGGTAGAAAAACTGCTAATGTGGTTTTGGGACATGCTTATGGGATTCCGGGCCTGCCAGTCGATACTCACGTAGGTAGATTAAGCTTTAGGCTTGGGCTTTCGAAATCAAGGGATCCGGTAAAAATAGAATTGGATTTGCATCGGGTGATAAAAGAAGAAGAGTGGACAATATTTGGCCTTCGAATAATCGACCATGGTAGAAAAGTTTGCGCCAGCAGAAAGCCCAAGTGTTCGGATTGCGCCCTAATCGATCTTTGCCCTCAAAAGGGCGTTACTAAAACACCAACTAAAGGAAAAAAGAAATCATGAACCACAACAGCTTACTCAAACGATTTTGCGACTATGTAAAAATTGATACCCAGGCAGATGAGACTTCCAAAACTTATCCCAGTACAAAAGGACAATTAGAGTTAGGCAAAATGCTGGTTAAAGAACTTCATGAAATCGGAATCAAAGATGCCTACCAAACAGAATATGGCCTAGTATTTGGCACCATACCAAGCAATGCAGGTAAATCTATCCCCACAATAGCCTGGGTCGCCCACATGGACACATCCCCTGAAACCACGGGAAAAAATGTCTCTCCCATTATTCATGAAAACTACGATGGCAACGATATTATCCTTCCAAAAGATAAAACCAAAATCATCACCACCAGCGAAAATCATGACCTACCACCCCTTAAAGGAAAAACCATCATCACAACCGATGGAACTACACTTTTAGGAGCAGATAATAAAGCAGGCGTCGCTGTTATCATGCAAGCTGCACAAGAATTAATCAAAAAAAACAGCATTATTCATGGCGATATACGCATCTGCTTTACTTGCGATGAAGAAATAGGCAAAGGCGTAAACCATCTGGATCTTAAAGAATTAGGTGCGGTTGCAGCCTACACATTGGATGGCGGGGGCCAGGGCGAAATTGATGGCGAAACATTCTCTGCAGATTTGGCAACAGTCACCATTCATGGCAGAAACATTCACCCTTCTATTGCAAAAAACCGGATGACCAATGCCATCCGTCTTGCTGCTATTTTTATCGAACGATTGCCTACGAAAAAACTTGCCCCTGAAACTACCGAGGGAATGGAAGGATTTCTTCACCCTTACACTATTGCAGGCGGCGTTGCTGAAGTGACGATCAAGATTCTATTACGCGATTTTAATTCCAAGAAACTCCGCGAGTATGAAGCTTTCCTTTCCCAAATTGCTTCTCAAATTCAACTTGAATACCCCGAAGCTAAATTTGATATTCTTGTGACAAAACAATATCGCAATATGGCGGATGGAATGAGCAAAGAACCGCGGGCGATACCTTTTGCTGTAGAAGCCATGAAACTCGCAGGGTTGCAACCTAAGGTTACTTCCGTTCGAGGGGGCACCGATGGATCAAGGATGACAGAAATAGGTCTGCCTACCCCCAACTTATCCACGGGTGAGCACAATCCCCATTCCCCTTTGGAATGGACTTGTCTCGAGGAGATGGAAAAGGCGGTTGAAGTTCTTTTAAATCTGGCGCAAGTCTGGGCAAAATCTTAAACCCCAGTCCCAATGCTTAAACTTTTTCTAGGATTCAAGCTTCTTTGCGCTTTTATCCTTAGAGTCACTTAACCATGCAACATCCGTTGCATCATCTGCAAAACGCTTGATCCCAACTTCTTTTATCTTTGCATCTGAAACCACATTCAAAGGAGTATACGAGGGATGGTGGGATTCCCTTGCAGGATTATTTCTTGCAGCGTTATAGCAGCAAATCATAGACCATCTTGGATTATCCGAATTGTTCTGATCCGATCGATGCAACAAATTGGGATGAAAAAATATCGCATCACCCGGTTCCATTACACAATAAACCAATGGCATTCTTTTTAAGATATCATTAACTCTATCCATGTCTGCTCCAGCCTGATCACCTGACAGCACATGGTTAATTCGCCCACAATGATGAGACCCCGCAATAACTTGCAAACAGCCATTTTCTCGAGTGGCAGGATCTACTGCAATACTAACACTTGTAAGCAGCGGACGAAGGACATGGTTTTGATACCAATAACCATAATCTTGGTGCCAAGCCCAAGCGCCACCAATTTTCGCATCCTTCATAATCATTTTAGAATGATAATGATAAGCCTCGCCCTCAAGAATTTTTTCAACCGAACGAACCATGCGCTCGCATCGGGCAAACATGCCATAAATACCATCTCCAGGATGATTCCAAAGAGAAAGTTTGACGGTGCCGCCTTCACCATCGCGCCTTCCAAACGAATGCTTATCAAGTTCGTGATCTTCCCGTGCAGATTTGCTTAATAGATCAATTTCTTGGGGATCAAAAAAAGATTTCGAGATAACAAAGCCATCTTCATGATATCGTGCGATATCAAAATCACTTAGCAATTTTCGTATCATCTAAGCCTCCATTTATAATCATCGTAGTATGCTAATCGATGATCTAAAGGAAGCAACTTCTAAGTTATCAACCTAAAATGGTTTTTCTTCGAGAAAGGTAATCCCAAATTACATAACGATCGAGATCCTTGCCTGCGACAAATATAACTCGACCTTTAGAACTTTGAGCCATCTTATACGCAAACTGAACATCTTCCGTGGATTGATTCCAAGACGACATAAGAAAAACATTTACCGTAATCCCTTCGCGCGCACAAAGCATCGCTTCCTTCAATGTTGCAGCCTCGGTTCTTGGGTCGGGAGGATAAAAAAGATACAGATCCTTCCCTTCAAAATGTGCTGTAGGTAAACCATCGGTAACGATCATAACCTGCTTGTTGCAGGTATCGGAATTAGCCAAAAGAGTGCGTGCCTGCTGCAATCCATGCTGAATATTGGTGAAGTGAGGCGGTATATCCATTTCAGTAATGTCAGGATCCGACATATCTGCCTTTAGCCTTACCACCGGATCAAAAACCGTCACAGGCTTAGGCATCAAAGATACTATTTCTGAACTGCTCCGAACCTTGGCAAAAGTGTACATCTCTACAAAGTGAAGCCTATCACCCGGATATTCAGAACGAATCAAGCCATCCAACGCCAAGCCCATTCGTTTCACATTCACATACTGACCATCGTATCTCATCGACCCAGACATATCGAGCAACACAACCGTGGCACACTTAGGGTTGTTTTTAGTTTTGTTAACCACCAAATCCCCGGCATGAAGATATTCAGGCATCTTTCCACCCGATCGAACCAACATATTTACAATGGAAGATTGAATATCAAGGCTGGCAAGTGAATCACCAAATTCAAATGGTTTAGTCTTTTGTGTTTCAACAGATCCTTCGCCAGAAACCCCTACCATATGCCGACCTGACCGAGAAGCTTTAAGCTGGTCAAAAATCTTACCAAGGAGTTTGGACTGAAAGATTTTATATGCCTTGGGGGTCAGCTTTAAATTTTTCCCATCGGAGTCGATACCTTGATTTTCCTGCATGGCTTTAATCATTTCTTGAATCTGCCTTTGCAAGGCATTCAATTGATCCATGTCGCCTGATTCTAAAAACTGGGAAAGATCCTCCATATTAATGACACCAATCTGAGCATTCTCCATCGCATCTTTTAACTGCTTTAAAAGCTCATCAATTTTTTCAAGCTCCGCTTTTACCTCTAAAGCCTTGGGAACATCAAGTGATTGGGTGCCCGTGAATTCATATTTTGAAGCAAGCTCATCGACTTGGTATTTAATGGCTAAAGATTCAAAAACGCCAAGCAACTGATTTCCAAAAGGTGATTTTTCACCGCCCGCTTTATACCAAAGATCTTCGATTTGATTTAATTGCTCAGCCTTAGTTGCTTTCTTGAACTCCTCTGCGATATTCTTCGGGGGCTTTAAATTGCGATAAGAGTTTTCGTATTCGTCTTTAGCTTCCTTGCTCACGGATTCAGTTTCAAAGGTTTCAAGAATTTTTCGTTTCCGCGCTTCAAGGACCTCCATCAACCTTTCCATGGTGGGCCCAAAACCTTGGATTTGACTGGGATCTATTTGCACAGCACGGGCAAGTTGCTCCTCGGTCAATCTTTTGAGGGAACCATAATGCATCATGTGTTCAAAAGCAGGCGAAACAAGATCTGGAGCATCCGAACTAGGGTTCGGAAAACTTACTGGATCATACTTTTGATAAGTATGAACAATGCCACCAAACTTTGGTTCAGTTGCCATCAATCCCTCACTTTTAACGTAATTCGTAACTAATTCGGCCATGTTTTGAAGAACGGGAAATTTTGTCCGATGCGTGCAAACCTGCCAATACAAATTCAATGCACGACGCTCGCACTGCATCATTTTCACTTGGGTTTACTTCAAAAGTCTTCTCCCAAGCCTTGGGTATCACTTTAATTCTTTCCGCATAATGCGAAGATGGAAGCATATCACCCACTTCAATTTTAACACCTTTGCCAAATACTTGTGATATCTCCTCTAACCCTGCTGCGTCTACATACTCCTGAAAAACGATTTTTACAGCATCAGCAATTAATGAATCAAGTATCTGCTTTTCAGTCATTTGGTGACTGCCCATCAAATCCAACTCCAACTTCCCTAGTGAGGATGAAGCAAGATGTGATAGATCACTTATTCTGGGAACAGCAGACTCTTCTTGAAGGCAAACGCCTCTACGCCTTGCACTAGCTATCATGGTTTTATAATTGGCAATCGAAAATCTAGCACTTACACCCGACTGCTGATCAATAAACTTCGATTTTCGTGCAGACCTGCTGATTTGTTCAACAATTTCCTTCATGAATCTAGGAACAGCAACAGGAAAATTTTTGTCTTCCACGTTCCCTGATTCTTGCTCCATGATTTCAATCCCACCATCCCTATCAAGGGGGTAATGAGTTTGTATAAGAGAACCTATACGGTCTTTTAATTGAGGAATCACTTTGCCACTGCGGTTGTAAGTGGAAGGATTTGCGGAAAAAAGAACAAAAATATCGAGATCAAATTTAACGGGATAACCGCGGATTTGTACATCTCGCTCCTCTAAAATATTAAACAAACCAACCTGCACCAATTCGTCTAGTTCTGGAATTTCGTTCATTGCAAAAATGCCACGATGCATTCTCGGGATAAGCCCAAAATGCAATGCATCTTCATTTGCCATGCTTACCCCAGAAACCAACTTGCCAGGATCAATTTCACCGATAATATCAGCGAATTTGGTACCGGGGGCCAATCTTTCTGCGTAACGATCTTCCCGCTTCCACCACCCGATAGGCACTTGGTCATCAGTATGCTGGGCAAGAAAATTTTTGCCTGCGGTGGTAATTGGGTGATATGGGTCTTCATGAACAGGAATTGACGGATGATCAATAAAAGGAATGAATTCGTCTAGGAATTGAATCAAAGCCCGCATGAGCCTACTTTTCGCCTGGCCTTTTTCTCCTAGAAAAAGAATATCATGGCTTGCAAGAAGGGCGATTTGCAAAGAAGGCAAAACAGTATTTTCGTAGCCAATGATCCCAGAAAACAAAGGCAGATTATTTTTAAGGGCCTTAAGAAGATTAGACCTTATTTCTTCCTTTACTGGCTTTGACTTCCAATCTGATGCCTTAAGCTGTTTTAAATTGGAGGGAAGTTCTGAAATATTCATAAATAACCCGTAATTTTAGTGATTAAACCTACAACCCAACCTTATTGTAATTTAGAAATCAATTTTAAAACAAATATTCAAAAGAATTCTCGAAAATCATTTGAATTCCTGTTCTTATATTGGCATAAGAAAATTTTTAATTGTAGATAACCATGTACCGAAATACTATCGAAATTGAATTAAAGAATATTGAACCACGACTCGTATTGGTTCCAAGAAAAGTCGTGGATAAGGTTGTTTTGCACCAACGCAAACTTCCAGCAATCCTAGGCTTGATATCAAGCCAGTTTTCCAGCATTGATTCTATTTGGACAGATTTTGAAACCATCAATTCTTTATCCAAAGAACTTGAATTCGAATTAGAAATCGGGTCACTGCCATTTGGCAAGATATTACTCCTTGCAAAAGTTGAAGGAGAAATGCCAGGGAAGTTCAATATTGAGGAACGCAACACCCTGTATTGGCGAAGACTGTTTCACGCCGAGGTCAAATTAAAATTCATCGAACTCAAAGAAAATGGATTTCTAACTGACGACATAGTCGAAAAAAAAATCAAGACTATAGGTCGAACCGTTTTTTCTGAAGCGTTAATGGTGCTAGAACAAGAACACAAAATTTTTCCTGAACAAGATATCGCAGACAAATATATATCATTCGCAGCATCATTTGTGGAACTCTATCGCTTTTCAGAAAACTTGTTAGCAAACTATTTCCCGTCCATCAAAGACTATGAATCGTTACTTTCAATTATTAGAAATGATGTTGCAGAAGACATTATTTTTCAAGAAGCACGAATACCTGGAACCCAAAACCCCCACCCTACTCCAGAAACTCATGCAGAAGAATCCAGCGAATACTTTAAAAGGCTTTCTGAACAAGCAGAGAAAGAATCTTCCCTAAACAACGCTACGGTATCTGCAATATTATGGACCCAAGCAAATCGTGTCGCCCCTGCGGAATTATCGCCGAGTACAATCGAAAAAGCACACAAAGAAATCCGTAAACTGGTCAAAAGGCTTCAAGCTGCTCTAAATTTCAACTCAAGCGATTTCCAAGACTGGGAATCTGCGCTTCTTCCACTGCTAGATAAAGCCGATCAGGGTTCTTCCCCTGTCGAAGCCCGGTTGCTTACCGAACTACAAAGTGCATGCGAAGATTACGAGCAGGAAATATATCGGATCGATGTTTTTAGCTGGGCGATATCGTTGGGAAAAAAACCGATGAAACGCCCGCTCCGTTTTCAAAGACTAATAAAAATCCACCAAAGGCTTAGAGAAGCCAGTTTGAATGCAATCACAACCCGACTTGCATTCGCCGACCGCAAAAAACTTGAAACGCTTCTTCAATTAGTATGGAAACAAAACGAGAAACTGCTTCGAGACGAAATCCGCCCAATTATTGAAAATAATTTGCAATCTGTGGGTTTGAAAGGTGAAGGAGCCTTTGGCGAAATCGCCCGAAGAAGGTTAGTTGAAGAGTTCCTCGACCGCATTATCGAACAAGGATATCTCAATTACTCCGAACTTCGCGATATGATTTCCAGAAATCACCTTAAGCTTGAAGATATCAGAGATGCTGCATCTTTCTTCAAGGGTGATGCGCTTCTTACCTTGGATGAAAATCTTTCTTCGCAGTTAGACGGCGTTTACAGACGAAGCGATTTCTATCTCCGCTGGCTCGAAAAATCCACCGCTTTAAACTTCGGCACCGCAACGGGAAGAACCCTAACTAAATTTCTTACTCTTCCCTTTGGTGGCTCTTTTTTAATTATCGAATCTGCAGATTTAATTTGTGATAAAATCTCAGGTGATCGTATTCCTGATTTAATTAGAACTCTAACCTTTATAACTCTTGGGGTATTCTTTTTTGGCGTCATCAACAATCATTCATTCAGAACTTTTGTGCTTGATTGTCTTTTAGTTTTCTGGAAAACAGCTAAGTTTGTCTTTTACAAAATCCCTTCAACCCTTCTTACATGGAATCCATTCTTATTAATCTGGAAAAGTCTTCCAGTACAAATAATTTATTCTCTGATACTCAAACCTCTTTTATTCACGGAAGCCATCGCCCTCTGGTTGCCTAAATCCTACCCGTACCATGTGGGCGAAATTGTTTTATTCATCGGTTTTACCTTATTGCTTAACTCAAGGCCTGGACGATTACTTTCCGAATTTGCAATTTCTAGCATGCTCACTTTAGGCAAACTTATCCAAGATGGATTGATTTCTATCCTCTTCACCATCATGGTCCAAAGTTTCAAGAAAACTATCGAAGGGCTTGAGTTTGTGCTGCAATGGGTAAATGATTGGCTAAGGCTAAGGGGACGTGCCAAACCATGGCAGATGGCACTTCGAGGCGTTTTAGGATTACTCTGGTCGCCTATAGCATTTTTCCTGCGTTTTTACACGGTCGTTTTAATTGAACCAGGAATTAACCCGATCAAATTTCCTATTTCTTCGGTTGCAGCAAAATTCACTTACCCCATCATCATCCCTCTCACTCCAGAAATCGTCCAATTTTTTTCGCCTTTTATCGGCGATGTACTTTCAAATTTGTTCTTCGGCACAACGATTTGGCTAACACCCAATTTATTTGGGTTTCTTTTCTGGGAAACCAAAGAAAACTGGGGCCTTTACCGAGCCAATAGGCCTCAATCACTTCGCCCCATGGCAATAGGAACGCATGGTGAAACCATTCCCCAGCTTCTAAAATTAGGTTTTCACTCCGGTACCATCCCAAAACTTTTCATGAAACTAAGGAAAGCCGAACAAGATGCAGTAACAAGAAGCGATTGGCGCAAAGCAAGAACGCTGAGGCTTGATTTACAAACCATCAAAGAAAGACTAGCTCGCTTTATCGAACGGGATCTCCTTATTCCAATGCAACAAAACAACAAATCTTTTGTTAGGCCACTGCGAGTTTCGGAAATCTCTCTTGGGATTAATCGCATCGAAGCAGAAATGACGGGCATGGATGATAACGGTTACGCTTCCTTCAAAATATCTCTTGAATTGATCGATGGAATGCTGATGGGTAGTGTATCTAAACCGGGTGGAACCCTAGCATTAAACGAACAGCAGAACAGGTGCCTAAGCTTGGGAATTGCAGGATTGTACAAGTTTGCTGGAATTGAAATTTCCAAAGAACAGGTCAGCAGTAACCTGCCAAGCTGGGTCACAGATTGGAAAATATATGAAGGAAACCTTGTACTGTTCTCAGAAAAGCAAAGCACTATTCTTGTGCCTATTAATAACGGTGAGACTCAACCAAAACTCCAAGTTAATCGGGCTGAAAACTCATGCAACCTTGAAACTCTTGATTTCGAAAGGCTTTTATTTGGCAGACAACCATTAACTTGGCAAGATTGGTCGGACGGCTGGGATCGATCTGCAAACAACCTGTATGTTTGGCCTCTTTATTATGCAGGCGTTGAACCTGATATTGTGGGTAACGCTCCAAGCAGAATCCCATTTGATACAATCAAACGATGGCAGGAAACCCCAGAAAGATCAGAGCTAAACCAAGGGTATAAGTCTGTTTAAAGAACTATTTTGCTGCCTGCCATTCAAGCCCTAAAGTGGTGAATTTCTCACGCTTAGCTAGCACTTCCCAAGGGCTACCCGCCGCACTTTTTACCAATGTTTCCATCGTTTTGGTAGATTCTTTTGCAAGTTTTTTACCTGCACTATCTCCCTGCAGCTTTGCTGTCGCAGCTAATTTCCAGCCGCCATGAATTTTGGGATCCATTGCTGGGAGCTCTTTACGCATTTGCCCAAGCATTGATTGGTATTCGTAGAGATAGGCGATTTGGGCCTCTAATCGCGCTCGTATAAAATCATAGTTTGCTTGCCAACGCTTGCTTTCAGCGTCTCTCATTTCTTCGCTTTTCTTTAAATCATCAAGAGCATCCTGTAAGTTCACGAACATTCGAGCAACATCTTTCTCGTCATTTTCTATGCCCGTCTTAAAGGTAAGTTCATTGGCCGGTGCCCGGTAACCATCTCTGAGAACATTTAAGTTCACTTTGGCGGTTTTTCGTTTCTCATCCACTTCCTTTTTAATATCAACGGGAGCGGGCAAAGATGAAATCACCCAAAGTTCAATCCGAGCTTTTTTAACATTTTTTTGCAAGTCCGTTTCAGGGCCATCAACTTTTGCATATTCCTTAACAATCTGATCCGCAATCGGGGGCAGATATTCCAAACGAATTGAATTATCTATTTCTGAAGATTTTACTGGGGGTGTCCCAATTTCTTCGAGCACAGATTTAACAAGTGCAATCCCCTCCTTATTAACAGGCTTTAATCCCGTAATTGCAAGCTTGGGGGGCATTGGTTCTGCGGGATCAAACTCAGCGCCGTTATCTTTAAACGCCCCATACATCTTAGGAGTTTGCTTGAATTTCTGTTCCACTGCAAGGACTTCAACATTTTTAACCGTGGCCTCAAAAAGTTTATCAATAGGAATATTATCGCCCTGCTTTTGTATCTGCCCCTGAACACCTTTTTGCAAAGCATCAACAAAACCATCTAAAAACACCCCCAAGGGTTCACCATCTGTTTCCATAGATCTCTGTTCAGCAGAACACGCTGTAATAACCTGAAGGCCAGCAGGAACAACCTTGATGACTTCTTCCATTTTGGCGCTCATTGGTTGGCCGCCTGGTCGTTCAACACCAATGGTTGGGCTAAATCTGCAAACATCAAGGACAAGGATTTTCTGATGCGCTACACAACTATCAAGTTCTTTATAAAGCCAAGCCAAGGGAATGAGGCTGGCGGGGTCGGTAAGGTCACCTTCAATGGGTGCAAGATAAACCTGGCCATCATTCTCAATAGCATGCCCCACAAATACCAACATCAGATGGTCCTGTTTTCGGGACGATTTTAAAAAATCCGTGATTGTACTTTCGACTACAGATTTCGTAGGTGGGGCAGGATTATCTTTGGCAGCATCACTTAGGTGCATAATTTGGTTCTGCGGTACCCTCATCTGATTTGTCAGATATTTGGTAATAGCTGGAATATTTTTCATGCCTTGCACCATCAAACCATACTGGGTTGGATTGGCATAAAGATAATTATGAATGCTTACAACCAAGGCCCGTCTAGGGAAGGGCGCATTTGAACCGCCAGCAGCAGGATTATTCTTTCTGTTTTTCCCCGCACCTTTACCGTTTTCTCCATCTTTAGCGGGATCATTTTTATCACCGCCTTTAGATTTTCCGTCTCCATTAACGGCGGCCATTTCCCCGTCTTTATCTTTTAATTTATCCTTGAGATACGGCAATGCCATCACCACAACAACACCTAGAATTCCCATAAACAACATGACAAACACGGGAATAAGCCAGTTTACTTTCTTTTTACGATACTTCGATGAATACGAAGGATCGTAATTTACATCGGTTAATCCAAATTGATTGGTTACCGATTTGGCCCCCGTTTGGTTCGTAGGTATTGGTGGAACCGCGGGCAAAGGTGGAACGCCATTACGACCTTCTGCAGAAGGCGCTTGGGGAACATGACCCGAAGATTGTGGACTTTGCTGGGTTGGATTTGCTTTTACACCGGATTGAGGTTGCGGAAGATTAGGCTTTATTTGCATAGCCATGTTGCAAAATTTACAGCGAATAACTTGGTTAACCCACTGGGTCGGAACCTTAAGGACTTTTTTACAACCAGGGCAGGTGGCATTAATAGCGGTAGACATTTTTAAACCTTTAAAAACAGGAAATCATTTCCTGATATCAAGAGCAAAAGCAATAGACATCATAACCTCTACCATTAAGACGGTGAACGATAAACTTTTGTTTCAAGATTTTTTATTATTATTAGCAAACCACAAAAAGAGGTGGATTATTCAAGAACTAAAGAATCTGCATTAAAAACGGGGCCATCAACGCAAATTCTTTTATAGTCCCAACCACCTTCTGCCTTTACTTTTACAACGCAACTAAAACAAATCCCCAAGCCACAGGCCATGGGCGATTCAAGCGAAACATGACATGGTGTATTATCTTCTAAAGCAAGTTTGCAAAGCGCATGCAACATAGGTTCAGGGCCACATCCATACCAGTGCTCTGCTTTGGGTAATGTTTTAAGTAATTCTGTTACTCTGCCATGAAAGCCATGAGATCCATCATCGGTTGCGCAAAACAAATTCAAGCCAATACTTTCAAAATGGTCAACACCTGCAAGAAAAGGCGCAGAGCGGACCCCATAAATCATGCTGACCTTATTCAACGATTTTTTAAGTGCATCTCCACCATAAGCTTTGATACCAAGTAATTGTTTTCCAAAGGCCAGAAAAGGCGTTTGCCCAATGCCACCTGCAATAAAAGCGACATGATCTTTGTCTGGAAAAATAGGAAAAGGCTTGCCTAAGGGGCCCCATGTTTCAATGGATTGGCCTGGAACAACAGCAGGCAAAAGAGAAGTCATTTTCCCAAGTTCAAGGTAAACGATTTCAATTCCTGTGGGCTTGCCCTGATCATCAAGAGTCGTGTCGTAGAGTGCGAAAGGCCTACCTAAAAGGGGATCATTCCCGCCAGGAAGTTTGATCATCACGAATTGCCCTGGTCTGATAATTGCAGCAATTTTAGGGCAATGCAGCTTTATCAAATGGGTTTTGCTTGCAATCGTATAATGATCAACAACTTTAGCATTTTCTTGAAACATGGAATCATTCCTGCACAATAGCTTGTTCTGCAATTTTAATTAGCGAGCTCAATTCCCAAGTTTTTAATTTACGGGCCTTCCCTTTGGGTAATCTATCTAGCCTGATAGAGCCAATGGATACCCTTTTCAGCCTGATAACTTTATGGCCCAGCTTGGCAAGCATTCTTCTGATTTCGCGATTTTTTCCTTCGCAAAGCGTGATTTCCAGCCAAGAGCTTTCGCCCTGCCTTTTCAAGATACGAACCTTTTTAGCCTTAAGTTTCCCCTCGCTTGACCAAATCCCTTTTACCAACTGTTGCATATCTTCATTTTTAGGAAGGCCCGCAACCTGTGCATGATAGGTCTTTTCGACCCCAAATTTAGGGTGCATTAGCTTCTGCGCAAATTCCCCATCATTGGTAAGAAGAAGTAAGCCTTCGCTGTCTTCATCCAACCTGCCCACCGTGAAAATTCTTTCACTTACGTGGGGCAGAAGATCTTTCGCCAAGGGCCTTCGGGCAGGATCATGATTGGTACAAAGATAACCCTGTGGCTTGTTGAGAAGCCAATATACATGTTGCTCGGAGTTAAGATCTTGCCCATCCACGGTAACCACTTCGCCTGGGCGAACACGGGCACTAAGATCGCGGACGACAACGCCACCAATTTTAACCTTACCGCGTTGGATAAGAATTTCACAATGCCTACGAGAATCAACACCTGCATGGGCAAGGTATTGGTTTAATCTTTTGGCTTTTTCAACTGGTTCTGCAGGTTCTTTCATCTTATTTTCCACTTTTCAAACTATTAAAAATTTTGATCAAACACCAAGCTGAGTCTTGAGTGCAACAAGTTCTTCTCGAAGGCTTTTAACTTCTTCTTGCAAACCGGAAACCAACTCACGCAATTCTGCTGCGTCACTGCTTCTCCTACTTGTTGTAGGGGGTTCATCATCAGCAATAACCTGAATTGCAGTACTTCTAATTCTAGCTATTTCATCGGAAGAATGAAACCCATGGGTAACTCTTGCGCCACGAACGCCCTTAGAATCGACCCAAAAAATCAGTTTACGTGCTGCAAGTGAATCCAAAGCCTGGCGTAAATCCTCAAGAGAGTCGAAAGTTTCCATTCTGCCTGCCCTAGTGCGAAGCAAGCCTTCCGTTTGCGGTCCTCGCAATAAAAGCTCACCAAGAACGGACATATCGCGCTTACTAAGGTTCCATTTTGAATACAATTCATGCTGCCAGCGCTCGACACGGCCACCGCGCACCATCGAAATCAAACCCTTGGAAATACAATTACGAATCCCAGATTCAACCTGATAATCCTGCAGGTTCATAATAGGATCACGGTTGGATTTTTGATTAGCTGCGTTAACCAAAGCATTTAACGAAAGAGGATAGGCCTCGGGAGTCGTTTTGGCTTTTTCAATTAAAACACCTAGGATTCGGCGTTCGAGAATATCCAAGGAGGGCCAAATTAGCTCTGTAACCGGCTCTTTTTCCATGCTGTTTTCTTGATTTTCCACAACAATACCCTTATTAGATAGTTTCCCGGCACTTTTGAAAGTATATTCAAGACTGGGCAGTTGAAGCCATGCTAATTGCATTTATGCACAAAAAGTAAGATACCCATGGCCCGTAAGCTTCCATAAAACTAAAAAAGACTGCTATACAACCCTAAAAGCTGGAGTTTTAAATGGATCTTCATGATTTGATTGTAGAGTTACGAGAAGTAAATAAATCTAAAATTGTACTGCTTGTTGCAGATGGTTTAGGCGGATTGCCCATGACTCCGGGTGGAAAAACCGAGCTGGAATCTGCAAGCACCCCTCATTTGGATACACTGGCACGCGAAGGCATTTGCGGCATGAGTATCCCAGTATTGCCTGGAATCACTCCTGGAAGCGGCCCCGGGCATCTGGGATTGTTCGGCTATGATCCACTTAAATATCGCATTGGACGTGGAATTCTTGAAGCTTTGGGCATTAATTTCGAAGTTGGCAAAAACGATGTAGCAGTTCGTGGAAACTTTTGCACTGTAGATGCCGAAGGCAAAATATCCGATCGCAGAGCAGGTAGACCTACAACCGAACAATGCGTTGCGATGTGCAAAAAGCTAAAGCAGATCAAAATTCCAGGTGTCGAAATTTTTGTTGAACCAGTCCGTGAACACCGTTTTGTTGTCGTTTTCCGTGCTCCTGGATTGGGTGACAGAGTCAACGATACCGATCCACAACAAGTTGGATTAAAGCCTTTAATAGCCAAGGGTGAAGACCCCGCATCACAAAAAGCTGCGGAAATAACTAATAAGTTTGCTCACGAAGCAAGCTTGGCACTGGCTCAAGATTCTCCAACAAACATGATCACCCTCCGTGGTTTCGCAACATTCCCAAAAATCGCAACCATGGAACAAGTATACGGCCTTAAATCTGCTGCTATCGCTGTTTACCCCATGTATAAGGGCTTGGCCCGCCTTGTGGGCATGGACATTTTAAATGCTGGAAGTTCTCTTGCAGATCAAGTTGAAACCCTCAAGAAATCTTGGAATGATTACGAATTCTTCTTCCTGCATTACAAGTACACCGATAGCACCGGGGAAGATGGAAATTTCCAGGCCAAAGTAGAAATGATTGAGAAGTTAGATGCAGCGATTCCCGGAATTAAAGCTTTGAAACCCGATGTCTTTATCGTTACGGGTGATCACAGTACGCCAAGCAAACTTAAGAGCCATAGCTGGCATTCAGTGCCAACCTTGATATCTTCTCCAACCTGCAGGACCGATGGCGTGACAGAATTTGGAGAATCCTATTGCCTGCAAGGGGGCTTGGGGCATTTTGAAGCTAAATATCTGATGAGCCTTGCGATGGCTCATGCGGGTAAACTTGGGAAATACGGTGCATAAAAGGATCGCAGTAAACTTAAAAACATATCGCCTTTGCAATTAACTTGCTGGGCGATATGTTTTTGTTTTTAGAGAACCCATTAAAGATCGTCGTCATTAATCTTAGGCAATGGCCTATGAGGTTGCTTTTTGTTAACCTTTTCTGCTTTCAAGCGCAAAAAAGCCTGAATAAAAGCTGTAATCGCACCATCAAGAACCTCAAAAACTTGCGCAGTATGGTGCTCGGTTCGAACATCTTTTGCAAGCGTGTAAGGCTGCAATACATAATTGCGAATCTGATAGCCCCAAGCCACCTCACCCTTTTCATCGTAAAGCTTTTCAACTTCTGCTTTTCTTTTTTGCTCTTCAATCCGATAAAGCTTGGCCTTCAGAAGTTTCATGGCAAGATCATCATTTTTATGCTGGCTTCTTTCACTACGACTTTCCGCAGCAATCCCCGTTGGCAAGTGAATATAACGAACGCCACTTTCCGTTTTATTCTGATGTTGCCCACCAGGGCCACCACTTCGAAAAGTCTGCCTTTCCAAATCATCCGAATGAATTTCGATGTGAATATTCCCATCGATTTCTGGCATTACATCGACCGCTGCAAATGAAGTGTGCCTCTTGGCATTAGAATCAAACGGGCTGATCCGAACTAGGCGATGCACACCTGCTTCACTTTGTAGATTGCCATAGGCAAAATCACCTAAAATATGAAGTGTTGCATTTCTAATACCCGCCTCTTCGTTTCGAAGTTCATCAACAATCTCAGTTTTATAACCATTCCTTTCGGCCCAGCGGGAATACATACGAAGCAACATCTGCGCCCAATCACACGCCTCGGTACCGCCACCGCCCGCCTGAATTCGAAGGTATGCATTGCTGGCATCTTGTGGCCCATTTAGCATGGAGCGCAGTTCAAATTCTGCAAGGTTAGCGTCAGCTTTATCTAACTCCGCAGCGAGATCGACCTCCAATGAGACTTCTTCTGCGCAAAGCTCCGCAAGTGCTCCGATATCTAAATTAGCGACCTCGATTTCCTCATAGGGTTTTAATAGGCCGTTGAGAGGTTTTAATGCATTTATCGTTTGTTGGGCTTTCTCCTGATTGTTCCAAAAATCAGGCGTGCCCATAAGGTCTGTTAATGTTTGCCTTTGTGTTTTTTTTCCAGCAATGTCAAAGAGAGTCCCGTAGCTGGGTCAACCTGATAGCCAAATTTTCTACGCGTCTTTTCAATTCACTATTCATGCTGCAACCCTTTGATAATGCAGGAATTTAATTCCCTAAATAAAAAGTAATATGAATCTGATCTATGTTCTCATATTATCATACTATTAGGAACCACCACTAGATCCTCACCTAAAGGTTAACGACAATGGAATTTCAAGGAAAAACAATTTTGGTAACTGGCGGCGGCAGCGGTATCGGTCTAGCTTCTGCTCAGGCATTTCACAATCTTGGTGCCAAGGTTGCCATTTGTGGACGAAATAAAACCAAACTTGATAAAGCCTCCGAACTTATTTCAAAATCCAAGGAAAGAGTTCTGTCTTTGGTATGTGATGCTGGCCAACCAAAAGAAGTTGAAAACACGATCAGTTCAACAATTAAAGCATTCGGCCCCATCGATATTCTGGTGCATTGTGTCGGAATGAATGTCAAAGAAAGATCTTTTCAGGAACTTAATCCAGAAAGCTGGCGTTCATTGGTTGAAGGGAATCTAGACAGCGCTTATTATGTGTTTCATGAAGTTTTAAAAGGAATGAGGCCTAGAAAAAACGGGTTGGTAATTGTTGTAAATTCCATCTCTGGATTGCGGGGAAACCCATTGGGCGGCCCTGGTTATGTAGCAGGAAAGTTCGGGCTTAATGGTTTGGTAGTTGCAACCGCTGCGGAAGAATCCAAAAACAATATCCGATTCTGCAGCATTTTCCCCGGTGAAGTAAACACACCTATTCTTGAAGCTAGGCCCAATCCCGTTTCTGAAGAACATAAAAAATCTATTTTGCAACCTGAAGATGTTGCTCAAAGTGTTTTATTTGTAGCTAGATTGCCTGAACATGTGGTTATCCCCGAGCTTATCATTATTCCTTCAAAAGCTACTTATATCTAATGCCAAATAGCAATTTAGGTTTCGAGGACATCAATAATGATGGCAGAGGTGTTGTCAGTTGATCCGTTTTTCAAAGCAATCTGACAAAGTTTAAGGGAAAGACCTTCCAAAGGTTCTGTAGCAAGATAATTTTGAAGGTCAGCCGAGTTTATACTGCCGGACAAACCATCCGAACAAATCAAGTATCTCTGCCCGGGATGTAAATGGTGGATAAAAACATCCGGGCCGCCCGTAAGATCTTTTGAACCTAGATATTTATAAATCCGATTTCGAAATGGGTGGGTAGCAACTTGCGCCAAGGTGATTGAACCCGCAATATAAAGCGCATGAGCAAAGGAATGATCTGCGGTTATCAATGACAATTTCTGATCTTCCAGCACATAGCACCTGCTATCACCTAGATTAGAAATCAATACATTTGGGCTATTCTCACGATAAAACAGCCCTACCATGGTCGTGCCCATGTTCAAAAATTTCGGATTGGCTCGAGAAAGGTTCAATAAGGATTGGTTGGCAGAAATATATCCTTGGTGAATAAGTGCAGTATCTCCACCTTCTGAACCGTCTAAAAAGGGTCCTTGGTCAAAAACTTCTTGCTCGATGCTTTTGATGGATTCTGTACTTGCAACTTCGCCTGAAGCATGACCGCCCATACCATCCGCAACCAATGCTAGAAACAAACCATCAGCCTTGATGCATTTTATTGCGTCTTCATTATTTGAACGAAGCCCCTGAAGTGATTCAGAAGATACTTTAAACTCAATTGCCATCTGCAAGAATATTCCTGAAAAAATCAATGTCTTAGACTACTGTCATTATCATAATTTTCGTTCCTCTGCCATAAACAATTATTAATTCTGAAGATTGATTTATAAAATGCATTTTAATAGAGAAATGATCAATTTATTGCTCGAAGCACTAATTGCACTTGCTAAGATATAATATTGAATATGTAAGGAGAAATATTATGCCTGTCGAAATGGGTCTTAGAAGAATTATCATTAGCGAAATTCATGAACAACAAGTCATCGTTTTAAAAGAGCTGGAAGGCGACAGAAGTTTTTCAATTCAAATTGGAATTTTTGAAGCCACTAGCATTGATCGCAAAATTAAAAAGATTCCTTCCCCCAGACCTCTAACCCATGATTTATTATGCCAAACGATAACAAGCCTAGGGGGCGAACTTCAAGAAATTCAAATTAATGAACTCAAAGACAAAACCTACTTTGCGACACTTAAGATTAGGCAGGATGGGAAGTTTGTGAAAATCGACTGCAGGCCTAGTGATGCCATCGCCTTGGCAGTCACCATGAGTGTTCCTATTTTTGTTTATGAAGAGGTTTTAGAACAAATTAGCGAAGATATTTGATATCTTTGCCTTTTTTCAACCAATTCCACAATTCTATTGACCAAAAGTTAAGCTTATCCATTCTTCGTCCGATTAAAATGGACTAGATAGAATCGTAAAAAACCTTTATACGGTCATTCCTTGAAGCAGCTGAACTTTAACTTTTGCAAAGTTTAGGCTTTTCCTTTCTGCTTCATTATTTAGAGTTTTGGTTTTTGGGGGATATCTCAATGCCTGTTTCTTCGACCGCAAGAATTCATCCAAGTGCAATTATCTCTTCCGACGCTGAGATTGGCGAAAATGTAGAAATTGGAGCACTCGCCCTTATTGATGGCCCGGTAAAAATTGGCCACAACTCCGTCATCAAACCAGGTGCAAAGTTATTTGGTAACCTTTCCCTTGGCTCCAAAAATATCGTTTACAGTGGTGCTATTCTTGGCGAAGCTCCTCAACATATGAAATATGATGGCGAACCCACCAAAACCATCATTGGCAACAACAACATTATCCGTGAAGGCGTTACTGTTCATCGGGGGACTACCTCCTCCAATGAAACAGTCATTGGAAACGGAAACTTCTTGATGGCAAACAGCCATGTCGCGCACGATTGCAGGGTAGGCAACGGCTGTATTCTTGCAAATGGGGCACTCATGGGAGGGCATTGCGTGATGGAAGATGGCGCTTTCTTATCAGGAAACAGCGCTGTGCATCAATTTGCCAAGGTTGGAAGGCTGGCGCTTTTAAGCGGCGTTTCTGCCACGACTAAAGACATTCCACCTTTTATCATAGTACAGCGAATTAATGTGGTATCAGGCGTAAATGTTATAGGAATGCGTAGAGCTGGTATTTCACATACGAACATTGATGGAATACGAAAAGCATTTCAAATTATTTACCGCGAAGGCTTGATCTTGCCTCAGTCGCTTCTTAAAGTTGAAAAAGAATTAAGCCACATCCCTGAGGTCGCAGAATTCATCGCTTTCATTCGCACTGCAACCAGGGGCATCAGTCTTGAAACCAACAGGCAAGAAGCAGCATAACAACTAGCTTTTTGCTTCGAGTTCCTTTACGAGTTGAGCCAGTAATTCTGGCTTATCTTGTTCTACTAGGTGCTTGATTCGTGCTTCGGGAACTTCCAGCTTTTTCATAGTTTCAACTATGGTGTTCCAAACTTTTTCCCTTTTCTTTCCGCTGCTTAGATATAACTCTCCAACGAGTTCAGCCAATCGTTCATGTGCAATCGGGTTTTGGTTATCGTAAAATCGTTTGATGACTTTTTGCTGGTAGGGACTGAAATCGCGTGCCACTTTAAATACTCCCTTACATAATTTCCTAATCCAAGTATTCCTTCCTGAACTTTTCTTCTTCTGATTATATACCACAGAATTGCTTTTACGATAAATTTGATTTTCCAGTTTTTCTATAAAATCGTATACTTCGCTTTGTTTCTAAAGATGTTGGTAACGGAGTTATTACCTTGCGTGCCGTAATTCAACGCGTATCGATGGCCAAAGTCACAGTGGAAAGCCTGATTTTAGGCGAAATCCAAAAGGGACTACTCATCCTTTTAGGAATAACCAATGGTGACAACGAAGAAAAAGCTGATTGGCTCGCTGAAAAAGCAGCTAGTTTAAGAATATTTCCCGATTCAAACGGAAAAATGAACCTCGATCTGGTTGAATCGGGCGGTGCAATCTTGGTTATCAGTCAATTTACACTTTATGGGGATTGTTCGAAGGGCCGGAGGCCAAGTTTCATAACCGCAGCAAGGCCTGAAGTTGCTGAACCGTTGTACGAACATTTTATCCGAAAGTTAAGATTGCTGGGAATTACCACACATACTGGAAAATTTGGCGTTGATATGAAAGTTGAACTGGTTAATGATGGGCCTGTAACCTTAATAGCTGATGCCTAAAGTGGTCAAAAACGGAGTAATAGAATGTCCAACGGAATATTTCGGCGAAAATCGCTTCAAAAAGTGATGGCAGATTCTGAAAGCGGGCACAGTCTTAAACGCGTGCTTGGCCCTTGGGCATTAACTGCTCTTGGTATCGGCGCAATCATAGGTACCGGAATTTTTGTTTTAGTGGGTAAAGCTGCCCGCGATGTTACTGGCCCTGCACTTATGCTTTCTTTTGTGTTTGCAGGCCTTGCATGCATTTTTTCAGCACTTTGCTACGCAGAATTTGCATCCATGGCCCCTGTTGCTGGCAGTGCTTACACCTATGCATACCTTACCCTGGGTGAACTGATGGCATGGATCATTGGGTGGGATCTCGTTCTCGAATATGCGGTTGCAAGTTGCACCGTCGCACACGGTTGGTCTAAATACTTCCAAGATATACTTAAACAATTTGAGTTTCATATACCGACAGTTCTTACAAACGCACCTTTTGATATCGCCAAAGGTGGCGAAATAGTTTCAACAGGTTCTATTCTCGATCTGCCAGCAGTGGCTATTTCTCTTATCATCACTTTCATTTTGGTGCGAGGCATACGGGAAAGCGCTTTCATCAACGGCATCATGGTTATTGTCAAACTTGCTGTTGTTTTCTTTGTCATTATTGCAGGCATTCCTCATATCGTTACTTCCAACTGGACTGACAACTTCGCACCATTCGGGTATGGCGGCTTAAGCTTTTTCGGAACTTTGGTCTGGGGAGATATCAACCCCGCTACCAATGCTCCGTCTGGGGTTTTAGCAGGCGCGGCGCTTATTTTCTTTGCCTACCTTGGTTTTGATGCAGTTTCCACAAACGCAGAGGAAGCTAAAAACCCTAAGCGTGATATGCCCTTTGCTATCATTGGCTCTCTTTTGATTTGCACGGTCCTTTACATTGCGGTGGCTGCGGTTTTAACCGGCATGGTTAATTACAAAGACATTCCAAAAGAAGCCCCGGTCGCTAATGTTTTTGCGCAAGTTGGAATGCCTTGGGCCAGATTACTAGTTTCTATTGGCGCATTAACAGGCATTACCTCCGTTCTTTTGGTGATGATGTGCGGCCAACCTAGGATTTTTCTGGCGATGGCTCGAGATGGCCTTCTTCCTGAAAAGTTTTTCGCCAGTGTTCACCCTGTTTATCAAACACCATGGCTTGCCACTATGCTAACCGGGCTCATTGTCGCATTAGGTGGCAGCTTGCTTCCCCTAGATGTTCTTGCGGAACTTACCAACATTGGAACATTGTTTGCCTTTGTGGTGGTTTGTGCTGCGGTACTTATTTTAAGGTTCAAAGACCCGAATGCGCCTCGCTCTTTTAAAGCACCTCTTGGACTGTTTTGCCCCATTGGCGGTATTGTTTTATGTTTGGTACTCATGTTCTCTCTAGGTTGGGAAAACTGGGTTAGGCTTTTCATCTGGCTTGGAATCGGACTTGCTATTTACTTTGTTTATGGTGTCCACCACAGCAAGCTTCGGATCGAAGATAACAACCTTGCCAAAAAGTTATAAGCATGGACAACAAACAATTTCAGCAACGGCTAGGCCTTTTCGACTCCACAATGCTTGTTGCTGGAACGATGATTGGCTCCGGCATTTTCATTGTTTCCGCAGATATAATCCGTGATGTAGGGTCCCCTGGAAGCCTTTTGCTGATTTGGATTTTAACGGGCTTCATGACAATTCTAGGCGCACTCAGCTACGCTGAACTCGCAGCGATGATGCCTCGCGCTGGTGGGCAGTATATCTATCTTAAAGAAGCTTTTGGCCCGCTGTGGGGATTCCTTTATGGCTGGAGTTTGTTCCTTGTCATTCAAACAGGATCCATTGCAGCAGTTGCTGTTGCTTTTTCAAAATTTCTCGGCGTCATTGCGCCAACCCTTGGCACCGGGGAAGAAGCGAAAATCATCAATTGGAGTGGATTAAACCTAGTAATCTCACTTCCTCTACCCTGGCTTAAAGAACCTTTGATCATTTTCAAACGCACAGAATTCGCAATCACTTCAGGCCAAATGATTGCGGTTGCAATTATTGCTTTTCTCACCCTGCTTAATTGCAGAGGCGTTAAAGAAGGCAAATGGATTCAAAACCTTTTCACGGTAATCAAAACTTTAAGCCTTATCATTCTCATCATTCTTGGGTTTAGCATCGGTGCGAACAGAGAGGTTATTAACCTTAACTTTGCAGACCTATGGGCTGGCTCTTTCTCCACCGACCGATTTAATTCCATCTCAGAACTTGTTGGAGGGGCACCTTGGCTTGTTGCTTTTATGGTTGCTGGCGGAGCTATGGTTGGGTCTTTGTTTAGTGCTGATGCTTGGAATAATGTGACTTTTACTGCAGGCGAAATCCGTAATCCTAGCCGTAATCTGCCACTGAGTTTGATTTTCGGCACGGGATCCGTCATTCTTCTTTATCTTTTGGTTAATCTTGCATACCTTTGCGTTTTACAAGCAAACGGTAGCCCGCTGGTCAGCGTTCAACTTAAAGCTGAAATCGAAGAAGGGATTGCTATCACAAAAGAATACGCTGCAGAAGCCAATTATCTTTCAGCAACTGCAAACCGCCTTGAAAGCGAATCCCTTTTTCTAAAAGCAAGAGTTGCATTACTTGACAAAGATGGCCAAACAACCAATGGAAAAAGACTGATCCAAGATGCGGAATCCAAACTTGCAGAAGCCTCTACCTTTAAAATTAAAGCTGACATTGCCAAGGATGCAAGCAATTCTGCAAGTGAAGAAACTAATCGAAGGCTTAACGAACGAATCTTTAGAAGCACGCCCGAACTTGGAATTTCCCACGCACGGGATGACCGGGTTGGGACTGCTGTTCTACAAATGATTTTTCCTAAATATGGAATGATTGCGATGGCAATTGCCATCATGATCTCTACTTTTGGATGTGTGAACGGCATGATTTTAATGGGGTCAAGATTGTATTATGCCATGGCTCATGATGGGCTGTTTTTCAAGGCTGCAGGCGAATTAAACACTAGAGGCGTGCCAGCATATGGCTTAGTACTTCAGGGCGCATGGTCTATCCTTTTAGTTTTCTCCGGGACATACATCGAACTGTTGGACTATGTTATTTTTGCTGCCCTGCTATTTTATGCCCTTACGGTTTCCGGATTATTCGTTTTGCGCAGAACAAAACCTGATGAAATTCGCCCATATAAAGCTTGGGGCTATCCATTCCTGCCCTTTCTTTATATTTTGCTCTGTACCATTGTAATGATTGATTTGTTGATCGTGAGGCCGGAATATACTTGGCCTGGTTTGATTATTGTAGCTTCTGGGATTCCTGTTTTTTACTTTTGGCGCAAAAGGAATCCTCATACCATTTGAGTAATTATGCAAATTCAAGAAATTAAATTCAGTCTGCTTAGCATTCCTACCAATCCAACAAGATCTTCTGCCACCGAAATCGCTGCTGGGAGAAGTGATAAAATCACAACCCTTGTTGTTCGGGTTAAAACTAAATCCGGCATTGAAGGCATTGGGTTTGCTTATTCTCTGCAGGGCGGGGGCAAGGCCATGCTTGCATTGGGCCAGGAAGATTTAGCCCCAATCTTAATCAATGAAAACGCATTAGATAACGAAAAGCTAGCGGCCAAAGTTTATTGGCGCACCCAAACAATTGGAAGAACTGGACTGGTTCAACAAGTTTATTCTGCAATCGATATCGCCCTTTGGGATATCAAAGGCAAGGCTGCTAATTTGCCTCTGCATAAATTACTTGGTGGATTCCGTGAATCAATTCCCGCTTATATCTCCCACACAGGATGGCTCTGGATGAGTGTCGGGCAAATAATTGATCTCTCAAAACCTTATCTTGACCAAGGCGTCATGGGCCTTAAGGTGAAGGTTGGCGCCAACCCCCAAAGCGATATCGAACGCATTGGTAATTTACGCGAAGCTATGGGAGAAGAAATTTGGCTGGCAGTTGATGCCAACGAACGGTACGACACCGGCACGGCTCTTGCAATGGGCAACTTCTTCCAAGATGAAATTGGGGTAGGTTGGTTTGAAGAGCCCATCAGTTGCGAGAATATCAAAGGCCATGCTTATCTTGCGAACAAGTTGGATATTCCGATTGCGGCTGGCGAAATGCTTTTTTCCAGAGAAGAGTTTCACAACTATGTTGAAAAAAGCGCACTCGACATCGCTCAGCCTGATATCACCCGTTTAGGGGGCATCACCAACACTTTAAAACTTATTCATTACTGTGAAAGCCAGAATATACCCGTTAGCCCTCATTTGTTGCCAGAATTAGCGGTCCAAATCGGGTGCGGTTTGGCCCAAGTAACTTCAGTGGAATACATGCCTTGGTTTGAACCACTATTTAATGAATACCCAAAATTTAAAGCGGGTAAACTTGCACCTCCTGAAGGCTCCGGCTTAGGCTTGAGCTTTTCGGAAAAAGCTTTGCAAGAATTCGCCGTAATTTAGCCATAATTCCTGACCTTTCCATATATCCAAAAATCCGACTTGCATCATTTAATATTTGATGTATCTACCTCCATTTGATTCTTCATTGAGTTTAGAGTTTCATGGAGTTAGAAATTGGCAGATTCTCAAACAACGGTATTAGATTTAAGAAAAAAGATGGCGGGATTTGTTTCAGCAAGAGATTGGGAACAATTCCATGATCCGAAAAATCTTGCGATGGCCCTTTGCGCAGAAGCTGCAGAATTGCTTGAGCATTTCCTTTGGATCACTCCTGAAAATTCAAAACTCTCTGTCTTGGATCCTATCAAACGAAGAGAAGTTTCAGAAGAAATTGCAGATGTCACCTGCCTGATCATGGCATTATGCAACTGCATGAATCTTGATCTTTCTGATTCTTTAAATGCAAAAATGCTTAAAAACGAACTAAAGTACCCTGCGGAAAAGTGTCGCGGATCCTATAAGGCCCCAGATGCCAAACCTTCTAATGAGTAATTCCATGTTGAACACACACTGCTTTGCTATTTTAATGCTTTTTGCCGGGGCATTCTTTTCCCTGGCTCAGGTTCCGGGCACTTTGCCCATCGAATCCGACAAAGAAACGCCAACCTTAAAAACAGATGAAGGCAGCCAAGTTTCTATTATCACACGCTTTGTTGATAACCCTGAAATCGGCAAGCCTTGCACCATGGAAATCACTTTAAAAAACCTTGGCAGCCTACCTCTTGAAGAACTTGTTCTAAGTCAAGAATGGAAAACTAAACCAGAGATTTTAGAGGTAAACCCAAAACCTTTCATCCAAGAAAACAAATGGACATGGGAAATACCTGAACTACAACCAGGCACCGGCAAAATATTCCAATTCAAAGTTAATGCTACAGATAAAGATAATTTAAATTTTAAGCCCGCAGTCGTTTACAAAGTTGCAACAATAAAGAAAAACGCTGAGACGAAAGATGGTTTACTGGTCCAGGTTCAAGGGCCACAATGGGTAAGGCGTGGGCAAAGGGCCGTTTTTGAAATCGTCGTTGCTAACCATGGTTTAACTCCTGCAGAAAATGTAACGATCCGCGACAAACTTCCCCAGGGCCTCAGGCATCCGGAAGGCGAACTTATTGAAGCAACTTTGGGGGATATTCCCGCGGGACAAACCAAATCCATTCGACTTGAAACACTTGCTGTGGAAAACGGAAAATTCTCTCAGAACATTCAAGTAGCATCAACCAATGGCGAAAAAAAACTCTATCAATCAGATATCTCTGTAAGTGATGGGCAGATTAACCTTCAGTGGAAAAAATCTTGGGAAGATACCGCCAAGGGCGAACTCGAAATGATTCTCGAAGCTAAAATCGATTCCATTAAAGCAGGGCAAATACAGATTGCCATTCAAACTGTTATTCCTGAAGGGCTCGAAATTGTAGGCAGTAACCCTCAAGCGAGATTTGAATCAACTGCTCCTACAAATAAATTACTTGTCTGGAACAACCCGCAAATTGTCGGGGGAAAATGGTCTGCAAAACTGCGCTTAAAAGCTTTAAAGCCAGGCGATTGGCAGCTAAACGCCAAGGCTTCGATGGAGAATAGTGCAGATACATCCTCGATGTTTTTAGTTCGTATTGAAGGCACCTCCGAGATCCTTGGTGTATTTGCACCCGCAACTATAAAAGCAACCTTGGGCAGTGAAAGTGAAATTAGGTTTTCCTTGAAAAACAATGGTTCGATTGATTTAAACAACACCAGTGTTCGGTTTCTTTTTCCCGATGGAATTGTTCCATTGGCTTGGAATGGGCCAACCATAGCGGGGCTCAACGGGCAGAACTTAAATTTCGATGATCTCCCTGTTTTAGCAAACCGAGCAGACAAGATTTATTCGGTAAATTTAAAGGGCCTCAACCCAGGTGAATTCCGCGTGGTCGTTGAATACGGGATAGGAAATATCAAGCGCAGCAGTGCGTGCTCCATAATTGTCTCTCCCCTACCCTAACCAATCAACTCATCCTCACAAAATTTATTTTCGTTGTGTAAATATTTGGTTGTTAATCAACCAATATTTTTGTATCTTAGTCACTTCAACCCAAGATGAGATTTCATCTTGGATCGCCAAGGAAGCGCAGATTAACGGGGAAGGGAATCCCCCCTTTTATCATCCTTTTCTTGCTTCTCAAATTTCCAACAATTTTTTTTAAAACACCTCTAAGCTCGGTGATTTCCGTGCTTAAAAATACCGATTTTATATATGTGGGTTTTACGAACCTTGGTCTTGTAAATTGTCTCGACCATTGCTAAATTCCGCCCGCTTAACTGATCGAAAGGTCTCAACCTTCTTTCTTTTTTGCAAAGGCCTTTAGCCGAATTGGTCGGCAAAGGAACATGGCTAATTTACATGTCGGAACCATGGTATGCCATGCTAACGGACAAGAGGAGTTTTTAATGAGCGGTAATAAGACAGAAAAAGAACAAGTTAAAGTACATATTCGCTGGATGATTAGACGCGACATGCAAGAAGTATTACAAGCAGAACAACAATGCTTCGCACAGTCTTGGACTGAAGAAGATTTTTTACGCTGCCTGAGGCAACGCAATTGCATTGGGATGGTAGCAGAGGCTGGCGACAAAGTAATCGGGTTCATGATTTATGAACTTCACAAAAACAAACTTCACATTTTGAATTTTGCTGTCCACCCTGATTACCAACGGTCGGGCGTAGGATTGCAGATGGCAGTGAAACTGATTGGAAAGCTTTCTAGTCACCGTAGAACAAGAATCACTTTGGAAGTCCGAGAAACCAATCTCTCAGGCCAGGTATTCTTCAGAAATCAAGGTTTTAAAGCAATAAGAGTGCTTCGTTCGTTTTATGATGATAGCAATGAAGATGCATACCTGATGCAATATAAATTGCCTTCAGACACAGATGAAGACTTTGAAGAAACCATCAATCGTATTGCTCAATACGAAGAAAACGCTTAATCGAATTTGCAAAAATCGAACCAAAGCCGGGGAAACCCGGCTTTATGCATTTCACCACTTTCTAAGTTCTTTCGTTATAATCGTTACATTTTAACAAATTGCCCCATGCATTTTCCCTTGTTTTCGATTGCAAACAAGGTTTGCAACCTCTAATCTTAAGGGAGATTTAGATTTACGTAGTATTAATTTTAGACGGTGCAACACATGAAAATTATTTATTCAATCACGATGATAGCCCTAATCGGCTTTTCTTACGGTGCAAGTTTTGGAGGCATTGAAAACACCTCTGATAAAAAACCTGAACCGCCTATAACTCCAGAAAAAAAAGCTGATGTTACAAGCATCGATGCGATTCAGACTCAACTGAAAGAGATTCAGTTATCTCTTCAGTCCATTAAAAGCGCTGATCACGAATTAAAGCTGAAAAAAATTGAAGCTGAGATTAGTATTCTAAAAGATCAAATAAGCAGAATGGAACAAGCCATTAGCAAACTTGCAGCGACTCGCGTTGCAGCATCGTTCACTCCTGCAGTTGCTGCGAACGGAACCATCAAGATTGCCAACACTTCCGGCGCCAACACTAGTGTGATCATCAATGGAAAAGTATATAAGGCCCAAGCAAATCAAACTCTTTCCGTACCTAATCAAAATGCAGGTGATTTTACTTACGAAGTTCTTGCTGATGGATTTGGGATCATTCAAAAACAAACCACCAGAAGCCTAGGTGCAAATGAAACATTCACCATCAACATTTATCCCAGGTAAATGATTTTGGTTTTGCCAAAAGTCAGGCGACCCTCAGTCGGTCGCCTTTTTTTATGAAATGCAGATTTTTATTATCATCGTTTTAGCTTGGGGACTAGATCATGATAATCACCATTGATGGGCCAGCAGGGGCAGGCAAAAGCACTGCTGCAAAGCTGCTAGCAAAAAAAATCAACTTCCAGTTCTTAGACACGGGCGCGATGTATAGAGCTGTTGCACTAGCTGCTTTAAACACCGGTGCCTCTTCATTCAACGAGCCTGCGCTTGAGAAAATTCTAACCAAGGTAACAATAAAGCTTGAAGAAAACAAAGTAATCCTAAACGGCATGGATGTTTCGATTCAAATCCGAACTAAAGAAACAACGGAAATAGCAGGTGTAATAGCAACTAGCAAAGTCGTGCGAACAAAGCTTGTCGAATTACAACGTGCCGCTGCTTTTGAAAGAAATATGGTTTGTGAAGGACGGGATCAGGGAACCACCGTTTTCCCTGAAGCTTTTTGCAAGTTTTTTCTGACCGCAAGACCTGAAATGAGAGCGCAACGAAGATATATCGAACTACAAGAAAAAGGGGTGCATACTACACTTCAAGAGATTCTTGACGCCATCATCTCCAGGGATTTACGAGATGAAAACAGAGAAATAAGCCCATTGGTACCTGCACATGATGCCATGATTCTTGATACATCCGATATGCATATGGATAAGGTAATCGAAGTAATGCATCAAGAAATCCAAAGGCGTGGCATGCAATGAAGGCAGGAATGTTTGATTACAAATTTGTGAGGGAGCAGTTAAATTCCATTTGGTATGGATTAAATTACACCTCTTACAATTGTATATACACGTTTCTTTTCAGCCTTCGAAAACAAGGCTGGAAAAATGTACCCCGCAAAGGCCCGGTCCTGCTGGTAGCAAACCACCAAAGCTTTTTAGACCCGATTGGCGTTGGATTAACAGCCTGCAGAGAACTCTCGTATCTTGCACGAAAATCGCTTTTTAAAAAACCTCTTCTAGATGTTTATCTAAAATCTGTTGGATGTTGCCCGGTTGATCTGGAAGGAGTCGCCAAGGAAGGCATCAGATCTACCTTGGATCTTTTAAGCAATGGGCGAGCCGTGCTTGTATTTCCTGAAGGCACTCGATCTGAAGACGGACTAATGCAGGACTTAAAACCAGGTATTCAGCTTCTTATTCGAAAATCCAATGCGCTTGTTGTTCCTGTAGGAATCTCGGGTGCACATGAAGCTTTATCGCGCGATAACTTTTGGCCAACTCTATGCCCCCTTTTCTTGCGTGGAAACCAAGGGGCAATTGGTATTTCAATTGGTGCCCCAATCGAGGCGAAAATCCTTACGGACCTTTCACGGGAAGACTCGCTGAAACTCCTTAAGGATTCCATTAACAGAGAAATCATTCAAGCAGAACATATACGAAGAAAAAAATAATTCGTAAATCAATCTTTAACGACTGCGGTATTTGATTCGCCATTCATATGACGCCAAAGATTCTGTGTCGTTGCAACTCCTTTGGGGTCATCATTATTATTTGAATATTGAACATTTAATAAAACCTGTTGAAAGGCATAATAAGCAGGTTCAATACGTGGTACTTCGTTTGAAATAATATCCTCTAACTCGGAGGGGGTGCATCCTCTTGGAATACTAATATTTTGGGACTTGCACCAAGCCAATAAAGCTTTCCAAGTATACCCTGTCAATTCACGAAGACTGGATTTTTGCCAATCCTTGCGATCAAAAGGGTTATCAAAGTCTTCGAAAGGCAAAGTTTCATCAGCAATTGTGGCGTCTGCAGCATCCGCTTGCTTTTTCTTTTTTTCCGAACGATCAAGCCAATCAAAAAGATTACGGAACCAATCTAAGAGATCATCAGCCCAACCAAAACTGAAACTCAACTTGTAAACGACTACATAAAGAACAAACAAAAAAGTCCCAACTGCAAATACAACTTTAAGAATAACTTCAAGTGCAGCCATCATTTTATCAAGGCCAGGAATATTAAAAGAAGGGGGCGGCGAGGCAGGGGTTTCTTGATTCGGAGGAGAATTCGATTTCTGGTTCCCATCACTTTTACGAGAATCACTTTTACCTTCATTATTTTTAGATTGGCCCGACTTCTGAGTCCCTTCCTTGGAAGAACCTTTTTCACCAGAATCGCTCCCACCTTTTCCAGACTCCTTGGATGCGCCTTTGTTTTCTTTATCCTCGGCAGACTTACCCGCTTTTTGATTTCCATCCTTGGGAGAACCTTTATTTCCTTCCTTTTCACCTGGATTCCCTTCCCCTTTACCTGATTTCTCGGATGATTTTGCGTAGTTACTTGCATCCTGATCTTTATCCTGCCCCTTGGAAAGAACCAAGGCAATGGGATCTAAAAAGCCCTGAGGCCTGGGTAACAATGATGCAAAAACAAAACAGGATATCAATAAGAACAAACCAGAGAACAGCCAAAAACCCGCTGTAAACAAAGGCATGGATAGATTACGCCTTCGTAAGTCGGACCTTATTGTTAAAAAAGAAGTGCTCATTAACAAAGAGATGCAACTTGCAAGATAAATGGAAAGGCAGATCAAAAAATATTTTCCAAGGTTTGGGTCAGTGCTATTTTGAGTTGATCCACCTAATCCGAAAACAGGAATTGAGCCAAATAAAAAATAAAGAACCCAGACACCGCGACCTTTTCCACCCTTAACTTTCTTAGGCTTTTTCGTAGCCAACTCCGCAAGGACTTCCTCTGCTTCATAATTAAATTCTGTGCTTTCCTCTCTTGTATCGCCCCAAGATTCTGAAACCTTTTTATTGCCAGGGTTCAACTCTTTTTTCAAACCCACCGAAGCAAGCAATCCATCTTCATCCTCTTCTCGTTCACCAAGATCTGTCACATCCCAAGTAATCTTGTAGGTAAACCACCCAACAAAAATCATTAGAACGGTAACAATTCCAAGAATTTCCACTTCTCCAATTAAAGCAAATGGAACCCAAACAACCATTCCAAATACAAATGAATAACCACCTGCAACCTTTTTCAAATCATCGATAAGAAACATACGGCTAATCAAAACAGTGGCAAGCACTTCCCAAAATAAAAGCCAATGTGATGAAGTCCATTTAGATGAAAGAGAAAAACGAGCCAATATAAAAAATGTTAATGAAACCATCAGAAAAACAATCAACACCAAGCCTATCGTACCTAACAATTGATCCAGTACTTCCGGTTTATCGCGATAAGCATATGCCTTTTTCTCTGCCATGTGCGTTTCCTAGACAAGGCTTAAAGGAGAAGTTCGATCAATCTGGGATCTGCAAAGCTGCGGAAGAGACTCTTGATCAATGGCGTGGCGAATCTCGCGGATACCATTAGCGATCAATTTTTTAAAAGCACGATTCAAACCTTCATCATCAAATTGAATTAAAACAACGGACACAGCAAACCCTTGCTGTTTTAAATTCCCGAGCATCATCGCCGTTTCTTCGGTTACACCTGAAAGAACAGCGACAAGAGTTAAATCTCTGGGCAAATGGATTGAAACTTCTCTAATCATTTCAGAGAATTTTAGGGAATCTGATTTAAGCGCACGGCCCATCATTTCCCTTAACAATTGCAAATGCTCAACACCTCTTCGCGATGGTAAAAACATTGGCTGCAAATGGTTTGGCCTGCTGCTATCCAGCATAAAAGTTCGAGCTTCTGCCCGAGTATCGACTTCGGGTTCACTTTCATTTTCTTGAACATTAAATGCGGCATCGGTGGCATTAGTTCCAATTCCAAATGGTTGATTCAACAAACAAACTGCATGGGCAAGCGAAACCGCAGCGTCGATTGCGAGTTCCGAGCGAAAAGGTTCTCCTCGTGGCGGGAAATTTGATTCATGAAAATCCAATAAGATCATTGCCCCAGCAAGGCAGGTTGGCTCGAATATTTTACATTGGAACACACCTGTTCGGGCACTGGCTTTCCAATGGATACGGGACATCGGGTCGCCTGGTTCATAATCGCGAACCCCCGCTATCCGGGTAGGGTCTTCAAATATTTTCATAACCATTTGAATTTCACCAATCGGCCTGCGTGAGGTTAAATCATAACCAAGCAAATGTGTTATCTTGGGAAGCACGAGCAAATAAAAAGGCTGGCATCCAATACGATATCTTCGCATGAAACCAAAAGGGTCTCCAGTTTCTGCAAACACGGGCCCAATCTGAAAAAAGCCCCGATGCATGCATTCCAGAGAATACGAAAACTCTTCTGTTTGCATCGAAAACATCGATAAGACTTTAAGCCTTTTCCCTTTCAATTTTAAGAAAGGATGCCGAGGGTTAATAGCATCTTCAGGTAACAAATCTTCTAAAATCACCCATGGAATAGGGATTAAACCCAGATAGCGGACTAAAACTTTAACCCTTACCTTATCGCCTACTTCTGCAAGGGTGCAGCGCATTTTTCTTTCAATTCTTAACCCGCTCGCCCAATGCCAAGCCAACATCCGACTGCTTATCAAGATCAAGGCCATTAAGTAGGCAGAGAACGCAAGGAGCCCTGAGCCCAAAACTTGGGCAGAAAATCCTATCAGCGTTATTCCAAGTAGCCAATACATTAGAAGTAATCTTTTTCAGTGTGATAATCCGAGGATACAGGCACTGGAATATCATCTAAAACATCATTGATGACATCTTCCGTTTTAATTTTCCTAAGTCGGGTTTCTGGCTTAAGAATGATGCGATGCGAAAGCACTGGAGCAACCAACTTTTTCACATCATCCGGAACCACAAAAGTTCTTCCCTGGATTGCAGCGCTTGCTTGTGCCGCCCTTTGCAACGAAAGCGACGCACGAGGACTTCCACCTAATAAAATATTTTCGTTATCCCGGGTACCATGAACGATTTCAAGAATGTAGGTTCGGATTTGATCATCCAAATGAATCTTCCTTACCACTTCCTGGCAAGCCATCCAGTCTGCAGAGCTTACGACAGGCACAACATCATCAATCGGGTGGCCAAACTGCAACCTTTTAAGCATCAAGGCTTCTTCTTCAATGGTTGGGTATCCCAGACTTAATTTGATTAAGAATCGATCTAATTGGGCCTCAGGTAATGGAAAGGTTCCCTCATGATCTACCGGATTTTGAGTAGCTATTACAAGAAAGGGTGGCTTAAGGTTATAGGTTTGGCCATCCGCAGTCACCCTTCTTTCAGCCATGGCTTCAAGGAGTGCTGCCTGAGTTCGAGGGGTAGCCCGGTTAATTTCATCTGCAAGGACAGTTTGAGCAAAAATAGGGCCTGGCCTGAATTCAAACTCGGCTGTTTTCTGATTAAAAATGGAAACTCCATTAATATCACTTGGAAGCAAGTCGGGTGTGCATTGGATTCTTTTAAAGACACAACCAACACTTCGGGAAATCGCCCTAGCTAATATAGTTTTCGCCACACCTGGAACATCTTCAAGAAGTATGTGTCCCTCTGCAAGGTAAGCCGCGAGAGCCAGCAGAATCTGCTTGCGCTTCCCCAATATTACTTTTTCAATGTTCGAAGTTACTTTTTCAGCAACGCCCTGCACATCGATTTGATTGGAGGCGACTGGTTTCTTTTTATCTTTTGCAGGATTTTCCCCGGGCTCTGGTTTAGACATTTGAGGCCTCTTTAAGAATGCTGGAAATCAATTTTAATTATCGCAAACTGAAGCAACAAATGCAAAAAGGAAGGCCCAATAACAATTAGGTCTTCCTTTTTACGTATAACAATTTGCAATTTAGAACTGATCTAGCCAGAAGTGGTAACCACTATAATATTTCTGAGGTTTCTGGCTTTCGTAGCGCCAATGTGGCTCTCTGAATGGGGGATTAGCCATGTAAGCAGGTGGCGGCATATAAGGCTGGCCTGGTCTTTCAGGCCATTTTGGCCCCATGGAAGGCCAGTAATTGTGTGGAAAATAATAGTATGGATAATGGAAAAACCTTTGCAAGTTTCCATCATTCGTTTGAGCTATTGCACGATTTTCAATTGCACTTTGCCCAATAAATCCAATCACAACCACCATTACTATTTTGTAAATAAGCCTCATCGTAAAATGTCCTCCTGACCCGATGCCTTTGAGTTACTAAAATAAACACTAGCACCATTTCAATTAAAAGAAGTTTTTTCAGAACAATTCTTTACAATACTTTGATGATGAAAGTTGGTTATTTGGCGATTCCGAAAAGGTGAGCATTCATAGCGAATAATCACTGCACCCTTTATTTTTCTTGGAAAACTTTATGGAAACGACTCAAGTTCACGATAATCCCCTGGTACAGCGCTATGCGGGCAAAGAAATGGTTGCTCTCTGGAACCCTGCAAACAGGTATTCAACCTGGCGAAAACTTTGGGTTGCACTCGCACAAACCCAGATGGAACTTGGCCTTCTTTCCGAAGATGGCACCACGCCACGCATTACCCCACCGCAAATCAAACAACTTGAACAAAATATTCACAACATCGATTTTGCCCGTGTTGAAGAACATGAGCAAAGGCTCCGCCATGATGTAATGGCACATATCCACGCCTATGGGGAATGCTGCCCCCTTGCACGGGATATCATTCATCTTGGTGCAACCAGTTGTTTTGTAACGGATAATACCGAACTCATTCTTATGAGACAGGGACTTACCCTTTTACAAAAATCGCTGGTAGGCTTGCTCGACCACTTTGCAAAATTTAGCCGTAAGTATGCGGGCATGGAAACTCTTGGGTTCACGCACTTCCAACCAGCGCAATTAACAACCGTAGGAAAAAGAGCATGCCTTTGGGCTCAAGATTTCCTCATGGATTTCCATGAAGTTAGCTATCGTATCGAAAACATGAAATTCCGGGGCGCAAAAGGAACCACAGGAACTCAAGCCAGTTTCCTTTCCCTATTCAGAGGCGACCATCAGAAAGTCCGCGATCTTGATAAACTAGTCTCTAAAAAAATGGGCTTCGACCAAGTGTTTCCCGTCACAGGTCAAACTTATCCCAGAAAAGCAGATTCACAAATTCTTGAAACACTATCTGGCATTGGCCAAAGTGCTCAAAAATTTGGAACCGACATCAGGCTTCTTTCACACCGGCAAGAAATTGACGAACCTTTTGAAACGGATCAAGTTGGTTCCTCTGCAATGGCCTACAAACGAAACCCCATGCGATCTGAACGCATGTGCGGACTTTCCCGTTTTCTCATCCAACTTGCTGGAAACACTGCAGAAACTGCTGCAGTACAATGGCTAGAACGAACACTTGATGACAGCGTCAACCGTAGGCTTACTATTCCCCAAGCCTTTTTATGCGCTGATTCCATTATGCGTATCGCAATCAATATTGTTCGCGGCCTTGTTGTTAACCCCGAAGTTATTAAATCGGAAGTTGAACGAACATTACCATTCATGGCAACCGAAAACCTTCTGATGGCAGCAGTAGGAAATGGTGGCGATAGGCAAAACCTTCATGAAGTCATCCGCAAGCATAGTCATGCGGTCATTGCAGAGTTAAAGTCCGGTAGTAGAAAAAATGATCTACTTGAGAGGCTAAAAAAAGAACCTGAGTTTTCGAGCATTAATTTTGAAAAAGTAATGGCGGAAGGCCGCTTCTCTGGTAGAGCCAAAGAACAAGTTGAAGAATTCCTAACTGCAGAAGTTGATCCAATTCTTAAAGCAAAAAGCGAATGGACCAATCAAAACGCAGCCTTGAAGTTTTAACTTACTTGTTTCCGTTGTTGGTGGAAAACCAACTTTCTGCCGCTGCTACAACTTCTGCAAGGTTGTAAACAGTTCGGGCACTTTTTTCATCGGGATCCAAAACGGCAAATAAAACTCCGGCTTGGATCATAGCTTTGAAAACCGATTGTAACATGGGTAAGGCTGGCTGCATAACCAACCAAGCTTCGCCTAATGAAGAAACTTGGATGAAAGCCTCCGCTTTTGCACGATCTTGAAAAATTGCTAGTGCAGCATCACCGGCCTGAGTTCGCCATTGGGCAAATTCAACCTGCCCAGTTTCAGTCTTAAAAATCAAAAAAGGAATCAGATCCATAAGAGCCCCGGTAAATTAGGAAGGCATAACAGTATCGATAGTTTCCATCCTACATAATCTAGGGAATATGGCATGTTTCAATGCGAACAATCTTGATTTTAGCCTTGTTTATATGATGGCGCTTTCCTAATATCCGCCCCTCTTAAGCCATGGAAAGGCTTTAGGACTAAGAGGAAGAGGCGCTAATAAAATGAGTCACGCCAAGGATGGCAAGGATTCGTTTCCTGCCAGATTAATTTATGCTGTTTCCATGTTTTCATTTCAAAAACCTTGGTTGGTTTTTGGATTGGGAATGCTCCTTTGCGCTTCTGCGTTACTCTATTCCTACAAAAAACTTGAGTTTAAAACCCATCGCGATGACATGATCAGCAATCGCAAATGGTGCCAACAAAATTGGAAGCATTATCTTGCAGAGTTTGGACAAGACGACGACATGGTGGTGGTTGCGTTAGGCGGGAACGAACAAAACAAAATTGATGCCTTGGAACAACTGGCATTGAAACTATCAGAACATCAAGAAAGTTTTGACCGTATCTTTTTCAAAGTAGACTTACAAAATCTAAAAAACAGATCTCTACTTTTTCTTGAGCCCAAAGAAATAGGAACAATTGTCGGCCATCTTGCAAACATGGCCCCTCTACTTGAATTCCCATTTGCGTGGAATTTATTTACTACAAAAAGTATAACTTGCGAAGCACACGCCAGAATAAAACAGATTGAAGCACGTGGGACGGTCACCGAAGCAGACACAGCATTTCTATCCCAATTCCGAAACATCCTCAGAGCTGCAACTAATTATCTGGAGTCTGGAGAAACCTATAAAAGCCCATGGGTTGGCCTTCTGCCAAAGTCCCAGCACAACACGACCATGCTTTCAAAACCAAATTATTTAGTTTCAGAAGACAAATCCGTAGCGATTCTTTTAGCCCGCCCGATCACTCAGGAAAATTCGGATTTCGTCAGTTCTATGCCAGCAGTTAGATTGATGCGTGAAATATTAAATGATATCTCAAAACTTCATCCAGATGTTCAACTTGGCCTTACAGGATTACCAGTTTTAGAAGCTGACGAAATGAATGCCTCGCAACGCGACAGCGCAAAGGCTTCTTGGGTCGCATTTTTGAGCGTTCTTTTCTTATACATTATTGTTTACAGATCTTGGCGATATCCAGTTCTTACCATCACAACCTTGTTAGTAGGAACCATTCTTTCATTAGGATGGTTAACCATTACTATCGGGCATCTTAATTTGTTATCTGCAACTTTTGCAGTAATGTTGATAGGGTTGGGCGATTACGGGGTTTTGTGGGTGAGCGCATTTGACGAATACAGAAAAAAAGGTATCACTGCAGAAGAATCAATTAAAAAAACCGCACTCTCCGTAGGGCCTGGAATTCTAACTGCAGCCTGCACGACTTCTCTAGCTTTTTTCGCTGCAATGCTTGCAGATTTTCAGGCTGTTTCAGAAATGGGCTGGATTGCAGGAAGCGGCATATTATTTTGCGCGCTCGGCTGTTTCACCACATTGCCTTCCCTATTAGGAATAACAGAATCGTATAAAAAAACGGCATTACAATCAGACGCCATAGATTCGTTCCCCGGGATCCTTTCTTTCCCTATCATTCAAAATAGTTGGACCACATCCTTATTCAGCAAACCAAAAACTATGGTTATTTCTGGCCTAGTGCTAACCTGTTTATTTTTAATTCCAGCACTAAAAGTTTCTTACGATCACAACCTTCTACATTTACAATCATCCTCACTTGATTCCGTAAAATGGGAAAAAGTATTATTAGAAAAAATGCCCTCCGCTACTTGGCATGCTGTTACATTTACTGCAACTCGGGAAGAAGCAATCGAATGGAAAAAGAAATTTGAAGCCCTTCCAGAAGTTAGTCAGGTTGCAGAAATAGCAAGCATGCTTCCCAAAGATCAATCAATAAACAAAGGACAACTAAAAGAAATCCAACATAGGCTAAGGTTATTGCCAACACGGGGATCAAAACCAGGCCACGCCACACCGGATATTGAAGGATTGAGCAAGGAACTACAACTCCTTGCCAATAAAACCAATGAAGCCAGTTCCCTATTGGATTTAAGCGAAGTTAAGAAAGACTTGGTAACCTTTTTAGGTGTACTATCCAGCACAAACAAAATGTCGAATATTGAACTCAAAAAATTTGAAGAATCAGTCACTGGCGACCTTATCGAAAACCTCCATCAATTAAAGGAAGTTTCCACGCCTGAATTTATTGAAGTGGCCGATATTCCCCCTCCAATTCGAAATCGATATTTAAGTGAAAACAACCAATGGCTATTACGAGTATTCGCAAAAAAAAATCTTTGGGAATACAGCAACCTTAAAGAATTCGTAAGTAGCATTCAAAAAGTTGATGCTCGTGCAACGGGAAAACCTTTTACAACTCTTGAAGGCTTAAAAGGAATGAAGTCTGGATTTCAATGGGCAGGGATCTACGCGTTAATTGCAATCATCCTGGTTCTATCTTGGGACTTCAGAAAAACCATCTTGGTAACTTTGGCCCTTATTCCTTTGGTCATGGGACTTTGCATTACCATGGGAGCAGTATGGCTATTAGGCTATCAACTGAATCCAGCGAATATGATCGCATTTCCGATTCTCGTTGGGGTTGGTATCGACAATGCAGTGCATGTAATCCACGACTTTTTAGGACGAGACAGAAGCAAACCTTACCAGTTAAAAAGCAGCACCTTCAAAGGAATATTTGTAGCAGGACTCACAACGGTACTTGGTTTTGGTTCGTTAACAATATCTTCCCACCTTGGACTTTCCAGCTTGGGACTTCTCTTAGCATTGGGCGTAAGTTCTTGTATGATTTGTTCAATATTATGGCTTCCAAGTTTGCTGCAACTTGCACCTATCAAGGCTAAATCAGGCTTGAATAAAAACACATTTGCAAGAACAACTAGTAAAGCAGCATAAAAGCAATCTGCTAAAAAATGATCAAGGAAGTTTAAAAAACTCAGCCTTGAGCCTGCCAGTTATTTTAAAAGAAACAATCTTCCCTGAAGAATCTCTGCTAAAAGTAAGTATGGGGTTATCGAAGACAAAATCTCGCGCATAAAGAATGGAAGACCCCAAATGATTAAGATCAACAAAATGATTCCCAAGAATCAGCCTGACATTTTTACCCTGCATTTTTAGTTCGATTTTCCCATAGGCAGGATTCTGATATTCGCCCAAAACATCTGGAAGGTTGAGAGACCCAGGATATTTTTTCAATAACTCAACCAAATTATCATCGTAAGCAGTCTTGGATTTTTGCAAACCGTCGGCCATGATAAATGCGTAATTCTTATCCCACTCCACTCGGGAAAAGTTAAACAACAAATCAATCAGCGAATTGCTAAGAGCCAAATTCATTCTTGTGTGTTCAAGGTTCGAAAGAATCACCAAAGCAAATTTGGAGTCTGGAATCGTAGCAATATGCGTACGAAAGCCATCAATCGCCCCAGCATGAGAAACCAACTTTGCGCCACGGTAATCCTGAATCACCCAACCCAAACCATAAGACATCTGCGCAGTAAAGGGATGCAGCAATTTATTTATACCATCTAAAGGATTAACAACCTGCGGTTTCTGAGTTTCAAGCACTTGGGGCGCAAGATCCATTTTGGCATATTTCATATTCGCAGGATCAACCTGAAATTTAAGCCAATTAGCAAGATCATGGGCGGAAGAATAAACACTACCCGCAGGATCTGGGAACGCACTAACATAAGGTTCTTTAACCTCGGGAAACCCAAACTTCCCGAGAAAATGCCCCCGAGAAAGATTTTCATTTGGAGGTAAAACCACTGTGTCTTTCATTCCAAGTGGATCCAGAATTTCCTGCCTTAAAAGTTTCTCCCAACTTGCATTACCAACCTTTTCGCAAACCAACCCCCCTGCAGAATACATGATCGATTGATACTGGTAAGTTGACCGAAAGGGGTTTTCAAATGGTAAAAACGCAGCCTTGCGAACATTCTCTTCGGGAGCAAGCCCACTCCTATACCAAAGCAAATCATTGCTGCCCAAACCCGTCCTGTGGCATAACAAATCCCGCAATCTGCAATCTTCAGACGCAAACGGTTCCGATAATTTAAACCAAGGCAAATGCTTTTGCACCTTATCATCCCAATCAAGCTTATTCTTGGCGACCAAAGAAGCAGCCAATGCACTAGTAAAGGCCTTGGTACAAGATGCGATTGGAAAAAGAGTATTAGTTGTGACTGGTTTTTGCTTGGCTATTTCTACAACACCAAAACCAGATTCAAAAAGGGTTTCGCCCTGATGAACAATTGCAACTGCGACTCCCGGAACCCGCCAATATTCCATGGATTGCTGCACCAACAATTTAACTTCTTTTTCCGGGAATTTTCCAGCAGGTACTTTATTAACATCTGATTGTGCAAAGACTAATGACATTATTAACAAGGTATTATTGATCATGGCTAAACTCTAACCTTTAATAATAGTTCTGATTTTCTCAAGTTCGGCAGAACACCGATCGGGAGAAAGGACAGGGGACATAAGGCTAGCACCTAAAGGGCTTTCAAGATTAACCCAAGATTTACACCCCAAATAAAATGGGGTTTCATCAATCTCAACAGGCGTTGAGATTTCATGTATTTTAACAAGCATTACGGTTAACCCTGGGCTCCGATAAGTAAATCTAGAACTAATACACTCTTTGGAAAGAACATGAAAAGGCTCGAGATTTTCCAAGGTATCAAGATTCATCAAATGATAAGTCTCGATAACTTCAGCAAGGTGAAAGAACAGAATCTTTTTTGGCTGGGCTTTATACATCTCTCCCTTTTCGAGCCATTCAGTTTCTCTCAATTGATTTTGTTGCTGATGAACATAAGTCGGATAAAGCCAAAACCAATTGGATTGAACCTGAAAATCTCCCGTTGGTTCAGCAATACCCCCCTTGCGGAGTAAAATGGATTGCCTTCCGGAAGCAAGTGCAGCACAAACCGAAGCCCACTCTTTGCATGCAAGTTGAATGTCCATTTCCTCATCTATTCTTTTCTAGGCGCCCTATTCATTAAATCCTGTACTGCAGTTTTAGGGCTCTTCCCGTGTTGTAAAACCTGGTAAACCTGCTCAATGATGGGCAAATCAATATTTCTTTGAACAGCTTGTTCTCGGATACTTGGTGCAGTAAATATTCCCTCTGCAACTTGCGACATACCCGGAAGAAACTGGGCCAACTTTTCGCCCTTACCTAATCTTTCACCCACTTTGCGATTTCTAGAATGCGCACTGGTGCATGTAGCAATCAAATCACCCAAGCCTGCCAAACCGTTGAAAGTCGAAGCCTCCGCACCGCATGCAACACCATATCGCGTCATCTCAACCAAGCCCCTAGTTATTAAGGCAGCTTTGGCGTTATCGCCATATCCCAGGCCATCATTTATCCCTGCTGCAATTGCAATTACATTTTTAAGCGCGCCCGCAATTTCCACGCCGAGAACATCATGGTTAGTATAAACTCTGAAAGATTCAGAATTAAAAAGAGACTGAATTTGTAAATTAATATCAGGGTCGGAACCTGCAAGGGCCAAAGAAGTTGGCAAACCTCGAGCCACTTCTTCAGCATGGCTAGGGCCACTTAAAATCGAAACCGGTCTAGGGCCAAGAACATCCAAAATAGTTTGGCTGGGCCTAAGAAAAGAAACACGCTCGAGCCCCTTGGTTGTGCTAAGAACAGGGAGCATTGGTGGTGTTTGCGTATCAATATTTTTAAGCACCGTGCGCAAATGTGCTGATGGAATTGAAGAAATCAATAATCCTGCACCTGATATTGCATTCGGAAAGGAATCGCTAATTTCAATTTGGACAGGCAAAAGTATTCCCGGAAGCAGCAAATCATTGCCTCGAGCAACTTTTAAATTATTTCTCGAAGCCTCTCTTACACTCCATAAGGAAACAGCACACTTGTTTTCCCTTGCCAGATGCAAGGCTAAAGCCATTCCCCACGCACCTGCCCCAATAATTGCAACTTTTTCAATCATAATCACCCTGAATATTAAGAACCGCTTTTCTTAAACACATCGTAAAGATAAATCCCGCTTGTCGCTACTTTGAAGTACTCCGTTTTTACTAAAACCATCCTCTTGCTATTATTTTTAACCTGCCAGGTAAAACTTTTAGGGTAATGACACTCTAAACAGCCAACTATTACCAAAAGATTTAATTTTTCATCAAAGTTATCTTCTTGAATTGCCGATTATAGTTATTGCGGGGGTCACGGATTTAACAAGACCACCAACCTGCAGTTGTTCAAGCAAGCAAAAAGCAATTTTTCTTAGCATGTAAAAGAATCTAGGAGGATTCAAAATGGCACCACACCTTAGAGTTTTCAAAGAATCAGCAGATTCAGACAAAGATATCATCCAAGCACCTACCGTTCGCGTAAGGCTTTCAGACCTTTTGCCTTTGATAGCAGCAGCGCAACGCAAGAATTTCACATGGGTTCAAGATTTCATGGAAGATGAAGTCGCAGTGACCGCAGACCTTTACGAAGTTCTTCGTAGCTTTAGAACTTTCCGCCCTGCCAGCTAGTTATTTAGTCTGCAAAGCCATCACTTTTCGGAAGATTTTCCAAGATTGCTGGCTTGGCAAAAAGCGAAAGATCAACATTGCCCTTAACCTCGGCTTCAATCAGTTTCAGCCTGATTTCAAGATCGTTGACTCTTTGCCGAACCACCATAATTTCATCTTTAGGTGTTTCTTTTTCCGTGCTTCTGGGCACTTCTGGATAATTCAACTGCCTTTGCAATGCTGCAAATAGAAAAAAAGGATCCCTGCCCAGGTTTGCCTTTGCGATTCGACCTTCCTTACTAGCAAATAGTGGCTGCAATGACGGTTCATACGATGGGTTTAACTTTCGCTCAACCTCCAGATAATACTCCGAACGCAAATAAACAAATTCCGCAAATTCGACCAAACCTATTTGCTTAGATACAAACAAGATAAAATCCTTCCATTCTTTCGAATACAAGGGATCGTTTGCCATCGCTGTAATGCCTTCCTCATATCCCAGTTTATTTCGCGACAGGATTTCAAATTGAAACACAAATAATCCGGAGGGCAAAGGCGAATCCGCATGATACTTCGCCATCTTCTCCAGCACATGCAACCCTGTATCGATGCTAAATTTCCTGTTTTCATCTTCGGTTGATTTGATGATAAAAGCCTGAAAGGGCGTAAAGTAATGGCTTAATATTTTAAACCCGGTGCTCAGTAAACCGCTTTCTTTTATTTCAGTTGCAAGAAATTGGATTGCCATAGGGAGCTTGGTTGTAGCAAGAATTTCCTGATCAATTCTCTCAAGGACATCCTGTGTCGCAATGGAAGCCTTGATTCGGTCTCTAAGAGTTTGGAAAAAGTAGAATTGTTCAATGTATTCTTCACGATCCAGAATCGGCATCATTATACTCCATTTTAAAATCTACTTAGATTTTAGCATGAAGATTATGAGCAGAAGTAAGTTTAATGATGATTTTATTAAATCGAATGTGTCAACAGGCCTGATTATCTGAAAAACAAATAGCAACCACGATGGAGTAAACATTGGTTGGGAAATAATTCCTTACAATCAAATTATTGCATAGGGATTCATTAGAAAAGTTTTTTAGCCAGCCCGCTTGTATTCTTGGATGGCCTTAAACAACTGGAATTCTGCTTCGGATTTTTTAACAATAAATGAAAAGGTCCCGATTTTAATTTCGTCAAACTCTTCGATTTTTTTGGTAGTGATTGGTTCACCATTCACATAAGTTCCATTCTTACTATCTAGGTCACGCAAAACCCAGCCTTGTTCAGACCAATTTAGCATGCAATGCCTTCTGCTGACACAAAGCGAGGGCAAGCGAAAATCTGACCCACTACTGCGCCCAACTACGATTCGAGGTGCGTAAAATTCCATTAGAATTTTGCTGGGCTGAAGTTCTAAAACTATCGAAAAGAATCCTTGGGGAGTACGCTCTTCACTTTTAAACCTAATTTCAGGTAGAAGTGTCTCGCCACCCTGATTAATTTCTTGCCCCATGTTGCACCATTTCAAAAAGAATATTCAATTTAAGATCGATACCGAGAAAGTGCATAACAAAAAAAGCAAACTCTGGAAGACCGATCTTATCGAATAAAACAGATAATTGGATTATGCATGCAGCAAAAGGCACCTGATACTTTTTACAAATGGAAACAATTACCGTTTGTGACACTATTAACGACAATTCCTTTGCCAACCTTCTGAAACATTTCATTTTCCCTAAAGTTCCATTTCTCTATTTGAGTTTTTGAAGCAAACTTATCACAGATATATGTTGGCTAGCTCTTTTACCGGGCTTCGCTATTTTCCGTTTCCTTTTTGAGATTGATGCTATGATTAGATCTTCTTGGAATGTTTGGCTGCTTGCGCTTTCTGCACTACTTTGTGTAGAGGCATCCGCCCAAGCCCGGCATTGTGGCGCAGTCCGCTACTCGCCAGTTTGCTGCGAACGCGAACAATTCTGCCTGCCAGAAGTGCAATGCAGAATCACCTACAAAGAATCTATCGAGGAACGCAGTCAGCTTTGTTATAAGCCTGTGTACCGGACTGTGATGAAGGAATGCAAATCGGTTTGCTATAGACCGGTTTATGAAACCACTTATCGCGATACTTCATACACCGTTTGCAAACCCGTTTGGGAATGCTTCGATATTGTTCGCAACTACACAGTATTAAAGCCTATTTATGAACAATGCGTTCGTGAAGAAAACTACACCGTACAAAAACCCGTTTGGCAGACCTATCAAGTTCCTGTCAAATACAACACCTACAAACCTGTTTACGAACAACGTGTAAAAGAAGAACATTACACCGTACAAAAACCCGTTTGGCAGACCTACCAAGTTCCTGTCAAATACAACACCTACAAACCTGTTTACGAACAACGCGTCAAAGAAGAACACTTCACTGTACAAAAACCCGTTTGGCAGACCTATCAAGTTCCTGTCAAATACAACACCTACAGACCTGTTTATGAACAACGCGTCAAGGAAGAACACTTTACCGTACAAAAGCCCATTTACTACGAAGAGCAAGTGCCTTGCACTCGTACGGTGATGAAACCTGTTTACACCACCGAAACCAGGGATATCGCTGAAACCATCTATGAATCCGTAATGGAACCAAGAGAAACCGTAGTGCGAAGCTACTCTTGGGAACCTGTTTGCACAGAACAACAAATCTGCGTGCAAACTGGGTCATGGAGAACCGAAATCTGTGAAATACCCGGTCAAGTAGTGATGCGAAAAGTTTGCCATCCTGGCTTTTGGACTATGGATCCATGCTGCTGCAAGATGATTTATGTTGCCGGCCATGTAAGCTGCAGCCCGGTTCAACTACCAAACAGAACGATCTGCAAAAAAATCTGGGAACCCAGAATGGAAACTCGAACCATTACTTGCACCAATTATGTGCGCAAGGAAAATTGCAATGTGATTCGTTCTTATTGCTGCAAAATTATCCCCAAAACTGTTTGCAAAAAAGTATGTTTCACCAGGTGCTGCATGGTGCCTGAAGTACAAAACTTTACGGTTACCCGTAAATGCTGCAAAATGGTTTGCGAACATAAGGTATGCAAAACCCCTTACACCACTTGTAAAATGGTCTGCGAAGAACAATGCAAAATGGTTACCACTCAAAAATGCATCATGACTCAGCAACACTGCGTCAAGAAGACCCCGTACACCACTTGCAAAATGGTTTGCGAAGAACAATGCAAAATGGTTACTACTCAAAAATGCATCATGACCCAGCAACACTGTGTCAAGAAAACCCCTTACACAACTTGCAAAATGGTCTGCGAAGAACAATGCAAAATGGTCACAGCACAAAAATGCATCATGACTCAGCAACATTGTGTTAGAAAGATCCCCTACACCACTTGCAAAATGGTCTGCGAAAATCGTCAGGAAATCATCAAGGCACAACGGTGCAAAATGATAACTGAACAACGATGCTGCAAAGTACCTGTAACTACCTGCTCTTTGGTAAAGGAAGAATCCCTTTTCCAAGTGCCAGAAACTCATTGCACCATGGAACCTTTCACGGTTACCTATAAGGTCTGCAGAAAAATCCCATGCGTCGAAATGATCGGCATCCCAACTTGCAATTAAACCGCAAGCAACCTTAATAAAACATCAACTCCTCTGGTTAACATTAACCAGAGGAGTTTTTCAATTCACAGCCATCTAAAAACAAGTTTTTCCTGAGTTTAACCCGATTTAGCCTAACCTCATTAATCTTTGCGATAGATTTAATCTTTGGGTTATATATCAATGCTGAATCCGGTTAATATAAGGCAGGAGGTGAGCATGAAACAGGTAAGAGTTGGCGCGGTTAATTATCTGAACACGAAGCCGCTGATACATAATCTGGCGCAGATTGCACCCCATTGGGTTCTTGACCTCCAAGTTCCAAGCCACCTTGCACAAGATCTTGCTGCAGAAAAACTCGATATTGCTCTGATACCCGTGATCGAATACTTTCGTCACCCGAACTACCGCATCATTCCGGGAATTTCAATCGCTTCCCATGGGCCGGTTCTTAGTGTTACCCTATTTAGCAAAGTTCCCTGGCCCGAAATCAAATCAATTTCCCTTGACGAAGGATCAAAGACGAGTGTCGCACTTTTAAAAATACTCTCTAAACAATTGCACGGCATTGGCTTTACTTCCTCCGCCTTGCCCATGAATGCCGACCCGGAAAAAGTCACAACCGATGGCGTGCTTTTGATTGGCGACCGAGCAATGAAAGCGTGTTTGAGTGGATTCCCGTTTGCATACGATTTAGGAAAGGAATGGCATGATTATGCAAATTTGCCATTTGTATATGCAATCTGGGCAGTACATGAACGAGCATTTGGGGAGAATCTGACTCGATACTTTGCAAAGTCAAAAAAAGCGGGGCTGGCGCATGTGGGCGAAATCGCAAGTCATGAATCCAAAATACTAGGACTTGATGCAGGCTTTTGCAGAAGATACCTTTCGCATATCATTCAATATAATTTGGGTAGTAGGGAAATAGCAGGGTTAGAATTGTATCGACACTTGGCTTACCAAAATGGGCTGATTGAACAGGAAAGAAGTATAGATTTCCATGATTGCAGAACTTTTGCAAAAAGCCATTAATGGCAAAAGAATAACTCCAGAAGAAGGCCTTTTACTTTTAGAAAAAGCCGACATTCTTTCTTTGGGTGAAGCTGCAAATAAGGTTTGCAACAAACTACACCCCGAAAGTTATCGAACATTCAATATTGACCGTAACATCAATTACACCAACATATGTGCAGCAGTTTGCGACTTTTGCGCCTTTTACCGCAAGTCTTCGGACGTAGATGCCTATGTTCTCCCCCGCGAAGAAATTTACAAAAAGATCGAAGAAACAATAGCATTAGGCGGAGACCAAACACTTTTACAAGGCGGCTTACACCCAACACTTAAACTAGATTGGTATGAAGATTTACTAAAAGACCTCAAAACTAGGTACCCGAAATTTAATCTGCATGCCTTTAGCCCTCCTGAGATTTGGCACTTTCATAAACTCAACAAGTTACCATTAAAAGAAGTTTTACAGCGGCTTAAAGATGCTGGTCTAGGTAGTCTGCCTGGGGGCGGGGGTGAAATTTTGGCAGACCGAGTTCGAAAACTGCTTACCAAAAACAAATGCATGACCGAAGAATGGCTTGAAGTTCATAGAGTTTGGCATAGCCTAGGGGGCAAATCAACCTGCACCATGATGTTTGGCCATGTTGAAACACTTGCTGAACGGATTGAACACTTAGAGAAATTAAGGCAGCTTCAAGATGAAACCGGGGGTTTCACTGCTTTCATCTGTTGGACATTTCAGCCAGAGAATACCGAGATGGCTCATATTTCGCCTACAGGTGGTTTTGAATACCTAAGGACTCAAGCCTTGGCAAGAATTTATCTGGATAATATTCCAAACATCCAATCTTCCTGGGTTACTCAAGGCGGAAAAATCGGGCAACTTGCATTACAATTCGGGGCCAATGATATGGGTAGCCTAATGATTGAAGAAAATGTGGTTTCTTCAGCAGGCACTGTTTACCATTTAAGTTTGGATGAAATTCAGAACTCAATAAGAGAGCTTGGCTATTTGCCGAAGCAAAGGAATGTATTTTATCAATTGATATAAGCTGAAGTAATAAAAAAACACCGACAGAAACTTTCTGCCGGTGTATTAGGATTGAATTAAATGGTTTTACAAACCATTATCGCCGTTATTGAAGCCACCACCGAAGCCGCCGCCGCCAAATTGGCCGCCGCCAAATCCACCACCGCCAAATCCACCGCCACCAAATTGGCCGCCACCAAATCCACCGCCGCCCATGTTTCCACCACCGAAGCCGCCACCGCCTCGATTATTTTGGCCACCCATATTTCCGCCGCCACCGCTTTGAAATGCTGAACCGCCAACCCCAGACATAATACCTTGCATTGCCATTTGATAAAAAGGATTGTTCATACCGACAGCTTGCCCACCGGTACCACCACCGCCCATACCGCCACCACCAAACCCACCGCCGCCGCCGCCTTGACCAAAGCCGCCACCGCCAAATTGGCCACCACCGCCAAACCCACCACCGCCTTGACCAAATCCACCTCCGCCTTGGCCAAATCCACCTCCGCCTTGGCCAAATCCACCTCCGCCTTGGCCAAATCCACCTCCGCCTTGGCCAAACCCGCCACCTTGGCCAAACCCGCCGCCGCCCTGGCCAAATCCGCCTCCGCCTTGGCCAAACCCGCCACCTTGCTGGCCAAATCCACCGCCGCCACCCATGTTTCCACCACCTGTAGAAAGTGGAATTTGATAAAGCTGTGAGATTTGCATACCTGGAGCATTATTTTGTGTGTATTGGGCAGTACCTTGAATTCCTCCAGTGCTTTGTTGGAACCCGCCACCGTACTGACCGCCGCCGCCACTAGAACTGCTTCCTGTATTAAAATTTACATTTTGGTTAGCAATCTGTGCTTGAACTGTATTATTTAATGGGGGTGGCGCAGGTGGGGCAGGAGGTAAAATCACCCGGTAACGCTGTGCTGAAGTAATTCCAGGGGTACCAACAAAAATACCTGCTGGTATCAACAACCCTAACCCAAGCTTTAATAGATTTTTAGCGAGCATTGGAAATCCCTTTATGTACAAAAGCCGTTTTAATTGCTAAAGCAAACTTAAAGATAACGTCCTTTATTATAGCACATAAATTGAACGAAATCAGGCAAATTATTTGCGAATTAATCTGTTTTTATTTTGTTTATATTCATTGAAAGGGTAGAAAAACAATCAAAAAAACAATCCAACAATACGCAAACACTTATTTTAATTAACCTTACGACCACGCCAAAGAATCCCTTAAAACTTTCCAAATAATTGGCTTAGTTACTATTGACACAAAATCAAAGGACTTTATACATGCGCACTCACAAGGCAGCATTTATTGCCCTAGCGGGAGTTTTCCCGGGGTTTTGTTGTTCTTGAAAAGCTTGGCAGGGGGAATCGCCATGCTAATGTACTGGATTCGGTTTAAATTAAAGGGTTTACCTTTAATAATGTGGAAGGAGCTGGGGGAAATATGAAAAAGTTAATACGTGGAGCAGCAGCCTTAATCGCTGGCTGGCTGGCTACAAGCACACCAATTCTATTTGCACAGGACCTCGCATCCGGCGAACCCAATCTTCCTTTACCTCTTTACCACGCAAGACCGGACACAGGGGGCTTCTTTATGTCCGGCTCCTACGCCATGTATAGGCAAACAAACCCCATGAAAAGCCAAACAGTGGCTTACCGTGGCTTCTATGCCATCGATGGGACAAACCTCGGGCCACAAGCCATCGTAGGAACAGGTACCAACTCTACCATTGTCGCATCCGATGTCCCAAATGGAACATTCATTGGTAGCATGGCTGACGCACTAAATACTCAAAGTGTATCTGGACCAAGCACTTACATGCCTGGTTTTAAAGTTGAAGGTGGCTGGAAATTCGCAGACGAATCTTCCATCACCATGAGCTACCTTTGGTTGGCAAAAGCCAACTATTCTGCAACAGCTAGTTTAATTCCACCAAATTTAAACATTGGACCTACAGGTTCTGAAAGCTTTATTTCGTCACCAGTATACGGCTATCCATCACAATACGCGGGGCCAATTAATGATATTATTGCCTTTGTTGACCCCGCACTCGCAGCACAAGTAACTGCCCAAGGCGGCACAATACCAACAATCACTGTTCCAACGGTTAATGATCCAGCCTTAGCCGCTGCTGGAGCGCCAGCTACTGTCCCACTAGGGGCATTTCCAGCGCCTTTTGCAGCATATGGTATTTGGAATGCTGCGGACTTGATGACAATAGAATTTACCCAAAGATTTCAACAATTGGAATTAATGTACCGTAAACCGGTTTATGAAACTGACGATTATCGTCTGAGTGCAGCGGTCGGACCAAGATTCGCGTGGATTTGGGAACGATTCAAATGGACCACAACAGACCTTAACGCCATAGGAAATGGCAGCCAGAATGATGCAGCCGCTTACACCAATATTGTTTCGAATAGGCTGTATGGTATTAATGCAGGTTTAATGCAGGAATGGTATCTTGGCCATGGATTTGCAGCACAAGTGGATATTCAGGCGGCACTTTTTGCAAACATAGTAAAAGAACGCGCCAAGTATGAATTTAGCTATGTTAAAAATGCTACGCCGATTAGCAAACGATCCAAAACCGTTTACACCATTGTTCCAGAAGTTCAGCCATCAGTTGGCATGGCCTGGTACCCAGTTGAAGGAATTGAATTCCGCGTCAACTACGATGTTATGATGTTCTTCAATACCATTGCATCACCAAATCCAGTGAATTTTAGCTGGGGTGGTTTAGACCCGACTTACTCAAGCACCTTCCGAATCTTTGACGGCTTTAATGCTGGTCTTGCACTAGTCTTCTAAGCTAAAATAAAATTGAATTTTAAAGGCCGACAGGGAAACCTGCCGGCCTTATTGTTTGCCATTCTGAAAACTACCTTTATAATTGCCCCTGATGGTGAAAAGCTTTAAACTAGCAACCGTCAGAGATTCAAATTGCAGCAATAATAAAGGAGTTCCAATGAAACAAGAGCCACAACCTGCTCAAGATATAACCCAGATCCTACCTTGGCTGGTAATCTTTCGCTCTTTTTCTCTAGCATTTGATACATCAAAACTACTGCTAGCAGCATTGGGTATTCTTACCACGGCAACCGGTTGGTGGGTGCTTTCTTTCATTTTCACCCTTGGTTATGATGCAAAACCCCCGCAGTGGTCGGCAACTCTTTATGCTAAATCAGCAAATCCTTGGTCAACATTCAAAAAAGACCGAGAAACTTGGAACCTGATGCACCAAGCAGCAGGTGTAGGTGGCTTGAATCAATACTTTGAGCTCGAAGATCTTGTAGAAACCGAAGAAGAACTTACGACTTTAAAAGAAGTAAATCTTGGTCAAAATGAATTGGGAGCTGGCCTAAAAACCTCTTTTCTTGTTAATCAGGGTAAAATAACCAGAGATCGCATGGAATATGTCAATTCTCTCATTGGCACAAATAAGCCTAGAGGCCTTTTGACAACCTGGCCTTGGTTTGAAGAACGCGGACCAAATCCTTATCTACTTGCTACGGGCCAAAGTGGCATTCCTTGGAGTGTTGGGAGATTTTGGGACTGGGTAATCATCCAAGAAGTTCCTGTTTTAATTGAACCACTTGTTAAAGTAATTCGTCCCGCACTATTGTTGATCCATCCTGAAGCGACTTTTTCCCAAAGGCTTTACTTCCTGTTCTCACTAACTTGGGTAATTGCTGTTTGGTCTTTCTTTGGTGGCGCAATTTCAAGAATTGTTGTTGTTCAAATTGCTCGCAATGAAAACATTGGGGCTTTAGGTGCCTTAAAGTACGCTCGAGAAAATATGGCTAACTTCATCTCTGCGCCACTTTTCTGCCCTATGATTGCAATCTTTCTTTTTCTCGTCATTATGGTTTTCTCTCTCTTCGGGATGATTCCAGTTCTCGGCGATATCTTTATTAGCGGGCTGTTCTGGGGCGTTTTCATGGGCCTAGGCCTTATTATGGCGCTGGTTCTAGTGGGCCTTCTAGGCTGGCCACTTATGGTCGTAACCGTTAGTTCAGAAGGGCTTGATAGCTGGGAAAGTTTTAGCAGAGGAATCCAGTATCTTTACACCCGAGCTTGGAACTATATCTCTTACAATCTGCTTGCAGTAAGTTATGGCATCATTGTTGTATTTTTCATTGGGTTTATGGCATCCTTTGGCGTTTACCTTGCCAAGTGGTCTGTCGCTAGCACGCCTTTTATTCAGTCCGTTAATCGTTCCCCTGAATACCTGTTTATTTACGCCCCTACCTCGTTTGGGTGGCGCGAATTGCTTCTACAAGGCGCCAAGGTCGATGGCGAAAATATTGTGGTCGATGGAAAAGTAGATCAAACCGCCTACCGCAAGTATCTCGGTTTTGATTCCGAAACACGCAGTAAGAAAGAATCTCTCGTCTGGTGGAATATTATCGGAGCAGGCCTTGTTGCAGTCTGGCTGGGTGGATTTTTCCTCCTTGTAGTAGGTTTTGGATACAGCTATTTCTGGTGCTCCGCAACCTTCATCTTTTTACTCCTTAGAAAAGATCTTGATAACAACGAAATCAATGAACTTCATATAGATGATGAGGAAGATGAACAGTTTACTTCGGTGCTACAAAAACCAGTAGCCACTGCGCCAACTGCAGCACCCGAGGCAACAGCAGCAAAATCAAGATCTTTGCCCGTAGTGGAAGCACCACCACAAAAAACCGATAACTCCGATGACAAAATCTAGTCGTCACCCATGGCTACCCAGCTTTATTGCTGGGTTAAACACTTATAGGTAAGGATACCAAAACACCATGACTAGGCCGATCATTTTACATAGTGGGTCTTGGTCCGATGTTGCATTGGATGAACTTGCAGGCTTGGCTGCAGAATGGGGCTACCAAGGGTTTGAATTATGCTCTTGGGGCAAACATTTTGATGTTTGGCAGTCCCAATCTGATGATTCAAAACTACAAGAAAACCTCGACCTGCTCTCTCGTTTCGAAATGTCTATTCCTGTTCTAAGCATGCATCGCATCAGCCAAGCACTTTGCGACCCTGCTGACTCCGTACTTCAACGCATTTTACCTGAAGAAATCTGGGCCGATGGTGACCCAGATGGTATTAGGGAAAGAACCAGCGAAGCACTAACCCTTGCTGCAATTGCCGCCCAAAAAATGGGCATCCCCATCATTTCCGGATTTAGCGGATCTCCTATTTGGAATCGCATCACCGGTTACCCCCAACCCAACCAGGCCGAAATCGAAGAAGCCTTTCAACTCTTCGCTGAAAAACTCCACCCCATACTTGATAACTTTCAAGGCGCTGGGGTAAAATACGCCTATGAAGTTCATGCCGGCCAAATGGCCTTTGATCTTACTAGCGCAGAAAGGGCCCTTTCTTCACTCGACAACCGAGAAGAGTTTGGATTCACTTTCGACCCTGCACAACTTTACTGGATGGGAATTGATCCTTGCGAATTTTTACTCCGCTTCCCAGATCGCATCTTCAATGTCCACCTGAAAGATATTGCAGTTCGCCTAAGCGGTAGAAATGGGCTTTTAAATGGTTGCCTGCCTATTGGCGACCCAAGGAGAGGCTGGGAATTTCGCTGCCCAGGCCATGGGCATATCGATTGGGAAAGTATTTTCCGTACTTTAAATATAATTCAATATGATGGCCCGTTGTCGATTGAAATAGCCGATGCCGGCATGGACAGGCTCAAGGCTGCGGAAGAAGCAGCGGGATTCATCAAGCGCTTAAATTTCGAGCCACCACCAGAAAACAGGCCCTCCTGATTTCCGACCCTGCTAGGGAGCAAGTATGATTCTTGTAATCGACAACTATGATTCCTTTACTTACAACCTGGTGCAAAGGCTTGGAGAAATCGATGCGTCTTTGGATATACGGGTATTCCGCAATGACCAAATTGATATTGAATCGATAAAAAAGCTTGCCCCTGCAAAAATAATCATCTCCCCCGGACCCTGCACACCCAAAGAGGCGGGTATTTCCAACGAAGTTTTAAAAACTTTTGCCAGCCAACTTCCTATTCTTGGCGTTTGCCTAGGACACCAGTGCATTGGCCATGTCTTTGGCGGTGAAGTAATCAGAAATAGCAGGATCATGCATGGCAAAATCTCGCCTATTCATCATGATAATAAAGGGGTTTTCAAAGGCCTGTCGAATCCGTTCGATGCAACCAGATACCACAGCCTTGTTATTAAAAAAGAGACGTTCACCAATCCAGATTTCGAAGTTTCTGCCTGGACTGCTGAGGGTGAAATCATGGGTGTACGTCACAAATCTTGGGAACTTCATGGCGTGCAATTCCATCCTGAAAGCTTTCTTTCAATTGAAGGCCCAAAGCTACTCCAGAATTTTCTGAATATTAACGCTGCCAACTGAGTTGAATTAACAGCAGCTTAATGATGATAAAAGTCTTTTTGAAATAGCAACAGATTAGTCCCACGATCGGGATCCCATCGAATGCCCACGATGTCATACTCCTTGGCTATACCAAGGTGTAAAATCGGGCGATGCTGATTATGGCATTCAAACCGAACCGAATCATACTTCTGCTCGCGCACCCAATCATGAACCGCTTCCATTAGTTGAGAAGCAATCCCCATGCGTCGATATTCCGGCACCACCCCATAAAACCAAGTAAAGAATATTGAAGGTTTTAGCTCAAAGCCTACAAAAAAACCCACAGGCTCATCATCAACTCGGGCTATCATCTGCAGAACATTATGACGACCTTGATACCTTCTGCGAAATCCACCAATTTCTCGCACCGGACGAAATATCTGATTGTACAACTTCACTATCACAGGAAGAGAATCTGGCCCAACGATATCTATCACGGCATCAGACATACTTTAATAACTCCGAGATGCCACCTTAGGGCTTATAAAGTGATGCAATCAAATCTTCCCATGAAGGAACACTCCAAGTGCTGAGATCAATCTCGTCTATTTCACCGTCTTGTTCTGGATGATGCGAGCCATAAGATTCTGGTCCAGATAATACTTCATCATCAGAAATTACGGATCGAGAATCAGGGCCTTGGGCAAAAGTAACTGGAGCTGCCCTTTCATTTCGTACAGGCGCAGGTTGCATTTTTGCAGGAACTGTTTCGCCTTCAGGATCTCGGCTTGGGCTTTGATTATTTCTATTCGGATTGGAATTAGAATTGCGATTATCATCACGACCCCGACCTCGACCACCTCGGCCACGGCCACGGTTTCCTCTATCCTGATCGCCACCCCTACCGCCTCGACCTCGATCCGAACCCGTTGATTCCTCTCCTTGATTATTAGACTCTTCCCTCTTTGAATTTTCATTCGAATCTACAATCTCTGCGTCCACAATCGGGGTATCTAACTGCGCTTTATTTGATTGCGCTTGCTCTTGAACCCGATGGGATCCAAAAGTAACTTCAAGAATCTCTTCAACTTCAACAAAAGTTTCTTTAGGTTGGTGGCGGGGTTCTACTTTCGGTACAGGAAATGTTTTTACAGGAGGAGCTTTAGATGGTTCTAATTGGCGCTGCACAGGTTTTGGTTTGCTAAAGGTCAAAAAATCTTCATCGAGGGTGTCTTGTGCCGCCTCAACATTATGCGGATTCACAGAGATTTTAGCACCAACATCTGAAACCGGGTTTTCAGGGGGAAGTCCAAGTTCATCTGCAAGAGTTTTCCATCGATCGCTGCCAGAATTTTCGCTCATTGCCAATAACCCCTAAAGTTAATTTTGTTCTACAAATGTTAATTCTAACTGTTTTAAGGCTAGCAGACAACTTATAGAAGGAAATAACAGGGTTATATTTAAGAAAAAAAGGTGGATTCAACTACCAAACTGATAATCCCAAGAAGTAGGTTTGCCTTCATGATAAGGCATCACGCCATGAAATAGCTTCTTCTTCGAATCAAAAACAAAAGGGATGAAATATTTATCACCTTCCCACAAATTCTTGTTCAAAACATCGCCAATTGCAACCCACTCGAGGGTCCCCTCGGGATTATCGGTCATAAGTTCGCCCGACCAATCATTGACAATAAAGATGAAACCGAACCAAGGCTCGCCTTTTTTGCCAAAACCCGGCCAGCTAATTGTGCCACGAAGGGAAATATCGTGGCATTCGATTCCTGCTTCTTCCCAAATTTCGCGCTTACATCCTGTTAAAACATCTTCGAAGGGTTCAAGTTTACCCCCGATCCCATTATATTTCCCGTAGTGATGATCCTCCGGATTTTTATTACGGTGAATCATCAAAACCTTGTTTTTATCTTTCGATAAAACATAAGCAAGAGTGCCAAGAATGGGTTGATAAGGCATATAGTTGATTTCGTTTTAAAAGATTAAGCAGCAATTCTTCGTAAATCGGGCCCCTCATGAACCTTGGTTTCTGCAAACCGTTGGCCCGCTGAATCGTAAAATAGAATCCGTTCTTCATCCCCCGCCCAAAGGGCATAACATCGAACCATTCTTGGGCCTTTGATTTCAAAGAACAATCCACACATCTTGCCCGACCGAGTTATTTTGTTGATTTTTAATGGTGATGTACTTGGGTCAAGATTTTCCCTAAGGCATAGCTTTTCGTGTATATGCTGCTTGATATTATCAAGATTAGGCAGCGTTATTACGGAATCCATTCCAACCTCCGTAAAATTGTAAATCATTTCGTCCTACAATTTTATCGTCTTGGAATTTCCTCCTACTGCAACAAGTATTGGCATAACCGATAAGCAATAATTCTTACCAGCCGTGCAATTGGCGCAAACACTCATAAACGGCAATCCCAACCGAGGTTGCCAAGTTTAAACTTCGAATGGAATTGGAACCCGGCATAGGAATCATAATCTGGTTAGTTGGATACTTATCGAGAATCCAGTTTGGCAAACCTTGCGATTCAGGCCCAAAGAGAAGCCCATCTCCTGGTTGGAAACGGACTTGAGTAAAGGGCTTTGTGGCTCTGCTGGAAAAGCAAAACAGCCTGCCTGGGGGAACGATTTTTTCATATTCCTCAAGAGTATTGTGGGTATGAATCGATACAGCATCCCAATAATCGAGACCTGCCCGCTGAAGGGATTTATCATCAATCCGGAACCCCAAGCGCCCAATAAGGTGCAAAGGTACCCCTACTGCCCCGCATAATCGTGCTATGTTGCCCGTATTGGGCGGAATTTCCGGTTCAAATAGTGCAACCTTTATCATTTTTTTGCCTCTTTAAGCTAAAGTTTTAATGGAGATGGAGCGACAAGGCCACTCTTTCTATATTTTTGTTTCCATTACAAGGTCTTACTTCAAGGTCGAAACTTGTTCTTTGCAACAAAAAAACCAGTTGAGCCAACCTCACCAAGAAATTGGTTTTGGGACGCTGTAGCCACTGGTATGCTGTTTTTTGGTTTTGCTCTGGGCATTGCAATGCTAGGGCAAGATCCTTCATTCCCTACGCAATATGAACTTCCGGGCACGACTTCAAAAAATCCGTTGGGACCTTTGGGAACTTGGATTTCATCCTCCTTCTTCAAGTTCCTCGGCCTTTCTTCATTTTTTATCTTAGGCACTTGGTTTACTTTGGTTTTTGGCCTTCTACTTAGAAATCACCCTTTAACTTGGATACTCCGACTTGCAGGTTGGCTGACCTTAATTCCTGCTGCTTCAGTTATTGCAACCATTAATCAAGATGTTCTTCCTATGGTTTCACCCGCAGGATCCGGGGGCAGTCTAGGCGCACTGCTATTTTTAGAATCACGAAATATTATTCCTGAATGGCTAGTTCTACCCATTGCTATCGTTGTTGCATTAGCAGCATCATTTCTGGCTTTACCTGCGGTATGGAATACCTTGGGTATAGGCCTAAGATTTTGCCTAACCACTCTGCTTAAGTTGCTAGTTTTTATTACTCGACTTTTAGGTTCAATATTCGGGATTTTCAAGAATTTACTCCCAAGTAAAACTGAAAATCAAACCGATTCCATCAAGATTGTAAGCAAAGAATTTGCAATAGAAAAACCAGCTACCAAAGCTCGAGTCAAGTCGCAGGAAAAGTTGGATGATGGTATCCCCATATTCCATCACGAAAAATTCAACGCCAAGCAAGAGAACAAAGCTGCAGCAGCATTGCTCTTAAATACCACCTCAGAAAAATACGAACTTCCCCCGATGAGCTTGCTTGAAGATCCTAAGCCCCTTGCTGTAAATACACAGGAGCAGGATTTAAGAGATAGAGCCGTGTTGCTTGAAAAAACTTTTTTAGATTTCGGGCTTAACATCAAAGTTGTGGGCATTAATACCGGGCCTGTAATAACCCAATTCGAACTGGCACTCGAAACTGGGTTGCGTGTTAACAAAGTCACCAGAATGAATGATGATATTTCATTAAACTTAAAAGTTCCCAGCGTTAGAATCGTGGCGCCCATACCGGGGAAAAACACCGTTGGCGTAGAAATCCCTAACGAAATTAGGGCGGAAGTACGACTTAAAGAAGTCTTGCAATCCACCGGTCCAAGACTTAAGAGCTTAAAAATACCTCTGTTTTTAGGTAAAGATTCAGAAGGCAGACCCTTGGTTTATGACCTTGCAGACATGCCTCACCTTCTCATCGCTGGTAGCACAGGTACCGGTAAATCTGTTTGTATGAACACGATCATCTTAAGCATGCTGATGACTCGTACACCCGATGAAATCAAGATGATCATGATCGACCCCAAGGTTGTTGAACTTAGCAACTTCACAAAAATCCCCCATATGATGCATCCCGTGGTTCACGACATGAAGAAGGCGGAAGCCATCCTTTCATGGGCTGTTGAAAAAATGGAAGAAAGATACGAACTGCTAAGGCGCGCCAAAGTTCGAAATATTGCAAGCTATAACGAACTGGGCGGGGATGAAGTCATGCGCAGAGTTGAACCCGCAGAGGGCGAGGACCGCAGCAAAATCCCGGCGAAAATGCCTTACATCGTGATCTTTATCGACGAAATGGCCGACCTGATGATGACGATGAAAAAGGAAGTCGAAACCCATATTATCAGGCTTGCTCAAAAATCCAGAGCTGCGGGCATCCATTTAATTGTTGCTACCCAAAAGCCTACGGTCGATGTTATCACTGGTCTTATCAAATCAAACATGCCCGCAAGAATTTGTTTTAAGGTTGTCAACAAATCCGATTCTAGAGTTGTTCTTGATGAAATGGGTGCGGACAAACTTCTTGGCAAAGGCGATATGTTATTTCTTCCTCCAGGCACCAGCATTCTTGTTCGAGCTCAGGGCACTTTTGCAAGCGATCGAGAAATCAGCAACATCGTTGAAAATCTTGAGGGCGATCCTTGCTATGCTCCAGAGCTTATGCAACTTGAAACTAAAGATGATGATTCTGCCTCCAAGGATCTTGCTGAAAAACTCAGGTCTCGTGACGATTTATATGAAGCTGCTGTGGAAGTTGTAATTCGTGAAGGCAGGGGTAGTGTTTCGTTGCTTCAACGATCATTGGGGGTTGGGTACGGTAGAGCTGCAAGGCTTATTGATTTCATGGCTGAAGATGGGATCGTTGGAACTTACAACGGTAGTTCAGCGAGAGAAGTGGTGATGTCGCCTGAGCAATGGGAATCGATGCGGGCATTGCGACAGCCTGCAAACTCAAGATAAAAAAAAAGGGAAGTACAGATAAGTACCTCCCTCTTTTCCGGACCTTATAGCTTTTTAAACCAGCTTAGCTCTTGGAAATCGCAGCACCAAACCGATCTGAAACAGCCTTCCAATTTACCAAATTCCACCAAGCGGCTAAGTAATCAGCCCTTTTGTTCTGGTATTTCAAATAATAGGCATGTTCCCAAACATCAATACCAAGAATCGGGATATTCCCAGTCATCAAGGGGCTATCCTGATTTGCAGTACTGATAACTTGAAGTTTTTTGGTTGCATCAACAACCAGCCATGACCAACCACTACCAAAGCGAGTTAAACCTGCTTGGTTTACTTTTTCTTTAAGCTTATCAAAGCTTTCGAAGGATTGATCGATAGCTTTGGCAATCGCACCGGTTGGGTTTCCACCAGCATTCGGCCCCATAACATCCCAATACAAAATGTGATTGGCATTGCCACCGGCATTGTTGGTTACACCCTGCCTAATGGCTTCGGGCACATTGGAAATATTACTTACCAATTGATTAATATCCATCTTCATCAAATCTTTATTTCCTGCAAGCAGTTTATTGAGATTTGATACATAAGTACGATGGTGTTTGTCGTAATGAATTTCGACAGTCTTGGCATCGATAAAAGGTTCAAGAGCATCATATGCATAGGGAAGTTTAGGAAGAACAAAACCTGCATCATCTTGTGCAATTACAGTTCCGGTAAAGGCTGCAGCAGCGACAATTGCGCTTGATTTTCCAATAAAACTCCTGCGGTCTAAGTTTGAGTTCAAGGTATTTCCTTTCATATAAAACCAAAGGGAAAATAACACGGTGATTAACAAATCTGAGCATAGCACCCCTCAAACCCCAAGACAAAGACAATTTGCAAAGGTGACTTACAAAGCCATTTACAGACACATTTGTCGCATTTCACCTAATCCGTTTTTCTTGTTAAATCGTCGTGATTTTTACTTGTAATAAAATATTTGTTCGTTAGTTTAGGCTGTAGTTATATTGGGTTTAGTCGCATATCGACTGTGGTAGCAAGATTTTTTTAATGGGAGCTCTAATAAAGTGGCAACTGAAATTCTTCATTCTGATCGAAACAAAACACCAGCACAAAGATCAATCAATTCCATCCGAACTTTAGCCATGGATGCTGTGCAAAAGGCGAATTCAGGCCATCCCGGAACTCCAATTTCATTGGCGCCATTAGCTTATACTCTTTGGCAGAAATTCCTAAACTTTGATCCTGCTAACCCCATCTGGCCAAACCGCGACCGCTTTGTTCTTTCAGCTGGTCATGCTTCAATGCTTATTTATTCGATGATTCACCTTGCAGGCGTTAAAACTGTTGGCGAAAACTACTCCATCATTAATGAACCCGCTGTATCACTGGATGCCATCAAAAACTTCCGCCAACTCGATAGCAAAACCCCTGGTCATCCAGAATATCATTGGACTAGTGGTGTTGAAACTACCACCGGACCTTTAGGCCAAGGCCTTGCAACCTCCGTTGGTATGGCAATGGCAGAGCGATGGTTAGCTGCTTATTTCAATCGACCAGGATTTGAACTTTTCAAGTATAATGTCTATTCCATTTGCGGCGATGGCTGCATGATGGAAGGTATTTCCAATGAAGCTGCATCCCTTGCAGGCCATCTAAAACTTTCCAATCTTTGCTGGATTTACGACAACAATCGTATCACCATTGAAGGCCATACCAGCCTGGCTTTCTCTGAAGATGTCGCAACTCGCTTTATCGGTCTTGGCTGGAATGTCACCCGCATTGCTGATGCCAACGATCTCGATATGATCGAACGTGGAATCAACTGCTTCCATCACACTCCTGATAGGCCGACCTTGGTTATCATCGACAGTTTAATTGCTTGGGGCGTGCCCGGCAAGGAAGACCATCATTCAGCTCATGGCGAACCTTTGGGCGAAGCCGCTATCAAAGGTGCTAAGATTAATTACGGAATCGATCCCGACAAAACTTTTGAAGTGCAAGAAGGGGTCTACCAGCACTTCCAAGACCTTCTTGGAAAACGAGGCGCTGATGCTAGCGCAGCTTGGAACAAGTTATTCCAAGAATATAAGAAAGTGCATCCAGAGCTCGCAAAACAACTTGAATTGATGGAAAAACGTGAACTACCCGAAGGTTGGGATAAAGATATCCCCACTTACCCTGCAGATGCCAAGGGCAAAGCTGGCCGTATTGCTTCCGCTGAAGTCCTTAATGCAATTGCTCCTAATGTACCATGGCTTATCGGTGGTTCTGCAGACCTTGCACCAAGCACCAAAACCAGACTTACTTTCAAGAAAGACGGGAAGGAAGTTGCTGGTGATTTTGAAGCAAATAGCTACCTCGGACGAAACTTCCACTTCGGTATTCGCGAACATGCGATGGGCGCTATTCTTAACGGTATGAACCTTAGCAAGGTACGCACCTACGGTTCAGGATTCCTCATTTTCAGTGACTACGGTCGTGGCGCGATCCGTATTGGTTCGATCATGGAAATCCCCGTTCTATACATCTTCACACACGATTCCATCGGTGTAGGTGAAGATGGCCCTACGCATCAACCCATTGAACATTTAGCATCGCTGCGTGCAATGCCTGGCCTTACTACGATTCGCCCTTGCGATTCAAATGAGGTGGCAGAAGCTTGGCGTTTCCTCATGCCAATCAAGCATGAACCTATTGTGCTGGTTCTTACCCGCCAAGATTTACCAACACTTGACCGCACTAAATATGCTCCTGCAAACGGCCTTGCCCGTGGTGCTTATATTCTTGCTGATGCTTCAAAGGGCAATAAACCTGATGTAATTCTGATTGCAACTGGCAGTGAAGTTTCCATGTGCGTTGAAGCCCACGAGAAACTGGTTGCAGAAGGCATCAAATCAAGAGTGGTAAGCATCCCATCTTGGGAAATCTACAACCATTATTGTTCCAAAAATCCTAGTTATAGTGAAGAAGTTTTCCCTAGGGCAGTTCTAGCCAGAGTCGCTGTTGAAATGGCTTCCACTTTTGGTTGGGAAAAATTTGTTGGTCTTGATGGTGTTACCATCGGGATGCGGAGCTTTGGCGCTTCTGCTCCTCTTAAAGCATTACAAAAGAAATTTGGATTCTCTACAGAGGCTGTTATTACTGCTGCCAAAGACCAAATTAAGAAAAACGCAAAGGCTTAATGCTTGGCGTCCAAACATAGCAGGGTAACAAAGCTAGCAATGACCATATACGAAAAAGCACTTGAGTTTATAAAATCCGGCGATGTTGTCGGCCTAGGATCTGGCCGAGCTTCTACTGCGTTTATCAAACTCTTGGGTGAAAAAGTCAAAGCTGGCTTTAAGGTTCAGGGGGTTCCTACTTCTGAAGATTCAGCCTCCCTTGCTCGTTCCTTAAATATCCCTCTTGTTTCCCTCGAGGGAGCTCTTGGAAATATTTCTTGCGCAATTGATGGCGCAGACGAAGTTGATCCCAATCTTAATTTGATCAAAGGTTATGGCAGGGCTTTGGTTCGTGAAAAAATCATCGCTGCATCTGCTAAAAAATTCATCATTCTTGTCGGCGATGACAAAATTGTTTCCTCGCTAGGCTCTAGGGGCAAACTTCCTGTCGAAGTCGTACCTTTCGGCACGGCTTTGGTCAAACATAAGCTTCATTTGCTTGGCATTCATGGCGAGATTTGGATGAAAAATGGCACTCAAGGGATTACCGATAATGGTAATCTAATTCTTGATTGCACTATTCCTCCTACTCTTGATCCTGCAAAACTCGAAATGTCTATCCGGACTATCCCTGGGGTTGTTGACACCGGATTTTTTATTCAAATGGCTGATGTTGTTCTCGTTGGTGATAGCAACTTCAACCTTACCAAAGAGTTGTTTCGTAAGTAATTTTGTCCTTTAAAATTTGGAGTTCTTAAATGAATATAGCAATGGTTGGGCTTGGAAGAATGGGCGGCAACATGGTTGAGCGCCTCATTCGAAACGGTCATACCTGCGTCGTTTTCGACCGCAGTCAAGAAACCGTTAAAAAATATGAAGCCAAAAAAGCTACAGGGGCTTCTTCTTATGCTGACATGGTAAAAAAACTTCCTGCCCCAAGAATCATTTGGCTCATGGTTCCCGCTGGCGTGGTTGATCAGACAATCCATGAATTAGTTCCTCTTTTATCCAGTGGCGATGTTCTTATTGATGGCGGAAACTCTTACTATGTCGACGATATTCGTCGAGCTAAAGAACTCGCTTTAAAAGGCATTCATTATGTCGATGTTGGTACAAGCGGCGGGGTTTGGGGCTTGGATCGCGGTTACTGCATGATGATCGGTGGCGAACCTGCTATCGTCAAGCATCTTGACCCTATCTTTGCGACCTTGGCTCCTGGTATTGGAAATATTGATCGCACCCCAGGCAGGGCAGCGAAAACCGGAACCGCAGAAGAAGGATATCTTCATTGCGGCCCCAACGGTGCTGGCCACTTCGTTAAAATGGTTCATAACGGTATCGAATACGGTATGATGGCGGCATATGCTGAAGGCTTGGGCGTTCTTCACAGCGCTAACATTGGCAAAAAACACGCTGAAGTCGATGCCGAAACCACACCACTTCGAAATCCAGAACACTACCAATACGATCTCAATCTTGGCGACATCGCTGAGGTATGGAGACGCGGTAGCGTTATCGCTTCTTGGCTCCTTGATCTCACCGCAATTTCTTTGGTGGATGATCCAAGCCTCAAGAAGTTTTCTGGCAGGGTCTCTGACTCTGGTGAAGGCCGCTGGACGATCAAAGCAGCTATCGATGAAGGCGTGCCTGTTCCTGTTCTTACCACTGCCCTTTACGAACGATTTGCTTCCCGTGGAGAATCAGAGTTCCAAGACAAACTTCTCTCTGCGATGCGCTTCCAGTTCGGTGGGCATCTTGAAAAGCCTACTGGGGGTTAATCAACTTCTTTTGTAAAATCAAAGGCGTACTTCCAATCTTAATTGTGGAATTGCGCCTTTTATCTTTAAACTTCTGTTGTTTCAACTTTGTCTTTTATGGATTTAATTATGGCCCGAGAAATTCAAGTCCTTGATTCCGCTTCTTCTGTTGCTGAAGCTGGTGCTCTTCATTTCGTTCGCATTTGCAATTCTTCAGTTAAGGCCAACGGAAAATTCTCTGTCGTTCTTTCTGGGGGCAGTACTCCTAAGGGTATGCTTTCTCTACTGGCTTCAGATGAATACAAAAAACAAGTGCCTTGGGATAAGTGCCATTTCTTCTGGGGTGATGAACGAAGCGTGCCACCAACGCATGCTGACTCTAATTTTAAAATGGCTACCGATGCGTTGCTATCCCATATCCCAGCGAATCCAGCCCAGATCTACAGGATGGAAGCTGAAAAGGCGGACATCAATCAAGCTGCTCAGGAATACCAAAATAAAATCGCAACCTTTTTCAACATTCCAAACTCTGGTAGCCCGCCACAATTTGATCTTCTTTATCTTGGCATGGGGCCTGATGGTCATACGGCTTCCTTATTCCCAGGCACTACCGCCCTAGATGAAAAAAACAGATGGGTTGTTCCAAATTTTGTGCCTAAGTTCAACACTAATCGCATGACCTTCACTTACCCAATGATCAATCAGGCTAAAAACATTATTTTTCTAGTTGCAGGAAAAGACAAAGTTTCAGCTTTAAAAGAAGTGCTGCAAGGAAAACCGGCTCTTGAAACTTACCCTTCCCAAGGGATCAATCCGATTCATGGTTCTTTACTTTGGCTGCTTGATGCAGATTCTTCGGCCGAACTTTCTTAAATCAATTAATAATCGAGATTAAAATGGCGATCGTAAAAGCTTTGCTTGCCCCCTCAATTCTTGCTGCAGATTTCACCACCCTTGGCGATCAGATTTCCCAAGCTGAAGCTGCTGGCGCTAATCGCATTCATATTGATGTAATGGACGGGCAATTTGTCCCTAACATTAGTTTTGGCATCCCTGTGATTCAATCCATACGCAAAGCGACAAAGTTGTGTTTTGAAACACATTTAATGATCAACACACCAGACAATTTAATTGATGCCTTCGCTCATGCAGGATCTGATAGCCTTATTGTCCATGCCGAAAACACTCCGCATCTTCATCGCACGATTCAGCACATCAAAGGGCTTGGTAAAAAAGCAGGTGTAGCACTCAACCCTGCAACGCCTTTGGTTGTTCTTGAAGAAATATTACCCAAGCTGGATCTGGTTCTAATCATGACAGTAAATCCAGGGTTTGGCGGACAGAAATTCCTGCCTGAAACTCTTGATAAAATTCGCAGATTAAGCGCCATCATCAAACAAAAAAACCTTGCTATCGAAATTGAAGTAGATGGGGGAATTGACGCCCAAACCGCACCTTTGGCGGTAACGGCTGGAGCTGGCGTTTTGGTTGCAGGTTCTGCAATCTTTGGCGATAAGGGTGGCATTGATTTTGCCTCCAAGAAAATCCTAAATTCAATTGTCTAATAATTGATGTGATTCTTTTTCACGGAGTTATTCAAATGATTATTGCTGGTGATATCGGTGGTACCAAAACTGTTCTAGCACTTTACGCATTCGAAGCGGGAAAACTAAAACTTATTCGCCAAGCTGTTTTCCCTAGCAAGGGACCTAAAAGCCTTGAAGAAATTCTTGAAAAGTTTCTCGTTGATGAAAAAAATCTTACTATAGATGCAGGCTGCTTTGGTGTAGCTGGCGCTGTTCTTGATGGAAAATGCAAGACTACCAACCTACCTTGGGAACTTGATGAACATAAACTTGCAGACTTTTTAAAAGCTAAAAAAGTCAAGCTTTTAAACGACCTCGAATCTGCAGCTTTTGGCATGCTTTTTCTAAACCCTAGTGAAAAAGTCCACTTGAATCCAGATTGCAAAAATGACACTAGCGGAAATATTGCTGTCATTGCTGCGGGTACTGGCCTTGGCGAAGCCATTCTTTTTTGGGACGGCGAAAAATATCATCCTTCTGCTTCCGAAGGGGGCCATTGCGATTTCGCACCCACCAATAATCTCGAAATTGATTTGTTCCTTTGGCTCAGGCAGCATTACCCAGACCATGTCAGTTACGAACGAATCTTATCGGGGCCTGGACTCTTTAATATTTTCCGGTTCCTGACTGAAACCGGGGTTGAAAAGCCAACCGAGGCCCTGAATCTTCGACTTAAAGCCGAGCCTGATTCCAGTGCAGTTGTTTCCCAAATGGCTTTGGCCAATTCCGACCCTGCTGCCGTTGCTACCTTAAACCTTTTCGTTTCGATTTATGGCAAGGAAGCTTCCAATTTGTCATTAAAATGCTTGGGAACAGGTGGGGTATTTATTGGAGGCGGTATAGCCCCTAAAATCCTCCCATTCATGAATAACGGCAAATTCCTCGAAGGGTTCTTTGCTAAAGGGCGATTTCTTGGTCTTATGAAATCCATTCCCATTCAAGTTGCACTAAACCCCGAGGCACCACTTATCGGTGCTTCCAATTATGCAACCAGATTAATTCATAATTAAGAACTTTTTCACTCATTCAGATTGTTTTACCAACTCATAAAGTTGATCATAAATAATCTATTTTACCGTAATTAGGCTGGGAGATACTATGACTACGCAAGAACAACAACGGCTGAACGAAATACAAGATGATGTATCTGGCTGGAGGCGATGGGGGCCTTATGTAAGCGAACGATCTTGGGCCTCGGTAAGAGAAGATTACAGTGCAGATGGCAATGCCTGGGCTTACCTACCACACGATTTTGCCAGAAGCAAAGCCTATCGCTGGGGTGAAGATGGTATCGCTGGAATTTGCGATCGATATCAACTTTTGTGCTTCGCTCCCGCTTTTTGGAACGGCAAAGATGCAATCCTTAAAGAACGCCTTTTTGGACTTACTTCCGAAGAAGGCAATCATGGCGAAGATGTAAAAGAATATTACTTCCACTTGGATAATACTCCCACCCATTCTTACATGAAGTATGTTTACAAATATCCCCAAGGCGAATTCCCCTACGAAAATTTAGTTACTGTTAATCGCGGTAGAGAAGGCAAAGGCGAGGAATACGAACTTCTTGACACTGGCATATTCGATGAAAACCGCTACTTTGATATCAGCATTGAATACGCCAAGACTAATACCGAAGATTTCTGCATTCGCATCGAGGCTATTAATCGCGGCCCAGACCCTGCCCCACTTTATATTCTTCCCCACCTTTGGTTTCGTAACACTTGGGCTTGGGATAAAAATGCTTGGACTCCTCAGGGCAACCCTGAGCCTTTAATTTCTCAAGGGCCTGAAGGCCCCGGGTTCATTAGCATCTTGGCTGATGATTCTCAGGTAGAAACTCTCAAAGATATTCCCGCATACTATCGACTAGGCCAACGCATTCTTTATGGCCCCAGAAACGGCATTTCTCTTTTTACTTACAACGAAACCAACGGCCCTGTTATTTTTGGTAAAGATAGCCTATCCAGAAAACCCTACACTAAGGATGCTTTCCATAGGCATATTGTTAATGGTGAAAACACCATCAACCCAAAACATCAAGGAACCAAATCTACATTCTGCTACCATTTCCCTGCCATTGCCCCAGGCGAAACACAAGTTTTGCATTTGAGGCTTTCCGATAATGTCAGCCTTAGCAGGCCCCTCGCAGATGTCGATTCAACGATCAAAACTCGAAAAGATGAAGCCGACGAATTTTATCAATCCATTCACCCACCCGAAGCTACTGCTGATGAAAAAATGATCCAGCGACAGGCTTTTAGTGGGCTACTCTGGACCAAACAAAATTATATTTTCAACGTAAACACGTGGCTGGATGGTGATAACCCTGATGCGCCACCGCCTCAGTCCCGAAAAACCATTCGCAATCAACATTGGCGCCATCTTAATTCCCTTCGCGTGTTAATACCTTGCGAAAAATGGGAATACCCTTGGTTTGCTGCATGGGATCTTGCTTTCACATGCCCTGCTATCGCTAGGGTTGATCCTAAATTCGCCAAGGAACAACTTTATTTCCTTTTGTTTGAGCAATTCCAACACCCCAACGGGCAGATACCCGCTTACGAATGGGAATTCTCGGACCTTAATCCTCCTGTTCATGCTTGGTCGGTTTGGCGCGTGTACAATATGGAGCGTACCCAAACAGGAAAAGCTGACCGCGATTTCCTCGAACGATGTTTCCACAAACTTATCATCAACTTTGCTTGGTGGATTAACAAAGTTGACAGCCAAGGTAACAATGTGTTTGAAGGCGGATTCTTGGGCATGGACAACATTACTGTTGTCGACCGCAGCATGAAAATGTCGGATGGTTCTGTTCTAGAACAATCCGATGCTGGCGGGTACATGGGTATGTTCTGCCTTAATCTCATGCGTATTTCACTCGAACTTGCCAAGGAAAATCGGGTTTACGAAGGCCTTGCAATCAAGTTCTTTCAACACTACGCATATGTTGCTGGCGCAATGAAACACATGGGTAATCGCGATTACCAACTGTGGGATGAAGAAGACGGCTTCTTCTATGATGTACTTCGTTTCCCTGATGGAAACTTTAAAAAATTCAGGCTTCGCTCTCTTGTTGGCCTTGTTCCTTTATTTGCTGTTGAACGCATTGAGATGGAATGGATCAAACCATTCAAAGAATTTAGCAATAACTTTCTTTGGTTCATCAAAAACAGACAAGACCTTGTTAAAAATGTCGTGCATAAAACCGAAGAAGATGGGAAGGTTTCTTATGCCCTTACCATTGTCGATGAAAATCAACTTTCCAGACTTATGCACAGGCTTTATAACGAATCTGAATTCCTTTCCGATTTTGGTATTCGAAGCCTCTCAAAAGCTCACGCTAAAAATCCCTTTGTTTACGATGGCATCTCGGTTGGTTACGAACCTGCGGAAAGTGATTCAAAACTTAAAGGGGGTAATTCCAACTGGCGTGGACCAATTTGGTTCCCAACCTCCTTCTTACTTATCGAATCCATCCGCAAATTAGGCAAAGCTTTTGGGCCTAGGTTCGCTGTCAGTACTCCAGCTTCTCACGGCTCTTCCATCACCTTCCAAGTAATGGCTAAAGACCTTGCTAACAGGCTTATCAAAATTTTTGCTAGAAATAAAAATGGTACTCGCCCTGTTCATGGCAGATACAAGAAATTCCAAGATGACCCCAATTGGAATGATTACATCCTGTTTTACGAATATTTTAATGGCGATACCGGCGAAGGACTTGGCGCACCTCACCAAACTGGGTGGACTGGGCTAGTCGCGTCCCTTATTGACGAATGGCGCAAATAGCCTTTCCTCTTGCCCCTTTTTCCGCTTCCATGCTATTTAAGCCTTAGTGTTTAAATAAGTTACATTGCTTTTATCAAGGCAATTCCATGGAAGCTAAAAAATATCCCGCTGACCTTCCGAGCCCTGCTTCCTTTAAACTCGTCGCAGAGGAACAGCACTCAGCTCTCACTGAACCCGCCTACGATCATATCCAGTTCCTGAGCGCTTGCCTGGCACAAAAAGATAACGAGCTTCTTCAACTCCGTTTGCAATTACAAAATATCGATAACCATCCTGGTTGGAAAATACTCAAAAAACTAGACCCAGCGTTTAAGACTTGTTTTCCACCACGATCTTTCCAATCAAAAGTGCTTGCAGGAACTTTTACTCTCTTAAAAAATTCGTGGAACTTTATCACTTCAAGAAAATCTCAATTAGGAAATGTAGAACTACACACCAATTATGAAAATTGGATCTTGCTCAACGAACCTGATAACGCTGAACTTTTACAACAACGACAACATCTATTCTCGTATCAACCCAAAATAAGCATTGTGACCCCAACTTGGAATACCCCGACCCATTGTCTAAAAGAGATGATCGATTCCGTCCGGGCCCAAACCTATGAGAATTGGGAACTTTGTATCGCAGATGGGAATAGTTCTTCCCAGCAAACAAAAAAAATCTTGACGGATTACGCCCGATCAGACAACCGAATTCGACTTGCGTTTCTTGACAAAAATCTAGGCATCGCAGGAAACTCAAACGCTGCCCTTCATCTCGCTTCAGGAGATTTCATCACACTCCTTGATCATGATGACACCTTGGCCCCCTTTGCATTGCACGAAGTAGTAACCCGACTACAACAGCCTGAAACAAAAATCGATATTCTCTACTCTGATGAAGATTTTATTAATGCAAATGGCAAAAAAAGATTCAGCCCTACATTCAAACCATCCTTTGGTTGGGACACATTACGAAGCCATAATTACATCTGTCATCTTTTAGTATTCCGTAATGAAATCATTAATAAAACTGGCGGATTTCGCAAAGGATTCGATGGTTCGCAAGATTACGATCTTGTTTTACGAGCATGCGAATTAGCTCGCGAAATTGTGCATATCCCAAAAATACTTTACCATTGGCGAGTTCACCCAGCTTCCACTGCGGGTAACCCAAACGCTAAAAATTATGCCCACGATGCAGGCAGAAAAGCTCTTCAAGAACATTTAGATCGATGCAATCTTTCTGGCCAGGCTTCCAACGGTTTGGCAACTGGTCTCTATCAAGCAATTTATCACCCAAACGAATGGCCATTGATCTCGATTATTATCCCTTCGAAAGATCAAGCGAGTACGCTACGCACTTGTTTGGATTCCATCCTTGCAGAAAACTATCCAAACCTAGAAATCTTAATCTTGGAAAATGGCAGTACTGATACCGAAACCTTTCAGCTTTATGAAAAACTTAAACAAGACCCCCGATTCAACATCATCAATTGGACTCTACCCTTCAGTTATGCAGCAATCAACAATTATGGCGCCAAATTGGCCACCGGGGAATTACTGCTGTTTTTAAACAACGACATTGAATCACTTAAAAAAGAAAACCTTTTCCGCTTAGCTGAACACGCTCTCCGACCAGAAACAGGCGCAGTTGGGGCAGCTCTTTTTTATCCAGATAACACAATCCAACACGCAGGCGTAGTATTGGGTATGACTGGAATTGCGGGCCATACATTACGACATACTCCAAAGGGGAAATTAGGTTATGGATTCCGCATGGCAACCATTCGAAATGTAAGTTGTGTGACAGGGGCATGCTTAATGATTAAGCGGAAAACATTTGATGAAGTTAATGGCTTCGATGAAAACCTCGCAATTGCTTTTAACGATATAGATTTGTGCTTAAAAGTTCGAGATCTGGGGTACTCTGTAGTTTGGACACCCCATGCAGAATACACCCATTTTGAATCGAAGACTCGCGGCCCAGAAGACACCCCGGCAAAAATCTCCCGCTTTCAAAGAGAGATCAGTTACTTTAAATCTAAATGGAACAAGCAATTGATGGCTGGGGATGAATTTTACAGCCCTAATCTAAACCCAGAGTCCGAAACCCCCAGTATCCGCACAACAAAAAATTAAAAACATGACATCATCCAATAACAAACCTGAGAATAAAAACTCCCCTTTTATTTCTGTAATTATTGTGAATTACAATGGCTTACGATTCCTCCAAAACTGTTTAGCTTCACTTAAAAATCAAAGTTACCCGTCATCAAGATATGAAGTCATTCTTGTAGACAACGGATCAACAGATGGTTCAATTGAATTCATTCGAAATAATTGGCCAGAAGTACGGATTATCGAGGCGAAAAAAAATCTTGGCTTTGCAGCAGGCAATAATCTTGGATTTGATCATGCAAATGGCGAGTTCTTTGCCCTACTCAACAACGACACAGAAGTTCCAGAGAATTGGCTTTCGACGCTCGTTAATACAATGCTAGAGTCCAAGGTCATCGGATTAGTCACCTGCAAAATTCTTTTCCATGCAGATAGGCAAACCATTAACAGCACTGGATTGCAACTATTAAGCGATGGTAGAGGGAACGATCGCGGATTCCGAGAAAAAGATATTGGCCAATATAATCTGAAAGAGGATGTTTTCGGCGCCTGTGGAGCATCGGTGCTTCTAAGAAAAAAAATGTTACATGACATAGGAAATTTTGATGAACGACTTTTCATGTATTACGAAGACTTGGACCTCGCATGGCGAGCTAAACTTGAAAATTGGCGCTGTGTTTACACCCCTGAAACCGTTGTCTACCACATACATTGTGGCAGTTCGGGTGAATGGTCAGACTTTTTTACTTTTCATGTAGAACGTAATAGGGCATTGATCAGTCTCAAAAACGCCCCTCTGGGAATGGCATTAAGATGTTTTGCAATCGTAGCAATAAAATCATGCATCCGGGTAACTCAAGGCCTATTTTTAGGGATTGTACAAAGAGAAAAATTAAAAATAGCTAAAACATATTTCCATGTTCTAGCCTCTTTACTATTCAACGCCCCCTCATTCATAAAAACACGATATACCATACAAAAGAACAGAAAAACATCACGTAGCGAGCTAAGAAAATGGATGATTACAGGAAACAATTCGCATGAAAATCCAACTCCCGAATTACGTCGTTGCGCATAAACAATTGCTAAGTATCACCCAAGCCCCTAACATAACTAATAGTAAAGTATTCGTATAACTCAGGGAGCTTTCATGGCTGGTGTAAACCCATATATCGAACAAGCGAAATTTGAAAAACCTAAGAAGAAATTCAATATAACTTTTCTGCCCGATAATAAAACTTTCGAGGTAGATCCTGCAAAAATCCCATACAACCGAACAGGATTGCCCGGTAGCATTTTAGATATAGCCTATGCTGCTGGCGTAGAAATCGATCATGCCTGCGGGGGCGTATGCGCCTGTTCAACCTGTCATGTTATTGTTAAAGAAGGCCTAAAAAGTTGCAATGAATCAACGGATGATGAACAAGACATGCTAGATGAAGCCAGAGGATTGACTATTGAATCGCGATTAGGGTGCCAATGCGTACCTAATGGAACCCAAGATTTAGTAGTAGAAATACCCGCATGGTCACGAAACATGGTCAAAGAAGGTCATTAATAAACCGGTTTTTTTAAACTTAAACGGTTCCTTCTTCATGGGATATATCACACTCATCACCACAATGGCTTTTGAGGTGATGTTGTTCCTCTTGTTCTTTATCGATATGCCAGCCACAATCATCACAACTTGGCGCAATCTCGTAACAAGCATTACAGTATAACGGTCCGCCCAAGAGAAATTGTTCTAAACGAGACCGACTTTCTTTATCCATATCTTCAGCTTCAACAGGCACTTCTATCTTGTTGCCACAACTAACACACGATTGATGTTTAAATTCTTCGATTAACGGAACAAAATGATCATTAACTGCCCTTGTAACAACCCCTGCGCCTTTACACAAAGGGCAAGAAACACCTAATTGTGCTGCTATTGCTTTACGAATAAACGCACTTTTATTGGGAAGGCTGTTAAGAAGATCGGCGAGTTCTTGTTCAACTTTAAAAGCAACAACAGTTGTTTTTGCAGTCTTTTTCGACATGAGAAACCTCATAAAATATATTTCCAAATAATACTTACCTCATTGATTTTACACTATAATATCTCAAATAATAGATCAGACAACAAAATGGCAAGTATTTTCCAACGATCCAAAATGATGCCCATACAAATGAGTAGGAACAAGTTCTTATTAAGCCAAAAATTACTGGCAATCATAATTCTTTCCACTTTGTTTTCTCTTACAACTTTATCTCAAGAAAAAAAGTTAACCAAAGAAATTGAAGAAACTGACGATATAACAATAAATAAGGATTACTGGAAAACATTCGAAACCCTTAAAGATAAAAACAAAAAAAACAACATCACCTCATCTTCATCTATCGCAACTACCTTTTTAAGAATCCCCGACAATCCTTTTGATACGATTACGGTTACCCATCCTTTTAGGCCAATTACAACTTACAAAGTAGAGCCGATAAGCAAGTTTTTTAAATTGCCAGCATCGGATGATGTCATTTTGAGATTAAGAGTAATCGATAAAAATTTCAGTTTCAAAGAATTGGTAACAACCGGCCCAACCGCAATTAAAGAAATCAAGTTTTTCGAAGAAACACTAGCAGAAACAGTGCAAAAATTTATTGAAGGTCGTATCTCATTAGACACTAATGAATACAGTTCAAGCATTGAGTTTTTCGACCGTTTATTACTTGCAGAGGAAGTACTGGAAAAAGGATTGCGTTTGCATGATTCTGCGATTGCTACAGAAAAAAGAACAGGAGAAGGCTGGGGCAATATGCGAAAAATTCTAGCCACCAAACTTCTTTCTATTCGAATCAATAAAATTCAAGTTTATACTGAAAAAAAAGATTGGGATCAGGCGCTTTTCGAAATCTCAAAATTGTCTTCAGGCTCACCTGATAAGGAAACTTTACAAAAGCTTTCATCCTATTTGGTTGATGTCATTGACGGGTCAAACCAATCTGGGCTAATAACTTCAAAAACAAAAGAGTTACTGTCTGTATTTCTTTTCCTTGAATCAAAACTTTATTCAAATGACAGCGATAAGCCATTATTAAATTTATTAAGAAAAAAATCAGATATGTTTTATAAGCAAGCTGAAAGTTCACAAGGAAAAATACCCCCTGAAAAAACAACGGATTTTTTACTAAGGGCACTTGAGTTACAACCCGACCACATTAAAGCCAGGCAATTACTTGAAAAAATAAGCCCTCAAAAAGAAACACTAAAAGTCGGACTGCCAAAACTTCCTGAATTTAATAATCAAGGGTCATTAAACGACTCTGAAATTCATGCTGCGGATTTGATTTATGAATCTCTCTTCAGAAAAGAAACTGGGGTCGACGGGAATTCGCGCACAATTCAGGTGCTTGCATCATCAAAAATAACACCTTCCCGAAATGGAGTGACTTTCAATCTCGTACCATCAAGTTTTTGGTCTGATGGAAAACCAGTGACAGCTCCTGAAATCCAAGCGAGCATGAAAAAAAATAAAAGCCTTTCCTGGTTGCACTCCGACGAAAGCATATTATTAAATTGGAATAACAACGACACCAATAGTTTTGAGGTAAAGTTTAAAAGTGGCATTCTTGACCCTTTTGCATTTTTTGATTTTAAAATCATCCAAGAAAACAACTTTAAAAATGGTAGCGGCCCCTACAGATTTTCGAGCAAAGGGACGGAGCTTGGTAGAGAACATTTGGTTTTCAAAGCCCAGCCCTTTTATAGTTTCCGAAAAAAAAACATTGGCAAACCTATAATCCCAGAAATCCGATTTTACAAATCAAGCGACCCGGTGGATGATCTTATCACAGGAAAAATTGATCTTGCAGTTGATCTAACCTTTCAAGACTTCACAAAAATTAAAAAGCTAAATAATAACCCATCTATTAACAGCGCCCAGACAGGAAATCAACTTCCCAACAAACGAGTTTATTTTATTGCAGTAAACCCTGATAAAGGGGTATTAAAATCACCCGAGATCCGAAAAGCAATAGCGCACTCTTTGTTAAGATCAAAAATCCTCGCTGATGTTTGGATCGGTTCTGAAAAAGGAATGGCTCATCAGGCATTAGAATCAATTTTTCCCAAAGATTATTCTTTTACAAATGGTTTAGAAAAGACCGATAGCGCTTGGTCGCAAGATTTGGCAAAAATCCTCCAAACTCAAGCTGTTGAAAATGCTCCCAAACAAATTATGATCCCCATTTCGTTGAAATTTCCTTCCGGTGATGTCAAAACCACACAAGCAATTGATTTGTTAACATCTCAAATCAAATCATGTCTTAAAATCGATGTCATCCCAGAACCTATCGATCCGAGCTTGTACTTTAAAAAAATCATCGAAGACCGAGATTACGAACTTGCTTATGCCTGGCATGATTATTCCGACGACAATTGTTCTTTATACCCTTTGCTTTTTAATTATTTTCCCAGCCACAACATGGAACCCCAACATAATCAAAAATTGCAAGCTTTACTTGATACTGCAAAAACAACCATGCTTGCTTCAACCATTCCGGAAATGCTTGCTTCCAAAAAAATCATGATCTCGCTTTTTGAACAGGAACTTCCGTTGATTCCTCTCTGGCAGTTGGACCGCTATTGGGCCTGGCGAAGGGACTTGCAATTAAATTTTACGGATAGTTTACATCTATTTCAAAATGCATCTTCCTGGAAAAAAGAACCTAATAATTAAAATGGATTCAACATTGTTATTTAATTTCAATTTGATTCTCTTCGGAATCGGATGGGCGGGCGATACCCAAATCCCTTGGTTTACCGCAATCCCTTTTGTCTGTGTATTACTTTTAATCGCAGTTGGGCCAATGTTTTTTCACCATTTTTGGGAGTCAGATAAAAACAAGATTATCGCAATTTTGCTTTTGTCTTTACCTATTGTTATTTACCTTTGGTCTATCAGAGAAGACACAAATTCCCAAAGCCTATATGCTTTCCAACATAGCCTAGTGGACTACTTATGTTTCATGAGTTTAATTGGCTCGCTTTATGTTGTTTCAAGCGGCATTGTTTTAAAGTTTAAATGGAAATCAACCCCTTTACTAAATTCTGGATTACTTGCTTTCGGAGCATTACTTGCAAATTTTCTTGGTACCACAGGTGCAAGTATTCTTTTGTTTAAACCTTACATTCACGCCAACCGAAATAGAAACCACAAGGTTCACCTCGTATTATTTTTTATTTTCATCGTTGGAAACATGGGCGGACTTTTAACACCTTTAGGCGACCCTCCCTTGTTTTTAGGATTTCTTAATGGCATCGATTTCTTTTGGACACTATCTCTTTGGCCACAATGGTTAGTTGCAAACACTTATCTTTTAATAACTTTTCTACTAGTTGATTTTTATTACTGGCGCAAGGATCACGCTTCTTTCATATCTCACCAAAATACCGATGATGAAGTTTTTCATTTTTTCGGGAAGCGAAATTTTATATTTCTGGGACTGTTACTTTTTCTTGTATTACTTCAATCCCCATCTGTTGGGAAACCATTGGGGGCATTGATAGAGAAAATACTTCCAGTTAAGAATCTTACATTGCCTATTATTCCTGCAGCGATTGCCCAGTTGCTTGTAGCTGCATTTGCGTTCGCAACAACACCAAATTTAATTAGACAAACCAATGGATTTTCCTGGCTACCTATTCGTGAAGTAGCCATTTTGTTTGTTGGGATTTTTATTACTATGATCCCGGCATTAGAAATATTAAGGCAGCATAGTTCGAAATTAGTGCTTGATCATGCTTGGCAATATTTCTGGGTAACGGGTGGTCTATCCTCGATTCTCGACAATGCGCCAACTTTTCTTGCATTTACAACACTTGCTGCGGGCGATGAGGGAATTGCTTCCCTTTCTTTTTCCAAACCGGGTATTTTGGCGGCGATTTGTTGCGGGGCGGTTTTTATGGGCGCTAACACTTACATTGGTAATGGACCAAATTTCCTTATTAAAGCCATGGCCGAAAAAAATCAAATTAAAATGCCTAGCTTCTTTACTTATGCCTTTTTGGCCTTTATTCTCTTTTTACCCTTATATTTAATCCTGTCTTTCTTATTTTTTTGGTAATTTTTCCGGAATTTCACCGAGTTTCACTACATTACCTTGCCTTTGTTACAGAAGGAATTAAGATTACCCTATACGGTGGGTGTAGCTCAGTTGGTTAGAGCGTCAGTCTGTGGCACTGAAGGTCGGGGGTTCAATTCCCCTCACTCACCCTTATCAAATCTTTTTACTTATCATTTTTATTTCTAATTTGTCTACTTTTGATTATTCTTGATTAATTATCAAAATCGAGGATCGTCATGTTTAGAACAAATCTGGGCAAAGTAATTCTTCTTTTAATGGTTGCCGTGATATCAAGTGGAACCGTATTTTCTGACACCAACTGGCCTTCTTGGCGAGGCCCTAATGGAAACTCTGTGTCCTCTTCGAAATCACTTCCCACTAAATGGTCCGACAAAGAAAATGTAGCTTGGAAAATATCCGTTGCTGGAGATGGAGCCAGTTCCCCTTGCATTTGGGGCGATTCTGTTTTTCTTACTGCGCAAGAAGATGAAAAGTTAATGGCGCTAAAATTCGACTTCAAAACAGGAAAGAATTTATGGTCTAAAGAATTAAGTACGGGTGAAGCAATTCGTGATCCCCTTCGAGGGAAACCTGGCGACCAACGAAGAAGACAAAAATTCCACAAACTTCATAATCTTGCTAGCCCTTCTCCGGTAACGGATGGAAAAGCCGTGATCTTTCTATTTGGTAACGGCGATCTAGCTTGTGCAAATTTCGAAGGAACCATCCTTTGGAAAAAGAATCTCCAAAAAGATCAGGGTGTTTTTACAATCTGGTGGGGTTATGCAAACAGCCCTTTAATACATGATAATTTAGTCATTTGCACAGTCATGCAAGATTCTCTTGAGGATCTCGAAGGAGAAAAAGCCCAAAGTTTTCTCATAGCTTACGACCTTAATACCGGTAAAGAAGTTTGGAAAACCGCGCGTAAGACGATTGCGAAGGCGGAATCTTGCGATTCTTACACTACACCGATTTACCACAAGACGGCCAAACAGACTCAAATTATTCTAATGGGCGGAAATCAGTTGGATGCCTATGACCCTAATACGGGCAAACAACTTTGGAAAAAAGAAGGCCTTAATGGGGGCAGAACAATAACTGGGCCTACTATTGAACAAAACACAGTTTTTGCAACTCAAGGAATGCGAGGCCCATTGGTTGCTTTCAATTTAGATAAATCTACAGGGCTTCCGACCAACGAAAAAGCATCATGGGAATACACTAAAAACACTCCAGATTCGTGCTGCCCGGTAGGCGCCAACGGCCTTATTTTTATTATTAGTGATAATGGATTTGCTCAATGTTTAGATGCAAACAATGGCACTAGTTATTGGAACGAAAGAATAGGCGGCGATTACAAATCCAGCCCTCTTGCGTGCAATGGAAAGATTTACTTCACCAATCTCGAAGGGGTTTGCACGGTCGTGGAAGCTACAAAAATATTCACCGTAATATCAAAAAATAGCCTTGGGGAAGGGGTGATAGCATCACCAGCGGTTTCCCGGGATCATTTGCTAATACGAACTCGAAAAAGTTTAATATGTATCGGAAATCCCTTTTCGAATTAACAACAAGTTGCGTAATGTCAAAGAATAACAAACCTAACGATTAAAAGTCTTATAATGGCTATTTTACTTGAAGACCTGATTAATAATTATAATTTCCTCAAGTTAAACCACTTTTAGTTTGCATTGTATTGCATAATTCATTGGGGTTTTATTCCACTTATCACAGATTACCAATCATGTGCAAAGAAACAAAACTTGGGCTCGCCTCTGGATTATTAATGATAATAATCATGGCAATTGGATTCCGCACAAATGATTCAATTAAGGACGAGAAAACTTTAGATGTAAAATCCGAAAAAATCGTTCGAGAAAAGCAAAAGAACGATATCCAATTTCAAACCACTTCACGAAGCCCGAAAAGTGGCCCAACCTTGGATTAGTTTATAAACGCTGCAAGTTTTAAAGTTTCCGATATTTAAATCGTTTTGGTTTATCTGCATCTTCACCCATACGCTGACGCCTCTGGGTTTCATAATTTTGATAATTGCCTTCACACCAAACCACTTTTGAATCTCCTTCAAAAGCAAGGATATGAGTTGCAATCCTATCTAAGAACCAGCGATCATGACTGATGACCACAGCGCAACCACCAAAATTCAAAAGAGCCTCTTCAAGTGCTCGCAAAGTATCAACATCCAAGTCATTGGTAGGTTCATCAAGCAGCAAGAGATTTCCACCACTGCGTAAAAGCTTTGCAAGGTGAACCCTGTTGCGCTCCCCGCCTGATAATTCTCCAACTCGCCGTTGTTGATCCTGACCTTTAAAATTGAAGCGCGAAACATACCCACGGGAAGCAACCTTGGTTTTACCAAGCATAATATAATCTGTGCCGCCTGTAATTTCTTCGAACACAGTATTTGTATCTACCAAGGTATCGCGACCTTGCTGAACATAAGCAGGAACAACAGTTTCGCCAACGCGAAGGGTACCCGAGTCTGGTTTTTCTTCACCAACAATCATTCGGAATAGAGTTGTTTTACCGGCGCCGTTGGGCCCGATGATTCCGACTATTCCGCCCTTGGGAAGATTAAAGTTAAGATCTTCGACCAAGATATTATCGCCATAGCCTTTGCGAACGCCTTCAGCACGAACCACAAGATCACCAAGGTGAGGTCCGGGTGGAATCTGCATGACAAGTTCATCTTCTCGTTCTTCATATTCTTGACTAGCCAGTTTTTCGTAAGCATTAAGGCGGGCCTTATTTTTAGCAATGCGAGCTTTAGGGGCCATTCTTGCCCACTCGAGTTCTCTTGCAAGTGCTTTTTTCCTGGCTGTTTCTTGCTTCTCTTCTCTGGCAAGTCTCGCTTCTTTTTGTTCCAACCAAGAAGAATAATTCCCTTTCCATGGAATCCCCTGCCCACGATCCAATTCCAAAATCCATTGAGCAACATTATCTAAAAAATACCGGTCATGGGTTACCGATACCACTGTTCCAGGGTAATTTTTAAGGGTTTTTTCAAGCCAAGCAACGGCTTCGGCATCAAGGTGGTTAGTTGGCTCATCAAGCAGAAGAATATCGGGGCTTTCAAGCAATGTTTTACACAGTGCAACTCTTCGCTTTTCACCACCGCTTAATTGCGAAATTTTAGCATCCGGTGGAGGCAGTCGCATGGCATCCATTGCCATTTCTAGTTTACGGTCAAGATCCCAAGCATCAGCGGCATTAATAGCATCTTGAACGCGATCAAATTGGGCCTGAACTTTCTCCATTTCTTCTGGGGAAAGATCCTCGCCAAATTTCATTCCAAGTTCTTCGCTTCGGATTAATAATTTTCGTACTGGCTCTACAGCTTCTTCCAAGTTTCCAAGAACATCTTTGGATTCATTAAGGCGGGGCTCTTGGGGAACATGCCCAATCGTAATATTAGGGGCGGCTCGAACAGAGCCAATAAAATCTTTGTCTTGGAGGGCCATAATTCGAAGGAGCGAACTTTTCCCTGCACCATTTGAACCAATAACCCCAATTTTGGCCCCAGGGTAAAAAGAAAGCCAGATGTTTTTTAATACCTCTTTCTTACCGTAAGCCTTAATAAGATTTTCAATTGTAAAGATGTAATCTGACATTTAAGCGCCTTTGATTTGATTAAACTACTACTTCGAATAACTTGTGGTATCTAACTTTAACTTATTAAAGAAAATACACACAAGCTATGTCAGAAATTAAAAACAACTTAACACAGGCTATTTTTTATTTTTCGATTTTTCTGGGGCCTTATTATCCCAAAAACGAACGCCACCTAAAAATGCATAACTGTTATCACCCTTTTTAACCCCATCAGGAAGAGAATCAAGCTTTTTGATATTCCCGCCACCCAGCACTACATAATCAGCGACCATCGCATCTTTTAGCAATTTAATAACTTCAAATACATTATCTTGCCAATGTTTACGACTAGAGCGATTTAATGCTTTTACACCTACATAATACTCGAAACTTTTGTTTTTCTTGAACGGAAGGTGCCCAGCTTCAAGTGCAGCAACCACACCATCAACAATCAAAGTTGTACCCAGTCCGGTGCCGAGACCAAGAAACAACATTCTTCCACCTTCATAACAACCTAGTGCCTGCATCGCAGCATCGTTGATAATTCGAACTGGTTTCCCAAAAGCCTTTTCAAAGTCAATATTTACCCAACCAGGCCCAAGGTTAACAGGCTCATTTCTGATTTTCCCATTAACAACCGGGCCAGGAAAACCAATGGTTACACAATCATAAGCCCAATCTTTGGAGTTTTCCAAAACATCAGCAACCATTTGCTTACCAGTAATATCTGTACCAGAAGGGAATTTTCGCACCTCATCTTTATTAGAAACCTTAATTTTTATATTGGTACCACCAACGTCAATAACTAAAACTTTCATATTATTTTACCTTTCCATGAATCATCATTTACGAATACAATTAGCCTAACAATTAGGCGGTCAAAATACACTTTTATTTTAGTAATAATTTGATTAATCAATAAGCCCTGATTGATTATCAAACCAATACTTGTTAATGATAATGATTGAGTAAATTTTTAAGCGCACAAGGAAGCACTAAATGGCTCTTGATATTAAAATAAGTCCCGAAGAAATCACCGCACTTGCTCCGTGGAAAGCCTTATTCCCAAACATTGACTCAGCATTAGCGGAAGTTGCAAGACTTGAAGCACTACTTACCCTGCCTAAAGGCACAATACACATCATAAGTGATATCCATGGCGAATACACAAAACTTAGGCATGTCATCAATAATGCTTCAGGAAAACTTCGCCCATTAGTAGAGGGTTTATTCGGCAATATTATGCCGCCCATGGAATTAAGAGAATTCCTTACCCTCATCTTTTACCCCAGAGAAATGCTTGACGCAATTAAACCAAGATTAGAAAACCCTGCGACTGAGAGAGAATTCTGCCACAAAAACCTCAAGCATTTATTCTCAATATTGCGAGTTCTTTCAAAACGATATGGGCTTGAGAAAATTTACAAAATATCTCCGATTGATTATCGCGACCTATTTATCGAACTACTCCATGAACCTTCTGCAGACCGTGGCAATGAGTACTACTCCGCCCTTATTGATACTATCCTTGAAAATGGCAAAGGACCGGAATTAGTTCACTTGACAGTTCGAGCGGTCCGCAATCTTGCTATCGACGAGTTAATTATCGCAGGCGATTGTTGGGATAGAGGCCAGCGAGGCGATAAGGTGGTTGATTACATGATGGTTCAGCCCAATGTTGCCTTCACTTGGGGGAATCATGATGCGGCTTGGCTAGGCGCATGCATTGGCAACGAAGCGCTAATCGCCCATGTTGTCCGCATTTCTCTCCGATACAGAAATATTCTTCAGCTTGAAGAGGGTTATGGCGTACCCCTGCAACCAATTGAATATCTAGTTCGCCATGTTTATAAAGATGACCCTGCTTTATGCTTTAAACCAAAAGCTGAAGGACTGCGCGAACCTGTAATGCTTGCAAGGATGCAAAAAGCCATTGCAATCATCCAGTTTAAACTTGAAGGCCAAATGCTGGCTAGAAGGCCTGAATGGAATCTTACCCATCGAAGATTGCTTCACACAATTAACACCAACGACAAAACAATTACGATTGATGGCAAGGTATGCCATCTTAAGGATGCTTCATTTCCCACGATCAATCCAAATGATCCTTACACGCTTACCGAAGATGAACAAATCTGCCTTGAAAAACTTAAAACATCTTTCCTTTCAAGCGATAAGCTTTTCAACCACATGCGTTACTTGCGAGATAGAGGTTCTATGTACCTTATCCGCGACAACCACCTAATCATCCATGGTTGCGTTCCTGTTGATGCAAATGGGGGATTCCAATCGCTGATAATTGATGGTATACCAAGAAAAGGAAAAGAGCTTTACGATGTTCTTAACGATCTTTTCTCCCGGGCAATCGAAAGCCCTACCAATTATGACCGGGATATGATGTGGTATTTATGGTGTGGCCCGCGCTCGCCTCTTTTCGGCAAAGAACGAATTGCAACATTTGAAATTGATCTTGTTGAAGAACACGAAACCCATGCCGAAGAAAAAAACGCCTTTTTCGCACTCATGCACGAAGCCGATTTTTGTGACAAAATCATGGTCGAATTTGGGGTCGATCCGGTACCTGGCCTTATAGTAAATGGACACATCCCAGTTAAAATTGATAAGGGAGAGTCGCCAATAAAGAAAAGCGGTAAAGCCATTACCATTGACGGGGCTTTTTCACGGGTTTACGGAGACCATGGCTACACCCTAATCCTAGAACCCGAAGGCACTTATCTTGCAAAACATTACCACTTCGAATCGGTAGAAGCTGCGGTACGAGATGGCGTCGATATCATTCCTTCTATTTCTGAAGTAAGACACTGGAACCCGATTCGTAAAGTAGCTCAAACAGAAAGTGGCGAAAACCTCCGCATTAGAATTAAAACCCTTAAAAAACTTATCGTTGCATACCGCAAAAACCTTCTTCAACAGGGACGCTACTCTTAAATGCCAATTGAAACATCTAGGCCAACTTTATTTGAAATCAATACACGCGTTTATTTAAATGAACTGGGTAAAAGGCTTAATAAAACGGCATCTCTAGATGATGTACCAGATTCGCTACTTCTTGATCTTGCAAATAAAGGCTTTGACTTTATTTGGTTTTTGGGAGTCTGGCAAATTGGACCTGCAGGTAAAAATGTTTCAAGGTCAACAGAAGCCTGGCAAAAAAGCTTTCGCGATTGCCTTCCCGATTTAACTCAGGCAGATATTACCGGTTCGCCTTTTGCTATCCAAGGTTATGAAGTTGATTCAATTCTAGGCGGCCCCGAAGCGTTGGCAAGATTACGCAAACGAATGCAAGGTTTTAATCTAAAACTATGTTTAGATTTTGTGCCAAACCATACCGCACTAGATCACCCTTGGGTAGAAACAAATCCTGATTTCTACATGCGAGGTGAAAATGCAGACATTAATTCGCAGCCTGAAAATTACATTAAAATCAAATCAAAAAAGGGAGAACAAATATTTGCATATGGCAGAGACCCCTACTTTTCTGGTTGGCCTGATACACTGCAACTCAACTACTTCAATGCTAAATTTCAAACGGAAATGAAAACTGTTTTAAAAAACATCGCCTCTCAATGTGATGCCCTCCGGTGCGATATGGCAATGTTAGTGCTTTCCCATGTTTTCAAAAAAACTTGGGGAACCCGAACAGCAGTTGGAAACAATAATCATTCTGAAATCGATTTCTGGCCCTTGGCAATCAAAGAAGTTAAATCCTTAAAGCCAGAATTCAAATTTATTGCGGAAGCATATTGGGATCTGGAGTGGGAACTTCAACAGCAAGGGTTTGATTACACATACGACAAAAGATTATACGACAGGTTGGCCCACGAAAATGCGATGGTAGTAAATTCGCACTTACAAGCAGACTGGGAATACAGTCAAAAAATGGTACGGTTCCTTGAAAACCATGATGAAAAACGAGCTGCTGATGTTTTCTTTACAGAAAAACAATGTGCAGCAGCAGTGATTACTTTCTTTGCCCCGGGGTTGCTATTTTTCCACGAAGGCCAGTTCGAAGGCTGGAAAAAGCATGCTTCTGTTCACCTAAACAGGCGCCCGGAAGAAAAAACTTCCATGACATTGATGAGTTTTTACACCGCCCTTCTTCTTTCTCTGAAAAATCCAGAAATTAAAACGAGCACCTTTCAATTACTTTCGGCCAAAAAACCTTACGAAAACGATCTTTCATTCAAACAGTTTGTATGTGCACTTCGTATCAGCAATAATGGAAACGCACATCTCGCAGTTGTCAATTATGGGACTTCACAAGCACAGTGCTTTTTGCCTTTACCTTTACCAGAAATCAACAATAAAAAAGTTACGCTAAAAGATCAACTAGGCCCAAATAATTACGAGCGAGAAGGCAGTAAATTAACCAGTGAAGGTTTATATTTGAACATGCCACCATGGGGCTATCACCTATTTGAAATTTCTGTTTAACAATAAATAGAGCTACGAACATAATGAAAAGCTATTTGGTTCAACCTGGTTCTGGCATCGAAAACATGCAATTATCAGAAATTGAAAAACCAATTCTTCAGCCAGGAAAACTCTTATTGAAGATGTCAGCTTGGTCTTTGAATTATCGCGATTTACTTGTTGCTGGTGGACAATACGGGCCCGGACTTCCTTCCCCATTGATTCCAATATCTGATGGCGTAGGCGAGATAATTGAATCCAACACGGAACTAGGCGGGTTTAAAATCGGCCAGCGTGTTGCACTTTCATTTTTCCCTGATTGGCAAGATGGACCGATAACCTCCCAAAAAACGAAAAAATCATTAGGTGGCACATCGCAAGGGTTACTATCAGAATTCATCACTTGTTCACCCTCGGAAATAGTTAACATTCCACAATTTCTATCAAATGAAGAGGCAGCAACTTTACCTTGCGCAGCATTAACAGCTTGGAATGCATTATTTGAAACGACTACAAATTTACCAGAGAAGAAAATCCTAACGATTGGAAGTGGCGGGGTTTCAATTTTCGCTCTACAATTTGCAAAATCCGCAGGGCACAAAGTTGCTGCAATTTCACGAAGCGTGCAACATCTTAATCAACTTAAAGAACTAGGATTAGACGAAGGTTTTGATTCAGTCAACAATCCAAAATGGGGAGATACAATTCGCAAATCTTCTTTTGGTGAAGTTGATCACACCATTGAACTTGGAGGCGCAAGTACCCTTCCCCAATCAATAAAAGCCACCCGAGTTGGAGGCGAAATCAGCCTTATTGGAGTCTTGGCGGGAAACGAAGCTGAATTTAACCCCCTTCCTATCATCATGAAGTCGATAAAATTACAGGGCATTTTTGTTGGGTCAATTGCGATGTTCAACAGAATGAATCTCGCAATTGAAGCAAGCAAAATAAAACCTGTTATTGATAAGGTTTTTAAATTTGAAAATGCCCATAGTGCTTTTGCATACATGGCTAAAGGAAATCATTTCGGGAAGATTTGCATTAGCGTTTAAAAAATCACCGATTTACAAATTAGCACTATAATCGCCACTTAGCGTTTATCACCTACTTCGGGAAAAGGGGAGCCAACACATTCGAACCGAGCGCCCTCTTCCGCCAAGCCATTTACATGCATTGCAAAGATTTCTCCCATTCAACCCATTCACCATGTTTTCAAGATTCTTATCCAGATATCCAGATCAATAATTAATTGAGGTGAATCCAATTCAAAGACCGAGAAGCATTGGTTCCCACTCATCACATACCCCCTAATTTAAATCGGATTTAAAGAATCCAATCTCAAAAATGATAATCCTTTTTAATTATAAGGCGTAACTATAAAGCTGCTCTTGACGAAAACACTAGGATTGTGAAATAGCCATCTTCTATAGGCGATAATCTTTAATTTCTAGGTATTAATTCAAATTTTATGGGTATGAATGATTGGAATAAAACTGATCCGATAAGAAAGCGCCAAAGCAAGTGGCGAACTGCGTGGCAAATCCCATTATTTATTTTAAGTTTAATTGCGTTAGGGATGGCTAATTTCCACAAAGCATCAACAAAAAACAAACCAAGTGATAAGAACAGCATTGTGTTTGAAAAGTTAAATGCACTTGTAAAAGCATCGGATTTAAATGCAGCACAATCAGCTTGCAGAGAAATCATTGAAAAAACGAACTCAGATCCAATATTGCAAAGTCAGGCTAAAATATATTTTGCAGAGATCTCACTATTAAAAGATGAAAGCGAAACCGTTGTTATTGACTGGGATGAAGCATTAAAAACGTTAAAAAGTATTCAGCAAGAAAATCTTTCAGAAGATGAGAAACAAAAGTACAAGTTCTTATATGCAAAGGCTTGCATTTTGTTGAAGGTCGAGATGAAAGAAGCGTTAGAACAATTAGAAAAAGCAAATCTTGAAGCGGATAGAAATCCGGAGTGCTTGAATTTGCTGTCACTTGGATACATGAGATCATCAGAACCAGATTTTATAAAAGCCCTCAAAGCCAACGAAGAGTTCAGAAACATACCACTTCTTTCAGAAGAGAAGAGAATTCCTGCACAAATACTAGGTGGGGAATTACTGATGAAATTGCAGCGGCCAGATGAAGCAAGAAAAGTACTTCAAAACATCAATTCGCGTAAGAACCCGAGCCTAGAAATCAAAGCAAGACAACTTCTCGCACTCAGTTACATGGAAGAAAGCCTTTGGCTTGAATCTGTCAATATTTGGAAACAAGTATTGGATTCACCTAAAGAAGTATTAACCGATGCTGGAAAGCCTTTATATTTTCTTGGTGTATGCTTAAAAAAGATTGATCTTATAAAAGAAGCAGAAAAAGCCTGGGTTGAATGCGAAGAAAAAAGCCAGACCGATGAAAGATATGCAGCTTCATTTCAGCTAGCGCAGATTCATTTTGAAAACAAGAATTTGCCACTATTAACCAACAGCCTTGAAATGTTAGTCCGAAATTGTAAATCTGAGGAAGAGTGGAAGAACAAATACTTCAGCACGAAACAAGTGCAAAACATATTTGAAAAAGCCCAGTTAGAATCTGTCCAGCTTTCAAATTTCGAATTATCTTTAAGAATTAATGATTCACTCCAAAAAGTGTTCCCCCTTTACATCGCATTAAGTTTCAGAGCAGATATTTTCAATTCATGGGCGGAAGTAAAGCTGAAAGAAACATCTGAGGTTTCCGATAGTGCCAAGATAAAAGCATTAAAGCAGGCCAGCACGGAACTACTTGTTGATGCTGCCAACTTAAATGTAAAATCATCGAATCAGGCGGAAAATGCGTCGAGGTCTTCAGAAGAATTATGGAAGGCGATTACTAGATTTCGCAAAGGCAAAGATTTGCCCAAAGCACAGGAATGCCTGCTAAAATTTATAAATTCAGCGGGTACAGACATTCGTTTAGGAAATGCCCTGTATCAATTGGGTGATGTGCAAAAAGAATCAGGAAATATCGATGAAGCCAAAAAATCTTATTTAACATCATTAAAATACCGGGGGCCGCACACTTATAATGCAAGGTACCAACTCGCCTTAATCCACATCGAAAAAAACGAACTGGATCAAGCGGAAGAAACTTTAGAACAAAATCTGCAACTTCTTCGATTTGACCCTGACACCGATGCTCAAGAAAAATCGTTGTTCGCAATTGGTTCGATATTCTTCCAACGAAAAAATTACCGCATGGTTGTAAGGCGTTATGAAGAAGCCTTAGAACGATTTGGTAAAAACAATCAAGCGGTAAGGGCGAGACTGCAATTAGCAGAGGCATACCGCCAACTTGCAAATCAAGAGCAACAAAACTTCATCCTTGGAGAAAAAACAACGGATGAAACCAAGACACATTACCAAGCAGAACATCGGAAATGGTTGCAAAAATCTGCTGAAACCTATCAGGATTTGGAACAACTTGCTGACTCCCCACTTGGAATCACGCAACTTTCCGAGGAAGAACGCCTACTTATTCCATTGCTTGCTGCAGAATGCAAATTCAACATGGGCCAGTATGAAGCTGCGATGCTAATTTATACTAGGTTAGCAGCCAAAACCCGGGGCAAAAAAGAAATGCTTCACGCTTTAGGTGGTATGGTTCGATGCCATTCAGCTTTGGGCCAATTCGACTTGGTTTCCCAAAGGTTGGCAGAACTGAAATCCCAATTAAATGAGATGGACGATTCGGTTCGCAAAGAATGGGAACCATGGCTAGCTATTGCAAGCAAACCAATTCAAAAATAGTTCTTCGAAATATTCTTCAACCCTTCCTTTCTTTTATTCATAAAACATACCTATGAGAATCTCGTGGAGTTAACCTTTAGTGGTTAACCTTGGATTCTTTGATACTGTTTCAATCAGGGCACCATTATTTAACCTTGCCGGAGATTCTGTCATGGCACCAAAGGACAACAAAACTAGTTTAACTACAACTGAAGGCATTGGAAGAGCGCCCAATCGGGCTATGCTTCGCGCTGTTGGGTTTCATGATGACGACTTTGACAGACCCATGATTGGAGTAGCCTCACTTTTTAGTGATATCACACCCTGCAATGCACACCTTGATAGGCTAGCACGAAAAGGGATTGAAGGCGTTCGGGCGGGTGGCGGCGTGCCACAAATCTATGGCGCACCCACTGCTTCTGATGGCATTATGATGGGCCATCAAGGCATGCGATACAGCCTGGTTTCACGCGAGGTTATCGCGGATAGCCTTGAAGTGGTCAGTGCTGGTATGAATCATGACGGTTTAATTGCGGTTGGCGGATGCGACAAAAACATGCCCGGCTGTGTCATGGCAATGGCTAGGCTCAACATACCAAGTATTTTCATTTACGGTGGGAGCATCTTACCTGGCATTGGGCCTGCTGGTGAAGATATCGACATTGTTTCCATTTTTGAAGCAGTGGGCAGGAATCAGGCAGGAACCTTGGATAAAAAGGGCGTCCATAAAATCGAATGCGAAGCTTGCCCTGGGGCGGGTTCTTGTGGCGGCATGTACACAGCCAACACCATGAGCTCTGCCATTGAAGCCATGGGGCTTTCGCTTCCTTATGGTGCAAGCAACCCTGCAGTTAGTGCCGCCAAAGAAAGAGAATCCTTTTTAGCGGGCAAACAAGTGGTTCAACTTGTAAAAGACAACATTCGCCCAAGAGATATCATCACTCGTAAATCGCTTGAAAACGCCTACACTTTTGTTTTGGCACTCGGTGGTAGCACCAATGCGCTTTTACATTTAATGGCAATTGCCAAAGAAGCACAAGTGGATTGGACTCTTGCAGATTTCGATCGTATTGGGGCAAAAGTTCCTCACCTTGCAGATTTAAAGCCAGGTGGCAGATATGTGATGCATGATCTTCACAAGGTTGGCGGAACTCCTCCAGTTCTGAAGGCATTGCTAGATGCAGGGTTCTTGCATGGTGATTGCATCACTTGCACAGGAAAAACCCTTGCAGAGAATCTAAAGGATGTCGACACCATTTACAATAAACCAAAGCAAGATGTAATAAGGCCTTTAAACAACCCATTGCATGCTTCAGGACATATCGTTGTGCTGCATGGCAACCTTGCACCAGATGGCGCTGTCGCCAAGATTGCTGGCTTAAAAAGCAGCAAAATAACTGGGCCTGCAAAGGTGTTTGATGGTGAAGAAGCTTGCTTCCATGCGATTCAAGAAAGGCAGATCAAGGCTGGCGATGTTGTGGTAATTCGCGGTGAGGGCCCAGTTGGTGGACCTGGCATGCGCGAAATGCTTTCTGTCACTGCAGCTTTGGTAGGCCAAGGGCTTGGCGAAAGTATTGGTCTTATTACTGATGGTCGCTTTTCAGGTGGCACACACGGCTTGGTTGTGGGCCATGTTTCTCCTGAAGCTTGGGTGGGTGGGCCTATTGCGTTGGTCAACACGGGCGAAACCATCACCATCGATGCCGAAGCTAAGATGCTGAAAGTTCACATAGATGATGCGGAACTACAAAAGAGGAAGGCTGCATGGAAAACTCCAGCACCTAGGGAAAAAGCTGGCGTACTAGCTAAATATGCGAAATGCGTCAAATCTGCTTCTGAAGGTGCAGTTACTTACTAATGTAAGTAGTCCTTGTAGATAATAGTTCCAGTTTTAACGATTAAAACGACCCGGAAGCATAGGCACTTTGGCCTTTCCGGGTCTTTTTGTTTCATCTTCAGCGCAACTTTTGGGATGATTCACCCTTGTACTTTAATAAGGGATGATTCAATGGAACTTTCTTCTTTAATTATTGCTCTAAATCTTATTAGTTCAAATCCAGTTATCGTAGAGGGTGTTGTAGGTAGACCTACTCCTGCGATTCTTTTTGCAGATCCACCGCCACCAGAAAAAATGGTTTTCTATCCTAAAGAGAGCGCTTACAGCCATTGGCAAAATCTTGCAATGGACAGGCTAGGAAACTTAAGGCCCCGCGTTGTTTATTCACCCAATGGTTCTTTTTATCTTTACAACGGTATGTCTTATCCGTTCACCGATTCACGGACAGGGAATTTCGCCCCCACTGAGCTAGGGTTCAAATCTTTTTATGAACCGAAGTCGGATGTAATAGAAGTTATCAAAGAAGAAATTATAATCGAAGAAAAAAAATAACGGCATCCAACCCCCCGAGGCTAAGCCTCTTTTTTTGGATGCCGCATTGAATTGTTAAAACCGATTAGCGGAAGAAACCCATCCAGAAGCTAAAGAGTTGTGTTCGATCTGTATCTGCCTTGACGATTGGGAAACCAAAATCCAAAGCAATTGGTGTTGGCCCCAACATTGGCACCACAAACCTTAAACCTGCACCAGCAGAAACTCTGTAATCAGTTATTTTACTAATGTTTGATTCGACCGTACCGCTATCAATAAACCCGACCATAAATATTTGATCGTTAGCCTTAAGAGGAACTTGGTATTCCATGGAGTTGAGGAACATGAAGTCACCACCAACCATGTAACCGTTCGTATTCGGCCCAACACCTCTAAACTGGAAACCTCGCATCGATCTAAAACCACCCGCAAAGTATCGTTCGTAAACAGGAGTTTCATCGCCTGCCCAGGAAAACTGGGAACGAAGCGCCATCACATGGCGACCGCTACCATCGGCACGCTGATACATTGTGATGTACTTATTCATTTCCACAGAAACCAAGGGGAAGTTATAGGCACCAAAAGCTTGCTCAAACGATAAATCAAAGATGCTACCCTCAGTAGCTCGGAGGTAAGAATCTCTGGAATCCCTAGTAACATTGGCTCGTAAACCGAGAAGGAAATTCTGACCTTCCACTGATGTATAATCCGTAGGCGCTCCAGCAGGTACACGATAAACCCCAACATCTTCGATTCTCAAACTAGCGTTTGCATTCCAATACTGGTTTAATTTTCTGCCTAAGGTAAACCTGCCGCCTGCACGGGTTTCATCATATTCATCAAATCTGCGTGTGTAATAATAACCGCTAGCGCCAAAACTAAACAAAGAATCGAACAAGAATGGTTCGCGGAAACTAGCAGTATAACGCTGCAACTGGGTACCAGGAACAGCTTCCAATCGGAATTCCTGACCTGCACCTCTAAATGCACCGCCACTCATCAAATCATCTAAGCTTGTCGGAACCCTGGTAATGTCAAAGTTTCGCTCATTAAGAACAATACTACCGTTCATACCTGCATCCGAGTTAACGCCCACACCAAAGAGAAGGCTACCGGTGCTGGCTTCCTGAACCGTTACCAACAAATCTTTGAATTCAGATTCTAGATCTGGATCTAAAACCGTTACGGTTGGACGCACCCCACCATCGGGTGAAGCTTCAAAAATATTCAATCTTGCAAGATTCTTCTCTGCCAATCTTAAATCAGGATAAGTCAGAACCTGACCTGGGAATAAAGGCACCTGACGAAGAATTACATTTTGTTTTGTCCGTTCATTACCCACCACAAACACTTGCCCAACTCGGGCTGGTGGCCTTTCAAATGCTTCATATTGAATTCTTACCAAGCCTGGAACATCTGGAGAAAACACAGGTACCGGATTTAAGCGCATTTCTCGACCAGAGTAACCAACATAATCTTCCATCAACTTCTTATCTTCGTTGATTTTATTTTCGTTAAAGTATTCCCCGCCTTTGATTTTGCTTAATTGCTCAATTTGCTCCGCAGGCATGGATTTAAGATTTACAACTTGGGGAGTTCCCTGAACTTGATAACGAATGCCTTCTTTAACATGGAAAACAAGGTCTACTTCCTTGCCATCGGGTGTCCAAACCAATTCTCGCGAAACATGTACATCAAGAAACCCGAACGATTTATAATATTCTTCAAGTTTGACAGCATCGGCATCTGCCATCGCACTATTATAAGTACCACCGAATAACCCCATGAACTTCTTGGAGGTTTGAATATGGGTTGCAAGCACTGCGCCCCGGACAAATTCCTGACCTTTGAAATCGACGGACCGAACTTTTACGAGCGGACCTTCTGTAATATTGAATATCACTTCTTTATCAGCAGAATCGCCACCTTTTAGCAAATCGCAACTTGCAAAGGGACGCCCTTGCTCGTTGTACCTTCGAACAATTGCCTGACAGGCAAGCTTATTGGTTATTGGACTTAAAGGTTTTCCTTTAGATACCAAGCTTAACTGACCAAGCTCATCTTCTTTAAGATGCTTGGCCCCAAGGTAAGTAACATTTTGTACAACACTAGGAAATTCTTTTACTAGGAAAAAGATGTTAACCTTACCATCAGGAAGACTTTCAATTCTTGGGTCAATATGAGCGAACTGCTTGGTCGCCATTAATTTGCGTACATCATCTTGGATTACATTAGGCTGATATTCCTTACCCGGCTTAGTGGCTAGTTGTGAAGTAATTGCCTGGGTTGCAACAACCCGGTTACCCTGAACAATCACATCTGCGATCATCAACTTGCCTGGTGAGGCAGGTTGTTGTGCAAGAAGATTGCTTAAGGATAAGCAAATGAACACCGCTGCAAAGAGCGGATGAATAAGACTCAGATGATTTCTATATCGTACCAGCATGAACAAACCCTTGAGTGGGTATAAGTTATTTCGCAAGTCGGGGGGTTCAATAAGGTAACTTGAATGAAGTGTCAATATGAATTGAATAAACTCTATCGGCGAAAGAAGTAATCAGCTTTAGTCATAGTTGAAAAAATCTGATTTATTGAAATTATTTGCAAAGAAAGCCACATTAATTGGCTATATCTCATAAAAATGAAGATAGAGATCTTTTGAAATATACCTAGGTCACGATAACTTACACAATTTGAATGGGTTTAAATATGAACAATCACACTTGCCTTATAACCGGAGCTGGCGGTTTGGTTGGCAGCAGCCTAGCAGAAGCATGCGTTAAAAGAGGCTACAAAGTTAAAGCCCTGATTCGTTCGGGTTCGGATGGTTCTTTTTTGGAAAAGCTAGGGGTTGAGGTAGTCCGGGGGGATTTACAGGATAAAAACCTCCCCAAAGAAGCAACCGAAGGGGTGGATACTGTATTTCACTGTGCAGCTAAGGTTGGAGACTGGGGCACAATTGATTCTTACAGGCAAGTAAATGTAGAAGGGCTTCGAAAGCTTCTAGATTCTTTTAATCCCTCCCAACTCTACAAGTTTGTCCACTTCAGCAGCTTGGGGGTTTACGAAGCTAGGCACCACCACCAAACCGATGAATCAACTCCCCCGCCTGATCAACACTTTGATGGTTATACCCAATCTAAGATGGAATCTGAAAAACTGGCACTTCAATATCACAAAGAAAAAGGGTACCCAATCGTGGTTTTAAGGCCTGGGTTCATTTATGGCCCAAGAGACCGCACTGTTCTACCTAGGCTTATGGAAAAACTTAAAACCAAAGAAGTGAAGTACATTGGCAGCAGTAGCTATGCCATGAATAATATTTTTGTGGGCAACCTAGTACAAGCCGCATTTTTAGCTCTTGATAACCCTAATGCTGTGGGCGAAGTATTTAACCTCACCGATGGCGAGAAAGTAAGTAAAAAACGATTTATCACGACCATCGCCAAGGGCATGAATCTGCCCACGCCATTTTTCTTACCTGTTCCGCTTTGGCTTGTGAAATTCATTGCAAACTCTATGGAAAAGAAAGCTTTAAAGCGCGGAGCCTTAGAAGCACCAAAAATCACCAAAGCCAACATAAAGTTCCTAGGCCTAAACCTAGATTTCAGTATCGAAAAAGCAAAACGAATCTTAGGCTATGCCCCTGCTAAAACTTTTGATGAGGGTATGGCTGAAACACTGAATTGGTACAAAAACAAATCCTGAAAATCATTCAAGAATACTCTTTGCGATCATCATCAATAAAGTTAGATTAGGCGAATTAGATTTTTAAAGGAGATTGCATGAGCCTTCATGGAAAGAAAATTATTCTACTTCTGGAACAACAATATCAGGAAATGGAAGTATGGTACCCGTACTACAGGCTTAAAGAAGCTGGTGCAGAAGTGGTCATGGTTGGCCCAGAAGCAAACCATTCCTACCCAAGTAAGCTTGGTTACCCTGCTAAAAGCGAAGTTGCTGCCCGGGATATTAACCCCTCCGATTTTGATGGCATAATAATCCCAGGTGGGTTTGCACCCGATTTCATTCGAAGATCCGAAGCCATGATCAAGTTGGTCAGTGTGATGGCAGAGCAAGGCAAAATGATCG
>Ga0209296_1000043_pt1 | contig 110971 bp, 116 predicted proteins | sample S_130206_EF_Meta_FD_187319 | JGI IMG/M metagenome (GOLD analysis project Ga0209296, IMG submission 187319) | Freshwater microbial communities from Lake Simoncouche, Canada to study carbon cycling - S_130206_EF_MetaG (SPAdes) (version 2) | ecosystem: Environmental > Aquatic > Freshwater > Lake ... | reverse complement strand
GGATATTTATAAGAGATATTTTAAATGATTACAATTTAAACTTAGAAGAATGACAAAAGAAATGAAAGCTCTTGTAAAAGAAATTGTAGAAGAGCATTATAATATTACTGAAGGAGCAGATGGTAACTTAAACTATCTCTGGTATATGTATCATAAAGGTACAAAAGAAGGAGACTGGAAACCATTTATATATATGGCTGAGCTACAGTTGCTTAAAAGATTTGATTATATTAATGATTCTGAAATTCAAAATTTAGTTGGTATGATGGAATCTGAAGATGAAGATAACATGAGTATAGTAACTCTAGCTATTATGAGTCTTAGACAATTAAGAATAACAAAGCATGGTATATATAATAGAGCTAAAAAAGAATATTCAAAAATAGCTGAAGTATATCCTACTGAAATACTAAATCATGATGTATTCACACAAACTATGAAAGCTAGATAATATGACTAAGATTCAAAGAACTTTTATTACTAGTGTAATGAAACTTGAAATGGAAAAGTATATTAAAATATTTCCAGAAGAAACTTTTGCTAAATTACTAGCTCAATATATTCATAAAAGATTTAAATGTACAAAGCATATTGCTAAAGAAATAACTAAAACTTTAATTGATGACAGAACAAGACTTAATTGACCTTGGTTTTAATAAAATCATAGTCACAGATGAAGAAAGTAATAATGGATATGATTATTATTATTATTCTTTATATTTAATGGAAGGTTTAGAATTAGATTCTACCGACAGTGATCATAGTACTACTCATGGTTGGGAAGTATTTAACCCTGACTGGGCAGTAACAACTATAAATAAAGAAAGTATTATTCTGTTGAAGCAGATGGCTCAAGATCTTCAAGATCTAAATCCTTAGCTGATAAGATTTTAGCTTTTTCTGCTAGAATAGTAAACATAATCATTGATGCAGCTGATTTCCAGCATTCATCAATAGCTGTAGATAATATATCATATGGAACAGATGTGGTTAATACCTCACCTGTTCTCATATGAATTTTAGATCCTGCATCAGGATTCATTCTATTTATAAATGATGTTCTAGTAATGTGAGTAACATTAAGTTGCTCATAATATGAACCATCTTTATCTTTAAATTCTACTGGTAGAAACATTATAGTATGGTATTACCTTCTATTTTGTAATTAGTCACTGAAACTTTATCTTTAATTCTTTTCATTATAGCAAATCCATGGTTCCATTCATTGATTTCCATGTATTCAGGAGCAAGATCACACATGCATCCTAAACTATATGCTTTAATGCTAGTTGGTTCTCCAGGACCATAAACTCTCTGTAAGCTTTCACTAGACTTATGGAAGTGATTTACTATAGAATTAGACTTAAGTCTCATTAGAAGTGTTCTAGCAGGTACTACACCACCAGCACCAGGTATTTTATCTCCGTGCTCTATAGTATAGTCACCAAATACTACTTTACTTCTAAAAGGAATAAACTCTATTTTATAAGCAGCTACTTGAAGAATAACATCTAGTCTGAACTCATCCATGTCTAATAGCTCAGATGCCTTAATTCTAAGGTATCTTTCAAATCTATTCTCATGGTTTCCTGTAATATAATAGATGGGAATATCAGGGAACCTATCTCTGATGTAAGCCAGGAATTCTTTTCCTGCCTCTATCTCATCTTTAAAATGAACTACTCTTGGATCTTTCTCATGGAATGATAGCTGATAGAAGTCTAATAAGTCTCCATTAATTAATATAGAGTCTACATTTTCTTCTTCAAACTTAGTAAACATAGTTTCTAAGGCTGTATTATCATGAAATGGTATATGAACATCTCCAAACACACCTAATCTCATACATCCTGAAGGGAAAGTAAACTGACTACGTGTTTTTGTATGTGATTCTGGTAAAGTAAGCTTATTTTGCATAACTTTGGTCTTTAGTTCTTTTATGAATTTATTATTTGAATTAATCACTGCATCTCTTTGTTTTTTACCTACTTGACCTCTATAATATCTTATTCTAAGATATGTTTGTTCAAAATTTGTAAAAAATGCAGTATTTTCAGCATAAATCTTTCTAGCTAAGGTTTTAGATGGGGCTTCTGGGAATTTTTCTAAGTACTCAAATACAATTTCTGTATTTTTCTTAGTAGCTCTTTTTTTATTAATGGCTTTTGTCATATATATTAATATACAAAAAATAATCAATATGTTTACAGTAAAATTAGTTAAACAAGATGGAAAGTTAGTTTATCCTAATGATAAATCAAAATTAAATTATAAATTGTTTCTAGATAAACTGCCAGAAGGTCAGGAAGTAGAGATGTTTATAGGGCTTACTTCTAGTGATAAAAGTGTAGCACAATTAGCAAAAATACATGCCTGCATTAGAGAATTGGCTCTTGAATCAGGATATACTTTTGATGAAATGAAAGTTTTAGTTAAACAAAAATGTGGTTTAGCTTTTGATGGTGGGGGAGCAATATTTTTTAAATCTTTTGCAGATTGTAGTAGAAGTGAATTAGCATTAGCTATTCAAGCTTGTATAGAGATAGGAGAATTATACAATATTAATCTAACATAGGATCAACATATCCTTCATCACCTGGTTCAGGAATTTTTTTATCATCATATAAATTATCATCTTTAGCTTTCTTTTCAATTTCAGCTAATAATAAAGTTATAGTATATAAAGATTTTTCATAATCTGTTAAATCCATATACTCTTCTTTTGCAACATGCTCTAATGATAAATGTTTTTTTTCATCATCAGTTCCTAAAGAATTAAATATATAATATAAAAGACCTTTAATCATCATGTAATAAGTTTTATTTACTTGAATGTTGATGATTGCATCATCTTTCATTTCTTTTACATTTATAGCCATAACATTTAAATTTTAACAAATATATGAAAGAAAAATTAAACATAGAAGAAATTAAACAAAAAATATTTGATAAACTTCAACCATCAGGTTGGGGACAAAAACTTAAACCTTTTTTGTTTAGTGGAGATTTTGACAATATACTTATGCAATTACATAAGTTATCTATTTTAAACAAAAAGTTTACTCCAACAGTTAAAGATTTTTTTAGGGCATTTGAAGAATGTCCCTATGATAAACTTAAGGTTGTAATGGTTGGTCAAGAACCTTATTTAAATGTAAGATCTGCAGATGGTATAGCATTTAGTTGCAGTACTAATCCTAGAATAGAAACAAGTTTAAAATTTATACTTGATGAAGTAAATAAAACTGTTTATGGTGGACATAATGTATCTATAGATCCAGATCTTAAAAGATGGAGTAACCAAGGAATACTATTACTTAATTCTTCATTAACTACACAAGTATGTACATCAGGTAAACATTATGAAATATGGAAACCATTTATGGCATATTTATTTGACTTATTAAATCATAATGAAAATAAATTAATATATCTTTACATAGGAAAAAAAGCTCAAGAATGGGCTGATTCTATAGATGAAGATAACTATAAATTTTTGGTAACTCATCCTATTAATCCTGCTAGTTTACATACTAGAAGATGGGACTCTAATAACATATTTTTAAAAGTACAATTATTAGTACAAGAACATTATAATATTAATATAATTTGGTAAACATGGAAGAAATATTTAATAAACTTACAAAAGCAGACTTAACACCTAATAGTTTCTATGTTTTATATTGTATTAAAAATAATACAAAGCCTCATAATTTTGTTAATAGTAGTTTAGCTGTAACAAAATTAAAACAAGAAGGTTGGTTAGAAGAAAATTTGCAACTAACAAGTAAAAGCATTATCTTTACAACTGAAATAGATGGCTTCTTTAAGAAAGCTAAAAAGAAAATAACTAAAGATTTATTGGGAGATAATTTTACTAGCAACATAAAAACTTATGTTGAAATATTTCCTAACAGGAAACTATCTAGTGGAAAATATGCAAGAATAAATCCTAAAAACTTAGAAAATTCTTTTAGATGGTTCTTTGAGAACTATGAATATGATTGGGATATGATTTTTAAAGCAACAAAAAAATATATATATGATTACAGCTTAAAGAATTATGAATACATGAGAACTTCTCAATACTTTATAAGAAAGCAAAATACTGATAAAACATATGATTCTGAGTTAGCTGATTACTGTAATATGATTGACAATGTGTTAGATGATGAAGTAGTATTTATTAAAGAGAGGAGGTTATGAATTGGAAGTCAAGAGGGGTTTTACTACTCATTGCAGTTTTTAGTAGTTTGTTTGCATATGTGGTTATCCACAATTTTATATTTCCAATATCAATTTGGGAATACTTAGTAATTGAAAGTTTGATCACCATACTTCACTTACTGTACAATATTTCAAAAGAAAAAACAATAAGTCTTTTTGAAAAATAATTTTTATGGAAAATTTGTATAATGGAGCTCGGGCTTATAAGCCTATCAGTGAAAGAGACTCTTTAAGAAAAGCTATTCTAAAAATCAAAGCTAGAAGACAAGGAGATTTAAAATCCTTAAAAACTTCTTGGATTAGATTTAATGATGCATTTTGTGATGGTCTTGAATGGAAGACTATTACTGTAGTTGGAGCTAGACCAGGAGTAGGAAAAACTTTATTTATGGAGCAATTGGTTAATGATGTTATAACAGAAAACACAGACCAAACTTTTAGAGTATTAAAGTTTCAATTTGAAATGGTTGATGAAACCAATGGTATTAGAAAACTATCTATGAATACAGGTTCTGATTACAATACTTTAATGAGTAAAGGAAAATTAATTGATAAAGCTATTTTCCAAAAGTGTATAGAAATATATGAAAAAACAGAACAAACAGATGTCATTGATGTAATATATGATCCTTGTACTGTAGATGAAATGTGTGCTACTATACATGCTTATATGGAACAACACAAAGTTCAAAAAGGTGTTGACCAAAATGATAATCCAACATATGATTATATAAATACTTTAGTTACTATAGATCACTCATCTTTATTTAGAGTTGCAAAACAAGAAAAAGATAAGTTTGAAATGCTCTATGCATTAGGAGAAGCTCTTACAAAAATGAAAAAGAAATATCCTATAGCTTTTATAGTTCTTAGTCAGCTCAATAGAAATATTGATCATCCTGACAGATCTAAAGATGGCCAGTATGGTAACTATGTTTTAGATTCTGATTTATTTGGTGCTGATGCCTTACTTCAACATGCAGATGTTGTAATAGGTATTAATAAACCATTTTCAAGAAAAATAAGATTTTATGGTCCTGAAAGATATATAGTAAATGATGAAGAGCTTTTAGCTTTTCACTTTCTTAAGTCTAGAAATGGCTTAACAGGTTTGTTTTTTTGTAAACTTGATAGATCTACCATAAGAATAGTGGAGATAGATTTTCCACCACAAAGCATGTAACAATTAATATAAATATATGAACAGAAAAGAAAAAGAAAATGAGTTTTATGCTTTCCATATGGAAAGATTTAAACAACTTAAATTAGCAGATCCAGCATTTGTTATTAAAACAGCTTTCTTTCAAAAAGGAAAATTTGGTAAACAAGTACAACTCTTTGAAGGAGAATTAAATAAAGGTGTAGACATCTTTATTGAAATGATTGATATTGTAAGAGATAATGATAATAAGGAAATGGATATGGTTCCTGCTAATGCAGATAGACAACTATTTAAATACACTTATAATCCTTATTTTGCAGAAGAGTATGAAACTAAAGAAGGATTAGGTAAATCAGGAGCAGGTTACACTGCTTATATTATTCCAGCATCAGAATTAGTTGCAATTTTAAAAGATGGTTCTCAAATTACCTATAATTTATGGGAAAAAAGAAAACTTGATGCAGAACTTGCTGCAGATTTAGCACCTAAAGAACAAAATAGTTTATCTATATTTCCTGATTTTGTTGAAGCTTATGCTTCTACACCAGCAAATGGAAATTTAGATGAAAAACCTTCAGAATTAGCTTCAGAACTTCTTTTAAAGATTTCTGAGCTTTTTAAAGAATTATCAACTGCATTATCTAAACCTAATTAACATGGCTATAGTACTTCCAACTAAAAAGATTAAAGCTGATAGAGTTAATCCTAAAAGATTAATTGTCTATTCAAAACCTAAAACTGGTAAAACTTCGGCATTTGCAGGACTAGAAAATAATCTTATTTTAGATTTAGAAAATGGTGCTGACTATGTAGATGCTTTAAAAATAAAAATTAATTCTTTACAAGAATTACTAGATGCAGGCAAAGCTATTAAAGAAGCAGGTAAACCTTATACTTATGTTACTATAGATACAGTAACTGCATTAGAAGATATGGTTATGCCTTTGGCTATTAAGCTATACAAACAAACTAGCATGGGTAAAAACTATGATGGGGATAATGTATTGTCTTTACCAAATGGTGCCGGATATTTATATTTAAGGCAAGCTTTCTTTCAGGTTTTAGATTTTATTGATACTTTAGCACCCCATATTATTTTATCAGGTCATATTAAGGACAAACAGGTAGATGATAAGGGTGAAATGGTAATGGCTGCTAATATAGATTTAACAGGTAAAATAAAATCTTTAATTTGTGCAAATGCAGATGCAATAGGTTATATGTTTAGAAAAGGTAATCAAACTATTTTAAGTTTTAAGACTATTGGAGAAGTGACTTGTGGAGCAAGACCTGAGCACTTAAGAAATGAAGAGATAGTAATTTCTGAAATGAATGACAAAGGTAAATTAGTAATTCACTGGGATAAAGTATATAAATAATAATTAAAAACAAAAACAAAATGGGATTAAGTACAACAGATTTAGGAACTGGAACAGGTTCAGGTATGCCAAAAACAATTGGCCCAGGAAATCACACATTAACTATTAACAGCATGCATTTAGAAGACTTTCAATTTATTGATGGTGCAAAGCATTTAATATTAAATGTAGAAACAGAGCCTATTGAAGGTTTTGAAGGATTTATGATTGATAAGGATGATGAAAGTAAAGGTCATCACAAAGGTCAAATTGGTAGAGTTAAAGCTAGCCAATATGCTTTTGCAGATGGAGAAACTAAATCTGGTATTAAAATTCAAAGAGATAGATCTATTATGATCTTTTTAAGTAATATGTCTAAAAATTTAGAATTTTATGAATGGTTTGTAGAACAAGATAATAAGTTTAATACCATTGAAGATTTTGTAAAAAACTTTAGTGATAATGCTCCTTACAAAGGTATGCCAATAGAATTTTGTATTGCAGGTAAAGAGTATATGAATAAGTCTGGTTATGTAAATTATGATATGTGGTTACCAAAAGCAGAAAATAAAACATATGCTTATGGAGAAAATGTTATGGTTTATAATGAAGCAAAACATCTTAAAAAGATGGAAATTAAGAATGTAGATAAATTTGGAGATGATGATGATAATTTCACACCACCAAGCAAAAATTCTTCTGACTTTAGTTTAGATTAACATCTCTTGTATAAGGGAGTTATTCTGACTCCCTTATATTTTTAAATTAAGTGATTATGATTTCAACAAAAAATTTAATTTATGATTTGGCAGATGTGCCAAGAGAATGGATATTTGAACACTATCTTAATTTAACAGAAAAACTTACAGGTCAAGACCTTAAAATAAAATCTGTATTTAATTTACGTGAGAAAACTCCTTCTATGTGTATCTACATGGATAAAAAAAATATCTATAAGTTTAAAGACTTTTCTTCCGGTAATGGAGGTGATACTTTAAGTCTTGTACAAAATCTTTTTAATCTATCTACCAGAGGACATGCATCTTTTAAGATAATAGAAGATTATAATCAATATGTTTTAAATAATGGTTTTAATCCTATAAAATCTTATAAACAACAAAGCAGATATAAAGTTGCTGATTTTGAAATTAGGCACTGGAATACTCTTGATCAAACCTATTGGATGGGATATAAGATTGGTTCTAAATTATTAGAGAAATATAATGTTAGTCCATTAGAATATTATATTATGCAAAAAACAGATGAAAATGAAGTTTTGTCTAGTATAACTATCAAAGGTAATTATATCTATGGTTACTTTAAAGAAGATGGATCTCTTTATAAAATATATCAACCTAAAGTAAAGGACAGTAAATTTATTAAAGTAAGAGATTATATTCAAGGTTCTGAACAGCTTACATATGATAAACCATATCTTGTTATTACTTCATCTCTTAAAGATTTAATGGCATATAATAAGTTAAAAATTAGTAATTCTGAAGCTATAGCACCAGACAGTGAAAATACTATGATAAATGAATCTACCATTAGTTTGCTTAGTAAACGGTATAACTCTATAATTGTACTGTTTGATAATGATGAGCCTGGAATTAAAGCTGCTGAAAAGTATAAGTCTAAATATGGTTTTAATTATGTTATTCTTGATCTTGAAAAAGATTTATCAGATGCTATTAAAGTACATGGTATAGATAAAGTAAGAGATAATATATTACCTTTATTAAAACAAACATTATGAAAGATCCTATGTATGATTATGTTTTTAGACATAATGTAATAAAAGCAAAATTAAGTTTTGAAGCAAGATCAGTACAAGATGCAATAAATATACTATCTAGTATGATAAACACTGTAGCAGATTGGAACATGAAAAGATACAAACAAAAATGAGTTGGCTATATCAAGGACAACCTTTTAATAACTCAATGATACCTGAAAATGCAGAAGGGTTTGTATATGAGATGCAAGCTACTATTGATGGTAAACTTGTTAAGTATATTGGAAAGAAAAACTTTTACTCTACTGTAAAGAAGAGATTTGGTAAAAGAGCTTTGGCTCAAGTAACTGATAAAAGAACCAAAAAATATACTGTTGTCAAAAAAGAAAGCTATGAAAACTATTATAGCAGTAATAAAGTTTTACAAGAAGCTCACAAAGCTGGAATTGAAATAAGAAGATATATGATTCGCATATGCTTCTCTAAAACAGAACTTACTTATTTTGAAGTTAAGTTTCAGTTTACTAGAGAAGTATTGGAAAAAGATGATTTCTTAAATGGTAATATTTTGGGCCGTTTCTATGGTCCATTTAAAAAACAATAATTATGACAGAAAATGATATGACAGGCCTTCTATTACAGTTGGCTGACCTTGGTGTGACAGGAATTAAAGTAATCTACTCAGGTGGAGGAGATTCAGGTGCAGTTGATGAAATTATATATACAACAGAAAAAGTAACAAGTCTTGAAGATTTAGAGTACTTAGATCAGTATAGTGAAAATGTTCTTAATTTAAGAGATCTTAGCACATCTTTCTATTCAGATATAGAAGACTTTGCTACTTCACAACTCTTAGATAATATAGAAGATTGGTGGAATAATGAAGGTGGTTATGGAACAGTACTTATTAGTATTCCTTCTGGTAACTATACAATTAATAACAATATTTATTTTACTGAAACTGAAACATATAATCATAATGGTAATTTAATTAATAAAAGCTTAAACTAATGGCACATCCCTGGGAACATTGCAAATTTTAAAAATTTTAAATTATGAACAAAGAATTTATACCTTACGAACAAGCATTAGCTTTAAAAGAATTAGGATTTGATGAACCTTGTATTGCAATATATAGTAATGCAAATCCTAAAACAGGCTTATATACTTTAAAGAAATACAGATTAAAGCTAATAAAACAAGCTTCTCAAAAAGATAAAGGTGTGAAAGCACCATTATACCAACAAGCATTTAGATGGTTTAGAGATGAACATGGTATGTCTGGTTCTATACAAATAGAACATGATGCTTATCAGTGGAGTATATTTGAAGAAGGTGAAACAAGTGGTTTAGCTTCAGATAATTGGGATGGAACTGATTATGAAGAGGCAGAACTTGCTTGTCTTGAGAAGTTAATTGAAATGGCACATCCAAATAAATAAATATATTTTGTATATTTGTTTAAATTTAAAAGGATGAGCCATGAAATATGTATTACAAATAGGAGAAACAATCAAAAACAAGTTTGATATTGATACAAAACTGAAATATTTAAGTGAAGCAGGTTACAAAGGAAAAGGTATGAGATATATTAATATTTTATGCACTTCTTGTAATACTGAGCATATTAAACAGTTTGCTTCAATAAGAGCAGGTTATATTACATCTTGTGGAAACAAGTCTTGTAAAATGTCTACAGGTCTCTTACATAAACTTATGTATAAAAAAGGGGATACTATAAGTTCTAATTTGATTTATCTTGAAGAAGATGTAGAAAGAACAACTAGTAATCATAGATATTTTAAAGTACAATGTAATTGTGGAGAAATATTTAGCACCAGAGTAGACCGTAAAAATGCACCGTGTAAAAAATGTTCTTTAAAACAAAAAAGAGAAACATTAACGGAATCTAATAAAGCTGCTCTTGTAAATAATATATTTCAAAGTTATAAAAGAAATGCAATTGCAAGAGGTTATACTTTTTTACTTGATTATTCAATTGTTGAAAATTTAATTGAAAAAAATTGTTACTACTGTGGTGTATCACCAAATAACAAACTTATAAGTGGCTATAAATCTATGTACTACAATGGTATTGATAGAAAAGACAATACTGTTGGATATGAAAGTAACAACTGTGTTACTTGTTGTGGAAAATGTAATATGATGAAGAATAAATGGTCACATGATGATTTTCTTAAGCATATAAAATCTATTATTAACAATTTAAAATTATAATTTATGCATCCTATAATACATGCAAAATCATCAGTTAAAAAATGGGGTGGTCAGTTATCTGATTACCAACCTATTCATGATTGGTTTGATGAAACCAAAGCTTGGATAGGACACAGTAAGCATAGAATGTTTAGACACCATAGTGAAGGTATATTTGAATGTGAAAAAGTATTTGGTAACTCATTTATAAATTCAGATGGTAAAACAGTATATACAAGATATGTTGGTGAACAACATGTAAAAGAAGACTGCAATGGATATATTCCAAGTGCAAAAGAATGGGTGGACAATATAAATAAACCTACAGAGTGGATGATAAAAACTTTAAAAATTGAGGATTAATGATTTTTAACAAAGAAGAAACAAGAAACTTATTAAACATGTTAAGGTCATCTGATAAAGAAAATGCTATAATAGCATTTGAATCTTTAAAAAAAGTTGACACAAAAAAGTATATAGGAGAACTAATTGTACTCTATAAATTTGGAAATGTTACTCCTGAAGATTGGAAAACTAATTGTCCTAAAGTTGCAAAACTATTAGTAAAAACAAAAATTCTTTCAGGTGTTTATACAGCACTATCCAGTGGAGTTTGTTTATCACACATGACAAATAATAATGCTAGTATACAATCTATAGAACTTTTTATGGAATTCTTTACTAAAAGTATGATTGAATTTTTAGGTCAGATGGGATATCCTGCTGACAAATTTGAAATTAATATAAACTTAAAAGATGGACAAAGCACTTAGTCTTAGTAAGATAGCAAAAGAATTAATGTTGATAGAACCCTATTATGGGTTCTTTCTAATTATGTTAAACAAAACATGGAGAAAAGATTTACCTACAGCGGGAGTAAGTAAAAATGGTATTAATTATCAGTTAGCAATAAATGAAGAGTTTTGGACAAGTCTAAGTGAAGAACATCAACTTGGATTATTAAAACATGAGCTCTTACATATAGCTTTTGGCCACCTAACAAGTTTTGGTTCATTTAGTGATAAAAAACTAGCTAATGTGGCTATGGATATGGAAATCAATCAATATATTGATACTGATTGGTTACCTAAAGGTGGTATCATGATAGAAGACTATGAAGATCTTAATCTTGATACAAGAGCAGGTTGTAGATACTATTATAAAAAGCTACAAGAGCTTCAACAAGAAAAAGATAAGAATGGTACTTGTGGCAATGAACCAATGGATAAGTTACTAGATGATATAGAAAATGGGAATGTCCCTGATCATGGTACCTGGGAAGAGTTTGATGATCTTAGTGAAGCTGAGAAAAAGCTAATTGATAAGCAATTACAAAAAGTTCTATCAGATGCTAAAGAACAGACCATTAAGAAGAGAGGAAGAATCCCTGGAGAAATAGAAGGAGTAATTACTATTGAAGAAATAGTTGCACCTAAGTTTGATTGGAGAGGATATATGAGAAGGTTTACTGGAATTAGCACAAAGGTATTTACTAAAAAGATAAGGAGGAAAGAAAATAGAAAGTTTCCTGAGAGTCCTGGTCTTAAACTTAAGATGAAACAACATATGTTGTTAGGTGTAGATACTTCAGGTTCTGTAAGTGATTCTGAATTACAAGAGTTTATGAGTGAAATAAATCATATTTATAAAGCAGGAGTAGATGTTACTATAGTTCAATGTGATACTGATATCAGATCTATTGAATCTTATAAAGGTAAATTTGAATTAAATGTAATAGGAAGAGGAGGAACTGAATTTGATCCTGTCTTAAATTATTATAATGAAAACCAAAAGAAATATACTAGTCTAGTATATTTTACTGATGGAGAATGTAATACACGTGTAAAACCAAAAGGACATGTTCTTTGGGTTTTGTCAGAAAGATCAAATATGAATGATGAGTTACCAGGAAAGGTAATTAAGTTAGAACTATAAAAATAAAAAGTATGAATCAAGTACAATTAAATGTAGAAGAGTTAAAAAGTTTTATAAAGCATATGGTTGGTAATAACCAACATATTCAAGCTGAAGGTAAAGTTCCTGTGGCAATTAATATTGAGGGTGATGCTGGTCTTGGTAAAACTTCTGCTATTATGCAGTTGGGCAAAGAAATGAATATGCAAGTTGTAAAGCTTAATTTATCTCAGTTAGAAGAATTAGGTGATTTGGTAGGTTTTCCTGTAAAAGAATTTGAGATCACAAATGCTGAAGGTAAGTCTACCTGGATTAATGAAGTTCAGATAGATGCAGCTATGAAGAAAGGATACAAAGTTGGAGCTAAGAGAATGTCTCATGCTGCACCTGAATGGATTCAAGGTAAAGGTGAGGGTGGATTCTTAGTATTAGATGATTATACTAGAGCTGATCATAGATTTATGCAAGCAACTATGGAGATCTTAGATAGACAAGAATATGTTTCTTGGAAATTACCTAAGAACTGGCATGTTATTCTAACTACTAATCCAGATAATGGAGACTATAATGTTACTTCTTTGGATGTAGCTCAGAAGACTAGATTTATCTCTGTTGAGTTAAAGTATGATGTTAATGTATGGTCTAAATGGGCTGAGACTGCAAGGATAGATGGTAGATGTATTAACTTTATGTTGATGAATCCAGAACTTGTAACTCAAAAGGTAAATCCAAGAGCTATTACTACTTTCTTTAATGCCATTAGTTCCATAGAAAAGTTTGAGGCTGATTTACCTTTGATTCAAATGATTGGTGAAGGCTCTGTGGGAGCAGATTTTAGTTCTATGTTTACTATGTTTATTAATAATAAACTAGATAGGATTATTTCCCCGGAAGATGTCTTGACTAAAGATGAAACATATGTAATGGGAGCTTTGACAAGTGCAGTTGGTAAAGATGATGACTTTAGAGCAGATATATCTAGTGTAATTGCAACAAGGTTAATAAATTATTCATTGCTTCTTTCTGAAAGAGGTCCAGTTCCAGCAGCTATTACTGATAGATTAGCCAAACTTACTACTGAATGTGATGCATTTACTAATGATCTTAGATATTATATGATCAAAGAAATAGTAAACGGCAACAAAGTTAAGTTTGCTAAACTAATGCAGAATACTAAGGTGGTGAAGATGGCTATCAGTTAAAACAGTGATAAAATAGTTTCCCCTTTAAAAAAACAATAAACTAATTAAAACTAAGGTAGGAGGAGGTAATACTCCTTCTATCTTTATATTTCAACAATATGAAACAATTTATAAATATAAAACTTGATAACTCTGCAGATGATAAATCAATTAGTTCTTTTGAACTAGAACTTTTAGAAGGTGCAGATGATCTTAATACAATTGTAAATTCACAAGGATATGTTCCTGTAAAAGGAGACATGATATACTTATTACCTGGAGTTAATATTCCTAGAGTTAAATTAAAAGATTTAGCATTAAGTTTAGGAATTAGAGTAGTAAGAGATCCTGCTAAAGCAAATATAATTTTTGCAGGTAGAAACTCTATTGCAAAAATTACTAGTTCTAGATGGACATATAAAGTTAATTCTACTTATGCATTAGAAAGAATTAAAGAATTATGTAATGATGACTTTTATATACAGAATTTAGAAACTGCTATTGCTAGCACGGGAGAAACTGATATTTTTGGTGATTATAATGACATATATAATATATTAGCTAAGGGTTCTAGAAATGATTATACTAGTTCTTATATCTATACTATAGACCCTGATTATAGTGAAATGTACAATACAGTTAAAGATAAAACTATTTATAGTGAAACAGAATTATTAAATAACATTAATGGTGATGATTCTACAACAATAGATGAAGAAGTTTTTCAACAGCTTAAAAATATGTTTGACAGTTCAGATTCTGATAATCATGTACTTGCTATGGAAATTATGGCAAATTCAAAGTATGAAGATAGTGTGTTATATTTGTTGATGTTAATATCTGAAAATGCATATAAGATAAATAATAGTAATACAAGGAATCATGTAAATTTTAAGTCTATGCTCAGTTATTTTAATTGGCAACCAAGAGATGTCAATCATATAAATACTGATGATATTGTTCAACTAATAGACAAGAAAGGTTTATTAACTGTAGATATGATTAAGAGATTATATCAGGAATATGGTGATGACATTATCAGAAATATACATTATGATGATGTATTTGAAGTTAAAGAAGTAACTATTAAGCAAGAGTATCTTGAGAAACTAAACTTAACATCTATTAATTTAATAAATCCTGCTGAATTTAATGTTGCTGCACGACCGGATCCTGTAGAAGTTGAAGAGGAAGTTTTAGAAGATGAACTTATAGAAGCTGCATTTACAAATATTGAAAGAAAAGAACTCAAGTCAGAGTTAATAGCTCTTGAAGAAGAAATATTAGCTGAAAAAGATTTGGCCACTTATAAACAAGAAGAATCAAATAACCATCAAATAAACACAAATGAGACAGACATTGACTGGTTCTAATGAACTAGATGCCTTTTATAAGGACAAATTTTATTTTAGTTATAGCAGCATAAGTAAATTATTATTTTCCCCGGCAGCTTTTTATAATCATTATGTGCTCAAACAGAGAGAAGATGTTGTTGCACCCCACTTGGTTTCAGGTAGGGTGCTTCATTGTCTTTTATTTGAGCCTGAAAAATATGATGATAATTTTATAAGCATGCCTGGAAAAATTCCTACAGATAGCCAAAGAAAAATAATTGATAATATTTTTAGAAAATATTTGGAAATTAATAATAATACATTAACTTTGGCAGACTTCTCAGACGATATACTTACAGAACTTCTTACAGCAAATCTTTACCAATCTCTCAAGACAGATCTTCAAAGAACTGAAAAGATTCTTACAGAAGAAAATAAAAATTACTTTACATTTCTTATAGACAGTCAAGATAAGACTATAGTAGATGAGCCTACTCTGAACAATTGTAAATCAGGAGTTGAGGCACTAAAGTCCAATGAAGAGGTAAGATCTTTGTTACAACTTGATAAATCAGAAGAAGATGTTCACATTGAGTCATATAGTGAGTTGCCTATAGAAGCTAATGCAGAACATTTACCCTTTGGGTTTAAAGGAATATTAGATAATGTTGTAATAGATAAGGAATCTAAAACAATATTTATTAATGACCTTAAAACCACAGGTAAACCTCTTGTAGATTTTCCTGAGTCTGTTCAGTATTATAAATATTGGATTCAGGCAACAGTGTATGTAAAGCTTGTCTTTCATAAATTTCTAAAAGATTTACCTGATTTAAATGAATGGAACTTGTATTTTACTTTTATAGTAATAGATAAGTACAACCAAGTGTATCCATTCCAAGTCTCTATGGAGACAATGGCAATATGGCAACAAGACTTTGAAGAATTAACTGATATACTTAAGTATCATTATGAAAACAAAGATTTTAAGTTACCATATGAATTAGCAATAGGTAATGTAAAATTGTAAAATTATGGCAATAAATAGTATTTATAGGAAATATTTCCAAAAATCCAAGATATTTTTATATCCACTCTTGGAAATTAAAAGAGGTACCAATATAATTCCAGATGAAACTTATTTAAGTTGGAATAGTGAATATAGTCCCGAGGATATGAAGCTAATATGTGTATATGTAATTAAAGAAGATACAGAACATAAACTTTTTGAAAAAAACATATTACTTAAGCATAGTAGACTACATGAATTTAATAAGATAGATGACACAACAAGTGTATTTATATTTGATTTTTCTGATTTAATAGATGACTGGAAATACTTTTGTAATGGAAAGTATAGTAAAATAAGTGTGGCTATAAAAAATAAAATTTTAAATTATTTTGATAAACATAGTGCAAATTATACTTATGTAGAAAGTTATTTATTTCCAATTAAGCATTATAAAAAATATGCTGAATTATTAGATTGCACAGAAGAATTACTTATTTCAGTAGGGGAATTGTGTAGTAAACCTGATTTTGAAAAAGAAAAGTTACTAATTAAAGTAGCAAATTTAGAAAATTTAAAAATTTTAGATTAATTTTGTACCTAACTTAAAAACCAATAAATGAGTGAAAAATCAATGATACTTGTCCAATCAACTTGGCAAGAATCCCAAACCTTTAGAATGATTCCTATTAGTGAATCATGTCCCTATGTAGAATGTATATTTGATCCAGGAACAAAAGTATTTGTAGTTATTTTAAAAGTAGCAAAAACTGCACTACATATGCTTCCTAAATTAGATGAATATGGTATTGCAGTTACCGGATCAAAAGGTACAAAACAAGATAGAAATAAAATTGATGTTTTTCAAGAATTCTATATTGAAGACCAAACAGGTATAACAGATATTGTTGAGCATTTTGCTATCAATGCAAAAAAGTTTGACTATAAATCTTTTATGGGAATTGCATCTGAAGAAGCATCTGAAAAAAAAACAAAGAAATAATCTGACTACCAAGTGGGTAGTCTAACTACCCACTTTTTTATTAACTAATTGGGGGAACAGCTTAACTGAACTAATCTATGAAAACAAACTATGTCATGGATTATGAAACTTTATCTAATTGTTTCATAGCCTGTTTTGAAGACACAAAATCTGAAGACCAAGAAGTATTTGTTATACATGAAAGTAAGAATGATATTCTAGAATTGGTAACTTTTTTAGAAAAGAATATTGCTTATGGTGAATGGCATGTAAGTTTCAATGGTCTAAGCTTTGATAGTCAAATTACTGAGCACATACTAAGAAATAAGGAACAACTTTTAGAACAAGATGGTGATACTATTGCCAAGTTCCTGTATAATAAAGCACAAGATATTATTAATAGACAAAACCAAGGTGAGTTCTCTGAATTTTCTCCAAGGGATTTGCATATTAGACAACTGGATGTATTTAAATTAAACCATTGGGATAATCCAGCCAAGAGAAGTTCATTAAAATGGATTCAATATACTATGGATTGGCATAACATAATGGATATGCCTATTCATCACACTACTGAAGTTACTGCAGATCAAATACCAGAAATTATAAAATACTGTTGGAATGATGTTAAGTCTACTAAACAGATCATGATGCTTAGTAAAAGCAATATTGATTTGAGAAGAAAACTTACAGAGGAATATGGTATAGATTTATATTCTGCTTCTGAGCCAAGGATCTCTAAAGAATTGTTTTTACATTTCTTAAGTCAAAAAACTGGTATAAAAAAATATGATCTCAGGCAAATGAGAACTAAAAGAGATAAGATTGTAGTTAAAGATATCATATTACCTTATATAGAATTTAAAACAGCCCCCTTTCAAAATCTTCTAAAGAAATTTCAAGAAGTAATAATCTATACAGGAGAAACTAAAGGAGGCTTTAAGTATTCTGTAAGATATAAGGGTCTCCAAACTGATTATGGTCTAGGAGGTATTCATGGGGCACGGGCTAGTAAAGTTTATACAGCTGAAGATGATATGGTTATTATGACCTCAGATGTCACAAGCTTCTATCCTAATCTTGCTATCAGAAATAAATGGGCACCTGCTCATCTACCACAGAAAGCATTTTATGATTTGTATGAATGGTTCTTTGAAGAAAGAAAGAAAATTCCTAAAGCAGACCCTAAAAACTATGTATACAAGATTATTCTAAACTCAACTTATGGGCTAAGTAATGATGCTAATAGCTTCTTATATGATCCAGAGTTTACTATGAAGATTACTATCAATGGTCAGTTAAGTCTTACTATGTTGTATGAGATGATTTGTGAAGAGATTCCAGGTTCTATTCCCTTAATGCAAAACACAGATGGTCTAGAAACTATTATTCCAAGAGAGTATATAGACAAGTACATGGAAATCTGCAAAAGATGGGAAGATATCACTAGCTTACAACTTGAACATGATACCTACTCTAAGATTATTCTTGGTGATGTGAATAATTACATTGCTATTACTGAGAAAGGTAAAACTAAATGTAAAGGTAGATTTGAGTTTGCTGATTTAGCTCTTCATAAAAACAAGAGTTTTTCAGTTATTGCTCAAGGAGTTTATAATTACTTTGTAAATGGAATTAAACCTGAGAAGTTTATAAAAGAAAATTTAAACATATTTGATTTTTGTGGAGGAGTTAAGATTAAAGGAGATTGGTCTTTTCATAAACATGAAGTTGTAGACCAAGAATATAATACAGAAAAATTACAGCAAACAATTAGATACTTTATATCTAATACAGGAGTTAAGGTAATTAAAAAGAATAATACAGACAATAGAGAGATACAAATAGAAGCAGGAAAATGGCTTCAGACTTTGCTAATTAACTATGAGGAAAAACCTTTTAGTGACTATGATATAAATTATGATTACTATTTAGCTAAGATTAATAAGGAAATACTTGATCTTGAGCCTATTATAACACAACTAAAATTATTTTAATTATGCCAAAGAAAATTGCCGAATGTACCAAAGCCCACTTAGTAAGTGTGGCTTTACCAAATCATGCTGCTACTTACACTGTAATTAGCCACCAATCTGTAATAGATTATGTATATACTGAACTTGCTACGGCAGGTTTTACAATCCTTGATGAGGAGTTTAGATGCACTGCTGATGGACAGATTGCTCAAGGAATTCATAAACTAAGTTTTAATTCTGATCCTGAGTTATCTATGATGTTTGTATGGACAAACAGTTATAATAAACAAGTAAGGTTTAAATGTGGTGTAGGAGCTTATATTAATCTTACAGGAACTACAATGGTTTGTGGTGATATGGGAAGCTGGGCCAGAAAACATACTGGAACAGCTGATGAAGAAACTATTAAAACTATACAAGAGCAAATAGCTAATGCTCATATGTATTATAATCAATTAGCTGCAGATAAAGATATAATGAAAGGGATAATTCTTAACAAAAGAAGACAAGCTCAAATGTTAGGTATTTTATTTGCAGAGTATCAAATTCTTACTACTGAACAAGCTAGTATTATAAGACAACAAATGGACAGACCTAGTCATGTCTTTGCTGATTCTAATAGTCTATGGGCTTTTTATAGTTATGTAACTATAGCTCTTCAACATTCACATCCTAAAACATGGATGGAAGACCAAAGAGTTTTACATTATTTTATGTCTAGTATAAATAACTTTCAGCAGTGTAGTGTTCCTGCACAGATAGTTCCAGCAACTCCTGTAGTTATAGAAGATGAGACAGCTTTTGTTGATCCTAATCAAACTAATTTACTAGATCAAATTGCTGCAGCTGAAGCAGATCAAGAAGCAGATCTAATGGATGAAGATCTTAGATACAAACATGCTGAAGTAGCTGAAATTTTAGATTTACTAATTAATGCAGATGAAGCTGAAGAAATATCAGTTCTTTATACTGACCCTATGGGAAATACATTTGAAACTATTGACTTTCATAATGCAGTAACTGCTGATCCAAAAGATGATGATGATGATGATGAACTTAATATCTGGGAAGGTGCTCCATTAAAAGAAGAAGAGCCATTTGAAATTGATGAGAATCAAGAGTGGACAGGAGAGAATGCTTCACATATGAGTTTAGAAGTTGCTCCTGAAGATAGAGAACGTGCAGAAATAGAACTAACAATACTAGATGAAAAAGCTAATGAAGATCCTAATTTTGATGATTTAGATTTTAGTCTTGAGGACAATGAAAAAGAAGAAGAAGATAATACTACTGATTTTTTCTAAAGAACCTTTTAAGAGGGGGTGATTATAATTTTAAGGGGAGTGGCTTAGGCTGTTCCCCTTTTTTTTTTGGTTCCGTTACAAGTTACTATTTGCTAACAAATGAAAACTCAAATGCTTTAACTGCTTCATCAGGATGGAAATTATTTCCTGTAAAGCCCATTACTTTTAAGAATGCAGCATATGCTTTATTGTCTCCTTTTTCCCAAGGTCCTGTTCTTCTTTCATATTCTTCAGTGATATGCCAAGGCATTATTTGATTAAGAAATGTTAAAGATCTATCTACAGTACTTGTTGCTGCTGAAGGAGATTTTACTAACCTCCATACATCAAAAAGACCAATAACTGGTAAATAAGATGAAGTTTCACTTCTCATTCTTAGAGCTTGATACATGAGAAAATTATATGCATATGATTTATTTAAAGCATCTTCATCATCATCATCTCCACCCATTGCCATCATTAAAGACATTACTGCAAGTAAAGATAAAATAATAGTTAATTCTGCAAGAACCTTTCTAATTTGAGATTTTTGAAAAGGAGTATATGTACTCCAATCTTTAATTATATTTTTCTTATATACAATTAAATCTTTAATTAATGTTTTATAAAATGTCCAATACATACCTTCAACTACTGTTCCTAATTCTTCATCATAATATAAGCCACTGTATCTTCTTTTATAACCAGGAACTAAATGTTTTCTATACATCATTAGTAATCTACCTGCAGAGTGTCTTTGTAAAACACCTTTATCAAACTCATTATATACACCATGCATTCTTTTATTTAGTGCATGTAATGTGTTCATAAACTCTTGTCTGTTTTTTTCTTCAAAGTTTACTCTTACTACAGTTCCGTCAGCATTAGTAACATCTATCTCAACTTTATATGCACGGCTTTTAGTGCCATCAGGATTTTTAGTTACTTCATATAAATCTGGACCATACTTTTCATGAGCTTGTAATAATGTAATTTCTTTATTTGTTGCCTTATCAATAACTTTTGTAGCATCCATTAAAGTAAGCATTGTCTTTACTTGGATTTCATGTTCAGCTGCATTTTGATTAAAGAACAATGTATTAGTTCTAAATAATTTATTAGCTACACTAGCTGATACATTTTTACCATACTCATCTTTAAAGTTACCTTGAATAGGATCATATCTTAAATTTAATTGACCTAACCAACTTTCAGGAGTTGGTCTACCAAAATCTGCAAGACAACCTGCAACACTTGACCAGTATTTAGCATTACCTTTTACTAAGTTTTTCTTATTAAAAAATTCACCTCCTTGAGCCTCTATTAATACTTGTATATTACCTTGTATATTATTAGCAATACCTTTTAATGCATCCATAGAAATTGTAGTAACAGCTGCAATACCCATTAAACTATTTGCTATTTTAGAAACTTCAAGTCCCATTAACTGTTCAGCTTTTTGAGACTCACCATATACTACCATATCTAGAAATGCAGTAAGGTGAAACTCTGAGTTTGATTTTTCACCAGATTTTATAACTTCATTAGAATATCCTAACTTTTCTGCTGTTTTATTAATTAGTGATTGACCTTGTTTACCTAACTTAATAACATCTCTTGATCCTATAATACTTTTAAATGCAGTAATTTCTGGATAAAGTTTATTTGATGCAGAATATCTTCTTGCCATAGAATTAAACCTTAATACAGAACTAAGTAAATCTACACTCATATTATCAGTTGTCATAACTTGAGTATAGTATACAGGTAACATTTTTACATCTTCTTCAGATGCATTTGCTACACCATATATTTCTTCATCATAATCTCTAATAGTAGTAGCTTCTTTTATTGAAGTTTTAGCAGTTTGATATACACCTTTTCTAGCAGCTCTTTCCCAAGCACTCATTTCTATTGAAGGTAATATATAACCATTTCTTTTAGCTTCAGGTAATAAAGCCTGTCCTTCAAAATAAATATCAGTTAAAAATTTATGATACTTGCCAGCATTAGATATAGGTTTACCATCTTTATCATATAGTTTTTCCCATGCAGGATTTAAATATTTATTTGCAGGTTCAGATAATTCTCCTCTAAAAGTTTTAACACCTGTTCTTTTATCTTGCCACTCTACTTCTGCTAACCACTCTTCCCAATCTGTTTCAGTCATAATACCAAGCTTTACAAATTTATATTTGTCAGCTTTAATTTTCATAATTTCTTCAGATGATTTAGCTTGTCTATTTTGACTATACCATATACCTAATTTCTTATTATATTCTTTTAGTTTTTGAGAAAAAATAGCTTTGTCATCTTCAGTTGCTCCTTCTTCTAATTTAGGTTTTGGATTTGCTTGTCTAAAATTAAATTGAGCTGTTGAATAAGCATTGACATCAAACTTTTGAACAAAGGCATTTGTTTTTTCAAAAATAACTTCATTAGTTTTTGGATCTCTCACTGCCTTACCATTCTTATCTCTTTTTATAATAAGAATTTCTTCAAAAAGACCTTTATTAAAAATAGCAGGATTGTTTACTGACCTACCAGTATCAGCTTTAAACTTTTTTAATGCATCTACACCTTCAATTTGTTCAGCAACATCTTCCATTCTTGCTTCTTCATAAGCAGATTTAATCATCTTAGCAAATAAAGCAAGAGCACTATCTTTTGAACTTATTAAAGGACTAACCCAAGAATCTAAAAAACTTTCATCCTTACCTGTCATAGTAAGAATCTCTTGCATTTTTTGTTTATCTAAAAGTAAGTCTTGCCATTTTTTAAGCTCTTTTTTTTCATTAACAAGTTGCTTTTGTTTTTTTTCTTCACTTACTACTGATGATTCAATTCCTGTAATTTTATTTTCTAGATATTTTATATTCTCTAATATTGTTTTATTACCCTTATTAGATCTAAAATTAACAAGAGTTTCTGCCATTAAAGGAATTATGTTTTCATTAAAGTCTCTTTTAATTGCATCTCTTATAGCAATAGCTTCAGATAATTTTTGTCTTGGAGTCTTTTTTGATTCTGGTAAATTAGGTGTTGGATTACTAAAATATTTATCTATATCTATTTTAGTAATATCATCTAAAATAGAATAACCTTTAGCAAAATCATGTATATAAACAAGAGTATCTAATAGTTCTTTTTTATCTTCTGCTGTCTGTTCACTTGACCTATATTTTTTTAATAATTTACTTAGTCCAATTGACATTGTTTTAGCCTTAGTATAAGCATCTTCAACAAAAGCATTTATAGATTCAGCACCTTCAAGATCAGTTATAAGTTTTTCAAGATTTTTTAAATCAATCTTTTTTTTCTCTTGATTTTTAACTCTTGTATTTAATAACTCAATTCTTTTTTGTCTTATGAATATTTTAACTTTTTTGATAGCTTCATCAAAATTACCTGGTTCTGGTACAGGTTCTTCATAATCCTCATACTCAGTTGCAGTATCTTCAGCTTCTTCAGCTTCTTCATTTAAGTTTTCATCTAAACTATAAGGAGTTGATCTTCCGGGAGGAATAAAGTTTCTCCATGTTTCCATAGCAAGTTCTTCATTTTCTCCTGACATAGTAAAAATTTCTTTCCACTCATCACTATTTTTATTTGGGCAACTTCCTACTGACATAGCTTATCAATTATTTTCATTACTTTATTATATTCTTCTCTTGTTTTAGCTTTTGCTAAGTTATTTAAAATATCATTAGTATCATGACCTAAGACTGCAAATTTTTCTACTATTCCTGGAAGTTCCAAAAGATTTAAAAGTTGATCCATTGCAGTTTCTCTTTCTTCATCAGTAATTAATTCAGTAAGTTCTGCTTCTATCTCTGCTTTTCCAGTTTCCATATTTACATTTCTCATGTAAATTTCTCCAGTATCTTTATCAACTAAATTATAATTACCATTTTTATATATTTTCCAAAGTCTTACACCATCTACCATAAATGATGCAGGTAATTCACCATTGTTATCTGATACTAGTTTATTAAATACTTCAATGTCTGTAGCAATTGTACTTGATTTTTCACTATCAACTGATTTAACACTAGTAGATGGTTGGTTAATTTCTATTTTTTCTAAATTAAAAATTCCATATCCTTTATATCCTGTAGAAGTATTTTCTTTTATAGTTCCTTGAATACCTAATTTAGCTTCTAATTTATTATTTAACCACTCTGCAAATCTTAATGGTAATGCTGATTTACCTGTTGCAATACCTGCTTCTGCTATAACTAATGGTTTATTATAAGCTACAGCTTCATTTATTGCTTCTGTATTATACTTTTTAAATAACTCAAAATCTGAATCTGTATCTTTAAATTGACCTTCTTCAGCTACAAAAGAATCAGAATTGTCATTTTGCTGATATTTCTTACTAATAATAGCAAATGCATTTTCATTTGGTCTTCCATTATTTCTATCAAATCTTATTCCAGCTTGATTATTAACTGCAGTTACATCTAATTTAATATTTTTGTTTTGTCTTGGTAATTCAGTAACTTCTTTAATTCTATTTCTAGTTGCTAAATAAGCTTGTAAGTTTTCAGTAAAAAAGAATCCTTTTGATTTATCATTAGGTGTTTCTTTTGTATAATTAATTTTAGATATTTCTACACCTGGAATTACCACTTCTGTTTTAGTACCAGTTGTTGGTTGAGTAGCAATTGCAGTTTTAAGTTGATCTCTCCAATTAGTATCAGCCATATTAATAGTTGGTATACCTTTTCTTCTAGCCATTTCTACAGCTTGTCCTGTTCCACCTTTAGGTCTTAAAGGATCAGCTGTTTCTTTAGCATAGAATAATACAAAGTCTACTGGAGTGTCAAGATTTTCACCAAATATTTGATTAGTATTTCTTGCCATTAACTTTTTAGCTCCTGGCTTTAATCTTTCTGGTGCAGGATGTATCTCTTCCATAACAGCCATCTCTCTCTCACCTATAGTACCTTTTACACCAAATAAATTCTTATTATTTGTACCTGCAGAAAAAGCTCTGTCAGCTCCTTCTTCATCTAAACCTACTTCATTTCCATATAATGCAGATAAAGCAGCTCCTGTTTTTAATCTTTCATTATACTGTTCTTCATTATATTCTTTATTTGCTGAAAATGTTTTACCAGTATTAAGAGTATAACCTAAAGTTTCTAAATAATTAGCAACTTTAGTCATGGTATCAAGAACTTCTTGTGGAGTTTCTCTAGATCCTATACCAGCATAAGTCATAGTAGGAGTAGCAGATTTACCTGGAAGTTTATTAAACTCTGGTTTACCTGGATATTGAGTATTGACTAAATCATCTGATTTAATTTTTTGTTCATCAGATTGTCCAACAGGTATCATTTGCATACCAGTCATTAAGTCTACATCATCATAGTATATTTCACCATCTGCATCAAGACTTTTATCTATCATATAGTATAAACCTGTACCTTCATTTAAAATCCATCTAAATGATTGAGGCATACCCTTTCTTTTACCAGTTTCAGAATTATAGAATTTTGCAAAGCTTGAATTAGATGTAAAAAATTCATTAGGTTTTCTACCAGAAGATTTCATTACATATGTTTTAAATGCAGCAACATCTTCTTCAAATATAACTCTACCACCATTTTTTAAATGTACTTTAGGTACAACATTTCCTCCAGGAAGATCAAATTCTTCATACTCTCCTTCTTCTAATATAAAGTCTTTAGCTTCTAAAGCTAAATCAGAATGTATATATCCTTCTGCTTCATTAGTATAATTTTTAAACCTAGTTTTATTAAGAATTATTTCAAATATATCATTAAGAGGATTAGATGTAATCATATCTTCTGCCATAAAGATTTTACCTCCTTTAGTCATAATGTTTTTATATTGTTTTGGATCAAGAGCTTTAACAAATCCTAATTTACTTACACCTACACCATGTTGGTAAAACATCATTAATGAAAACAAGTTAAATATTTCAGATATTCTATTGTTATCAGATGTATTTTTAACTTTTTTAACAGTACGGTCACCAAGCTTTTTTATATCTAAATAATAAGAAGATGCAAGAATTCCTTGTGCTTCTTTTTTATTATTTAACTGAAGAACTTTGGCACCTTCCGTGTTAGGGGCTAGTGATAATTGTGCAAGAATAGGATATGTATCTTTAAGATTAAATGTTTTTGTGTCAAATTCATTAATTATTTCTAATACAGCTTGAGAATAACTATACTTAGTTTTACCCATTATATACTTATAATTAAAGCTTGCTGCTAATGCTCTTTCAGAAATATAACTTTCAAAAGCAGCATCTTCATTATTAAGTTCTACTATTTTTTTTTCAAAACTTTTATTCCCATCAAGAACTTCATCTGTAGTATTAAGTCTTAATGTTTCTCTTGCAATTACATATCTATAATAACTTGATAATGTTTGAAATGGATCTTGTTTTAAAGTAAATGTATCTAATCCTAATTTAGCATAACTGTCATCAGCTTTACTTATGTTAATATATTTTTTATTTGCATATTCACTTTCAATTTGTTTAGTATTTATTACTATACCTTTCTTAGTAGCAATTGCAGCATAAGGAGATTGATCATTAACAGTTATTGGTAACTTTTTATATACTTCAGGATAATTAACTGTCTCACCTTTTTTGTTAACAAAATTTGACATGTTATTCTGAAAAATATAATTTATAACTGCATTATTAAATAAGTTAGTAAATCTCTCTTGACCTTCTACACCAACACCAAATTTATCATTGATCATTGCAGACCTTGTTGGATCTGTAAGAACATCTCCTATAAAACCTGTAATTTTACTATCTAATCTTAATGTAAATAAAGGTACTATTAGATCTAATATTAAATCATCTTGATTAAATGAAGCTAAAATAGAATCTTTAAGAAGTCTTCCTAAAAAATCTTGATCTATGCTGGATACTTTTTTAAGATTAGCATACATCTCTTGCCTTTTAATAACTTGTTGACTTGTAGTAAGTTTAGCTGTATCAGGTGAAAAGAGTTGTGATAAAGACTTCATACCAACAAACTGTTTTTCAAGTTCTAATACATTCATAAATATAGCCAAGGCTTGAATACTATCTGCATCTTTATTTTTAAAACCAGATTTAAGCATATCCATAGTAATAGTGTCACCTAAATAATCATCAGAGAGTACTTTAGTGGTAAACACATAATTTTGAGCACTAGATAAATTAGGACTATAATTATAAATTGTTTTTCCATTTGCAAGATCGTTAATAGTTTCAGCTATTGCTGCAATTGATAAAGGATCTAATTTTTTAATTTGTTTAAGAGTAAGTTCAGCAGTATAAGCTTCTGTTTTAGCAACAGGATTCTTTTTTATTGTAACACCATAAATTTTTTCTAATTCTGAATCTTCTTCTTGAGCAAGAGTTTCTTCTAGCTTTAATTTATTAACTTTATTTTCAATACTTACTAATTGCTCTGGAGTTATGTGATCTTTATTAAGTAATCTTTCAACAATACTTTTGGCAGATTTACTTTTTGGAGAACCCATACCTGTATTATTATGGGTAATATTATAAAAAGCACTATTTCTTAGTTTTTGATCAGCAAAATATTCTTTTACTAAAGGTTGATTTAATAAATAAAATATTTCTTCTTCATTAACTCCTGCTTGAATTAAATAACTAAATATATCCATTGCTTCTGGTACTAACTGTAGTACAAAAGGAAATGGATTTGTTGATCTATCTAAAATACCTTGAAGACCATGTGAAAGAACATCAGAAATTCTAGTTCCTTTTTGAGTTCTTTCATCTGATAAAGATATTACAGTCTCTCCAGCTTTATTTTTTGTTGTATTTTTTTTAAATCTCATAACTACAGGAAGATCAATTCCTCCTTCAATACTTTTACCAAGTCTTTTATTAAAAGAAGAAGCTTTATATGTTGAAGGCATCAATGCATTTTCCATTTTATATATTACATGTCCTTTAGTTAATTTAGCCATGATACCTAATGAAGGTTCTAAAGATAAATTAGCATCATGTACATATAAGTTATGAACTTGGTCAAGTGTTCTTGTTGGACTCATTACTGTTTTTCTGTTTCCAAGATCATCTGGAGCAGAAACATTTGATTCTTGACCAAGAGGATTATTATATTTATTATAACCTATTGCTCCTTCTTCAAGATCTTTTACATATTGTTCTACTAAATAAGTACCATTAGGTTTAGTTAAGTAAGCATAATTTTCTGGCAACATTAATATTTCAACTGCTGCATTCTTGTATTCATTCTGTAAAAATCTTTTTTGTTCTTTAATAAGTTTTGCAGAAGATAATTGATCTTTTGGAAGTTTACCTGCTTTCTCTAAAGCAACAGTTGCTTTAAGTACTTTAGCAAAATCTTTTATTCCTTCATTTACTACAGTACCATCTTTATTAATATTACTCATATTCATGAATAACTTATCACCATCATAATCAGATCCAGCTTTTGCTACAATTTCTGTAGGTAATATAATACTATTACCAAATGCTGGATCTAAGAAATGCCATACTGTTGCTGCTTCAATAGTTGATGTAGCATCATTAGGAATCCTTGGACCAAACATAGTAAGAGCATCACGGTTTTTTTCAAACCATACTGGATCTTTAATTAATTCATTAAGTCTATCTATATTACCAATTATATTTCCTTCAAGATCTTTTCCATTAAGTAAGTCTATATAGTCTCCTTGTAAAGCTATTGCAACTTTCATTTCAGTACTTCTACCTCCTTTGTTTTTAATATAAAAAGGAAGAGTATTAGTACCAAGCCATTTTTTAATTTCTTTAGGATCTCTAAGTAGATTATATTCATTATCCCAAATACCATTTGTAAATGTAGATGGTGTTTGAGTTAAAGATTCTCCATTAGTTTTTTGTTTAATAAGACCTCTTTGAATAAAGCTCATTAATAACTTTTCAATACTATCAGCTTCTGGATGTATTGACAGATCCATTGCTAAACCTTTATCTTTAATTGTATTAATTAATTTAATAAGGTGTTTTGGAACATCTCTGTTAGACAACTCATTTCTTATAATTTCAACAAATTGAGTAAGGTCACCAATGTATCTACCATCTACTAATTCAAAACCAATTTCATTTAATAAAGATTCTTTTAAAATATTAGTATAATCTCTAACTGTTTTAGAATACTTATTAACTATTTCTTCATTCTTTTTATTTTTTAATTTTCCATTTTTAAATAAATTATCTAAAATAATTCCTCTAGTTTGAGTAGCAATAGGTAATTCTCCTTTAAACTTTTGATTTATAATTGTTACTTCTTTTAAATTAGCTAAGAAAATAGGATTAGGAGTAAACTGAAATTCATCTTTACCATTTTTATCAACTTTTGAATTAATACTTCTTGCTGTTTTATCTGCAAAAATATTATCAAGAGTACCATCTTTTGTTAAAGCAACATTTTTAGAACCAGATTCAAAAGTAACATATTGTATATTTTGCTTTAGCATCATTTTATGCAACTTATCAGCATCTGAACCTTCTATTGCATTTACACCAGGGATTAAAGGAATAACAGCAAACTTATGCATTGCTGTTGCTGGCAATAAATCATTTTTAATAAAGCCAAAGTAATGTAATTTATATACTGGAAAAAATTCTTTTACCATATTAGGATCAAGTTTTTCACCATTAATAATTTTTTGATATAAAGCTTCTTGAGCTAAAGAAAAACCTTTTCCACCAGTAGTAAGTAAAGTCCTATATGCATCAAAAGTCATATAAGCCATACCATCACCTTCTTTCATTCCATTGTAAGCTTTTTTATCATCTTTAATAAATGATTCTATTTGAGCTTTACTATATCCTGCTTCAGCATATTCTTCTTCCCATGATTCAATCATGTCAGGTAAATAAATACTATCTCTTATAGCATCTTGAATAACTCCAGTATTAATAGTTTCAGAATGTATATAATTATCATACTTTATTCCTGTTTGTTTTTCTAATATAGAAGCATAAGTTGGGAAGCTAGTTTTAGTTGCTTTATTTAGTACATTATTAACAAAAGATGATGTGCTTTTATCTGCTAAGAACCCTGTACCATCTGATGTAGAACCTGGAATACGCTTGCTCCATGCTTCTTTATCATGGTCCCATTGAGCAAAGTCACCAAATAAAAGCATACTTGTTTCATACTTATGAATGAAATCATTATATAAATAACCTTTTAATATATTATTTGTAAGATCACTATTGGCTCTTAGTTCTTTTAATTTTGCATCTGTTATAGTATCTGCTCTAAATCCAACTTTTTCATATACTGATTTAGATATAAAGTTCATTTTAGATAAGTAAAGTTTATTAAACTCTTTTGTTTTTTCTTCAAAATAAGATTGTATATTAGCTACTATTTCATTTCTAAGTGGATTATCTTTTAAATAGTCAATTAAATCTACATCAATTTGTTTTTCAGCTAGTTTATATAATTCTTTTTTTACATTAGGAAGAAGCATAGAATCAAATGCTGAAAAAACTTCTCCAGCATAAACTTTTTTTCCATTTACTATATCTACAACTCTATTGTATCCTTTAATAGTTAAATATTTTTCTCTTTGAGGACCTCTAAACTTTTTAATTCTATCAAACTCACCTTGGATATAACTAAAAAAATTATTTCCAATAGCATACATCTCACCTTTCTTACCATCATTAAAAAAGCTCATGTCAACATATAGGTTTGGATCTTTTCCTGCAAGCATTTTCCCTACAGTTTTACCTTTAATTCCACCTACTACTTTAATACCATAAGACATTTTCTTTTCAGATGTTCTAGGTAATTCTGCTACTCCTCCTAAGATCATAGTATGAAATTCCTGAAGTGCTTTAGATAATGGATCAAGTTCAGTTGTGGTATTTCCTTCTGACTCACTTTCTTCTACAGTTCTACCATCTTCTTTTTTTACTTGTCTTTTAGTTACTACAGTTGTTCCATCAACAACTTGAAACAAAACACTTTTACCTGGTATTTTATTACCATAGATTGATGGATCTGTAGATACTAAATTAAATAAGCTATTAATAATAGATGAGCGAAGTGTGTGGCTATTAATTCTTGGATCAAGGAAAGCCATATAATTATAATCTGGATCTTCCCATAACTGTTTAATATTAGTTACTGAGTTTAATGCATGAACATAAGAAGCAATTGAACTCCAGTTCATATCTTGATAAGCAGTATTACCATTAGCTCTAATTACAGCAGTAGTTGCAGAATCAAAACCAAATTTAGTTTGAAGTTCAGCAAGTCTTTTTAATTGAGTTAACTCTTTAATATTTCCTATAAACTTAGTTTCATCTAATACTCCAACAGGTATTATTTCTTTTAAAACTTCAATAGGATTTTCTTTAAATAATTTTAAGTACTGTAACTTAGTTTTTGTTAATTCACTAGATTTAGGATCTTTTTTAAATACAGCTTCAATTTCTTCAAATCCTTTTAAGATATCAAAAATATACTGAAGACCATAAAAGTCTGGTTCTAATGCTAAAGCATTTTTAATATTGTCATTATAATCCATGTCAATACCAATAACTCTTGCAAACTCTAATGACTTATCTATATTAAGTTCACCTTTAAACTGAAAATCTTTTACAATTGCAGATAGTTTTAAACTAGATATATTAGTATCTAATTTTTCTACATATTCAGTTGCTGGAGAACTTTTAATTTTAGCAGACCATCTATTAATAGTATTATCTATTGATAAAGAAGATTCTTTAACTTGAAAATTATAACCACCAAGTTCAGCATCAAGAAATGCAACTAATTGCATATATGTAGCTTTTGGTTTATTACCAAAGTCATGAAAAAATTGTCTACTTATTGAATATTCAAACCTATTAGTAATACCTTGTGGATCTGGAAACTTTGTTTCATATAACTGTTTTAATTCTGGAAACTGTTCTGCAGCTTCTTTTAGTTTTTTATAAGCTAAGTTTCTATCTCTTACTCCACCAATTGTTTTAGCTAGAATAGTAAATATTTTTGTAAAATCTGCACGCTCTTTGTCACCAAATCTATTAGTAGGTGTTGTACCATCTTTATTTACTTTAAATAAAGTTTTAATTAAGAAGAGTGTTTCCTTACTCATCATTTGCTGTAAAGAAAGTTTTCCAACTAATGCATCATTATTTAATTCTCCACTTGTTAAAATATCTTCTTCTGCTATAGGCTCTCCATTTTCATCTTTAAGTTCTTCAACAACAATATCAGTTTTAGCTCTAGCTAATTCATAATCAGAATTTTCCATATGGTATTTTACAACACCACTTTTTTCATTACCCCAATTTTTAATTATTAATTCTAAAAGTCTAATATTATCTCTAACTAATTCTTGACTATCTGAAAGTATAACATTTTGTATTTTAGGATTGATTCTTAAAGGTCCTTTATATTTTAAAGATTTTCCATCAATATAATTCTTAAGTTGAGTTTCAGCATCTTCTATACTTGATACAATAACAATATCAACTAATCTACCAGATTTATTAATAGTCTTGTGTTTATAAAAGTCACCTGTAATCTTTATAGTATCTTGATAGTCTTCTCCTTTAACTCTTTCTCCTTTTTTAAGTGAAGGTAATAAGTTATCAAAGTTTTTTATTTGAGATGTTAAAAATACATATTTGTTTTCACCTCCTGTATGTTGAATAATAGCAGCTGCATTAGTTGCAATGTCTTTAACAGTATTAAAACTATTAAAATCAATATCTATTTCTGTTTGTTCAAGTTTTTCTTTTTCTGTTTCTAAATTTTCTTTAAAACTTTCAAGAGCATCTTTATACATTCCTGCCCTTTTTTCAGGACTTGTAAGCATTACAATAGATGCTGATTTTAAACTTACAGTTTTTGATTCTAACTCAGCATTTCTTTTTCTTCTTTTAAATTGCTCATCAAGTTGTTCTGCAAATTTATCATCTATAGCTTGTGAAGTAATATTAGAATCAGTTGGACTTAATGCATCTTCTGTAGGATTATCAACTTGTCTTATTCCTCTATCAAGCTCATACAACATTGCATTCTCTATCAAGGGTGTATAGTCATTAAAGTCACCTATAAATAGTTTGTTAAATAACATACTAGCCATTGGAGAATTTAAACTATCAATCTCTATTTCTTCTTTATTAAATTTAGAAAGATCTTTGCCAAATAATTGTTTTAAAAATTCAACTATTTTTCTAAATAAACTATTTCTTTTAGGAGCATTTTCTTTTGCTTTACCAGTTTTTACATAGTTTCTAAAGTCTTCTGCTAGCATTTCTTCTAATTGCTTAAATTTCATTTTAGAATAAGGCTGATTACCTTTAGCATCTGTATACTCTTGTAATTCTGTATATAAAGCTATCTTCTCAGGCTTAGTTAAAAACAACTGAGAAAATACATGCCATGATTCATGATATGCAGTTAGGTTTTGAAAGTATGTACCATTAGCTTTGTTTACTTTTATACTAGCCATTGTTCCATCAGGATCAGCTATTTTACTTGCATTAACAATAAATGTTGCAAATACATCTGAGTTAACTAAATTAACTGCATGAGGAAATTTAATTAAATTTCTAAGTGGTGCAATTGCATCACTGTTCCACCATTCTTCAGCCTCTTCTACTTGCTTAGGACTAATAAATTCTTTTTTAAAACCCTTTCTATCTAAGTCACTAGTATCTTGTTCACTAATTTTAGATTTTTTATCAAAAAGTTTAGAAACTGGAGATTCAGAATTACTTGGATCTGGAACATTAATAGGAGCTACAATATTTACAATCTCAGCTTTAGTATTTTCTTTTGATTTTGGAGTAGTTACAACTTTTGAAGTTTCAACATAATCAGTTTCAGCTACATTTCCTACAAGCACATTTCCTAAATATACTTCAACTACATCTACATAACCTGCTTCATTTAATGGATTAAGTTTAAGAGTTACTGATTTATTTTTGTCAGCTTTAGTAAGTACTCTTTCAGTCTTGTTATAAAATTTAATTGCAGGAGTTAACTTATTTTCTGGATTAAATATATCCCAAGTATCTACATTATAATCTTGATTTATTACACCTGTAATTTCTTCTCCTGCTTTTAGTCTTTCAACTATAGCATCCTTAGCATCTTTTATAGGAGTATTTTTTTTACCAGCAGGTGGTGTAGTAAAATTAACTACATAATTATAAAAACCAGGATCTGCATCAATAATATGTATGTCTCCATTAAATGTAGTTAAAAGATCTAAATAACTTGCATCTTCAAAACTTTCTGTAGTTGCATTATATTTTAAATATGATTGGCTTTTAATACTTTTACTATCATATGATACAAATACTCCACCACCTTTTTTCCGGTATCCTTTTGTGGTTAGCATATTAATAATCTTAGTTTGATCAGCAAGAATATTTTCAGGAGTTTTCTTTTCTAAAGTTGATTTTGTTAAATTAATAGAAGATTCTTTCTGAGTAGTAAATTCTTTTTCTGTTCCTACTTGAGGATATATATTAAAAAAAATAGTTCCTTTTGTAGTATTATAAATAATCTGATGTTGTCTAGCTGATTTACCTATTGCTTCAGGTATAAATTGATCTACAAAAAACTTTTTAGCTTCAATATCTATTTTAGGATTTGTAAGTACTTGAGCAATTTGAGTTGCAATATCATTTGTTATTATTGATCTATCTAGTCCAAATTGATTATCATTTATAGTTATAGTAGAATTACCTACTTTTACATACTTTGTTGATTTTAAAGCATTTTTAATTGTAGAATAAACATTTGTTGTCATTCCAGGAAACTTAATTAAATCTTTAAGTAAAATATCTGTTGAACTTAAGTCACTTGATACACCATTTGAAATACCTATTATTGGTAACAAAGGAACAACTAATGCTTTTAATGCTTTTTCTTGTAGATCATAAAGCTTTTCCATTTCTTTTTTCTGATTGTCTTCAATCATTTTAAGATATGCATAAGGATCACCATCTAATTCTTTATTGTATGTTAGTCTAGCAATAGTTTTAGGAGAAAGTACTTGGTTATCATTATTATACATATCCTTTACTGTATAACTATCACCTTCTTTTCTTACCACTCTCATGAACTGGTATACAATTTTACCTTTGTCAGCTTCAACTATACTTCCTTCATTATCAAAATGAAGTATTTTTCCAAATTCATTAGTAACAACTAATATTACCCTTTGATCTACTTGAGCAATCTTATCAGATACATTTGCATTTTTATTTCTAATAGATCTAGATAGAGTAAGTTGCTTTTGTGTTTCAGAATCAAGAGCTGCATAATTTTTACCTACTGCAAAATAGTCAAGATTTACTGCTTTGAAATATAATTTTTCACCCATATACTGAACACCTTCAGTAGGTTCAACTAAACCTTGAGCTATAGCAATATTAGATAATGCATTAACAATATGTATCTTATCTGGATTAATTGACTCTACTTGAATTGCACCAGATGTTTTTTTATTTGGATTAAAATTAAGAAAGTTTTGTAAACTCCCACTAAAAACACTAAAGGTTTGAAACCTTTCTGATGGAGTAATCTCTACTGTCTCATTTATTGGAATTAAAATAGTATTATTTAGTTCTTCATTATTTTGTTTAATCTCATCTTTTTTTTCTTCAGTATTTAATTTAGGACTAAAGTCTTTAATAATAGTAGTAATTCCATCCTTTGCAGTAAAGACATCTTTTAAAGCATCTAATGCATCTAATCCAGCTTTTAAAGATGGAAAATAAGCATTCTTTGCATCTATAATTAATCTAGGAACAGATTGTAAATATTTAGCAGCAACTTCAGGAGATGTAGCTTCAGAAAAATCTTTAAATAATTTTTCTAAATATTTTGTATGATCAAATTGTTGATCTTTAGGGGCATTTTTTAAGGCAACTATTATATCTTGATATAATAAACCAATAATCTCAGGAGAATTAATTGCACAACTAATCATTATTTACAGTTTTTTGCGTTTTCTATAAGTTCTTTTCTAATTTGAGCAGGAGTTTTTGTAAGTGCATCTGTATGCATTTTACTTTTTGTTGTAGGATCTTTAATAAAAGATTCTATATTCTCTTGACTTTCTTTAGTAATTTTAATCTCAGAAGCTGTAGGTACATATGCTTCATCTTCTACATTCCCTTCCATTATTTGTTCTTTAGTAAGATAATCTTTAGCAATAGTTTCTTTTCTAACTGTTTTCTTAATACCTTCTTCATTAACAAGAGATATTGTTCCATTCTTATTAAGTGCATTAACAGTGTATGTAAAATTATCATTTTTATTGTACAATACATCACCAATTGCAAGTATATTTTCATTAACAGTACCTAAATCAAATTCTTCAAGAGTACCTTCCTCTTCTTCTTCAGAAATGTCCTCATCAAGAATAGGATATATTTTAACAATAGATGTTTTTAAATTATTAAGTGTTTCCAATCTCTTGTTTAAAAAGTCTATTTTAAATTTTGTATTATTAGAATAAGTTAATACTCTTTCTAAAGCAGCAATTTCATTTTCAAGTATAATAATTGTAGCTTCTGGTTGTCCATTATCTAAAGTGTCTTGAACACTTAATAGTAAATCTAAATACTTATTAGTTTCAGAAGAAGCTACTGCTTTCATTTGTAAGTCTTTTATATCATTTTGATATTTTTCTAACTTAGAAGCTTCAGCATCTGTTTTACTCATTACTTTTAAATACTGAATTCTTTTAACAGACTCATGTATTAATAAAGATACTTCATCTCTATTAAGATTTAAAGTTTTAACAGGTGCATATTCAGCATCTGTTAAAATTCCTGATAAATTTAAAACTTCAGTAGCAATTAACTGACCAATTGTAGGTGCAGTTGTTTTACCAGCAAACAAATCTTTGTGAATATCAAACCTTTCACTAAAAATAGCATCTTCTAATTGTTCTTGAATAAAATCACTGTTTTCACTTAAGTCAATGCCATCAAATGAAAATTTATATTTAATGTCACCAAGCTTTTTTGTAAGTGTTTCAAGAGCAGTTGAATTTTTTAAAGCAAAAACAGTATTTAAATCAACAAGTTTTTTAATTTCTTGACTAACAATAGTTTTAGCTAAATCTGATTTTTTACTAGCAAGCAATGCTTTTACTTCATTAGAGATTTCAATGTTGTTTACTTTATTTATTTCTATAAAATTATTTATACTTTTTTCAATTGCATTAAGAGCATTTACATTTACTGTAGTATTTTCAGCAGTACGTGCATTTAACTGACTTATATAGTCATCCATTTGTTTTTTAACAATATTATCAAGACCTGGAATAAATTTAATTGCTCCTTGAGGAAATAATATATCTAACTTGTCTTGAATAGGAGTTCTATATAAAGGAATAAACCATTTAGAAGAAGCTACATTAGTTTTAGTAAATTCTAATTTATCTACTTTATTTCTTATATAGTTACCTTCAGTATCTTTTTTATATGTAAGATTTTCAAATACACTCTTTGCTGTTGGTGATTTTATAGAAGTAACTTTATTAGTAACAGGATCAGAAGTTCTTTCAATTGGTAAAAGCATAATACCAACTACTGGAGCATCTATCATTTTTTCTAACATAGTAGCATAGGCACCTTGTTGCATTGTATATTCTTCTCTTTTAGAATAAGATATATCATCTGTATCTTTTTTAATTTTATTAAAATCTCTCCATTTACTTGCTGTACCTGTTTTAATATCAATAATCTCTATTCCTTTTTCTGTAGCTACAAGTAAATCTATTTCTCCTGCTACTCTATCTTGACCATTACTTTTTGTAATATTAGAATCATATACTACTAAGTCTCTACCAATAAGATACATTCTTCCTTCATCTACTTCTTTCTTTATTTGATCTAAAAATTCAAATAAACTTTTGTAAGCTTCAGGAGTAATTTTAGTTTTATCAAATGCTACTTTTTTACCAGACTCTAAATAATCTTTAGCCTCATCTGCAAAATTACCAGCAATTCTACCATCTTCAAAACTTTTTTCTGATATCATATCCATTATGATATCAAAAGTTGTATTAACATTAATAGATTCTGCAGAAACAGTTTTAGTAGAAGCACTTTCTAAAACAGTTAATTCTGCATCATATCTATCATTAATTTCTTTTTCTGCTTTTATTCCAAAAGCTTTGTCTTTTGCTTTACCTTCTAAAAATTCTATATCAGTTCTTTTAAGAACTCTGCCTAATTCTTCTTCTCTTCTTCTTTCTATATCAGTAATAGCTTTAAATAAAGCAGGATATCTTGTAACAACACTACCACTTGTTGTAGGTTCTTTAGGATTTTCTAAAAAGAAAATAGCTACTCTTTTTAATTCTTTTAAGTCTGAAGCTGTAATTGTAGATTTTTCTTTTTTTATACCAGCTTCAGATCCTAAAGATGCAAGTATAGGATATAAAGCAGTTCTTTCATTAATTAAATTTTGAACTTTGTTTTCTTCACCTGATTTTTCAAACTTTATAATTTTCTTATTTATATCAGCTATGTGATCAGATATTTTTTGTTGTTCTTTTTCAAGATTTATTTGTTCAACAGATTTACCTTCTAAAGACTTTAACTCAGATTCTATTTCTTTTAATAATATGTCATTTATTCCTGGTACACTGTCAGGAGAAACATTAATAGTATCTGATAATTCAGATATAAATGAAGCAATAGAACTAGAATTTAAACCTTTAGCACCAATAGTTGAATTAAATATTTCTTCTATTTTCTTTTTACCTGTATAGTTATAATTGTCTGGAAGAACTTCTTGAATTACATTAGTAGTTCTCCTATGTATTTCTTTGTTAATTCTATATGCTTTCTGACCTTTCTTTAATTTTGTAACTTCATCATCTTCAGTTAACAAAACTCCAGGTTCTACACCTTTTTGAAGTTCAAGTAATTTCTGAATCTTAGTAATACTTTCTTGAATCTTAGGAGAAAAATTAGCAAACTGTCTTTGTTCAATTACACTGTTAAGACTTTTTAAACTAGTATTTAAAATTCTAATATCATCCTCATTTTCTGATTTTGTTTTTGGATCTTTTGTAGTTAAATTTTCTTCTTCAAGTGCAGCTATCTCATTATTTAATTTATCTCTGTAGTTAATTAAAGTTGGTATGTCTTGATCTTTTGTAGAAATATTAACATTATTAAGATCAAATACAAAGTCTTTTTTATTAATATCTTCTTCATGCTCCTTATTATAAGTATCAAAATACTTTTTATTTTTAGGAAGAGAATACCATTCTATAAATTTTTGATTATCAAGATCTGGATTATTATCTAATTCCTCTATTTCTTTTGGAGTTAGTGTTTCATAATAGTCAGCAAGATACTCATCATAAAGCATTATTCTAAAGTCTAATAAACCAGCAACATTTAAGTCACTTTTTTGAGTAATTTTTTGAGAAGGTGTAGTTGTATCTATAGAAGCTTTATCTTTATTGTAAGCATCAAGAACATCATTTTTTAATTTTTTATACCTAGCTTCAATTTCTTTAACTTTTTCTTTATTAGGTTCTTGTTTAAAAGTAAACTTAGTTGCTCCTGTAAACTCAAGAGTTACTTTATTCATATCTACAAGAGCTCCTTCTAAATTATTTTCCCGTAACTCATCATTTTTATCTTTAAAATATACTATAGGTGTAACTGGACTATTTGATTTATAAATAAGCTCAACATATTCTTCTGGTTTTAACTCTTCATATATCTCATCAATGGTTAAAGTTTTACTTTTACCTTTAGGTAAGATCTTATCTCCATCTACTCTTACAGAATCTTTAGGTAATGCATCAATATCTTTTTTCATTTTTGCATCTAACTCTTCTAATTGCTTTTGATAATTTTCTTTTATAAGTTGAGGATTTGTAGAAGATGCACCTGGAGCATTTATTTGTTTAATTAATGATCTAGCTTTAGCAACTAATTCATTGTATCTATCTTCAATTTCTACAAGAGCTTTTTGATATTCTTTCCAAGCTGTAGTTTTTTCAACAGATCTTACATTTTCATCTGGTGCATTTTTAAGTTCTATACTTAATGCATCTAACTTAGCATTAATAAGAATATTTACTATTACTTTAATTTCTGCAAGATCTTTTGCTGTTTCTGGATCTTGTAAAGATTTTTTTAATTCTATAGAAAGTTCATTAATCTTAATTTTTTGAGCTGGAGTAAGAGAGTCTAAAGCAAGTTTATAATCTTCTACTGTAAATATTTTTCTTTCAATAAGATTATTAAACACTAAAGCTAGTTCATCGTCATCAGTACTAAGTTGCATAATAGCTGCCTGATCTTTTAATACAGTAATTTCTGTAGTAATAGCCTTAGCTGTTCCTGCATTTTTATTTTGTAGATCTTCTTCTTCTAATTCTTCTATTGTTTTACCAGTCTCAATCTTAAGTTCTCTTTTAAACTCTTCAGTACGTTTTCTGATTTGCTCTTTCTTTTTCTGTTTCAGTTCATTAATTCTATCTTGTAACTCTTCAGTACTGGTTTCTCCTACTGAATCATCTTTTAAATCTTGAAGTTGTTTTAATTTTTTATAATATCTATTATATGCTTGAGTACCTTCAGGAATTACTAAACCATTAATATCATCAAAAAATTCAGTTGGTGGAATTCCTTTTGTTTTAAATAAAGCAAAATCTGTAGCTGATATATATATACCCTCATCAGCTAAACTATTTAATAAAGCATTATCTTCAATTTTAGAAAGTTGTTGTTTTACAACATTTTCATAATATTTTCTTTTTTGAAGATATAACTTTTGCATCCATTCATAATTCTTATTATATATGTCTACATATCCTTGAGGATCATTTAATAAGTTAATTGAACTTACTAATTTTTTAGATTCATCACCTAATTTATAAAAGTCTAATACTAAGTTAAAAGATTGATCTAATTTATTATTAAACACAGCTCCATTAGTTGTATCTCCAATAGTTTTAATTAGTGTATTATATTTTTCTTTAAGATCTTTTAATAAAGCAATTTCATTTTTTTCAGTTACTTCTCCAAAGTACTCATCTAAAACATCATCAACTTCTTTATCAGTAATTTTAGCATCTTTACCTTTTGTTTTTTCTAAAAGAGCTTTAGCATTAGGAGCATATCTTGCTCTATGAAAATAATAATCAAAAGCAGTATGTGCTTTTTTATATTCTTTTAAAGCAGCAAGTTTTATTCCTTTTTCTTTTACTAATTGTTTAGATTCAGAATCTGTCATTGTAGACAAACTTGTAATTTCAGTTTGTAAAAAATTTATTTCTTGACCCATTTGGTCAACATTCATAATAATATCTGAATCTCTTTTACTTAAATTTTCTAATGGTCTTTGTTCATAATGTTTTTGTACTATGTTAACCATTCTTTTTTGTACATCATCATAAGTTTCTGTATAGAATACAGCATTTCTTACACCCATATTCCAAGCTTTATGCATCATAAAAGCATCTTCATAATCAAAATCACTTTTATTATATTGCTCTAAATTTACAGGATTAGGATATTTTGCACTGAAGTAATCATATCTTTTTTGAATTTGTTTACTTTTATCAATAACAGATCTTAGTCTATCTTTATATTTTGCTGCTTCTTCTTTAGGTACTGTTTTAAAAGCATCAAGGAATTCAGCATCAGTCATTTCTAAATAAGACTCAAAACTTTCCATAAAAGGAGTAAAAGCTTTTTTCTCTAAAAGAGAAGTCATATGATTAATTAAATTTTCTGATTCAACATCCATTATTTCCTTCTTGTTACCTTGTCCCATTATAATTGATGCTGTTTCTTCAGCACCTAATGTCATAAGATCACTATTCATAAACTGTTCTGGACCAAAAGAATTTAAATGGTTAACCATTCCTGTTGTTAAAGCTTCTTTATTTTTTTTATATTCAGCATATTCTGAAGGTCTAAATATTTTATTGCTTCCATTATATAAAAATTTAGCAGACATATTTAAACCACCACCTAAAATTCCCATAAAAAATCCTGAACCAAATGTTTCTAATCCTTGAGCAGTAAATTGATTACCTACTTCTTTGCCATAATAACTAAGAGGTGTTGACTCTATGCCAAAAAGAGCTCTTGAATACAATTGACTTTTAACTGCATTTGAGTCATAAGTTTCTAAGTAATAATTTTCATTTGCTTTTGAAATTACTTCTTGAGCACTTTCTTGAAATCCTTCTGCAAAATTAGATTTTACATATCCTACTGTTTTTGTTACTGTTTTAGCAAAAGGATCTGTTTTAATTCCTTTTAAATAACCTTTAAAGTTATTTCTAATAAGTTGAAATTCTTTTGCAGTATTATTAAATACAATTTTTCCATATGTACCAAAACCTTTTTCCCCACCTATAACAGCAAAATCTTTTAAACTTTGTCCAAAAACACCTGTTGATGAAAGTCTTGGATTAAGTATATTGTCAAATACCATCTTATTAGTAATATATATCAAGCCTGCATTAAAAACAGCTGTTTCAAAACCTGCATGTTTTCCTTGTTCTTGAAATTTATATTGCTCATCTAATGAAGGAGGCTTACCATTTTTTTCAAAATAATTAGCATATAACTTATCTGCTACAGTATTTTCTACCATACCACCTTCAAGTCTAGCTTCAGATAAAGCCATGTTTATATTTCTAAAATCTCTATATAAAGCACCTGCTGTTTGTGAAAAAGTTGCAGAATTTTTTGCTAGTCCAGTAAAACTATCAACTGCTTTATATGTATTGTAATACATATCAGTAACATTGCTTAATGGATTCAATACTCTTCCTACATTTGATTGAATTATGTTTTGAAACTTACTAGCTTTAGTAGTTTCATGTAGCATTCTTACTTTATTTATATCATTAAAATCATCTAAACCTTGTGTTAATACTTTAGCTCCATCAATAGCAGAATCAGTTGCTTTAAATACTCCTTTTCCAGTTTTAGAAAAATTTTGTATTGTTCTTCCTGCAGTTGTACTTTTTGAAAAAGCTCCCATTGCAGAACCTAATAAGTTTTCACCTAAAGCACCAACCATTATACCAGCTGTGTAACCAAAGTTTAAAACTAAATTGTTCATAAAACCACCAACACCAGATCTAGAAGAATTACCCATTGCAGAATTTCTTGCATACTGTCTAGCTTCACCAGGATTTTGACCAAAAACATCTCCTCTAAAAAGCATAGCCATACTTGCAGCACCTGTAGTAACACCTAACCAACCTTGGTTCATTACTCTTCCTGCTTGATTCATAAATGAACCTGACCCAGAAGCATTAAAGTTATATTCATTATCTCTTAATGGATGAAAACCTGCTTTATCAAATGCTTCATTGCTACTATGCCATTCTTTATATCTATCATAGAAAGCTCCATCAGGACCAGTATTATAACTATACATTTTTGAGTACTGATCTTTAGATCTAGCTTGATTCATTTGTGCCCCCATGTATTCTTTAAAAGCAAATTTTTCTGCTTCAAAATCATAAGCTTTATTAGGTGGATTTTTTCCAGGAGGAGTATTTGGTTGATTACCTACAAATAAATCTTTTATAGCATAGGTTGCTGGAACATGCGTTTGAGGACCACTTGGTACATATCCTTTAAAAGGAGTTTTTCCTGAGTAAACATCATCAACTGCTTTTCTATAGCTTTCTACCTTATTGTTTAAGATATCATCTAAATTTTCATTTGCCATTATTGTCCTTGTTGAAATTGTACTTCTCTATATCCTTTATATTGAGGTAATGTATTTGTATAAAAATCATTTTTTGATACTTCTAAATCATCACCTTTAAGACCATATATTGTTTCTTGTACTTTAACATCTTTCCCTGATTCTTTATTCCACATCAGATAAGTATCAGTTCTATTATATATACCTTCTTGATCAGTTTTATTAAATGTAGTATAAAAATTATCTGGATCTACTCCATCTTTATATGTTCTAGATCCTTTATATATGATTGCTTGTTCCATTGGACTTTGCACACTGTGTTTAAAAAGACCAAATGAACTTAAATTTGATGCATCAGTTATAAAAGACAAACCATTTATTTGAGCAGCATTCCATCTATCAAGAGGTGTAATTGGTGCATCATCACCATAAACATACCATTTACTATCCTTTCTATCTTCATCTGATCCAAAAAGACCACCTTGCTCTTTTTCTGTTGGTTTAACTTTATCCCACCATGCTTTAGGAGGTCTAAATGTTACAGCAGCTTTATCAATATCTCCCATTGCAACAGGGTCTACTTCCATTTCAAATAAGCCTAATCCTGATGTTTTATCTTGTGCATCATTTATCATTTTATTTAATAAAAGTGAACCATTAACATTATTTGTTTCACTAAAAAGTGCTCCTGTACCTACACCATTAAAACTAAAATTACTTACTTTACCTAAGTCAAGATTTTTTATAATATTAGTAGCTTCTGTAAATAAACGGAATCCATCATTAAATAGTTTTACTCCAGAATCTACACTAATTGTAGAAGGACCACTTGAAGCAATACCTCTACCTTGTTTTCCATAAATTCCTGCAACTGAAGTCATAATTCTACTTTCATTTATAGCTGCTTCTAATGAACCTGTCATTTCATTATATTCATCAGTTAAACTATTTTTACTAGAAAGCATTCCTGAATTTTGAGCATTCTTTAAAGATATATTACTAGCACCATCTCCTGTCACATAATTCCAAGCTGCTGTTGCTCCATTAGCAAATAAATCACTAAGCATTCCTACACCAAAAGCAGCAGCAGCAGCAGGTATTTTATATTTACCAAATCCTTTTGATTGAGTTAAAGCAGATGTAAATGCTTTTGGTATAACTTTGCCAGTTCTTTTGCTTGTTATGAAATTTTTAACAGAAGCAGGACCCTTACTAAAATTATTCATAAGCCAATAAGCATTAGTAGCAAGAAAACCTGCTCCTAATAATTCTGCATAATCAGGAATTTTAGCTAAACCAAGATCATTAGGATATTTTTTAGTTACAGCTTTAATCCATTGATCTTTAGTTCTTTCAGAACCATCTGGATTAAACATTTCATCAGCATATTTATAACCTTCAACTTTTAATTTAGTTATAGATTCATCTTTAATATCTTTTTTATTTTGTGCTACACCCTGTTTAGCAATTGATAAATCTTCAATATTAGAATAATTATTATTTAAAGCTTGTAATATACTATTATTTCTTACACCAGGAGTAGCTTTATTTTTTTGAGCCCATTCAAAAAGTCTATCAGTTGTTTGTTTTAAATTACCAAGATCTACTTTATTATCAAATGTAAAACTTGTTTTTAAACCAGCTTTAGTAACCATGTCTTTCATAGGACCTTCTTTGCCAAAAAGGTTTACTGTAGTTGAACCAAGAATTTTAGTTTTATCTGCTTTTGTCATTAAACCATCTGCAACATATTTATCAACAACATCTGTAACACCTTTAATATAAACACCAGCATCATCTGCTAAAACAGCATCTGTTCTTTTTAATGCTTTTGAAGGATCTAAACCTGTAGTACTTCTACCTCCACCTGTTACATCTTTTTTAGCTTTGACATCATTGATATCACTTCTTTTTTGATAAGTTCCATCTTCTGTTAATTCAAATGCTCCTGTTTCTTTAGCTTCTTTTTCTGTAAGTGTACCAGTACCATTCTTACCACCTGCTGAACCACCACCATTCTCTAACATGTCTTTAAGAATAGCAAGTTTTTGTGCTTCTCTTGATCTATAACCTATTTCAGCCATATTTTGAGCATGCTTTCTTTCATTGACTACAAAAGGATTTGCTGTTATATCATAATCAGCATTCATATTTGATAAAGTTTTTGCAGCCTTTTGAAGATCTTGATCTAAATATAAATTAGCCATTGATTTATCAACTCTATATCTTAATGATTCTAAATCATCATTTTTTAATGTACCTCCTGTTGTGTTCTCTGTTTTATTTACACTCTCTCCAAGAAGATTTAAGTCTTCTTTAGTTCTTTCTAATAGATTATTATTATTTGATAGAGCACTTTTATAATTATCTAAAGAAGCTTGAGTATCTGGAGTTGCTGTACCATCTGCTATACTTTTTTCTAATGCTTCTATAGTTTTAGCATATGCATTACCATTACTTTCTAAATTTCTAAATGAATTATTTGTTTGAGTTTTTAAAGTTTTTAAAGACTCATTTAAATATGCAGTTTCAGAAGCTAAAATATCTCCATTATATTTATCTTTATTAGCATATGCAGTATCTTTTCTATCTACATAAGCTTGAACATCATATACTTCTTTAACTCTAGGATCTTGTCCTAATACAGAACTAAATAAATCAGCTAATGGCTCTATTAATGGTTGCCCATTCATTTGTTTAATAATAAAACCATCAGAAAAACTTACAGTAGGCAACATAAGTTTTGCATCCTTTGCTAACTCTTCTGCCATTTTTCCTACATTTACATATGGAGTGTATCTAACTTCTCCTATAGATCTAATTTTATCATAAGAAGAATTTTTAAATTCATCTATTTTATAATCTATAAATTTTATACCATCTCCCCAATATTGCTCATTAGTTTTTGGATCTGTTGAATTTCTTTTTCCTTCTCCAACACCTTTTTGATTAGCTGTATTTTTAGTCCAAGCCATATCATACATAAGATTTGAATCTTCATAAAAAGGTTTAAATACTTGCATTGCTTGTTGAACATTTTGTTCTAAAGATAAATCTAATCCTGTGACTCTACCTAAATTAAATTCAATTTGATTTATTAATTGGTCTTTATTTTTTTTACTATCCTCATGTGTTACATCTGCATAAAAATATTGTCCATATACCTTATTAAGAGACTTCCAATTTTGATCATATTGAGATTGCTTTTGTTGAAGACTCTGTGATAAAAAATTATAGTCAGGTTGATACGGCTGTATTTGAGGTATGTATTGAGAAACACCTTGTGGATAAGTTGACATATTTAATTAAGTTTGTTAATATAAAGATATTAAAATTTTATAAGTTTAATAAATTTTAAAAGTTTAAAGTATGTTTGGAAAGACTGAATATATAAAACCACCATGCTTAAAAGTTTGTCCTCCTAGTTTTGTAATTTGGTCTTGTCTATCCATTGCAGTTTTAGCAGCAGAAGTAATTGCTTTATCATCAGTTAAACCTACATTATCTCTATAGTATCTTACATAGTCTTCAAAAGTATAAGTTTTTTCAGGTTTTACTTTTTTACCACTTACCTGATGCTTACGCCAGTTACGGTCATACTTAAAGTTCTCATTAGCATCATTAATTAAATCTCTTTTTAAGCTATCATCCATACCCAATGCAACATCATTAACTAATGTTCCTTTTTTAGTATTATCAAATATAGTATTTTCTGCTTTTTTAAGATTCTTATCTTGTATATAATCTTGCATATATGGCATTTTTTCATCCATACCTTTATTTATAGAAGCAGTAGTAGCATAACTTAAAACATTTCTTGTATCTGAATTATATTTATTTGCATTATCAATTGCTTCATTAGTAGCAACTATAGTTGGTGCTTGAAGACCTAAACTATTAGTTACATAACTTCCAGTGTCTCCACTTAATGAAGTTAATCCTTTATTCATAGTAGCTAATTGTGCATTTGCTGCATGAACTTTTTGTCTTGGATCAATTCCAGTAGCCCATGGATGTATTTCATCAGGTAGTATTAGTTCAGGATCTATATCTGGTTTTCTCATAGTTAAATCAGCCATTATCCTCATCTTTGATAAATCACTCATTCCTTCATCCATCATCATTGGTTCATATCCTCCTTGATCTTGACCTTCACCTCTTTTCCAAGCTTCACAATCAGGAGGTGTACCATCATCTTTGCAATTTACTTTTATTTTTTTAGAAGGATCTTTAGGATCTGGACAATAACAGTTATCTTCATATTCATCACATGGTAAACATTTAGTTGCAGGATCTTTTCCATCCCAATCAGGATTTGTTTTTCCAGGAACTTCTTTTCCATCTACTGTACACCAACATTCTGTTCCTGGTTCATCATCATAAATAATTGCATCTTTTAATTTCATTTCACCTTTTTGACGGCAAGCTTCTAGTTGTGCTGCAATTTTAGGTCTTGCAGCTGCATATTTAGGTGTATTTAAATGACCTAATGCATATGCTATAACCTCATCTACAGATTTTCCATAATAAACACTACCTTTCTTTTTCATGCTACTACATAGGTCACCTACTAAATTTGGATTAGTACCACCACTAGGTGCAGTAGTTCTATTAAAGTCTTTTCCACCTTCTATTTTTCCTTCTTCATTAATATATTTTCTTCGTTCATTATTTTTATCTAGTGTATAATCTTTATATTTTTCATTTCCAAACTCATCTTTACTTACTTTTCTGTCACCAGTTCTTTCTCCACCACCATCATACTTTTGAATACCACCATAAGCCATATAATCAGGCATACCATAACCACCCATCTGCATACCATAAGCTGCCATAGGAGCTTGTTGCATCTGTTGTTGCATTGCCATCATTTCTTCTTGAGAAGGTTGACCTTGTGCAACTTGTTGTTGTTGACCACCTTGTAATTGTTGTATGACACGCATTACTAGTTGTTGTACTTTATCTTCAGGCATTCCTAATTCAACAAATATTTGTGCAATTTCTTCTGGATCAATTTCTTTTTGTAATAATTGTGCAACTACTTCTTCAGGTTTAGCTCCTTGTTGAAGAGCTTGAGAAACTTGTTGCATCATTTGTTGCATCTGATCACCACCTTGACCTTGACCTTGACCTTGTTGCTGTTGTTGCATCATTGCCATTTGTTCAGGAGAAGGTTGTTGCATTCCTTCTTGAGCTCTTCTTAATCTTCTAACACCACCAAATTGTTGCATTGGTTGTTGCATTTGTTCAGGTGGCATTTGCTGTTCCATTCCTGGATCTTCCGGCATTGCAACTGGTTGACCACTTGGCATTTGAGTAGGAACTTGTCTTTGCTGTGGTGGCATTTGTTGTTGAGCAGGATCAGCTTGTTCTTGACCCATACCTTCTGGTATTAAATCTTTTTCTGATATACCTTGAGATTCCATGTAAGGTTTTGCAATTTTAGGCATTCCTTGAGGGAATCCTTTTTTAGATTCTTGTGCTAATGCTAATGCTCCAAGTTTAATGACATAATTCTTAATCATCATCTCAGCAGTTTTCCGCATTATATTATCTGAGTTAGGATCCTGAAGTATCTTTCTATATATATTTATATCATATACTTTAGAAAGTTCAGCTGGAGTATAACTACCTTTTGGTTTACTAAACATTTTTAAAATCTGAGGATCAGATATTTTCATTGACTTTGTATCACTAAAAATAAAACTATCATCAGGTAAGTTTAAAGGAGTTCCTCCATTAAAGTGTCTTTCTCCTCCAACTGTATAAAATAAAGGAATACCAGATTCATCATAAGTAAAAACAGTCTCTCCTTTTTCAGCTTCTAAATTAGCTTTAGATCTTTCTACAGGTTCAATTGTTTTTCTTACTGATGGTTCTGCAATACCTCTATTTATACCACCTCCAAAAGGAGCAGCATCATTTGCTAAAGCACCATTAATTTGCATTCCGGTTTTTGCTTTTGGCAAACTTTTTAAAATCTTTACTTTATAATACATAGTTACTGAAATTCAAGTTGACCACCATTTTTTAAAAACTCTTTTATTTGTTTAGAAGACATATAAGTTATATCACCTTCATTATTAATAGAACCTCCTTTAGCAAAACCTGCTGTCATTCTTCCTGTAGAATCATATCCTGCATTAGGATCCCAACCTTCTTGAGTTGTTAATCCAGTATCTACTGTTTGTCTCTTAGGTACTCTATTCATTGAGTTATTGAATTTTCCCATGTTTTTATTACCTTTTGCATTACTAGCAAGACTTTCACCAAGAGCTCCTATAGCATTTCCAGCTAAGTTAACTCCAGCACCAATTTTATCAAAATGAACTGTCTTAGCTTTATTTACTTTAAATCTTTTTGTAATTGAATCTGGATTTGGATCTACATAACAATCACTTTCTGGATCAAGTTTATCTTCTTCACTACAATTAATATTGTCAATACCCATCATTTCTTGTATAGTTGCACCAGGTCTAGCAAAAGCTGGTATAGCAAACTTAGAATCATAACAAGGACTTTTTGGATCTCTTTTTTGTTGATCTGTACAGTCTGCATTATTTGTAACAAAAGGACCTACTAAACCATCTTCTGCTTCAGGTAGATATCCACCATAAGCATAATAATCATTTGGCATATAACCTCCATAAGCCATTTTTGTATTTATTGGTTCAACATTATTAGTAAGTTGATTTATAACAGGTTCATTTGGTAAAGCTAAAGGTGATGGTCTATAAGAACTTTCAGGTATTGGTTCAGTAGATGATCCAGGTGTATCTACATAGTCTTCTTCAGACATTCCTGCATTAGCTTTTTTGTCCCAGTTTTCAACTCTTCTATCTAATATTCTATCTCTAAAACTACCATTACCTTTTCCTTTAGGTTCTGTTGGTGTTATAGGAACATTACTAACTCTAGAAGTAGTATTATTTCCAGGAGCATTGTTAGTTCCAGGTTTCATATTAGCATTTACTCCATAACCAGGAGCATATACACCTACACCAGGTTTATCTTTAGCATCTAATTTAGTATAAGACATATCTACAAATCTATCTTTATTAAATCCTAATTTTCTTTCAGCCCAAGTTCCATCAGTTTTTCTTTGCTTACTATACTTAAGTTGATTAGGTGCATAACCTTCTTTTATTGCACCTAAAGGACCTGCTGTTTGATTATACCAAGTCATGTCATTTGTTACTGGCATAAACTGACTTAACATATTTCTAAAACTACCATCTCTACCTTGACTTCTACCAGGGATTGCAAAAGCTGCTTGTCTTGGATCATACCAACCTTGATTAGAACCTTGACTAAAACCTTGGTTATTATTTGTATTAGTATTAGTATTTGTATTAGTATTAGTAGTATTAGTATTAGTAGTACCAGTATAATTAGCATTAGGATCATACTTATCACGTGTTTTTCCTTCTGCTACTTGTTTTCTATAAGCTTCTTTATTTGCTTGACGGTCAATTCCAAACTGTCCTTCTGCATCAGATGTGTAACCTTCATTAAAACTATCTACTTCACTTCCCTCTTCATCTCCCGCAAACTTTTTTATACCACCTTCTCTATAAGAACCTGTAGTATCTTTAGAATTAGTAAAGTCTATATCTTCTTGAGTTATATCATCGTATCCTCCAGAAAGAAATTTTTGTAATACTCCTGGTTGCATTTGAGAAGGATCTACAAAACCACCATCTTCTTTAACTATCATTTGACCAGGAGCATTAAATCTTTGATTAAGATCATATAACCCCTCTTTATTTACGTAATCATTTGCTAATCTTTCCTCTTCTGCCTTATATTCAGGAGTACCATATCCAGCCATTACTGAATATTCATTACCTTTTGAATCTTTTTGTAAATAACTTTCTTGATTTAATTTATCTTTTTCTTCTTGAGACAAGTTATTATATACTTTCCAATTAATTTCACCCTTTTCATTACGTATTTTATCATCTGCATTAATATAATCTACTTGATTAATAGGACTACTCCACTTTCTATCTTCATGTATTCCAGGAGTAAATTCAAAATCTGGCATACCTGAAGGTACATAATCATTATTAAAAGTATGACTACCATAAGCTTTATTAGCAGCATCTACTGAAGCTTTTTCAGCTCTTCTACTACTATTTTGCCATTCAGTATTAGTATTTGCAGTACCATTAGGTTTATTGTTTAATGCTACATTATTAACTTTTCCAGGGTCTGCTGCATTGTTAATAATTTTAATTTTTTTCTCTCTTATAATAGTTCCTGGAGTTGTTGTTCTTTCCCATCCTGTATTGTAACTATTACTCCAACTTCCACCACCATATCCTGGATCATAACCAAAACCTTGTGGTCTTTGATTTACTCCAAATTGTTGCATCATATTAATAGCCATGTTTGGATCCCACTTTATAGTTCCCTCTTTTAGATTACCTAATAAACCAAACTTATAATCTGCATCTACTCCTACAGGAGCTGTCTTAGTTCCAAAAAAAGCTTTGTTAGCTCTTTTTATTCTTCTATTACCACCAAAACCAAATTCATTATTAGCTTGTTGCTCATACATTTTTTCTGCCTGAGTATTATAAAAACTATCTTTTACTTGATTGTTAATAGCACTTACAAAACCTTTATTATTATTAAATGGTGCAGAAGGATTATTAACAGTACCTCTTACATTAGGTTGAGAATTTCCTTCTTCTGGAGCTTCTAATCCTTCTTTAGCTTTAAGTAATTTTTTAAAATATTTAATAGTTTTAGATTTACTTCCCCCAAACTTTGCCATCTCATCTGGATTTAAATCTAATCCATCTCCATAGTCTCCACCTGATATACCACTATCTTCCATATTGTATAAATCAGAATTTGGGTCAGCATCTTCTGCAATATCTTCTACTTTATCATTTTCTATTTTATCATCATTTATTTTTACTTTATCTTCTTCATCATCATCTTCTAATAAAGGATCAGGTAAATAATTATCTTGAACATATTTAGTATAATATTCTGCTTTATCTGTAGCTATATTATAATCCTGTGTAAGTGTACTTACTATATCATCAGCTTCTGTACCACTTTCAAATGAAGCTATTATAAAATTTACTAAATCAGAAGATTCATCACGTGTTTGTACTTCCATGCCCTTAGCTGCTTTAGTTAAAAAACCACTAAGTTTACTTTTGTAACTTGGTGTTTCATGTGGTAAAGCTTTTCTTATTCTTACTTTCATAATAACATATTATATATTAAATATACTAAATTTTAATTTATTAAATAAACTTTAAAGATTTACTTTCTTAGTCTTAATTTTATTAACTATTCATCATCATCTACTTCTTCTACATGATAGCCTTGTTCTATCCAATGATTTATTTTATTTTTATCAATGTCTAAAACTATACCTCCTTTTTTATATCCTGCATTTTCTCTTATTCTAGAATTAACTATACCTTCAGCTTCTTCTTTACTATAACCATTATCTACAAAAATCTCAATAAGCATTTCTGCAGAAACAGGATCTTTTTCCCTACTCATTAAATCATTTATAACTTGTTCTAGTGGTACTCCTTTATTTATTCCATCAGCTAATGTAGTAACTGTTTTTTCTTTAAACTGAACTTTTTTATTTTGATCATAAGTATCACTTAGTATTTTTTCATTTCCTTTTTCTATTTCTTTAACCTTATTTTTTGCTTCTTTTACTTCTTCTTCAGAAGGAGCATCAGCCCATAATACAGCTCCAGTAGCTCCTGTTATAATAAGACCTTTTCCATAAGCTTCTCCAAACTTTTGTGCTGAACCTCCGGTAGTTGCCCATTGTGCTTTTCCAGCAGCTAATTTTGCTTTATCAACAACTATGTATTTATTAGAAAAAGGTAATCTTCTATAGATAGTTAGTCCTGGATCTTCTAATGGTATTTCTGATAAAGGAGTATCTTTCTTATTTGTTACTTTAAATTCTTTATTAGACTTGCCAAACTTTCTACCAATAAGTCCTTGCTTTTCTGCATCAGCAGCTATTTTAATATCAGTACCTACAGCAGAAGGTTCAAGTCCTGCTTTATATAAACCACCACTAGTCTTATCTTTTTTAATTAATAATGGATCTGCTACATCATCTGTTTTGCCAAATAATTTTTTAACACCCTGCACTCCTCTTTTACCAATTCCTTTAGGTACAACTAATTTACCTTCTTTTACTCCAGTTGCTAATATGTCACCTATGTCTACAACATTACCTGCTACTTTATTACCATATTGTGGTATAGCATTTAAAGGACTTGCTTTAGTTAAAGCTTTATTAAATATTCCTCCTAAAGGATCAACAACCCAATTACTATAAGTATTAGCAATTCCTGCAAATAATGGATTTGTTTCACCAGTAAGTCCTGTTACAAGTTCAGGAGATATACCTGAATTTATATTACCAAATCTACCACTGTAATTATGATTTCCAGTTCTAATACGTTCTAATAATTGCATTTGTGCATCACTTGCAAGATTATCTTGTTTTTTAACAGTATTAATTACATCTTCATAAAACTTTCTATTTGAAGCAGATAGATTAGGACTTTGATCTAAAACTTGTTTAAAAAAATCAGGATTACCAACTTTATTTGGTAATGGTTTAGGTGCAGCTATTGTTGAAGGAATAGGAGTAGGTACTTCAACAGGAACAACTGGTTTATTAGCAGATGCCACATTATCCATACCCTCCATTATTTTTATTTCATTTTCTGCTCGGGCAGTATTTTTTTCAACATTTACTATATCATCTACTGGTATATCATCTATTACATCATCTACTTTAGTTATAGGTACATTATCAATTAATGGTTTAGGTACTTCAACTTTAGGTAATGGTGTTTCTGTAGGAAAAGGAAATTCTTGTTGTACACCTTGAGGTTTTTTTGGAACCACTTCATCAGCTTTTTTTATTATTGCTGGAACTTTTTTATTAGCCATTTGTATAGAACGTGCATCATCTACTTTTGTTAATGGACTTACATCATCTACTTTAGTTAGTAATGGAGCTACATTATCTACTTGTCCTATAAGAGGAAGTACATTATCTGCTGTTTTAGCTCCAGCAATAATATTTTTTATTGCCACAACTCCTTTGCCTGCCCCTACAATTCCTTTACCTAATAAGTTTGGTACACTTGCAAGTCCTGTATATGTAAAAGGATTAAAAATAGCAGAAACAGCATCTGTAACACCTGGCATAGATTCACCTGATACTAAATTAGGAATATCTTTTGTTTTATAATCTGCTCCTGTTCCTCCAGTTACTGTTTTACCATATTCTAAAACATTATTAGCAATTGCTTGTCCTGGTAAATCTAATATTGCAAAAGCATCTAATGCACCAGTTGAAGATTTTGCTTTTTCTTTTGCTTCTTTTTTTGAAAGTCCAGGAACTTTATATTTAAAGACATCTCCTTGTGTGCCAGGTAATAATTTAACAGCAGCATTACCAAGTTCTTGTACTCCTGATAAAGTTCTAGACCATAATGATGGTGCTAATTTAGAACCATATTTAGAATTTTGAGCCATGTCATAACTACCACGTCCTTTTTCTGCTATGTTTTCAACTAAGTCAACATGTTTATTTGGATTAAATCCATGTTTTTTAGCATATTGATCAATGACATAATTATTTCTTTCATAATCTACTTTATTTATAATATTTCTAAGTACTTTTTCTGGAAAATTATCTTGATCAACACCAAATTTTTTATTTAAATTTTTATGTTTAGCAAGATACTCAGCTTTCTTTTGTGTTATTTCTCTTTCTCGCGGATGCATTTGATCATAGGCAACTTCATATGGTGAATACTGAGTTGTTCTAACTGTACCTACATCTTGTACAGTATCTTTAACACAGTCTTGTAATGCCTCATCCCATACCATACCTTCACCACAATCAGTTGGACCACCTCCTATAAACTTATTAAGAGCTCCACCATATTCTTTTTTATTTAAATACAGCATTCCATTTTGCCATTTTTTTAAATTTTCATATTCATCATATTCTTTATTATATATTTCTTGAGCTTTTTTATCTTTTATAGATGAGTGTCCTTCAAAGTTAATTTTTCTTCCTTCTTGTTCTGCCTTTTCAATTTCTCCAGGAATATAGTTTCCATCATCATCATAATATCCTTCCATATACTTGTGTATATCTTCTACTTTTTTACTCATTTTCCAATCAAAACCTCCTGAGTCTTTATTACGTCTTGGTAAAGTCCATTTTGTTCCCATTCCAACTTGTTTGCCAGAATTCCAATTATATTTATCATATCCAAGCTTATTTTTAGGATAATTGGGAGAATATTCAGGAGCTAGAAGTTGTTCTGATTGTCCTATTATAGCACCAGTAGGTATATCAATAAGTTCAGGAACTTTGACTGGCATAGGAATAAATTCTTCTTCTATAGGTTTTTCTTCTACTATAGGTGGTATTTCAACTTTTTTTATAGGTTCATTCCAAGTATATTTTTTTGGATCTGCAAATACATAAGTTAAAGATGGTTTTGAATATAAAAGAGCTCTATCACTAGTTTCACCAGCTGATGTAGTATACTCAGGATAGATTTTATATTGTTTTACACCTTTATTATATATATTTTTTTGATCATATGTATTATATTGTGCAAAATCTTTAATGTTATTTTTATTTAATTTTGGTGCTGATTTTAGCCAATTATCATATGTTAATGTTTGTTCTTTTTTATAATTGGCTAACCATATATTATCAGAATTTATAACAGATATTAAAGCTGCTTTTTCTTTTTGAGTTAAACCTGGTTGTTTTAATAAATCTTGATGTTCTTTAATCTTCTCTTGTGTATAACGCATCACCTCATCCTTACTTTTTAATACTTTTGAATATTGTTTTTTAGACATATCATATAATTCCTGTCTTCTTTTATATTCTAATATTTTAGGATCATTTAAATTTGTTACATATATAGTTCCTGATTTTGGTAATACTTTTAAAGGTTTGCCTGTTACATCGCGATATGGTGTAGCATTAGAACATGGACAATCTCCAGCTTCTGTTCTTGCAGGAACTGTTCCATCAGGACATTTAGGGCAAGGTTCTCCTCCTCCTACAAATTTATGAAGTCCACCATATTTATGTTTAGGAAATTCACCAAACATACTTGGCATACCACCTCTTATATCATTTTCATATACTCTTGCTTCTCCTTCTAATGTAGTTGGATCTTGATACATTAATTCATTAGAACCTGCATCTAGTAAAGTTGGATCTTCTGTATTTTTTCCTGAACCATAATATAATCTATCATTAACAACATCTTTAGGAATAAATTTAAAATCAGGATTACCAATAGAATTTAATATTTCTTTTCTTTTTTGTTCTTCCTCTAACTCTCTTCTGTTATGATAATGTGGTCCCTCATGTTCTTGATTATCTACGGGTGAAGGCATTCTTAAAGGTATACCACTATTAGACATTCTACTTCTATCTTGTAATTCTTGCCAATGATGAAACTTTTCATGTTCCATTATTGGTTTTATATTCTCAACACCTGCTTGTTCTAATTGATCAGGATTTAAAGATATTGTTTTACTTACTGGACTATAATGACTTCCATCATTATAATTTACTTCATAGTTTGGTGCTGTCCATTTTGGAACACATTCTCCAATTTCAGGATTAAATATTTGTCCTTCTGGACAAGGTTCACCTCCTGCTGCATAGTCATCTAGTTCTTCTACTATGTAACCACCTTTTTTATACTCTTCTATTTGTGCTGGAGTAAGATCAACTATCAGTCCTTCTTTTGCTTGTGGAAATTCATCTACATAATCTGCTCCTGGAAAGTTATATTCTTGACCAGGCTGCATCATTTTTTTCTCTCCTGTACTTGCTACACCCAAGAGAGGTTTATTAACTCCTTTCATAGTAATATTACCAGAAGGAATTCTAGTATTTTGTCCAGGATATTTCCATTGACCCATAGGATCATATATGATATCATCTTTATATGGATCTGATTTAGTAAATTTTCCTAAATCTATTTTAGAAAGAACTTTTTTATTATACATTATCTATGAGATATTTGGTTTTTAGTATCAGTTACTTTGACTATCATGTTTACATCATTAGATATTTCTCTTTTTAAAAATAAAAAATTTAAATTATTTCTTAGTTTTTTTCTTTGAGTTTCTGATTTATTATAATTTAAATTATTTGGATTTAATACTTTATCATATCCATTAGATGAAGTTAACCATATGTAATCTTCACTGTAATTTCCATTTAAAATAGTTGAACCAGGAATAACAGGACCTGTTGGAGGATAGTTAGATCCTATAGGAAATTCTCCTCTATCTCTAGTTATATCCCAAAATTGATTAAATCTATATTTATTTTCTTCATTAGAAAAAAGTATATCATATGATGCTAAGTTAGAAGTATTAATTTTTGGATAGTCTAAACTTAAAGTTATATTATTTTTTGGAAACAAATTAAGATTTAAATAACCTGTTACTTGTTCAGTATTAAATAATACTGCAGTATCAAAATTAAAATCTAATATATGAAATTGATCTATACAATTAAATTCATTTCTTTTATAGCACTCTAAATAATATTCAATTGACTTTATTGTAGTTACTGTTGTTCCAGTTGAAATAGCAAGCTCAAGTTCAAAAGGATAGTTCTGACCATAAAAATTACAGTAAGATTGGAATCCACCACATAAAGAATTATGTTTCCATATACTATTATATTTTGTAGTTAAAAAAGAATTTTTTGTTGCTAGTACTAAGTCTGGATGCCAGTCATGAAAACTTACCCAGTATTTAGCTTTTGGATCATAACTTACTGTCCAAGAAGCATCTTCAAGAATACCTGCAGATAACAATGTTTTTAATGTATATATAGTAGGTTGTGGAGTACCATTTAAATTTAATAATGTAAAGTAATCTTTATCAGAATTATAAAGTACTCTTCCTTTGTATGCTTCTTTAAGTTTATAATCTTTTTTACTAAAATATATAACTTGATTTAAAGTATCATATACTCCAGTACAACCAATACCTGCTACAGGATTATCTATATGTGGATACTCTGGAAAATCTTCAATAAGTTTATATGGTAAAAATAATGAGAACCACCATTTTAATCCAGCATCTGAAATTTCTTGTAAATTTTCAGTATACATAAATACTTTTCCTTGATTTTGAGAAATAAAATATAAACCAACAGGAGTAGATATTACTGAATATTTACTTTGTGAAGAACCATATTCATAAGACTTTTCAGCAGCTGTAGTATTTTGAACTTGTTGTTGAAATAAACCACCATCTCCTACTATAACTTTAAGGCCAGAATCTGAAAGTTGTAAATTATCTACACCTTGATAAAAAACAGGAGAGTCATTTTCAAATGTAATGAACATACCTGTTTTAGCAAAAGATTTAACTGTATTTAAATTACTTTTAAAATCTTTTTTATTATTAGCTAAAAATATATACCACTGATTTATTTCTGAATTAATTCCAGGTAAAGAATAAATTATTCTATTAGGATGATAAGTATAGCATAAGCTTGCCACATTTGGATTGTATGTTAATCTTTGTAAGACACCTCCCGTATATAATCTATTAGGTAATGTAGATGCACTTAATGAAAAATCATATATGTAATAATTACCTTGTGTAATTGTAATAGGATCCATTCTGAATAGATTTTCTAAATCTGTAAACCTATATGGTAAATATGATTTTTCATAATCAAAATTTCCTTGTTGTCTAAAGTCTAATAATATATCTGACTCTACAAAGAAATCTCTAACTCCAGAAGTTGCTAAATAAAAATATGCATTTTTTACACCCATAAGTCCATTATTAATAACATTTAAATTCATGTTATCATTATTGTAATTATAGTTTTTGTTATCTAAATGATAAAAATTACTAGGTAATGTTCCTGTACCAAAAGCTCCTAATCCATTACCTTGTAATGCATTAAGTAAGTTGTTAGGATTTGTAAAATCTGAGAAATCATATTCTTCACTATTAGCCCAGAATCTTGCTTCTGGTATCATATGATTTAAAAAATAATTATATTCAAATCCATCATCAACATTATATAACCAATTATAAAATAAAAGAAAAGTATTTTTTTCTGTATACCTTGTTATAAAAGTATCTCCTCCAAAAATAACTGGAGAAGTAGGAATTAATTTTAATTTTAAATCACCACAAGGAATTGAAGAAAAAGATAATGTACTGTAATTAAAAGTTTGTTCACAAGGACTAACTACAATTTGTTTAATATTTTCTAATTGACCAAATAAGTTTTGTATCCTAACTTTAAGTGCAGCATAATGACTAGCAATAGTTGTCTTAAGTGAATTATTTTTTTTATTAGTAAAATTAATATCATGTCCTGCATTTTGTGCAGTACCAACAGTTAATAAAGATTGATCAATTCCTGATACAATATTTCCAGCATTATAATTAAGAAGTAATCTAGGACCATCTGTTGTTCCATTATTTCTATTAGTTCTTAATCCAACATAAGCTCCCCTATCTAAGTTATTAATTAAATATCTATCAAAGGTTCCTGTATTTGTATTTTGATATTCAGGAAAATCTTGTATCTCATCTTTAATATATATAGACTCTTCAATTATAAATCTTCTAGCTGTTGCACCACTACCATCTGAATTTACAGGAGCAACAAAAGTATCATAAAAACCATGACCTATTAACTGTAAAGCATATTGTCTATTTCTTGTAAAGGCTTGAATAATTCTTAATGTAGTTTGTGCTCCTTCAAAAAAGTAATAAGTAAACATTATTCCACCACCAATAATTTGAGCCCAGTTTGGCATCATACCAAAACCAGATAATTCATTAGAATAAGTTTCTTCTGAACTATTAGCTCCAAAACGTCTTGTCCAATGTGTAGCCGCTGTACTTGATAATGTACCAGCATGTCTACTATAAATATTATTTAATGTATCACCTGCTGTAAAAAAATCTAATAATGCACCAGTACTATTTGTGTATCCAAGAATTTGAGTATTAAAAGTATTATTAGCACCAACATAACCTGTATTAAGAATTGCAGAACCAGGTACTTGAAGAGTACTTGTTGCAGGATTTCTTCCAGCAGCTAATGGAGGAAGAGGAGATATACCTGCTTGAGCTCCTTGTATAATATTAGGAACATAAGGCATTGTAAAATTACCCTTTGGATAATTCTTTGTTCTTTTACCTATTACTCTTAGTAATGCATCTGCTAAACCTCCAATAAGAACTATAAATAAAATTTCATTTCTTAGTAGTTTAAATTTAGGATGACCTACCGGTTCAATAAATTTTTCTGTAGCTGTTCCTTGTAAATGTCCATATAACTTTAATTCTGTAGCTTCTAAATAAGGACTTCTAAAACTTGTTTCTGGAGAATGAAAAGAAGTTAAATTCTTTGGTACATTTTGATTTACTTTATTATTACTATTATCAGACACATAAACATAAGGATCATTAAATTGATAATCATGTGCATTAGCATTAGTAGCATTATTACCTTCTGGAAATATAGTATTATAAGGATGGTTTGCATATAACCCTGTTCTATTAGTTACAGCATCTCCTTTAATAAAAAAATCTTTAAAGTTATTTATCATTCCTTTTGCAATGATGGTTCTATTACCTTCTCTAGAGCTTCTTAAAATTTCATAACCTACAATTCCAGGAATATCTACACCATTATTATCTTTTGGATATCTAATATTATTAAACTGAACACCTAACAATCTTATAAACTGAGCACCTGTTTGTTGTGCACTAGCAGGATTTGTAAAATGATTTGTTATTGAAGAACCTTGAGTTATATTTTCTGGAAACTTATGATGCCTAATTGGTAAACCACAAAGATCATATAAAGGATTTGTTGTACCTGTCCAACAATGAGAACTACTATTCCAAACTTCTGCTTTATTATTTGGATATAGTTCTGTTGATTGCCAATAACCCATACTTCCTTTAGCAACTACTAAACCTCCATCAGGTAAAGTACTTTGTGCAAGACTAGTTATAGTAGCAGTATTTATTGTTTCAAATAATAAGTTATCTGCAGGTAAACTGTTTAGTGGATCTGTGTAACCTAAATTTTCATCTATACCAACAGGAGGGTAAGTAACAGCAGGTCTTCCTGGTATATGATAAGATACAGTTTTATCACCTGTATTATAAACAAATCTAATAAAAAAACCATATACTTCATCTCTTAAGTAAGATGCATTTGATCCACCTTTAACATAATAATTAGCTGGATATTGTACAGAAACCCATTCTGTATTTATTAAATTTGCAAGAGGTTGATAATTAAATTCAAATTTAGAAGTTGGACCTAGCCTTAATAAAAAATTATTTACTTCAACCATTTGATCTGCTTTTTCATATACAGTACTAATCAAAGGAAGTAATGCTGAGTTTACATCTATTAAATCTAATCTTATTTGATCTATATAAATATCTGTAACTTGAGTATTATAATAACCAAAACTTTTTGCAACTAGTCCTTGATTAATATAAGATACTATTACTAATTCAAATTCATCAAAATTTTCTGTGTCAGCTGTAACTGTTAAAATTAAAGATCCTGATAAATCATTAGGAGAAAATATTGGTTGTACATTACTAGGTGCAAAATAATCTGTTACTCTTTCTCTACTTATAGAATATGCAATAAATGCATAGTAACTACCATTAGCTAAATTACCACCAGCATCTCCTACATTTAATTTTAAACATGGTGTTTCCATTAGTCTTGCTAATCTTGTAGCATCACAATCTAGTACATTAGTATCATCACATATTATACAAGGAAGTGGTGTACAGTTTATCTGTTCCCAAGGAACACCTGGCCATAAAATTTGTGTTGTTCCATCTGTATACCAGTTAACAAGATTAGCATAAGATGCAGGATTTGATACTCCAGTTAATTGCCATGTAAAAGTATTAGCTGGCCAAGTTTGAGGATCTCCTATATTTAATGTTCTATCTGGATTTAATCCATCAGCCCAATATACTTGCCAAGAACAATCTTTATTTAATCTTGATGCTCCAGTTATTAAATTATTTACATTAAAATTTAAACATTTAGCTTGAACAATAGGTCTATAGATACATCTTTCTTCTTCTAATAATCCTACTTCAGACATAACAGGTATATTTAAAGCATTATATCCTACAGTAAAAATAACCCACTTATCAGAATATAAATATATAGTTCCAATAATATGTTTAGATCCTGGAGCAACAAGCATTGTCTCTCCTGGATTTAATCCAATAGGACATTTAAAGTTTGAGATCTCATTAGATAAAGTACCTATATCTCCTTCAATAGTATTATTAACTGCATTGCGGGCATGTGTCCACATACCTTCTCCAATAAAAGATGGATCAGAATCTTTATTGAGTCCTTTGGTAAATACATTAGTATTATTTGAAAGTGCGCTATCTTGACTACTTTTTGCCATAGTTATCTAATAATACTTCTATTTGGTCTATAACTAGTAAACATATCATAATATCTACCATACATTGCTTTTCTATTTGCTAACCATACATTTTGTAACTCTCTAAAGTTTGGAGTGTTAACTACACTTAATGCTGCATTTCTTGCTACCTTAAGTCTTTGTTCAACCATTTGCATTTTTTGTGCAACATCTTCTCCATTCAAATATAAGTTTTCAAGTATCCTAGATTTAAAAGCATATTCATAATATTCATTTATAAGGTCATGATCAGGAACTAATAAGTCTCCATTGTCATCTTCCATTGCACCTTGGTAATTTAAATAAACTTTACATGTGTCTCTTGTAGTAAATAAGAATCCTCCTTTAAGCCAACCTTCATCTGAAGTATTCCAATATAAATTAGGACAGTCACATTCTATTTCTTGACTAGTTCTCATTCTTAATGGAGCAGTTGAAGAATAAGTTCTTGTTTCACCACCTCCACCAACAATTTGTATAAGTTCATATTTGTCTCCCTTACAGTTCATAAAAACTCTTGGAGGTACACAAGTATCACCATAAGGATTTAAAGGGTCATAAGCTACTGGAATTGGATCTACTACAGGATGATTAAGATCACATCCTGCAGTATGATTACAAGGATTAGCATTACATGTTCTACAGTTAACTGTAATAGGGGAACATACATCTACAGTAGAGGGAACTTCTACATAAGGAACTTCTTGAATATTTGTTCCACCAATATTATATCCTGTATTTACAGTATAAGTTCCACAAAGCAAAGCAAAATTAAATACATAAAAATCATCAGGTAATTTTACTTTACCATGACATACTTCTAATATAACTTCTTTAGTTTGATTGATTCTTAAACCAAGGTCATAATTTAACTTCTTAGCTAGTTTAATTAACTGCTGAGGCTCTATCATGTTTTCAAGAGCAAGAGTGTTTAGATCTACTGAAACATCTTCTAAGAGTTGATTAAAACTTCTATATTTAAGTGTGTAATTAAAATCCATTATCTAAGTGTATTTTGACTATCATCAGCACCATCTGTTGGAACTTGCATAGTCATAGTTAATTCTTTAATTACAAATTGTTCTACTTCTGAAAATAAATATTCAGGTAAAGCAAATTGTTGATCTTGTTTTATACCACATTCTTCAGTAGTACAAGTATCTAATTTTCCTTCAAAGATAGCTTCCATTCTTATGGCATCCCAATCTATATTAGGAGAAAAAACATAACCATCTAAATACCAAAAATAAAAATTTCTATTATATTTCCAAGTTGTAGTTTTAGTCATAGATACCCAAGTACCTGGATCTGTTCTATTCATTTCTATAGTACCATCTATAGAAGATACTGTACGGATAATTGGGCCAAAGGCTCCATCTAAAATAGTTGGAAGTTTTTCTTTTGATCTTTTAAAATAACATCCTGAGAAAACACCAATACATCCTGCATCTACTTTATCTACATCTATCATTTCAATATAAGGAAGTACAGAAAAGATAGAACTTATCTTCATTAACTTAAACTGATTGTCTTCTCTCTTAATAAGAGTCTGTGCATATTTTAATAAAGAATAATAAATAGTTCTGTCAGTTAAAAAAGGATCTTCTTTAACTGCTTTTAAAGTATTTCTTACTCTTGAAATTGCTTCTCCAATTGTTGTCATAAGTCAAATTCATTATAATTTTCTAAATCTTTAGTTTGTTTTAAATTATACATATTCTTTAAAACTGTTTTTTGATATAAAAGTTTAATTTTTTTATGTGGATCAACAGCTACATACATATTCCAATTTTCTGGATATGTCTTAGCTACTGCTCTTTTAAATTCTCTACATGCTACAAATCCCCAAAATTCTCTATTCTTCATTTTGTGTTTTGGAGCATAGTTAGTAAAAAATATTTTAGCTAATTTACCATCTGATTCCCAGTTTCTATTGGTAACTGTAACTCCATATTTTTGAGACTTACTAAAATCAATATTTACTTTTTTACTTTGTTCACATGTACCAATAAATAACCAACCTATTGATTCAGGCAATTGTACACCATCTCTATTATCTATTACATTTTGATAAACAAGAGTATTAAATTTCTTTACTATACTTCTTAATACTATATTGTCTAAGTCTTTATGCTTAGGATATTTTTTTTTAAACTTTTCAAAGAACTCAGCACTCATAATACTATGAACCTGTGGTCTAAATCTTGGAGCTTTAACATCTGGTTTTTTAAATTCTTTCATACTGCTATACTAATTAATATACTAAAAATAAATGACTTTAGCAAATATAGGTATAAAAACAAAACCCCCACAAGTGTGAGGGCTTCGCGTGTTGTTACAGAAACCAACAACTGCAACTTTATTTTTTATACACAGAAAGCAGCAACAATAGATGCTAATGCTTCTGCCATAGTATCACCTGTAGCAACTATTGTAACTGCATTACATATAATTGGAGGACCTGTATATACTACACATTTTGCATCAACAACTTCTGAACAAGGTTCTGGATCAGGACATCCTAAAGGAGTTGGGCATGGAAGAGGAGTAGTAAGAAAGTCATCTTGACATCCACATTTTTTACATCCACAATTATTACAATTACTTGTTGCCATTTTTTTTATTTTTTAAGGACAGATATTAGATTTTAAATCAGTAGTACAAGGATCTAAGTATGCAGATAAACCATCAAGTGAAAACATAAAGCCTCCTAATTGAGCTCCGTCAGCAGCATCAATTTTAATAGGCCAAGGTATTGTAGCACCAAGTCCATCTATAAAAGAACTTGTTCCTAAATAAGCAGCCATTACAGTAGAGAAATTTGTCCAAGTTGTTGGAGTAGTACCTGTAGCAATAAAGGTTTGCCCTGTTGCATTTGAAACAGCTCCTACATTTGTAAAGTCATCTCCTGGTTGAAAATCAGTAATTGTATATATTTGACCAATAACTAATAAACCACTTGTGGAATATGTTGGTATTGTATTTCCATGAAGTGTACCAAATGGTGCCATTGTATAATTTGGAATATAAGATCCAGGACCAATATTACTTGTTAAATATCTAAATGCTGAATTACCAACTAATGAATAAGTATCTAATGTTGTGTCAGATTCAGCTGCTGCTAAAGGTGTTAATTTTAACATTTTAGTATCAGTAATTGTAGCAATAGCAAATGCAGAAAGAACACCTGTTCCTCCTCCAGCTTCAATTTGTCTTATAGCAAAAGTATTTGCACTTTGATAGCTATTATCAAGTTTAGTTGGTAAATCTAATATACTAGCAGGTATAACTGAATTGTTATTATTAAATAATAGTTCTCCTGCTGCATTAAAAGTTACTCCTCCTACTCCTGTAAATACACCTGTAGTGTATACACTTCTATATGCTGTTGGAGAACTTAAATTAATAAGTACTCCTGTGTTATCTAATGGACAATAAACTGTACCTCTAAAACTAATTGTATTTCCAATTCTTCTACATTGAGGTTTTTCAGTTAACATAGTTCCTGTGTAATAAGCAAAACCTTCTAAATTTACCCAACCAGTATCAATAATTCTTGAACTAATTGTATAGGTAGGTCCACCAACTACAATTGTTTCAATTGTACTTGTGTCAGCTCCTGTTATAGTTACATTTGAAGCATTATAAAAATCACAAAGAGTTAACCATATGTTATTTAAAGAATCAGCTACAGTTACTGGAGTACTAATCCATGTAGGATATTCTGTTATATAATCATTTGCTGGATTAAATTTTGTAAGATCATTAGCTGCTATACATTGACTTGCTACGGCACCAAGTAAGTCTGTTGTTGATCCAGTTGCTGAATAAAAAGAACACCATACATTATTAATAAATTGTTCTAATACAACATCAATAGATTGAGTTGAACCAAGAGGCAATGTATTTATATTACAACCTAATATAAAAGTGGGTAATGTAAAACTAGGTGTTGGAGCAGATTCTAATATACTTACTCTTGTATCTAAAATTGCTATATCATTATAAATTCTAGTTATTTGATCAATGATTCCACAAATTGCGGTTCCCATTGCTGTTGCATATTCTACTACAGTCATAACAGTTGTAGTACCTACAATAAAACAAGGAGCTACTGTAACTAAAGTATCTGCAGAAGTTGACTTTGTTGTTCCACCTGCAACAGCAACAACAGTAGCATTAGCTTCTACTTGTAATTCACAAATTTTATTAATTAAAAATTGTATTAACTCTTCAAAATTAGAAGGAGGACATGCTACAAGATTAAAACAGGCAAGATCATAATTAGATACTTTTAATGTTTCCATTATAGTACATAGTTCTGTTGCAAGTTTAAAAATTACATCTGATATAGTATCACCTTTACATAATTTTATACAAGGAATATCCGGTCCTTGCCAAATAACACAGTTACTTGATATTGGACTACAAGGAGAATTATCTAAATTTAAAGGTTTCATATCTTTTCTATTAATATAATATACAAAATTTTATTAAGAATTACAAGTCTTTAAGGTTGCACACCCACAATTAGGTGCATCATTGCAACAAGATTGAATAGGGGTACATGTATAATTAGGATCTACTAATCCTGCTAAGTCTATTAATTCTTTTTTAATTAACCATTTATTATCATCATCAGGGCAACAATTAGATATACCATATCTTTGTTCTAATACTTTTTTATACATTGCCTCTGCTGCTTTGCAAGTTATTTTTTCAAACTTATCAATTGAACAAGCAGGTACATAATATCCTGGTCTTATAAATCTTCTAGGATATATTGGTGGAGGACAAGTCCAAGGATCTTGTACTGTTGCTTGTGTACAATTTCCAAAAGCTTCTATATAGTCTGTAGTAGGATGATAAAACTGCCAAGCTACTATACAAAATTTTTCAGATGTTTCTCCAAATAATAATGTAAAATTTTGAACATTATGATCACAGTCTAAATATCTATATTCATTACTAACTACTGATGTATCATCATTTCTTACTGTAATACATATGCATGGTAATGTATCTAAACAGGTATCACAATTTAAATATTTTTGCTCTATAATTACTACTTCTCCAGCATTTAGTGGATTGAGAGTTATAGAAACTGACCAGCATGTTTCTGGACAATATTCTAATTTAATTACAGATCCTACATATTTACTTAAATCTGTATAAGTAATTGCATCAGGTAATAAACCACTACAGTCTTCAAGTAAATAATAAGTTCTTGCACAAGCTATGCAATCCACATAACTTGTATCTACTGTTATAACAACATCAGATGGAATTAAATCTACTTCTTCTACAATCCAACATCCTTCACAATCAAGTCTAATTATTACTTGACCTACATAAGCACTTAGATCTGTACTTGTATAAACAATAATTAAAGGATTATCACAATTAGTAAGTTTATATTTAGGTGTACCTAAACAAGTTGGACAATCATCAAAAGAATTAATAACAGTAACATCTACTGCACAGTCACATACAGCTGTATCAATTACTTCCCAGCAAACACCAGGATAACCATCTATTATTACAATTTGCCCAAGTATAGCATATATTCCTAATGAAACTTTATTAGTATAAATATCAGGTAGTATACCTTCACAATCTTGAAGTTGATAACAAAGGTTACATGCTGCACTTCCACATATTCCAGGACCTGTTATATTAATAGGTGATCCAAAAACATTACCTTGAATAAAAGGATATACTATAGAACAAAATTCTACTAATGTTCCTACTAAAGGACCTGTGTTTTGTAAGTTACCATCACAGTCTACATAAACACAATTTTTAGCATTTGCAATAACTGCATAACAAATACAGTCACAAGGAAGAGGAACTATTGGACTTACTGTAAATCCAGTTACAGCAGCATTACAAGTTCCACTATTATTTTCTATAACATACCATGGTCCTGAAGAAACTCCTCCTTGAATTATAGTTATAAAAGTATTTAAATATGTAGATAAATCTATCTCAGTATTAAAAGAAATACCATCACAATTATATAGTGTATAACATTGTTTAATACAACTTGGACATTCATTAACATAAATTGAGCAATCAGTAAATATAGCTGATAGACTACTAAAAGTAAGTCCTTCAACATATACTGGAGGATCTGGTAAAAGATTATATGCTGCAAGATCTGGTACTACTAAATCTCCTACAACACCTACTTCAATTGAATAACATACATTTTCTAAACCATTTACTAAAAGTCCTAAATATTCTTTTACACCATAATAAAGTGAAGTAGGATATGGACCTTTAAATAAAATTTCTGTATCATCACAACAACTTGTAAATATTAAATATTCTAAAGCTAAATCACAAGCAGGACATGCTGCATCAGCTTGAGCACTTTGACAAGTTGAATATATGGTTATTGTAAAATCTGTACAATCTGGTCCTTGTGTATATACACCATTAGGTATACTTGTAACATTATAACAATTACCTGGAAAAAATTCATAACCTGTTGCTGTAATAAATCCAGGTCCATCATATACCCAAACACCATTTGTAATAATACAAGTTGCTGTATTAATATTTACATTAATAACATTTGCTGTATCACAACATTCATAAACTTCAAATGCTGAAGGAATTGCTATACCACATCCTGGACAACTTATTGATGTACAGGTGTTACCAATTGTAAGACTAATATCTAATGAATTAAATGCAATAGGATATGCTGTAAAGTTTGAATCAACATATTGTATTGTATAACAAAAACCTGAATAAAACCACATGCCTGTGATTGGTTCTTGAAATGATAAACCATTATATACATATACACCATTAGCTACTAAAGAGGGTCCAGGTATATTAAAATTACCTGTCATTGTTGCTTGAGAACAACAAGGTATTATAGTATAAAAAGGTGCTTTTACAGACATTTATTTATTTTTTTTTGGAATGTATTTCTGGACCCCAGAAGTTTTTTAATGCATTATTTTTATTAACAGTATTTACAGATTCTTTAGTATTTGTTGTACTAGTAATGCAACTAGTGCATCCTACTACTCCTTCTGGTGAAGTTCTTTTTTGACATCCACAAGACATATTTTTTTTACAGTTTGAACATTGAGCCATTGGTTTGGTTTTTAGTTGGTTAACAATTTATACAGTCTAATTTATTTAAAAGTTTTAAAGCATAATTGTATAAGCTCATTCCTTTCTGAGGCTCATGACAATATTCTACTTTAGATTTTGCAGATTGAAGATACATAAAAATTAATCTTAATGCTTCAAGTTTTTCTTTTATTATAAAAGGAGGATCACAAGCAGCTACATCTACATCACATAATATTTTATTATATTTTATTAAAGCTTGAGTAATCCTTAAATGATTATACTCTACATATACATCAGTATTTGGGGACACACTATATTTTATAATATAAATACCATCTGGTATATTCACATAACTTGATCCACAATTTGCTGTTTGTAATTGTAAATCACAAGCTGTTAATGTAATATGAGAATCATTTACAAATGCTATCATATCAAGACCTTCTATTTGATTTGAATATCCAAATCCTGGAACAGTAATGTTCAAGGTAGGACAAGTAATTGGAATAAGAGGTGTATACACACTTGTATCAAATATTTTAAGTATACAAGGATTCATTACTGTAGGGACCTCTAAACTTAATATATGATTTGCCATAATGATTATAATAAAAAAAGGGGAAAGGAGTTTAGAACTCTTCTCCCCTTTAGAGTTAGTAATTAAATATTCTTAGTTACAAGAATTTACATTGTACGGGTTATAAACCGGTACTGCAGGGAATGGGATAGGAACTACACAAACTGTAGAACAAGAATAACCTGTTGTATCACAAACATCTGTACAAGCAGTTAACCACGCAAGTGTATTAGCTTTAAATGTAGCAAGTGGTGCTAAAGAGAATATCTCTAACATGTATTGATCAGCATCAAATGTACCAGAAGGATTATAATTCCTTGGAACATTGTGTTGTAACATATATCTGTAGTATAATGCAGTGCGGTCAACTGAACTAATAATTTGGTTTCCTTGAGTAATCTCACGGATCCTAAAGTCAGTTGCTAAGAAATTTTGTCTGTAAGATTCTGACATAGTCATATCTCTTACTACAGTTTCTCCTAAACCTTGAACTTGAAGTCCTTGACATTCTGTTACTACACAAAGAGTAGTAAATGCACATGGGTCACCATTATAGTCTACTTCAGAAGCATATAATTTAACTGGCTCTTTCTCATAGAAATCAGAAAGTTGGAAAGTACAATCTCCAAATGTAGTATCTACATAAGCACCATTTAAAATTAAACCTGCACAAGCACCAACTACATGTCCTGGAGATACATAGTTATCCCAAGTATCAGCACCATTAGCAGTTAAAAATGCAGCAGATGTTCCTGGAGCATACCAAAGAGATCCATCTTCAGCTTGTACAACAATCTGTACAAAAGGACCTACAATTGGATTAGTAGTTAAACCATTTGCCCATAAGATCATTACTTCAGTTGAGTCAACTGCAACAGGAGCAATAGCACCAGCTGGACAACATCCAGTGTAAGCATCTTGTGTTGAATAAGCATTGTGATTTAAGAACCTTAATGCAGGAGAACCTTTTACATCTAAACGTAAAGAGTAAGTCTCACCACATAAATATTCTTTACAACAATCTGGAGTAATTCCACATCCTACTTGAGCATGAGCTGCAGTTACTGTTAAAATAGTAACAATTGCATTTCCAGCTGCACCAGATGCATAAGGAATAGTAACTGTATCACCTACAGCATATCCTTTTCCAGGATTAAGAACAACTATTGAACCATTAGTAACTTTACCACCAGCTGTAGTATCATAAGAAACTACAAGTCCAGTTCCAGTACCTGTAGTAGTTACAGGAGTTGCAACAACATCAGTTGCAGAAACTGCATATAATGTATTTACACCAGTAATAAGAGCATTAACAGTTAAGATACCACCACCTGCAGTCCAATATGTAGAACCTACATGGATTACATTGTTTTGTGGAGCACATGGATCTACTGAATAAAAACGAGATACATATTTAGGGTTTACCATTTTAGACTTGTTAGTCTCTTGGTAACCACCAGTTAAAGGTCCAATCTTGTCATTAGAATAAATTGCAGAACCTGCAAGATATGCATTACAACAAGATGATCCACTACCAATAGCAAGTGATAGATTAGTAGATGGACTAAACCATCCAATGTATCCATCAGTAGTAGCTGTAGTAGCTGCACCATAAGTAGCAACACTAATTGCTGATAATTGATTTAGACCATAAGTAGGCATACCTGCTGTTGTAACATATCCTAAAGATGTAGTAGTATTAATTGTACTTCCATCAGGGAATGTAACAGGGAATGCTGTTTGTGTCGGTCCTGTTGCCAGGAAGCTTTTCTTGAAAGCATGATTAAAATAAGCCATTTTGTTTTTTGTTTTTAGTTAATAATATAATATACTATAATATAGTAAAAGTTTTTGATATAACAAAATTATTTTAGAAACTTTAATTTATATTTAGCTGAGTTTAATGTAGACTTAACTGTGTCAAGTTCATTTACTATTTCAGAGTAAGGCATTTTAGATTGCAAACTATCTACCATTTCAATTAACACTCTAATATATGCAAGTCCATCTTCCACAGTATTTAATGTTTTAGGTGCAACTTCATTATATTTTAAAAGTACTTCTGCTGCTCCTTGAAATCCTTCTGCCAAAGCATCAGCATGTTCTGGCAATTCATCATATAACTCATTAAGAGCTTTGTGTGCTGCAAATGATCCTACACCAGTTACTTTAAGATGTAACTTATGAAAACTTGTTGCAGCATTCATTAACTCTGATACATATGCTGCAGTAATTTGTTCTAGTGTTCCTCCTACATATCCTTTTTCTGGAGCACTTGTAGTTGTATTTCTTTTTAATAATCTAGGAGTTTCCATTTTATTTAGTTATTTCTTTCTGCGGTATCTGTACCTCTTGAGAATTGTGTTCCAGATTCTATATCTCCAGCTAGTATACTTACTGCTTCATCTATTATTACTTCTATGATGTCATCTTTAAATTCACATGGTACATTTACAAGAGACTGAACTGATGTATAAGGATCTACACAACCTTGAATTTGGATCTTAATTGGTTGTCTGTAATATATAAGATTAGCTTCTGCAACATCAAAATCTTTATTAGTATAGATATTAACAGCTCCACCTTTTAAAGTAGCAAATGTTTCTGCCCACTCAAAGTTAGGTTGTTTTTGCTTATCTCTTAAAAGTAAATTTACATTTCCTTCTTCAGCAAAATATACAGTCATTCTTCTATTCTCACAACAATCTTTCTTTGCAAATACATCTACTCTTTTCCATTGTAAATAATCTACAGGAAGAGTTCCTGAATAATAATAATCTTGATCTGCTAAAGGAAGTTGATTTGTTTGCATTAAGATTTGTAAATCATCTTTTCTTCTAGTAGATTCTTCATCACCTTCTTTAACTAAGTTGATTCCATGTAATTGTCTTCTAGCCCATTCTACTTGAGCTTTGTTAAATGCCTCTACTATTTGCCAACATTCAATGTTGTCATAATCCTGAGAATCAAGTTTATTGATCCTCTGTTTCATCTTTATAGTAATAGTGCTATTTAACATTTTTTATTTATTTTTAGAAGTCTTTTTTTTCATTGCTGAATTTAACATTACTTTACCATTTGGCATTTTATGTGTTCCTCCTTTTTTATAATTAGGATATCCTTTTTTTACATTATCTAATCTAATTTTATTACTTTCTAACATATCTAATTTTGCATTATTACGCCAACTTTGTTCATTTCTTTTTTGTAAAGGAACTAGGTTTTCGTCTCTACTATTAAATGTTTGACCACTATTTTCCATTATTTTTCTCATTCTAGCTTCTTCTTTTCTAGCATCTTCATTAGATACATCATATCCCCAATTTTCTGGAGGATCCATACGAGGTCCTTTTCCTTCTGATAAAGGATATATTTTTGTTGATGGATATTTTACATCTAAATATTTTTTAGTGCTTTCATCAATATTAGGTTTTTGTTGTCCAAATACTCCTTTTAATATATTATTTTTTACAATATCTCCATCACCAGCTTTTCTTAATGATTGAGTTGGTACATTAGAACCACCTGTTTTAAATGATTTATTTCTAGCTGCCTTAGCATCATTAAAAAATTTAAGCGGATTTGAAGTAGTTGTCTTTTTCATAATTATTTCTTTTTAGCATTTTTTTTAGCTCCAGCAATTCTATCAGCAGCAGTTGCTTTATCATATGGAAAAGCTAATGCTGCAAACTTAGTTGCTTTAGTAGAACCACCTTTTTTAAAAGGATTTACTTTTGTATCTTTTGATAATCTAGAAATCACATTACCTTTTTTATTAGTTCTAGTTTTTTCAACATGTCTACCACCTCCAGGCATTTTAAAAACTTCTTTAGATACATTACTACCAAACAAACCAGATCTTTCAATAAGTTTTCCCTGAACTTCTTTTCCATCAAACTCTTTAGATATTGATGAAACTTTTCTAATTTTTGCCATAGTTACTTCTTTTTAGCCATTGCTTTAAATGTTTCTTAAAAGTAATCTATCTGTTAAACTTTTAGGATGGTAAACCCAAATGCCTTCTTTATTTTGTTTTAAATGTCTTTTTACATGACAATTAGCACAAACAACTTCTAAATTACTATTTTCATTATTTTTATTAACACCATCAATATGATGTATCTGTAATAAATATAATGTTTTTTCTCCACATTTACAAGGAGTTCTGTTAAGTAAATCCTTATAAAATGCAGTATTTCTTTTTAATTTTTTATGTATTCCATTTCTAAAATTATAACATTCTCTACTACAGTAGTTTTTATTATTTCTTTCTACTAGTGATTTACTCTTTAATATAGAAGTATCACATACTGTACATAATACTTCTATCTTATCTTTATTATTAGAACATTTTGTAGAACAGTATTTTTGTGTATCCCATGTGTAGTGTAAAAATTCATTATTACATGTTAAACATAAATCTGTTTTATTCTTTTTTTTAATTTTCATTACCTATTCTTTGCCATCTTTCTTAATGTATGAGCTAGTGCTTTACGTTTAGGTGTACAAGTTTTTTTAGTTTCTGGAGTACAAAAACCTTTATGTTTTGGATTCACAGCTTTTTGAATCCAGTTTTTATCTGTCTTTTTAGTAGCCACTATTATTTCTTATTTTTCAATAACTTTTTAGCTTGTCTTTCTTTATACCTAGCTTCTGCTTTTTGTGCTCTACGGTCAATACCTTTTTGAGTAGTAAGAAGTCCAAGTAAAGCACCAGCTCCTCCAAATATTCCAAGATTTTTTCCAACTGAATTTGGTTTACCATCTCCTGGATCACCACCTAATTTCATTTTTTTAACAGAACCAACACGTCCACCTTTTTGCATAGTAGGTGCGCTATAGTTTGTAGTTCCTGTTTGAGGAATACCAAAATTTAAACCCATACTAGCTCTAGGTATTGCTTTTGAAGGTGTTACACCACCATTACCCATTTTTGTAACTTTACCACCACATCTTGCACATTTTAACTTTGCCATAATTTTTATATTTTATTTACCTTTAGTAAAATTGTTTAATACATTAACTTGTTCTTGAGCAAGTTTTTTTACATCAGCCATCATCTTAGTGTTCTTTCTAATCTCATCAGCTCTCTTTAAAGTACTTAATGCAGATTCTACTTCCCACTTTCTCATGTCAGCTTTATTACCACCCATAATAGAAATACCTAACGAAGATTTCTTAGTAGGTGCTTTCTTAACAGTGGTTGTTTTTCTAATTGCCATAATATAAAATTTAAAAAATCTAGGTACTTTTACATACCTAGATTAAAATATATTAATATTTTCTTTTTTTCATTTTCATTTTAATGCCACCTTTTTTAAAGTTTTTTGTAGCACCTGCTTTTGATACATCACCTTTTGAACCTGTTGAGGGAACTCTAGGTCCATTATATTCCATTTGTTCACCACTTGAATTATAAGTAGCTTGTGGAGTTGTCATTATACCCATTTGAGCTTTAGTTAATTTTTTTCTTTTAATTGCTCCACCTCTTCTATAACCTTGTAGTTTATCTTCTTCATCTGCTCTTTCCATAGCACCTAATCCTGAACCACCTCTATTCATTGCTTTTTGTTTTGCTCTAAAAGCAGATTCTTTAACCATTTCTGCAGTAATTTCTGCAGCTGATTTAGTTGCCATTTTTGGTTCTTCAACTTTAGTTTCAACTTTAGTTTCTGATTTAGGTTCTGGTTTATAATTTCCTGATTTAAGTTTAGCTATTAATTCTAAATTAGATTTTAAACTACCATCAGTTAAACCTTGTTTTTTAGCTTCAGACCAAGAAGTTCCTGTTTTTTCTTTCCATAGTTGAGAAACTGTAGGAGCAGCTTTTTTTATTATTGCTGGAACTTTTTTAATAACTTCTTTTTCTATTTTTTTAACAGGTGGTACTATAGCAATTGCTGGTTTTTTAGCAACTACTGGTTTTTTAGCAACTACTTTTTTCTTGTTGTCTGCATTTTTTTTCTTGTTGTCTGCAACTTTTTTAGCTTCTTCTTTTGATTTTTTATTTTCAAAATATGCTGCAGTTCCAATAGCACCACCACCAATAATTCCTTGTATTATATTTTTAACAAGATTAGATTTTTTCTTTGCCTGTGGAAAAGCATCTAAATTAATTTTTGGAATTGTTGCTAAGTCTGTAGAAGTTTTTGCTTTTTTTGCTAGGTTTGCTTTATTAATAACTGCTAAGTCTGCTTTTTTTCTAATTGCTAATTCTGTAGAAACTTTTTTAGGAGCAGCTTTTTTAGGAGTAACTTTTTTAGGAGTTACAGTTTTAGCTACAACTTTTTTAGGAGTTACTTTAGGAGTTACAACTTTTTTAACAGGTACTTTAGGAGCAACTTTAGGAGCAACTTTAGGAGCTATTTTAGGAGCAACTTTAGGAGCTGCAGCTTTAACAGGTACCTTTGCTTTAGCAGGCATTTTAAGTTTACCTGCTTTATTTAATTGTGAAAAAAGATCTGGAGCTTTTTTAGCAACAACTTTTTTAACAATAGTTTTAGCAACAACTTTTTTAGCAGGAGTTGCTGCAAGAGCTTTTACTATACTTTTACCAAGTTTATAACCGGCAGCAGCTTTTTTAGGAGTTAACATTTTTTTTTAATTTTATATTGTTTATAATTAAGAGTTCCATAATTTTTCTACAGCAGTGTTAAGATCATTAAGAATGTCTTCATTTAAAGGATTCTTAAAGTACTCAACTACATCTGATACATTCCTACCAAGTAAAGAATTTGACTTTGCATGATAGATATAACCATCTGGCTTATTAATAATATACTTAAAAAATACGGAATCTCTAACAATTGATTTAATTTTTAATGTTTCCATATCTAATTTTGTTGCATCAATGAAAGATTTTGCTGCTCTTTCCTTGTTGCTTTCTCCACCTTCACCATTAATGTACATATCCATATTCTCATATATCACATCATTTGGTGTTGACTTTCTATATTGTGTACTGTTTAAATCTACTACTTTTGCTATGTAGAATAACTTAGTACTATTCTTATCAAATAATTTTTGAAGTTCAGCCAAAGCTTTATTCCTCATTTTTTTGTATTCAGTTCTGATCATTACAGTCTCTTCCTCTTTGTCTAAGTAAAACTTAGGAGCTACTGCTCTAGATCTTGCATCATCAAAACTTTTTGCTACTATTGAAAAACCTCCTGCTTCAATAGCCATTAACTTAATTCTATCATATGGATCTTTTGCATCCAAAAATAAAGGATCATTTCCACAAGCAATAGTTATTTTATTCCAAAATGCTTTATTATCTGGTCTTAATAACTGAACCTTGCTCCAAAACTCTTTATCATCAATATCTATTACATTAGCAGCTAAATCTTTTTCAAGTTCTATAATTGCTAATCTAATTTCTTTTATTCTTGCTTCTCTAACTTCAGTAGGTAATAATTTAATTTCAGGAGCAAATTCATTTAATCCTGTTATATATCTTATTACACCATTGTTTTCTAAACAAGCTAATTGTTCAAAGTGTTTCACTCCATCATAGAGTGACATGCCATAATTTTCCAGCCCCATATTAGTAGCTGCATTGTCAAAGAACGGTCTAACAGCAATTGATGTTTTCTTGTTGTTAGCTTTGTTGGTTTCCACCATTGTGAAATTTTCCATTTGTTTGGTTTCCATTTGTTTGGTTTTTTATTGGTTTATATTAATTAAGATTTAATTAAAAAAAAGGGAGAGTATTAGTCTCCCTTTTAGTTTGCTATTGTATGTTAGAAAGATCCACCAGTGATTGGATTTCTCATAACTATTTTCAACACTTTAGTTGGGTCTTTTACCCATATAGCTGGCATAGTTTGAGACATCATTACACGGTAACCATTGAATTGTCCAGAGGATTGGAAGCCTTGGCTACGTCCCATGTAATCCATTGTACCATTTTGGTACCACCACTTTAATTGGTTATCCCAAGATAATTTCAACATAAAGATGTTATCATTTGTATTATCTGTAATATCAAAGATAATGAATGAGTAAGAACTTAATGGGAAACCATCTATGATTGGATTCTCAATGTCATTTGTATGTACATTGTCAAATGCAGGATTCAAGACAAACTTAACATTTGCCAAGAAAGGAATTACATAAGATGTGTAAGAGAAACCAAAGTTCAAGTCCATACCTTTACCAGTGATAGCACCAATATCAGCAGCTTGAATTAATAAACCAGAAGCAACAGCTTCAGTTCTAATGGCTTCATTTACCATACGCATTCCACCCATACCTGTTTGAACTACTAGAGAACGCTTAGGATCTGGACCTTGGAATTCAACCTTACCATTAAAGAAGTTATAGATTTCTCCACGGAACAAGTCAAGTGTAAAGTTATTCTTGTTGTATACTCTTTTGAAAGAGTTATCTAACTGCTTCCATAAACCTACTGACAACCTAACATCATCTGGTCCATCTTGACGAACTCTACCACCATGACCCCACATTAAGTAGGTCTCAATGTCAGTTGCTACCTTAGAAAGGTGAGCAGCTTCCATATTAGTTAAGAAAGTTCTAGAAAGATCTCCATTATCAAATGCTTTTTTTACTTTGTCTTTACCCATAACCTTAACCATATCATCCAAAGATGAGATAGAAGGATCTATGTTTTTGTCAAATGTTCTCCAGATTTCAGTTACAGGAACTGTACCATCTGCATTCATTCCACCTTTGATCATTAAGTCTGCTCTTGAAGATACAGAATAATGTACGTGAGCTTCTGCTCCACCTACATAGTTGTAAAATTCACGGAAACCTGTGTTAGTGATAATGTCAGAGAATCTCTCACCATATTCACCACGGGCAGAACCTTTTCTGAAAACTTTAGTACCATTAGATAAATATTTGTTATCTAAAAACTTATAGTTATCATTGTTAACTAACTGTACTGTGTAGATAAATCCATCACCCATTGGAAGAATATCTTCTGCAGTGATGTACATCTCACAACCATTGTATTTGTCATATGTGATAATATCACCATGTCCAAATTCTCTTTTGTTTAACTTGATACGGAAGGTTGTACCATCTATACCTTTAAAGTCATTACCTGACTCAATGTCTTCAATAATGTAAGGAAGATCAGTAGAGACAGGAGTCTGCCACTTGTACTCTCCACGAGCATTATCAACATTAATTACATTCTTACCACCAAAAGATGATAATTGGTAAAGAGGCATTTCAACTCTTTGAGCCATTGCCCAAAGGTCTACTGGACCTAAGTCCATTGGTTCTGCATCTTTCAGCATGTTTACCAAGTGGTATGAATCCACATGGGAACTTGCCGCATAGGCTGTATCCCGTAGGAATATGCCATTGTTCATTACTGGAGTTGCCATTTTTATATTTGTTTTATTTGTTACTTATTTATTAAAATCTTCTAAACATATTTCCACCATTTCTGGAAATTGTTTTTTGTTGTTTATTTGCTGAAGTTCTGTTAGGTTCTTCTTTTTCTTGTTGTACAGAAGATGTAATTTTTCTTGCTTCTTCTGTTTTTAATTGTCTTACTACTTTTTCTGTTGCAGTTCTTGAACCTTGCTCTCTTACTTTGTTCTTATAACCATTAGGATCTGAAAGTAACCAAAGTGCTTCTGCAATTAAATCATGTCTTGGTTCAGTAAACTGATACTTTTCTAAAAGGTGGCCTAACAAATTAGTAGGTTTTCCTGATATAGAAGGATAACTTGGCTGAACTAATCCTGAATACAACATGCTTTGTACTTTCTTATCTAACTTAATTCCTCCTAACTCACCTACTGACAATGTATTATATATGTTATCAGTATATGTTTTAGCAGCATGCTGTTGTTGTTCTTTTTTATATTCTTGTTCTGCCAACTGTTGTGCAATTATCTCATCTTGCATTCTATCTAACTTAGGTTTAAATTGATTAGCTTTTTGTTCTAATCTATCTAAATCCCTCCAGTCTTGAATTTCTGATTCAATTTCTTCTGCTGTTCCAAAATTAGTAGCATGTAAATATTGTCTTGCAATTTCTCCTTGATCATACTCATTAGTAGTATCAAGTTGTCTCATTTCTTCTACATGAGCAAGAGTTCTAAAAAGACCTTTTAAGTCTTGTCCTCCATCAGCTACATACTTAGCAGCATATTGAAGTTCTTCTGGTAAAGCATTAAAGAATTCTCTTGGAACATCTTCTCTTACTTTATTCTCTCTCTCTGTTGCATTAGCTTCAAATAATTCTCTAAAGTCTTTAGTAGTGTATTCTTCTAATGGTTTATCATCATCAAATGCTACTAAAGCTCCTTCTTCAATCATCTTAGATGCTAACTCTAAAAGACCTGACTTATCTACTTTAGGTCTTCCTTTATTACCAGCATCTTCTTCTTGAGATATTAAATCATCAAGTTCAGCTATTGCTTCATTTACTTCTTCTTTCAGTGCTATAGCTTCTTTAGCTACAGGCTTGTCAAGGAACGTGGTGTCTACTACTTCTTTAGTAAACATAGTTTTTGGTTTCTCAGGTTCTTCACCATCTTCTGGTAACATTACATTCTCTGCACCTGGTAATCCAAAGAGTTCATCAATATTTACATCTGCTTGTCCTACCGTTGTAGAATCTTGTATTTGAGTTGCCTCATTAGTGTCATTATTCATTGTTTGGTTTTTTATTGGTTGTTATTATAATATACTAATTAAATTTTAAATATTTAAAATAAAAAAATTTATTTTAGCACTATATAGCTAAAGGTTTATTTCTTTTTATCATTAGATTTTGAATCAAATTTATTCTTGTTTATTCTAGCAATTTCTAATTGTTTATTAGCTATTTCTTGCTGACTTTGTAACCTTTGTTGTTCTACACTTAATTTCTGAGAATGCTTTACCATATCATTACTTTGCTTTTCTCTTTGAAGTGCTGTTTGTGACTGATACTGTTCAGTTTGTCTTATATCTTTCATTGAGTCTTGGTAATCTGACATTTCATTTTTATTAACATCTTGCATAGCACCAAAACCAGAAGCTTTAATTTCAGCAACAAGAACTTGATTTTGTCTATCCTTGTCAGCTTGAGTTTCTTCATACTGTCTCTTAAGTTGTTCTTCTTGAGCTTTAGCTTGAATTTGTTCTGTCTGCATTTTTTGCTGAGACTCTGATTCTTGTTGTTGTGCTTTTTGTTGTTTAGCTTCAGCATCTTTCATTATAGAAGTAAGTTCAGCAATAGAGTCTGATTGTACTATTCTACCTAAGTCATATATACTAGCTCCTGTAGTATTATTTTGCATTGCCATTTGCTTAAGTTGTTCTAGGATAGCTCTATGATTTGCAGTAGTACTACAGAAGATATTAAGATCTCTCATTAATAAGTCAGTACCATTAATTTCAAAATTAACTTTTTCATCAGCAGATGTCATATAAGTTAATCTTGTAGATGGTTTAGTTGAATTATAATATTGAGCTAAGTCAGTTCTCATCTGATGTACTCTTGGCATTAGATAATCACAATGCTGTATAAAGAATATTTCTGTTTGAGCATAAGATGCTGCAGTAGCTTGTTCTACTCCTGTAGCAGTCATTTGTGCAATCTGTTGTCCCATCCTTTGTGGATTAAGGCCTATTACTTCAAATGCTTGTTGTTTAAAGTGATTAGCTAAACTTACTCTTGACATTAATCTTTCTGTCTGAGATAGATCTAGTTTCTGGAAATGTTGAAAGTTAAGTGCATTCTCTGTATTAGTAATACTAGTATCAAGAGGAAGCATCTGAAAGTTCTTCATTGCCATGTATGCTTTAGCATAATTACCCTTACCCCAGTCTTCTCCTAAAGAGTGCTTAGGAAGAGTGTTCTGATCTAGCATGATAATAGTACCTAACTCATCTACTAATATGTCAGCAATCTGGTTGTTTACTATATTATATCCAATCTGATATGGCTTCATTAAATCAAGTAAAGCTGTAGACTTAGTATTCCTATCTGAAAAGATAGATCCTTCTACAGGTAATTTACAACCATAGATAGATGAATCTCCTTTAAATTGAAATTTTAATGGTCCAATTTTAGATTTATCAATACCTAAATACATTGGTGCAAATCCTCCTGGATTATTCATGCCCCAAAAAGATGGAATATTTGGTCCTATCTTTACACCACCCCATACTTCATTAATCCATATCCAGTCTATATGTTCTCCAAATACAATATTATCTTTAGTTTTATTTTTAAATAATCTTGTGTCATATATAGGTTTGTCAGTTACCTTATAATCTTCTGTAATAATTTCATTTGTAACTTCTCCTTGTTCTGATACTTTAACAAGATGTCCAACTTTTCTTTGAGATTTCCAATAAGTTGTTGTACATCTTAATAAGTAGGCTGTTCCTTGGTCATAAATATCTTCACCTTCAGTTAAGATCTGACTAATAATATCACCACCATTTGTTACATTACCTGCCATAGCAGAAGTATATTGTCTCATACCAAGAGAAGGCATATCAGTATTCCAATCATGTGACTTAGTAGCATCATAAAAACTACCATCATTTTGATATCCACCAATATTATATCCAGAAGCTCTAACAGGATATAATGCTTCTAAAGATTCCATTTGATCTTCTGTCATTAAATAACCATACTTGTCTATAACATCTGCTATAGTATACATGTCTATTTTACCAGCCCAGTTTCCTTGAGATATATATCTAGCATCTGGAGATTTATGATAAAAGGAAACTACAGGGTTCCATAATTCTACTTCATAATCATCTTCCATCATTTTAAAATGCCAGAATTCTCTATCTGTAATAAGCATATCTCTGAATCCTCTTTCTTCAAGTTCATTCATTCCAAATCTTTCTACATCTACCTTATGTTGGTGAGTTGCCCACTCTTCAATCATGGACCTATAATCCTTTCTAAAGTATTGTTCTATTTCTGGAAGTGTTTTTAATTTTTCTGGAGATAACTCTTGTTGTCCTTCTTCTGATTGTGGATCCATTCCTTGCTCCATTAGAGCTGCAGAAATTTTAATTTGAGCATCTGATAATAATACTTCTTCAACAGATTTTCTTTTTTGTTCAAGCATCTCATTATATGAGAACTCATCAACAGCTTTATATGTAAGTTTAGTAGATCTTTTAGCAAATTCAGCTACTAATACATTAATAACATTTGGTATAATTGGATAGAATTTTAATTCTAATGCTGTATCATCTGCTCTTGTAAGTACTTCTACAACATCTCTATATTCATTATTTTCTTCAACAATATAATCAGACTTATCTATAATACCTTTTGCAAGTTTATAGTTCTTCATTAGCCTTCTGGCATTTCTTCTTATTTGTTTTAATCCTTGCCATTCTAGCCAATCACAGTTCCAAGCAGCCCATTCTTCATTTTTATCTGCTTTAGAAATAAATTGCAATGGTTGGGTTATACCACCCATTCTTTGCTTTTCTACTTTAGCTCCAGCTTTAAGCTGCATTGCATTTAATACTTGCATGTCTTTTATTTAAAATTTTTAAATGCTGATCTTTTAATATATTGACCGTTAACATTAGTACCTCTTCCTCCCATATGACGGAAAGGACTGCTATTTAATTTAAACAAATTTTCTGACTTTTGCAAGTTTTTACTTGCATCATCCATAATAACTCTTTTAGCATATCCTATATTTGCTTGTTGTATTCTCATAAATGCAACCATTGCAGAAAATGCAACTAATCTATCCACGTTTAAACCATCTGTATATGCATGCATTTCTTTAAGTAACATAATATCAGGAATTCTTTCTACACCATAAGTTGTTCTTACTATAGTTCCATCAGGTTTAGTTACTGTATCTAATTCTTCTTTACAGTATTCTATGACATAACTTAATAAATGATGCTTAAATAGTACTCCTGTATTTCTCCATCCATACTCCTGGAAGACGTTAGCATTTGCACCTAAGTCTTTTAAGAACATTATTTGGTTTTTGGGAACTAGATATCTTTGTCTTTTTCTAGATATCATATATAAGATAAATAAAGAAATATTATTCTCAATTACAGTCTGAGCATTATACCACTCTATGATCATTTCTAATCTTTCATGTGTTTGTTTAATATCATCAAATCTTCCACACCATGCTGCTACTATTTTATCTTGTTCTATATAAGTTTCTGATTCTCCAGCTACATGTTTAGTTACTTCTACAGGAGCTTTCATTACATAAATAGAACACAATGAGTCTGAGGTAGTTGTCTTTCCTTCTGCTACAGGGTCAATAGATGCATAATACTGGCCATATACTGGATCTTTGATAGGTCTTTCCCATACAACTAAACATCCTGTTTTATCTTCAGTCTTTTTACTTATTGGAAATTCAGATATTGGTAACTTATTACTATCTTTTACTTTAATCTTTCCTGTTTCATCTCTAGATATATCTAAATATTCATAGGCATATTCTTTATCTTCTATTCTTCTTATTTGAGCAGTTACAAGATGTGATGGAAACTTAGATACTTTTCTATGTTTAAATGCTTCTGCTATATTTCTAGGATGCTGAGATATTTCTAATTGATAATCTTCAGGATCCATAGATTTCTTTATCTTCTCAAAATAATCATCTAATGCTTGTAATGCTTCTTCTACAAGTGAATTACCATATTCATCTATGTAAGGAGGCATTGACCATTGTTCAGGAATAAATAAACCTGACTTACCTAAAGTACCTTGTTCATCTAATAAGTCTGTCTCTACAGAATAGATATCATTTGCTTCTGGATCTAGAATCATTTTCTTTAATGGTTCACATTGATCTAAATCACCTACAGATCCTGCTGCAATAAATAATCCTGTAGTAATCATACCTGATTTAAGAGCTGGTTTAATATATCCAAATGTTGTATTCATCTTAGGAGCAATACCTGCCTCTTCATGAAAGAAGTATTTAACTGGTCCACCTACTCCATTTGTTGGATCTTTATCAAAAGACATTCCTTGCAATGTTCCTTTTAATCCTACCTCAGCTTTTCTATCTCCTTTTCTTACTTCAATCTTTTGTTGCCACATCATTACTTTATCTGGAGACATTGGTCTATACCAAGCAGTGTGCTCATTTAAGAATGCAGCATATTCATTTAGAAATTTCCATGTTCCTTTCTCATTAATGTAATCTTTAAGACTAGCTCCCATCTTTAGAGTAACCCCTGCCTCAAACCATAACTGATTAATTAGTTTACCTGCATGAAAATAACTAGATGCAATCTGTCTTTTCTTTAATATAGCAGCATGTAAATAGAATAGTTCTGCAAGTACCTCATATAATGCCATATGATATTGTGCATCCCTTATTTGAGCAAAGTCAAACTTTTGTTGTTCCTTATCAAAGATAGGTAAGAAGTTTAACCACATATAATAATCTCTGGTAAGATACCATGTTTTATTATCTGATTTAACTAATACTCCTAGTCTACATTTATTTTTCTGATCATCCCAGTAATTAACAAAGTCTCTGGATTTAAATGGTGCAGTACAATATACTTTAGTTTCTCTAAACTTTTTAGACTCAGCAATAAATACTTCATTAGTTGCTTCATTAAATTCATATTTTCCAGGTTCTCTAAATATGGAAAATAAAAAGTCTCTCCACTCATCTCTTGATTCAAAAGATGTTGTTGTCCATGTACCATTATCCCATGTGGGAATATCTTTATAAATGTCATCCATAATTAACTGTCATATGCTAGACCTTGACCACCTCTTACTTTACTAGATTGTTCTTCTTGTAAATCTTTATATACTCCTTTAAATGAAGCTCTAATCTGATCAAAGTTTTTTGCTGCAGCAACTATAGAATTTATATTACCATCTCTTCCATCTGTAATAGGTGTATTCTCCATATATCTACCTAATCTATCTAACATAGATGCAATACCTTTATATGCTCTAGATGTTGGTGTCTCATACATCCTCTGACAAAACTGTAAAGCAGTATGAATATCATCATCTTCTAGTGAAAAATCTCCATTTATTTCTTTCATAATTAAATACTCTTTATCTATGTCAGGTGCATAAAAAAAAGGATTCATGTCTGGATTAGGACATGTCATATAAAATAAATACAAGTATATCTTAAGATGTTCTTCTGGATAGTTATCCATTATATCTTTTAAAGCTTTTAGTGTATAGCAATGTTCTGTTGGTACAACAACACCATTTTGTACATCAAATAGTCTTACTAACATATTATTTTTTTTTAATTGGGTTATCTTTTATATAATTTATAATAGCAAGAACTTCATCATAAAGATAAGGTATAGACATTAGTGTAATGTCATTTACTATAGGATCTCCATTATCTAAATATTTAGTTATTGGATATCCATACTCATCTTTACCTTCTTCTTCAAATGATATATGTTGTATAAACATTTTACCTGGAATAAGTTTAGGATTATGCTTTAATATAATGTACATATAAATACTTAATTGTAAAGCATAATGATTAAAATTACAATCATCTAATGAAGATATAGGAGGACTCATTTTATCTGATACACCTTCCCAGTTCTTAAATGATTCTTTTTTAATTTCTTTATTAGTTTTATAGTCTATAATGTTTACTTTATTATTAACTACTTCTACAAAATCTGATTGACCACATATACCTGCAGACTTAAGAAATACCATATGTTCAGGATATATACCTGAATCTAGTTTTTGTGAAGGTGCAATTCTAATACCATTAGTTTCTCCAGAAGGAGGAAATACAGGAACTACTATACCTTCTCTTTCCATAGATGATAATCCACATATGTCAGATTCTCTTTGATTATGATAGAAAGTACCTAGAGTCATGGCTCTATCTGATTCAGCATTCCATATAGCTTCAATAGCAATTGGATCAATTCCAAACCATTTAGATCTTTTACTTTTAGTTACTTTAGCAGCTACTGCTTTAGCATCAAAAGGTTTTTTAAAATGAGATACTAGTGTAGTTACACTTATCCAATTAATTTTATCAGAATCATTTATACTTTTATAACTATGATCTGAGGCTTGAAATACTATACTCATAAGGCATCTAGTTTATCTTCTTCTTCTTCTGAAATAATTGCTTTCCATTTAGGACCATCAGGATGTGGACACTCTGATGATAAAGATCTAGTTTTAAATGCTAATGAACAACCACATTCATTACAACAAGGTCCTGTTCCTTTTACTGCACACTTCTTTCCTTTTAATTCACAACTATCACATACTTCATGTCTAAGTTTTGCTACATCTTCTACAAATTCATCTCTAAGAACTGCATTCTTAATACCTTCCATTATCTGAGATTTATTCTTCCAGATTGTCTTTAGTATATTTGTCATATTTGGTTTGTTTAAATATTTCTTTTTTATTTTCTATTTCAATAAGTTTATGTTCTAAATTTATTAATAAGTCTAGTTTAGTTTTAGTATTTTTTTTACTAAAATATTCAGCAAAAGTATCTGTACATTGAGATTCTAAAAATTTTTTATTTTTAGAAATAGCATTTTTAATTATAACAGGTTTAGCAACAAAATGTCCTAATCCATCTAAGTTGATTCTTGGATGTACTAAGTCACTTAAATTTCTTCTCACTTCTTTATAATAAAATTCTATTATGTCTTCAACTTGTTCTTCATTTAAATTTAAGTCTTCTGAAACTTCTGTATATAATTTATTTGATTTTTTAGGATTCATTTTCCTAAAAATTTATAATCAAGTAATATATCTCCTTTTGTTTGTATTTTCATATCAGGATTAAGTAATATGAGTTTTTTATTAGTAGAATCTTTTGTAATTAAATTATGTTTTTCACATTTATTAATACAGTTTCTTACAGTTTGTGGAGACTTAAATATTTTATATTCTTCAGAAGCATCATAACAAAAATGAGTAAGTTCTATTGGCCCCAGTTGACTTAATAAGGTTAAACAATTTATATCAGAATCACTCACCATTATCCTATTAAGATAACAGTGAGTTAGTATCTGAAATTTTATAATATCTTCAATAGACATTACTACCCGCTTTTGTACCTGATTAACTAAAGCCATTATTACTGTGGAGTATTAACTAGTTCAGAATCTGCATTAACTTTTTTGGCTTCCTCTTCTTGAGACTGCATCATCATAGCAAACTGCATTTGCATACTACTTCTTTTAAATCTAGCTTCATCAATTTCTAATAATATTTTTTCATATGCTAATTGAGCTGATAAATAAGGCATTGATTCAGTGTAAAAAGAAAGCATTTGTTCTTTTCTTTCAGCTAATTCTTCTTGAGTTAGCTCTTGTTCTTGTTGGTTTTCCATGATTATATATTTTAAGTTTAAACAAAAATACATATAAAGTTTAAATAAAAAACATTTAAACAAAAAAAAATCCAGATAAATTAACTTACCTGGATTCTTATGCTTAGAGAAGCTTTATCTATTTTTAATTGTAAAGTTTAATATTGTTAGCATATAAAAGTCTCTAGAGATATCTACCTCTACTGTAAAGAAGTCTATAACACCTACTCTAAGTCTTATAGCAAATTTATCCCATTGCTTTCTTGATGTGTTCCAGTTATTTCTAAATTTCATAATTATAAGTTTTTTAACATTTGTATTACTCTTGGACAAGGATACATATCTGTCTTATCTTTTCTTACTGAGTTGTGTGTAAATATTCCTTTGTTTCCTTTTAATGCATTTACATCTATATCCCATATAGATTCATTATAGTCTTTAGGTATATCATAAGTTTCACAAAGATATACTACTAATTGTCTTAATGATTCTATCTGAGCATCTGTATAAGTAAACCAAAGTTTATGACCTTTATAAGGTTCTTCTAAGGTTGTCACATTAGAAGCATTAACTTCTCCTCCAACATAATTATAGTACTTACCATTTTTAAAAGATAGTGGTCCCCAATTACATGTTTCAATACCTATACTTATAGGATCTAAAGATAAATAAGGAACTTTGCTAGCTTTAAAAATACTTTCTTTTAAACCTAAATGATATGCCCAGTCTTTAGAACTAAAGCACTGTACTATTGTACCGTTTGCTCCTATAATAAAAGCTGTTGCAACTCTCTCAGGTTTAGTATCAAAATACTTAGCTACTGATAGTGCATCTGGGCCACCTGCAGTATGGTGCAAATAGATTTGTTTTTTTTCATGTTTTATTTCCATGAACTGACCAGGTCTTAACCTATGTTGAACTATTTTAGTTATATCTAATTTCATAATACATCATCTTTTGTGTCCTTGTATGCACTTGTAACGGTTTTAACAGTCTTTCTTATTTTATTAAAACTATTTGATACACTTTTTAAAATGTTATTCTTTGATATATCAAACCAATTTTCATTTATTGAGGATACTTCCATAAGACAAAGTATTGCCAATAAAATATTAGTACATATTGCAGGTGTTACAATTAAAACTTGTAAATTAAAAACCTTTAACATTGCTGATATAAATGGTGTTAATGCATAATAATCAATTGGGAATATAACGGCTGCCATTACTAAATAACCAGCAGTCTTATGTAAATAACCTAGTCTTAATATTCTAGATTTAAATACATCTTTATATTTTCTTTTTGTTTCTTCAGCTATTTTTTTAAGTGATATTAATTTAACAACAGTATCTACAAAAATTGTAAACATTAAAATTAATACAAGCATTTGTATAGGAGCAAAGAAAGAAAACATAGCACTAAAAAAGAAAATTAAATTTGTTTTCATATCACTGGAATTTGTGCTTTTATTATTCTATACACTATATATAGGATTATTAAAATTAACCATATACCACCAAACCAAGCTAAGAAATTTATCCACCCGGGGATATATTTAATCTTTTCTGGTTTAAGTGTTTTGGTTATAGTATTGGTATGATATATATCATTACCTTTTATTGTTTTGTATATAGTATCAACTTTAGCTTTTGTATAGTACACATTATTTTGAAGTTTGGTTTGCAAACTTACTAACTTACCATCCTTGTCTCTAAGGTCACCATTTAGTTTAGATATAACATTACCAAGAGAGTCACAATAAAGTGTGTCTAATAGAGTTATTGTTTCTCCAGGAATAGTTATAGTTGTGTCCTTAACTTGTATAACTGTTATTGTACTATCTTTTTGAACACACAATGGACAGTACTTAGCTAGCCTCTTTTCAAGAGAACAAGAAGATAATAATAAAAGTAGTATAATTAAGTATTTCATCTTACAATCCTCCATCATTAATATTCCATAAAAAGACACCTGTAAGAATTGCTCTACCTGCTATACCTGCAGGTGAATATTTTGCTGTGCCAAAATCAACAGGGCCTAACCCATATAACACATCATATTGGTGCCATCCATTGTAGATAGCATCAAGGTTAGCAGTAGAGAAAGTGGCAGGTGTTTTACTACCCATAAAATCTTGAAAATCATTGACAATAGATACATCCCAAGCTCCTATGTTTTGATTAAAATTAGTTGCACCATAAAACATAGCGTTCATATTTACAACTTGGTCAGTAACAAAAGCCAATGGTTGATTAAAAGAAGATGCATTATAGAACATATTACCCATATCAGTAACTGCTCCTGTACTAAGACTTAATATACCATTGAAAGAAGATGCATTAGCAAACATACTATTCATATCATTAACATTCTCTGTATTAAAACTTAACGCTTGATTAAAATTAGTTGCACCATTAAACATACTACTCATACTAGTGACCTGTCCTGTATCCCATAGATTAATATTATTTATTGTAATTGTGTTTGAATTGGCAAACATTTGATAAAGATTAGTTATATTTTGTAAATTAAGGATATCAGATACTAATGATAAATCTAAGTTAGTGCAACTATTAAAATACCCTCCATTATTAGCACCTAACTCAAGCTGCCCCCAATGTACTACCGATGTAATATAAGTTGCACTTCCATAGGAACCAAAATTCCACCCGATACAATCACCAATTATCTCAACAGTATAAGTGCCTGCTAAGGCATAAGTATGAGAACTGTTAGCAAAACTATTTACATCTGTACTGTGATCTCCCCAATCTATAGTTCCTGAATAAGTACCTGCTGGATCATAGGGTAGAGTGATAGTTTCGTTTGGAATTGTAGTAGTCCATGTAGTAGTGAAATATATAGGAGGAGGCAAAGGTGCTGTAATAGATATGGCAATTTTTTTAACACCAAGTATTTTATTAAAATTAATATTGGTAGCCATTTCTTATAATATATAAGTAATTAAGAAGTCCGTTCCTGTTGCATCATAAGGTAAACCTAATATAGTATTGTTTACTCCAGGATCAAAATTAACTGTTACTCCTGCTGGTAATGATTGTCCATCTACAGTTCCTGCTGCAGATCCTACATTTGCTATAGAAAACCCATATGAACCGTCAGGTACTGCACCTGGTACATTTGAAACAGATACAATTCTAGAAGTTCTTTGTGCAGGTGGACAACAAACACCTTTATTTAAAGTATCAATGATACCTTGTAATCCTTGCAACATTTTTAATTGCCACGGGAAGTTATTTCCTTTTTGACCGTCTGTTTTTAAATTTCCTACTGACATAGTTTCTTATTTATTTAATTATCATAAAATGAATTCTTGCAAGACCATTTAATGCAAAAATAGAAGTATTACTAATTAAAATTTTAGCAACACCATTACTAATATCAGTTCTAAGTGTAGGAATTCCAACAAGTCCTTTATATTCTAATGAAACTAATAACACAGAACTTGTTGTAAGTTTATCATTATAAAATAGAAATGTATTTGTACCAGCTGCTGCAGTTGTAAGACTTACAGTTGTTATAATACCACTCTCTGTATTAAGTGTAACATCAGTAACAGAACTAGTAATTTGAGTAACAGCACTTTTATTATACAATGATTGCAAAGTATCTGCATTTACTGCAAGAGGCAAATATTTATCATCTCTGTTAGGATCAGCAGTTGCTATAGTCAACAAATTATTTGTATTTGTTGGAAGTTTTTCTCTGTAGTTTCCGGCTTTAAGCCAACTTATAAAATTTAGAATATCCATGATTAATTAATTATCATAAAGTGAATCTTAACTATAGAATTTAAAGCCGTTGTTTGTGTATTTGCAATAGTAATTTTAAAAGCTCCATTAGTTACTGTACTACCAATTGTTGCAACAGCATTACCATTACCTGAATATAAAGCAGTTAATAAAATTATGGATGTTGTTGTAACTTTATTATTGTTTACTGTAAATGCTGCTTCACTTAAAGATGCTATTGTAGATGATACAGTAGTAATTATACCACTATGAGTATTTATAGTTACAGGTGTTGTAATAGAAGTTAATTGAGTTACTGTACCTTTATTATATAATGCTTGCAAAGGAGCCGCATCTACTGCAAGTGGTAACCAACCATCATCTCTACTTGGATCTTTAGCTCCAATTGCTAATAAGTTTGGTACATCTGTTGGTAAAGTTGCTCTATAGTTTCCGCCTTTAATCCAAGAAATAAAATTTAATATGTCCATGATTTATATTTTATAAGTTTATATGTATAATATACTAAAAATTATTCAAATAACAAAATTATTAAATAAAAAAAGCCCTGCTGTTACCTAGGGCTTCTCATTAACTTAAAAGAATAACTAACCAAAGTGACTTCTAAGTCAAATCCATAGTCCTATAAGGAAGGACATTATAATTATTATAAATATACAGTAGTTTGCAATTGTGTTTCCTAAATCATCAAATTCAAAGTTTTTACTCATCTTATTAAATACTGGTTTTGACATAGCATTAGCTATTAACCATAGTAATAATATAACTGCACAAAATGATATAATAGCAATTGTTTTCATAATGTATCTATTCTTCTCTGTAAATATACTAAAGCTTTTTCTAAATCTTCTTTTTTATTAAAACTTTTTTTACCAGCTCGTGCTAAATACTTTAAAACATTACCTAAATAAAAATCTTTATCTAACTTCCATGCTTCTAATACTGTAAAGACTTCATAAGCTGAATCTTTTCCACCATAGTATTCCGGACGGGGATTAAAAGGAGGAATGTCTTTTCTAAAGTCATGTACTTCTTCTGAAAGAGTATTATACTTTAAATCCTTTACATTAAGAGGATTATAAGTTTTTATTCTTTCTTTAATATCTTCTGGAGATAGTTCTTTAGAATTAATTGTACTAGATGAAAAGTAATCATCATGTGAGATATTTACCATATGATTGCTATATCCATTTCATTCAACATTAACTTGACACTCCCATCAATGTCAATTTTTTCTGCATGTTCTAATTGACCAACTGCAATATACACTACATCTCCCGCAACAACATCTTCTACTTTATCTCCTACAGCATAAATAGTAAGTCTATTCCATTGCTTCATTGCTTCATACATTAATGCATCATCATCTTTAGAAGATAACTTAATTACTGATTCTTTCTTTACAGGTACTTCTATTAAGATTCTTCTTCCTCTTAATGTTTTAAATTTGTTCATACTTTTATTTTAGGGTTATTACTTTGTTTATAGACATTTGAGCATTAACTATTTGTCCTAAAGCATGCTCAAATAAAATGCTTCTTACTGGATTTCCTCCAGCTAATACATATTCTTCTCTTAATAGATTGGCTGCTTCTGCCATAAGCTTCTTAACTTTAAAATCTGATGTATCTTCTGATAAATCAAAATCTATTTCCATTAAAGTTTCTCCAAAAGATACAATCTTAGTTTCTTTAAATGCTACTTGTTCTTTCATTATGCATCAAATTTACTTGGTTTATTTTCTGGTATTGTAATTTCAGTATCAACACTTTTAAGTAAGTCATACTTAATTTGTTCTAATACTCCTATTAATATTAATGGATTAGTTTTGGCTTCTTTTAAAGCTAGATCAATTTCAATACCACCATTTTCGTGGACATTAATACTTAAAATATTAATTACTTTAGACATCTTGTTGGTTTAGGATACAAATATATAATTATTTTCCTTGACCTCTATATATTTTTTTATATTTTTTTGAAGACTTTAATTGAGAGCTTCCAGACTTAGCATGTATGCCTGGTCTAGAGATACTTTTTTTTACTTTAGTAGTCAAGCCACTATCTTTAATTTTTGCCATGATTATTATTTATTAACAGTTCCATTTTCTTAATGCAAGAGTTTTTCTTGTAGGCTCACCATTTGGTTTTTTAGCAGGACCTGGCATACCAGACATTCTAGCACAAAAACTTTTTCTTCTTTTAGCATCTTTACTTCCTGCTTTTAACTTAGATGGTTTAGTAGTTACTGCTGTCTGAAGTTTACTACCAGGATTAGCAGCTCTATAAGAAGCTACTCCTTTAGCATTTAATCCACCTTTAGGATCTTTACCTTCTTTTCTGGTCCAAGCTGCTGTCTTTGCCATAATTTTTTATTTTATAAACCTGCTAAAAATGATGTAGTTAAATCTACCCATCCTCCAACACTATTATATTTTTTGAATGATATAACATTAATATAAGCATTATATCCATCATCTGTATTAATAAATGTTCCTGAACAATAAAATACATCAATTCCTGTTCCAACATTAGCACCAATTATTCCTGATGCACCTGTTAAAAAAGTATCTGAAGCTAATCTTATTTTTTCAGTAGCATAAACCATTTGAGCACCATAAGTTGGTATAGCTGCAAGAGCTGCCTTAAATGGAAACAGTATAGCACATAGTGTATAATTTTGATAATCATTTGGAAAGTTTGCTACAACTGGTGCAAGAGCATTTGCTGCAACCCATCCAATTGCTGTAGCAACTGCACCACAAGTATTATCTGTTAAAGATTGAGCTTGAGTCTTACCTCTTCTCCAAACTCTACCTACATTTCCTACTTGAGAGATTCCGATGTGGGGCATATTAATAAAAAATAAAGCACCATTTGTTGTATTTGTCATATGTGATCCCCAAGCTTGAATACCTAATATTCCTGTATGAGGATATCCAGATAAACCTCCTGACATAAAAGGACCTAAAAAATCATTTTGTGATGCCGGAGTTTGACCAATATTTCTTATATCAGAGTAAACAGGACCATCAATATCATCTGAACAAATTGATTCAGATAATACTACATTGTCAGGAGTATAACCTTTAGCTTGTATAAAAGCTTTTGCATAGTCTCCAAATCTTTGTGAATTTACACAAGAAGGATATGTTATTTTAACAGTATTATCATATGATACTGGATTAACAACATTTCTTTCTATACCCTGAACAATAGGAAACCAATCTCCTGATACAGGTTTAATATTAGAAAGAATTAAAGCACCAGGTACAACAGTATTTGTTTTTGGATTTTTTAATGCATAAGGTCTTAGAGTAGCCATAGTATTATTTTTTAATAGTTATACATTTTTAACTCTTCTTCCCATACCTACTTTAGACTTTTCAGCTTTCTTAGCAGATAGTTTAGAAGGAGTTAGTTCATACTTTGTTTTAGGTGTATCCTTAGATACTTTCTTGGTAGGCCGGCAGTATTCATTTTTACCACCAGCCCCACAAGCTTTACCTGATTTTGTATCTTGCCATTTTTCTGCTTGCCATCTTTTAAGATCTGATCCTGCTTTAGTTTTTCTAACAGCACCAGAACCTTTCCTACATTTTGCAATAGCTTGAGAAGCCCTTGCTGAAGGGAACACAGCATACTGTGCTTTTACTTTAGAATAACATGCATCTTTAGGCATTACTTTTTCTTTTTAATTTTTGAATGAGGATTATCTTTATGCCATTTTCTACTAGCAGCTTCACCTTGTTTAACTGTTTTAGCTCCTGCTTTCTTAGTTAGATTAATAGTATCCCATTTTCCATTTTCTGAACTAGGATGGTTTACCATTATATCACCAGGTTTACCTTTACCAATCTTGGTAGTTTTTTTATAAATCCTATGTTTTTCTCCACCAGTTTTTATTGTAGCCATGATTAATTTTTTACAGGTATAATTGTTCCTACTGGATATGGTGCTCCTACTGGAGCTTGTGTAATTGAAGTCTGTCCTTTATGAACTCTCATTGCTTTCTTTAAAGGTACTGCAGCTTCATTAAGAGGACCATAACATTTTACTAAGGTAACTCCGTTTACTTCTTTCCAAACTTTACATGGCATACAGAACATGTTACTCATTCCTCCACCTAGTGTGTCTGATACTATAAAGGATCTGTTTACTGTAGGAAGTGTTTTCCATGTTGGTGCTTGAGGAAGTGAATCTGAATACCAGAAGAAAGACCATACTGTACTATCTGTTCCATCAGGAGATACAGAAGGATCCGGAACTAAGAATGAATTACCAATAGAAGGACCATCTAATACTGGACATACTGCACATCCTTCTACAAATGTTCTTCCCTGAACTGTAATTAGTTTACCAGTAGGAACAGCAGATGATGCTGCACATAATGCAAACTTTCCTTTATAAATATATAGAGCATGTTGTTGACTATATACTAAACTTGTCATTGCTAATAAGCAGATTGTTAAAATTGTTTTCATAGTTTTATTTTCTAGAGAAGAACCCTTTCTTGGGTGCTTCTATTTTAGTACTCTTTAGTTTTTCAATAATCTTGTTTGCCTCATCTTCAGCAAATGTTATAACCTCTTCTTCTTTATCTTTTATATCCCAGTTGTTTAGTAAGATGCTCATGTGCATAGTTTCATGCATAACAGCTGTGGCTTTTTCTGTAACATTATACTTTTTAAAAGTACCCATGTTTAGAAACAAGAATGGTTTGTATGGAGCTTTAGCAGTTAATTTTTTATCTGCCGGATCATAATTAGTTAATCCATATAAGTAAACTCCATTACCTTGATCACCTTTTTTAGGATTTGTCATGTCTACTTCTTCAGCCTGGGCATCTGCTCTATTCAACCCGTGCATCTCATCTACTTTATAGTAGTCAAAGACTTCAGTAGCATCATTACCTATAAGTAAGATATACTTACCCATGTCAACTTTCTTCATATTATAAATATACTAAATATTATTTACTTATACAAATGTAAGGTTATTTAGTCCCAGTGTATGTTATAACGTTCCCAATAAAACTCAGGAATACTATCAACATATTCCCCAACATAATCACACTTAAAAATACTAGAAGACATTTCTAATAAAGAAACAGTTATAATATCTTCATCTTTATATCCTATATCTTTAAGACATTTTGAAAGCCATGTATAATTATTACCACTAAGAACAGCTGCCTCAACTAATATAACCTTATCATATTTTATTTTAAATTCTTTATTGATTTGCTCAAACTTTTCTTTGTATGGAGCTTTGTCTTCTTGAGGATATGGTACATCTACAGAAACTAGATCTAACATTTTACCATCTACAGAAAGATGATGTGCTAGTTGCATAGCAACAATAGAAGAATAATCCGGAGACACATTTAATACTAATGTCCTTATAGAATTAGTATTAGGAATTAATTTAAATAAACTTTGTATTAAAGTATATTCTTTTTCATATGTTATAGGAGCCATAATAAATAAGTTTGTCACAAATGTATAAATATTTGTGACACTATAATGTGTAATATACTTTACAAAAGTATACTATTTTGTAAAGTATATGTTACATTATGCATACATATTCTGGAAAAATTCATGCACTTTATAATCTTATAGTGGAAAAATTCCATCACTAAACTGGTTATATTCCGGTTATGGTGGAAAATTTTTACACAAATCTACGGTAATGGTTTGCTTATACAGTAGAATTGTGTCACATATATTTAAATAACTGTGACAACTTATGTCGCAAATATAGTAGATACTTGAGACATAATCTGTAACAAATACTAATTAAATATGTGACAAGAAATTATATGCAAAAGCAGGGGCACTGTACCTATCCATTGGGGTTAGGTGAAACACTATATGTACTTGCATATAGCCAGCCCCCCCCTGGGCATATTCTTGCCAGGTCTACCCCCCAGAATGTCAAGTTTCTTGCACCAAAAACTGGACAAAGTTATTTGGTTTTTTAGTATGTGAGATCAGGAGGTTGGGTATATGATACAAGCCCCCACCCCCACAGCTCACAGGTGGTACCCCCCATGTTTTGTGAGACAAGACCATGAATTCTAGAAATGTTTTTAGAAAAAAAAAGCATGCTTGGAAGAAGTTTTATGTACTTGTGTATGTACTATGTAGATATGTATGTATGTTGTACTATGTAGTAGATAGTATAAAGAGAGAGTGGATGCTGAGGTGCTCCTGCTTGGAACCTAGCTGACAGAGCAAGGACAAGAGAGTGATGTATATATCAAAGGATATATAGTAGCAGCTTTAATAGTAATGAAACCAACTAAATTTTTTACTATGCATAGAGTAGATATTTTTAGTTTCTTAGCATCAGATGCTACGGAACTAATGAAAATGCAAACAAGATTAAACCAATGGATGACATCCAGGAGTTTAGTTAAATATGAAATACACACAACAGGTGAGTATATTATATTCAATGTTTGTAGAAAGAAAGAACAGGAGTGATCCTGTTTTTTTTATATGTGGCAGCTTTAATTTTATACTAACCAATTAAATTTTATTGTATGATTGCAAAAATTATCTTTGTATGGTACTTGTTTACAGGTACTATAATTCCCACAGAAAAAGTGGATGACAGACAATGCTATTCCGTTTTCTTTGAAGATGGTAAAGTAATAGACTATGCCTATAAAGGTGAAGTATTAGAATGGATTGAGACAGATTCATTTGAGTATGATGAAGATAGAGAGGATTAATTTCCTCTCTTTTTTTTATAGGTAGCAGCTTTAATTTTAAATAAACCAATTAAAACTTTAAAGTATGAACAAGGATTTAAAATTTGGCTACTCTTTCTTAGGAAGATTTGCCATAGTAAAACTTAATGCTAAATTATCCAAAGACGGATACTATGCTTTAAGCACAAGATTTCCTGAATTAACCTTGACCAATAATGGCCGTAATGGCTATAGAATTGAAGGGTGCTTATTAGATTCAGAATTTAGTTCTTTTAGAGAAAAGCTTGCTTATGATTTGTTGCAATCCAAGATTGAAACTATGCAGGCAGAACAAAAAGAATTATTAGGTATTTATCCTTCTAGCTTTAATCTAGAAGATTTTTAATTTAATTAATTGGGGGAGAGAAACACTCTTCCCCTTTTTCATTTTTAATACTTATTGAAATGATAGTATATTCTATAGTAAATGGAATCTTGACTGTTAAGGAGTGGACTCTTAATCCCAATTCTTAATGGTTTAATTAGGGAGCAGTAATGTTCCCTTTTTATTTTTAGGCAGCTTTAATTTTATAATAACTAATTAAACTATATATTATGAAAAGGAATTTATTTCTTATTACAGTTAAACAGGCAGGTAGTACAGAGTACCTGCACATAGACGGTACTAATATGGCTATTGCAATACACAAGGCTTATGATTATTTAGACCAGAATAAGGGTCCAGGAGTAGGATTTGAAATCCTAGAAGCCAAATATGTTGGCAAACTTGCAATACCTGATTACACAGTAAGTAAAAAAACAGGGGAGTAATCCCCTTTTTATTTAAATAAGCTGTGTTGGCAGCTTTAATTGTAAAATAAACTAAAATAAATATTATGAAAATTACAAGAATCAAAGCACCTAAGTTCAGAGTTGGTAGATATATTCTGAATGAATATGAATTTAGAACCTTACAGGTAGAAGTTGCAAAAGGCATAAAACCTACAGGAATAAAAGTCAAAGACTATGAAGGTAATGAAGCATTAATTCTAGAGAGTGGCAGTTTAAGCCGTAGTCTTAAAGGATTATCAATATCAGGAGAAATAACTTATCAGTTGTTATTTACAAACAGAAACAAAGGGGAGTAATCCCCTTTAAAATTTTAGTAACAGTTCCTATAGTAAAGCAAAATGTTTTATGCCTTCGGCAAGCCTATTAGCAGCTTTAATTGTAAAAAAAATTATTTTATTAACCTCTTAAAACCCAATTAAAAATGGCAGAGAAACCAAAGTGTGCATTAATCTTTAAAACAGAGATTACTGAAAATGGAAATGAAATTAAGGTTGCAAACATTGCAGGTACCTTGCTAAGTCTTACAGACAGAGTGTGGAACTATACCAATTCCAAAAATGATGTTATTAACTACAAGTTAGCAAGGATTAGCTTTGTTGACAAAAAAGGTGTTACATTCATTGAAGAAGGTGTTAAAGTTTATGAAGCTTCCTATTCACAAGGAATGGCTCCAAACAATACCTATTTAGGTAGAGTTTCCCGTGGTGGCAAAAATGCTGACGGGAGTGATAAAACACCGTGGGTAACATTGTATTCAGTACAAGTTGGAACCACTATGACTGATTCTGATTATGAAGACTATGTTCCTGCTTCAGAGTTAAACTTAAGTTAATAGTTAAGTTAGTAGTTAAAAGAGTGTGCAGAGATGTACACTCTTTTTTTTCTTACCACGCGGTGCAACAATGTGACTTTGGTACTGAGTATCAGATAGTTACAAAATGAGAATAATTAAGTTACAGGCTCCATATGTGGATATTCTGTATGTTTTATCACTTCGTGAAGCCTTTAGCAACTTTAATTGTAAGTAAATTATTAAAAAACACAGGTTTTAGCGGTCACCTCTGAGAGCATCTCTGTCTCTATAGAGTACAAATCCCTGGTTCTTTTAAGAAACAATGTAATTACTTTGTGGTTACATTAAGATGCTTAAAATAATAATTTAATTTTCTAATAAGTAGTAGCAGTAAGGCTTTCAGAGATGTTGACTGACAAACTATCCCTAATTATATGGGTGCGGTCACAGGTGTGGAACCACTGTCTTAGCTCTACATAACATTAGTATATGGCTAAAATAGCTCTAGTATCTACTGTAAGATTAGTATTACTACTCTATATAGGAAGAGAAGCATAATGAGTATTTCCGGAATATTAAAAATAATTCCACAAATTATATATTGCCTATTAACAGGGCTTGATGTTGTTAAAAACCTGATTATAATACCAAAAATTACAGTTATGATTTTTAAATTAATTGCAGAAATTATTAAAGATGCTTCTAAAGCTTCTAACAAGAAATTAGACAAGAATGCTTATGCTGATTTCTTAAACACTCTTTCTATAGATGACTTAATAGTCCTTAGAGATAGTTATAAGGCAGAAAAGATATTGTCATAGTACTTATTCCCGCAAGATTGATTTCTTGTGGGATTATTATTACTCTCATCCAAGCAGGTCTATAATGTCTAACCATTTGGAAACACATTATATTGCAAGGGTTGCAACCTTGTGAGAGTATATTATTTATCCATAGCATAAGTGGAGATGAAACAATGCAAGTATATGGTACTAAATATCATACACATAGGTTGAAAGACCATAAAATAAGTAGCAGTGACTTTGTGCACAGAGACTATAGGGAAAGACCCTTTGAAGGTAGAATAAAGCACTGCGGGTTCTACCACTGCTATTTTTAACTTAAAACTAAACTTAAAATTACACTTATGAATAAAAATTATCCTTTTGGTTATGGTGTGTTAGCCGGTCTACATACTGTTAAATTAAATGTTAACTTATTGTTTGCTGATGCAAGTAAATTAGTAGACAAAAATGAACATTTAGCAATATACTCTACAGGAAGAGGTGACAGAATAAGAGTAGAGGGCTTTATAACAGGAGCAAATTTTCCAAATTTTCTTAAAGATTTGGAAATTTATAAACTTGATTATAAAGTAAATAAACTAATAGAAAGAAAAGTTCTTATATTAGATACTTCTATATCTTCTGCAATAGCAGATCTTAATGATTTACCTTTTTAAATTATAATTATGAAATTAATACAAACATTCTTTTTAGGATTTGCTGCAGGTATACTACTATGTGTACTTGTAGCTTATATAATAGAATCTAAAAAAGAGCCAGTTCCCAGATTGGCTATTAAATGTGAATACTATTTAGAAGTTTCTGAAGACTCAATATGGATTGAATCTCAGGAAGGACTAGTATATTCAGGTAAATACACAGATTTAGATAGTCTAATTTGTGAAGATAACAGATAAATTTAAAAATATGATTATGGAAAACACAAATGAATTAAAAGCAATGATTTATAACAGTATACTAAAAGAAATCTTTGATATTCTTAGTGAAGACTGCAGAAATCAAGTAATGAATATTCTTGATGAAAAAATGGAACACTTTAAAACTATTGCTATGTCTAATGCTATGGACATAGAAGAAATAAGAGCAAAATATGTTATATACAATGATTTAAAAAACTTAGTATGATTACAGATATTATGATTACAAAAATTAATAAAGTTTCTTTAGCTTTATTAGTAGCAATTGGATTGCAATTCTTTATAGTTGCAGCATTTACTATGCAGTTTATGGATATTTCTGGATTTTCAATATTTAATTGGATTCTTGAGATAATTTACTTATCTTTTAGTATATCTTTTGCATTAAGAACTGATTTATAACAATTTAAAATTATGAAATTATGAAAACAAAACAAATTAAATTAACAGTAGGAATATATTTTCTATTAATAGCAACAATAGCCATTATATTGGGTAGTTGTGCATCAAGCGGTCATGCCTGTGATGCATATGGAAAAGTAGAAACATTAGAAAATAATGATACTGCAAGTAAGTAATTACTTAATAAAAACTTATACAAGGGGATTAATAGTCCCCTTTCTTATTTATTAAACTTATGTATTATGTTATTTAGAAAATTAAACAAATTATATAGACTTAGAACAAGACTATATGAATCTATTAGAATGGCCAAAAATTCAGGAGCTGATCCTGAAGTTATTAGTATAAGAATCAATGATTTACAATGTGATATTGCTGAAGTAAAAAAAGAAATAGACTTTGAAGAAAGTATGAAACCTTTTGTTTACATGCTTTGGTTATTTGTAATATGTTCTATTATTATATTAGTATCAACAATAATAAATTATTAATCATGGATAATACAGTAATTAGTTCTGTTTTAGGCTTTGACTTTAAAGCAGATTTGGTTGATATGGATAATAATCCTATATCCACTGGTGCAAAAAGCACAATACCTAATGATTTTGCTGAACTTAAGCCTAGAAACATAAATAAAAACTGGTTTACTAATTTTAATCAAGGCTTGCTTGACAAGATTATTGATTATAAAAAGTATAACCAATGACAGTATATTCTGAAAATATGCTTTTCCAAAAATAACAGGGGAATATAATGTTCCCCTTTTATTGTCTTAGCTATATAATGTAAAATTTTATTTTTTACAAGCAATTATACATGAAATTATCACGTATTTTTACTACAGATATAAAAACATGCAATATAGTTTGCCAAATGGAAAAGTTATTTATCTCTCTATAGAGCAATTTCTAGAGATGACTGACCAAGATATACAGTTTTTAATGTCTATTGATCATGGTGTACATGTTGTTGATCCATTTACAGGTTCAGCAGTAGAAAATACCACATACAAAGAATATGATTTCTCATATATTCCTAATGATGAGAATGAAGACAATGATGCATTTGATGATATTTCATTAGATGACATTATTAATTTAGAGGATCCCACAGATATATAATAATTCTTATTGCAATAAGTCTATTATCACTTACTATTAGTTTGAGTAACTAGTAGTATAGTATTCCACTCAACAATATATTTATTTATTTATTTATTAAAAAAACCAAATTATGAACTCAAAAGTAACAATTGTAGCTGATGCTACTACAGGAACACTAATTAATGTTTCACCTAATAATCCAGATTATGGCTATGTTCGTGCAGAACAAGTTAAAACAGTATTGGATGCTAATGGCTTTATGCGTAGAAAAGTTGTTTCTGCATTAATACCAGGATTAGTAACAGATTTACAAGATTCAGAATTTTATGCTGGTCAACAACTTGATGGCAAAATTCTTATTCAAGAATCTTTAACACCATTTAATGCTAAGACTCCAGAGCGTGATCTTAAAATTGCTGGTGATACAGGAATAGTTTGTTCTGTTGAAGGACAGCCAATTTACCGTAGAACTTTAGTAAGTTTTATTAATGATGCTCAAGATGAATTAGTTCAACATGACAATGTAGAACAATTAAGAACTGCTTATGCTAAGGCAAGTGGATCATCTAAAGCTATCAAGCCTAATACAGACTTTGGTATCTAATATTAGTTAAAGGTTATATAAAGAGGGACAATAGTGTCCCTCTTTTTTTTATTATTAAAATGTATAAAATGGAAAAGTTAAAACAAAATATAAAAGAATATCAGCTTACTGTTGGCAAAACTCATATACAGTATGAGCAAGATGACTACAACCAATACCAAAACTATCTTTATAAAAGAGCTTTGTACGGTCTAAATTCATTAACAGAAAAAGAAATAACTACTATGTGTAGTAAAAAGAAACAAAGAATAATAAATGTATACAAAAAAGCTCAAGTTGTATTAAATAATTTTAAGCAAACAGTTACTATTAATTACACTAATTTTCTATTTAAAACCTTGTTTCCAAATAGTCCAATAACACAATTCTTATTATCTGAGACTGAAACTGATGATAAATTTAAAAATACTCTAACTTTTAAAGATTTAAACATCTCTAAAGAACAGATTATTAGTATCTTTATGTCAGAAGGTATACTTCCTAAAAACTTTCTAAGTTTAGAAGTACAACAGAATCAGTTACCAAGACTAAAGAATGCAAACAAAGCTTAAAGAGTGTGATGGTTGTCAAAAGATGACTGTTATATGGAAGAACCATGAGGGAAATAAATATTGTAAATATTGTTGGAGTTGCCAAAATCCCAAGAATAAAGATAATATACAGAAACCAACTGATTATAAAATCCCTCTGGTTTCTTCTAAAAGAAAAAAGAAAGATGCTGAGTATCTTAAATTAAGAGAAAGGTTTCTTTCTGATCACTCTATGTGTGAAGTAAAAGTTAAAGATTGCATGTATAATGCAACTGATGTTCATCATAAATTTAGTGGTAGTAATAGAGATGCTTTTTATTTAATTCAATCTGAATGGCTTGCTGTTTGCCGCAACTGTCATAATTTTATTCATTTACATCCAAAAGAATCTAGAGAATTAGGATGGTTAAAATAAATGATGTATATTTGTTGCAAATAGTAATATATATGCATTATTTATACAAACATATAAGAACTGATACTAATGAAGTTTTTTATATAGGTGTTGGTACTAAAACTAGACAAAATAAATTTCTTACTCTTAAAAGTGAGTTCTCTAGAGCTTATGATTTTAAAAAAAGAAATAAAATTTGGAAAAGAATAGTTGCTAAAACTGATATAGAAGTTGAAATACTTTTTGAAAGTAATGATATTCTACTTATACAACAAAAAGAAAAAGAACTTATTTCTTTTTATGGTAGGTTATCAAATAAAGATGGTAAACTTGCTAATTTAGCAATAGGTGGAGACAGCCAGAGTTTTAATATGAATATTAGAATAAAACAACTAAATATAGATGGTTCATTTATTAAAATATGGAACCAACTAAAAGATATTGAAAAAGAATTAGGCTACTTAAAAACTAATATTGTTAAGTGTTGCCGTAAAAAATTGTTAACATCTTATGGTTATAAATGGGAATATGCAGATGATAGATCTTATGATAATGTTTATGCAACTGCTGCTCGTAAAAAAACTTTAAATAATAGAGTTGGTATATATGTAACAGATGGTACAACAACTGAAATTTATAGGACTGCAAGAGAAGTTGCAAAAAAATATAATTGTCATATAACAACTGTTCATAGATACCTTAATAAAAAATCAAAACATAAGTTCCTTGAATTCACTTATGCTCTATGGATTTAAATAGAATAAGTATTAACTTTTAAACAAAACTAATATGAAAAAATTTAGCAAAGAAGAATTAGAATACTTTACCTTGGGTAATCCTTTGTATCCTAATAAAGCTAAGAAAAACAAAGTTGAAAAAGAAAAAGATGAATATTTAAGATCTCTTGGTGCTACAGATGAAGACATTAATGACGGAGATGATTTATGTCCAGAAGAATTTTGGTTTCATGCCTGTGATGTGGTATCTCAGTTAGCTCAAGAACTTCTTGATGAAAGAGAAAGAAAGTATGACCACTGGTTTGCATTTGTTGAAGATATAAAACATTCATTAAATCAACTAGCAAAAGAAGTTAAAAAAACTAAATAAATACTTACACGAGCATCCTGCAGAGGCTAGAATACTAGGACATTTAAAATAAAAGTATGAACAGAGAAGAAATACAAAAAGAAGCACTAGATGCTACTAAAAATAAGCAAAGATGTAGTATTGTACTTGGAACTGGTGTAGGTAAAACTCTTGTTGGTCTAAATCATATGAAACATAATACTACTCCTCTTATGAGGACATTAGTAGTTGCACCTAAAAAATCTATTTTCCAATCTTGGAAAGATGATGCAGAAACTTTTAATATGCAAGAACAATTAAGCAGGATTACATTTACAACTTATCTAAGTTTAAATAAATATAACCCTGGTGATTTTGATGCTGTGTATTTAGATGAAGCTCATAGTTTATTAGATAGTCATAGAGGATTTTTGCAACTGTATAAAGGAAAGATACTTGGTCTTACTGGTACTCCACCAAAATATAGAGATTCTGAGAAAGGTAAATTAGTACAGGAATTTTGTCCTGTAGTATATACTTTTAAAGCAGATGATGCTATAGAAAATGGAATACTAAATGATTACCAAATTATAGTACATGAATTAGAACTTGATACTGCAAAGAATTATGCAGTAAATATGAAAACTAAAAGTTTTACTACTTCTGAACAATTGAATTATAATTATTGGGGTCAAAGACTTGAAACTGGTTCCGGTCCTGCACATATTCTTAGAGTAATGAGAATGAAAGCTATGATGGAGTATCCAAGTAAAGAAAAGTACACTAAAATACTAATGAACAGTATTAATAATAAATGTATTGTTTTTGCTAATACTCAAGACCAAGCTGATAAACTATGTAATTATTCTTATCACAGTAATAATCCTAAATCTGAAGAAAATCTTGAAATGTTTAAAGCAGGTACTATTGATAAACTTTCTACTGTTATGCAGTTAAATGAAGGTGTTAATATTGCTAATCTTAAACAAGGTATTATTATGCATGCATATGGAAATGAGCGTAAGGCTAGTCAGAGAATAGGAAGACTTTTGCGCTTAAATCCAGATGATAAAGCTGTTGTACATATACTATGTTACATGGGGACAGTTGATGAGAAGTGGTGTAAAGAAGCATTAGAAGGTTTTGATCAAAGTAAAATACTTTGGAAAAACTATAATATTAGTTTATAATTGATTATATTATATTATGGAAATACCAGGACAATATAAAGTAACTATGTATAATGATGATGTGCATGATTTCCCGTACATTATGGCTTGTCTTATAAGATTTTGCAAACATGAACCAATACAAGCAGAACAATGTGCACTAATTGCACATACCAATGGTCAATGTAATGTTAAAAGTGGAAATTGGAATGATATGTTTGAATTAACACAAATTTTAATATCTTTGGACATTAAAGCAATGATAGAATCTTATGAAGGCAGTGTGCATTGATAGTTCAGATAAACCTTCTAAAATCCCTCAAAATGAGTGGATTACAGAAGGAGAAACCTATACCATTACTAGAATAGTTAGAATGGGACTTGAAAAAAACAAGTTTGGAGTTCTTCTTAAAGAAGTACAACTCTCATCCCAATCCTTTCCTTATGAATTATATGATGCTGCAAGATTTTTACCTTTAGATATCTTAGCTAATATAAAAGAAGAAGAAGAAGTTACAGTTAAAGAAGCTGACTTAGAATTAGTTTAAATTTATTATTATGAATAATTATAAAATAGGAATATTTTCTGTTTTAATATATTTATATATACTAGTTTCACAAATTTTTTCTACATATTACTGGTATGAATATGCTCAAAATCATGGATTTTTATCATCTTTATTTATTGGACGTACTGTAGGAGAAACTAAAGGACTATTATTTCCATTTTTTATTTAATATGTATACATCAAAAGATATTGAGGATGAATTAATAAGCATGCTTAAACCTCACAGAAAAAGAGAATATTTAGATAAAAGAAATTATCTAATTGGTATATTATCACACAAGTATAATATGACTGAAGAACATATTTCATCTATTACTAGTATAAATAGATGTACAGTACATGCTGCCAAAGATCAAGCATCCCATTTAATTAAAATAAATAATAATGGGTTTTTAACTGCAGCAGCAGAATATATAGAAAAGTTTCCCTATACATTTATTGAGAAAACTAAAAGTGATAGACACAAAAGACTACATACAGTTGTAGTAACTTTAAGTGATCAGACATATAAAAAACTCAGAAACTATACTACTGTAAAAGAAATAGGTACCATTAATGTAGCTGGAAGAACTGTAATTGAAAAATATTTAAAACTATGGGACGAGTAAAAGAAATGTATATGGAAATGTTAGAGAGAGATTTAGAATTTCTAACATTAGAACAGTACATGCACCTTAAAGATCTAGCAGATCAACATGCAGAAGAACAATATTTAAAAGAATTAAAAGAAAAAGGTGATTCAGAAGAATAGGCCTATTTATAAATTAATTAAAAATTATGAAAACTTTACTAATAACAATAGGATTAGTACTAAGCTATACAGCAAGTGCACAATGGACATATGAAACTGTTAATAATGGATTAGATGACCCATATAGGATTGCTTATACAGCAGAAAATGAAGGATCTTGGCTTAAACTTGAAAATGTAGATGGTGATATTTCTTTTTATATAGCAGGAGGATATACTTGTGAAGATTATATAACAGTAGATGTGTCTTTTTTAGTTAGTGGAGTATATAAGAAATATACGTTTAGTGCAGTAACTTCTGCAGATGGAACTGATGTATTTTTTATGGATAACTTATTGATTGCAGATTGTCTTGCTGATTTTAAAGCATGTAATATTCTTAAATTAAGAATAAATGATGTAACATGTGGTATAGATACATTTGAATTTAAAATGTCTGGTAGCACAGCTGCATTAAACTATGTTAGCAAACAGTGAAACACTTTGTAAAGTATCTATTGGTATGGGTAAGCCAAAACTTATCCATACCTTTTTGGATGGTTGGTCATATACATCTATCAATGAATGTATATGCTGATATCCATGAGATATTAATGTCCCTTGGTATGAATATCATTGTGGCAATAGGATTTATTATTGACTATAAAAAAACTAAAAAAGATGATAACAATAATTAGAGGAAGCTACATACTTTTATTAAGTTATAATCCATGTGATGTATTTACTTATTTTAATGTAACAGAAATGCATGGACTTAATGCAATAGAATGCAATGCTCATCAAAATACTACAGAGAATGCATACTTTGCAGGTTGGAGTAACTTTATACCTAAAGAATCTGGCGAATACAATGAGAATGATCCAAGATTTATATTTATTAATCTATCAAGATGCACTGATGAAATTCATACTTTTGGATTAATTATG
>Ga0209296_1000042_pt1 | contig 111231 bp, 115 predicted proteins | sample S_130206_EF_Meta_FD_187319 | JGI IMG/M metagenome (GOLD analysis project Ga0209296, IMG submission 187319) | Freshwater microbial communities from Lake Simoncouche, Canada to study carbon cycling - S_130206_EF_MetaG (SPAdes) (version 2) | ecosystem: Environmental > Aquatic > Freshwater > Lake ... | reverse complement strand
AGATGGGCTGGGGTGAGCCGCGGCGGTTTGAGTCTGGGTTCGACCAGGTATTCCAACAATTATCCTCCTCCAATCCGTTGAGAGGGCCTTCTGGGCGCTTTGGCAGCGATATGCCTTATGCACAAGCCTCTGGAAGTCTGTAATTGCGCTGAGCGGGATCGTGAGGGACGAATGTCCGCTTTGGGTCAAAAGCGGTCATTCAGGCTCACCTCACTGTCACCCGACGCGGGCCCGGCCATGGGACTGTCGGATGACCGCTCCACTCCCTTTCAGGTTGCCTAACCTGACAACACTCTACTGAGCCTCGGACCAATTCAGGCGCCGGGCTGAAGCTGCGGTGCGCGTTGGGTGAGACCCGCGCAGGACATCACATCATCCCACCGAATAAGCTCAAGGCGGCCATCAAGGTGTTCGACGATGGCAGTACGCGATTCCACCCAGTCGCCGCAGTTGGTGTATTGGACCGGCCCAACTTGGCGCATGGCGGCATGATGGATATGACCGCAGACCACAACTTGTGCGCCCTGGCGGATCGCATCTGCAATAACCGCGTCCTCAAACGCACCGATGAAGCTGACGGCCCGTTTGACCATGGCCTTTGATGCCGCAGAGAATGACCAGTAAGGCAATCCCAACTGGCGCCGCACGAAATTGAGATGCCGATTGACGTACATGGCAAGTTCATATGCCCAGTCACCCAGATGGGCGAGCCATTTGATGTTCCGCACGACCGTGTCGAACTTGTCGCCATGGAGAATGAGTGCTTTACGCCCATCTATCAGTTGGTGCGTAGCCTCTTCGACTATTTCGATCCCGCCAAAATCCTCTCCAATATAGTCGCGCAGAAATTCATCGTGATTGCCGGGCACATAAATGATGCGCGTACCTTTGCGAACCTTGCGCAGCAGCTTCTGCACAACCACGTTATGCAGGGTAGGCCAGTGCCAAACGCTTTTCAGGCGCCAGCCATCGACGATGTCGCCGACCAGAAAAATAGTTTCCGCATCGTAATGCTTGAGAAAGTCGAGAAGTGCGGACGCCTGGCAACCGCGGGTGCCCAAATGGATATCCGATAGAAACAGTGTCTTCAGGTGCACGGAGGCTTCGGGATCGGACAAACGAATTAGCCGGGTTCAAGACACAAGCATAGTGCCTGATTCGTGCTTCATTATTGCGACCACCATTTTGTCGATGCGAATGGCACCGAGGTTTGCAACGCCAGTTCGGCAGACACAGCGCAGCAATCGTGTGGTTGCGATGATTCCGCTTGCGCGCAGGCCTCGTAGGTCCGGGATTGTCATTCACGCGTCATATGCAGGCGCTAGTAGCCACCAGATAGCCGGGGCGCCGGCAAGAGAGGTGCTATTGGTTGACATTGCTGCGGGCACGAAACGCGCCACGGCCGCGCGCCTCGAGGAAGCCGTGCATGGCGGCAAGCCGGCATCGCAATTCGGGCTGCGGGAACGTCTCTTTGCCGCCGCGTTTCAGGGGTTGGTCTACCCGCAAATCTGGGAAGACCCCGTTGTGGATATCGAGGCGCTGGCTATAAAGCCGGGCGATCACATCGTTGCCATCGCCTCTGGTGGCTGCAACGTCATGAGCTACCTCACGGCGGATCCCGGCCGCATCACTGCGCTGGACCTCAATCACGCACATATCGCTCTCAACAAGTTGAAGCTTGTCGCGGCGCGTTGCCTGCCGTCCCACTGGGACTATGCGAATTTCTTCGCGCACGCGAACCTCGCCTCCAATATCCGGCAATTTGACCAATACATAGCGCCGAACCTCGATGGAGCAACCCGCCGGTATTGGCAGGGACGTGATTTGCTGGGCCGCCGCCGCATCACGGCCTTCGGGCGGGCCTTTTACCACACCGGTTTGCTGGGACGTTTCATTGGCGCAAGCCATTTTCTGGGCCGGCTGCTGGGGGTCGATGCCAGCGCCATTGCGAAAGCCAGGAACCTGCAGGAACAGCAGGAGTATTTCGAGGCCAACATTGCGCCTGTATTCGATCACTGGCTCTTGCGCGTCCTGCTCAAGCATCCGGCATCGCTGTATGGCCTAGGTATTCCACCGGCGCAGTATGCCGCGCTGGCAGGGGATCATCCCGGCGGCCTTCCCGAAATCCTGCGCCAGCGCGTCCGCAAGCTGGCGTGCGGCTTCCTCCTGAAGGATAACTATTTTGCGCGGCAGGCGTTCGGGCGGGGCTATGATGTGGGCGGAAATGGATCGTTGCCGCCCTACCTGGAATTTGCCAATTTTGAAGCCATTCGCGCCCGCGCCAATCGCGTGGATGTGCGGCACGAGTCCATGACCGATTTTCTCAGCCGGAGCGCCGACAGCTCGGTGAACGGTTTTGTACTGTTGGATGCGCAGGACTGGATGAGTCCACAGCAACTGACCGCCTTGTGGCAGCAGATCAACAGATGCGCAGCGCCTGGCGCCCGCGCCATCTTCCGCACCGCAGCGGATGAACGACTATTGCCGGGAAAAATTCCGGATGAAATTCTTTCCGGCTGGACCTATCACGCGGAACAAAGCAGAGAGTTGGATGCCCGCGACCGCTCGTCCATTTACGGCGCGTTCCACCTCTATACCTGCAATGCCGGGGCGATTGCGGCATGAGCGGCGACAAGATGGACGACATCTATCGCGTCCAGAGGCATTTTTACGATTTTACGCGTAAGCCTTACTTGTTGGGGCGTGACGTCCTGATACGCGAGCTCGATCTGCCCGCCGGTGGGGCCGTCCTGGAGATCGGGTGCGGCACCGCGCGGAATCTCCTGCAAATTGCCCGGCAATATCCCCAGGCGCGTTGCTTCGGCGTCGATCTTTCCACCGAGATGCTGCGCACCGCCCGGGCGTCCATCGCCCGGGCAGACCTGCGCGACCGTATTTGGGTGGAAAAGGCGGACGCGAACAGCTTCGATGCCGTCCAGCTTTTCGGCACCGCCCAGTTTGACCGGGTGATAATGTCCTACACCCTGTCCATGATACCGGACTGGGAACTTGCTCTGTACCGTGCGACCCATCTCCTGGCGCCCGGCGGCTCACTGCATGTTGTGGATTTTGGAGATCAGTCGGGCCTGCCAGCTTGGTTTCGGCATCTGCTTTTCGGCTGGCTCCGGCTTTTCTCCGTCACCCCGCGCCTGACGCTCCGCGATCAAATGCCGGCGATCGCGGAAAATTCGGGTTGTGCCTTGTCCTTTCGCAATCTCTACCGCGGCTATGTCGCCATGGCCGAGCTTTCGGCGCCTGCAGCACGAGCCCTTTGACGGGATCGACTGCCGACGCGGCGAACCGGCTTCAGAAGAGCACCGCCCATGTCCTGGATTTCCCTTCTTGGCGCCGCTGCCGCGGCGAGTTCAACAGTCGCTTATCTGCCACAGGTGATCCGGACCTGGCGGACGCGGTCCACCAGCGATATCTCCCTCGGCATGTTCGCGTTGATGGCGTGGGCAACCACCCTGTGGCTGGCGTACGGTATCGCACTTGGTGACGTTGCGATCATCATCTCCAACGGTATTTGCTTGGTGCTGTCAGCGACCATTCTGTATTTCAAACTGCGATATAAATGACCGCTTTTGACCCGAAACGGTAATTCGTCCGCGATCAGGCCCATGTCCGCTTTGCGCCAAAAGCGGACATTGCTTTTTCTGGTATTGCGGAGCCAGCTTCGGGCAAACTGCCTCCCGGGCTTTTGGTCATACTAGAGGCTGATCTTCACGCCTCCCGAGATGTGATGCTCGGTGCCAGCATCCACGCCGATATTGGCGCCATAATTGACGAACCACGCCATCGGTCCCGTGCTGGTCAGGGTGGCTGATGGCGCGATATGGGCCTGGCCCAGGCCCGGCACCAGGATCGTCTGGTTCCCCATCGCATTGGCCGCATTGACCAGGCTGAAGGTGGCGTTCTGGGCGTCATAGCTGTCGTCGGTGTTGTATGTCAGCCGGAAGACCGCCTTCATGCTGCCCAGCCAGGTCGAGGCTTCGCCGCCGAAGAAGCCGTTGAAGGAATCGCGTTTCATGGTGGGATAGCGGATGTTGCCGCCCGAGGCGCCGGTTTCAGTGTAACCCTGGACTGTGGAGTTGATGGACTGGAATCCCGCCACCGGACCCAGGCGGAAGCTGTCCATGTCCATCAGATAGCCGGCTTCGCCGGACACCGCGAAGGCGTCGCCTTGGGTACTGCCGACGCCGGTCAGGCCATACGCGCCGGGACGGTGGATGTCGCTGAAGGTCTGATCGCTGTAGGTGCCCGTGACGTCGGCGAAGAAGCCGTCCATCTCGAACGCGCCATAGCCGGACAGCTGCACCGCCCGGCTATACTGGCTGGCCCCGCCGCCGGAGGCATCGCCCCAGGCCAGACCGGCCGCGACGCCCAGGGTCAGATTGTTGGTGATCTGGGCATCAACGCCCAAGGTCGCCGAACTGGTCTGGGCCCTGGTGGTCTTTGCGGTTTCATCGCGCGTGGACCAGCCACCCGCGCCCCACAGCGTGAAGTCGATGGCCGACTGGGCAGGCCGGACGGCGTCGTCATGGCGGCGCACTTTGAGGTGCTGGCCGATGTCGGAGGCGACCGCCAGGTCGCGCGACGCCATGGCCGTCAGGGTGGTGACGGTCGGGGCGGTGTCCATCATGGACTTCAGATACACCGGCTCGACATAGGTCGGTAGGGTGAGGCGGTACACCAGTACCATGGCGTCGCTGTTGATCGACTGGGCGCAAGCGACGCCGCCGGTGTTGCAGGTGGAGGAGAGGAAATCGTTGTCGTTGCCGACCAGCAGGAAATAATCCTGTGGCGCGCTTTCCTCCAGCACTGGCACCAGCGCCATGCCTTCCCACTTCTCGGTGATAGTGGTGGCGTTGACGGCGTCGGTGCCGCTGCCGGGCGCGCCGTTTCTCAGGTTGATGCCGAACTTGGTGAGCTCGGTGGTGTTGAGCATGTTGACCAGCTCGACCTGCTGCACCGGATTGATGGAGGCCAAGAGGTTGCCGCCAGGCGCGATCGGCGTGTAGCTGTTCTCGAAGGCGGTGCCGGCGATATTGGTGGCGCCGGTGATGTCCACCAGCAGCACGCTTTTGAAGACCGGCGGCGTGTTCGCTTGGCCCAGGCCGCTGCCGTCGCGCGACAGGACCAGGAACTGGCTGTCGTTGAGGGCGAGAAGCTCGGACTGGGCGGCGGTGCGGTTGGCGGCGCCGCCGGTGCCGGCCAGGTTGAAGATCGGCAGCTGCAGCACATAGTCGCCGACCGGCGCGGTCGGCGCCTTGGTGCCGGTGATGTCATAGATCATCAGGCGGGTGTTGGTGCGGGTCTGCTGCGCCGTGCCGCCAGTGTCCTGATAGGTGGCGCTTTGCAGCAGGGTCACCAGCTTTTTGTTGTCCGGCGTCACCGCCATGCCTTCGATGCCCTGGTTGAGGCGGCGTCCGGTGGCGGCGTCGGCAAGCGAGGTGAAGGAAAGAGTCGAGCCGTCAGCCGTGCGCGGGATCAATGCGGGCGGCGGCGTCACCACGCCCTTCAGATTGCCGGTGGCGTCGAAGTAATAGACGTTGGCGCCATATTCGTCGCCGACATAGAAGCTGCCGTCATTGAGGAAGCGCAGGGCTTCGGAGTCCAAGCTGATCTTGCCCGCCGCGGGGCCGATCTTGGAGCCCGGCAGGGTGTAGCCACCCTGGGTAATGAAAGAATTCGCGCTGGGCAGCTGCGGATCCAGGCCGGTGGTGAGGTTGCCGTTGAAATCCCTGAAGAAGAAGCCCCCTTTTTGGGTCAATTGCAGCACATTGGCGCTGGGCGAAAGCGCGGCGGTGCCGGTATAGGGCGTGAAACTCATGTCGAAGCTGTTAACGCGGCCGGCATAGTCGCTGAAGGTGACGGCGCCGACGCTGTTGGGGCCGCGGTCGGGCAGGGAGTAGAGCACGCCTGTGTAGCCGGTGGCGGTCTTGCGCCAGGTGCCGGGCAGGACGTCCAGGCCCGAATAGGCGCCGAACGTGTCGCCGACGAAATCCTTGGTGGTGAGGGCGGAGAGGCGGTTGACGCCCTGCAGGCCCTGATTGATGAAAGTCTGGCCGTTCAAGATGGTGGAGACTGAACCGGCGGTGGTGATGGTGTTGGGCTGCAGAATTTGGATCGGCGCGGCGATGGCGTCGCTTGCCAGAAAAGCGCCCAGCGCGGCGCTGCACGCTAGCGCCGATTTCAGCGAAAATTTCATGAAATGCACCTATGATGAATTAGCCGCCAATCGGCGGCGTCTTTCCGGTATCGGGGGGCTGTGAAGCTTGTGTGAAAGTTTTGTGAGAACACGCTGTCACGAAGTGCGGTTAAGCGCCGCTTATTGCGTCACTAAATATTTATAGTCCCAGGGCTGAGACCGTGATCTACGGTCACCAGCTGGTGTCGGCTCTGTGTCAGGCGCCCTGTCCGCTTTGCGCCAAAAGCGGTCATTCCCCGGCTGGCGAACTCCGCGTTTCATCCCTCGGCCGCATCGGATTGCCTTAGCAGCGGGACCTTAAGGCCAACCCGGCTGCCGCAGCATCAACCCTTGTGAAGCTGGGATTTGTCAGGCGTGACGACAAACCGGGCGAGCGTACTCAGCTTGCCGCCGGGCGACTGAACCCGATCTAGGACTTTCACATCCGTGCGCCATTCGTTCGGCGTGACGTCAAATATCTGGTAGCCGCGCTGCGTGGCATGCAGGGCCAGATGCGGGTTGCGGCCGTCCGCGACGGACGGGCCAGTCACAGGGTTAGGCGTACCATCGCCACCCGAAGTTATGGAGGTGGCAAGAAATTCCACCGCCGCCGCCGGACCGTCCAACGCCGCATCGCGCACGGGAACCACGCCGACATTGTGAACGTGGGCATCGCCCGTGGCGACGATGACGTTGGTGAGCTTGCGATCCGTTATGGCCTTCACCAGCCGTGCGCGTGCGGCCGGATAGCCCGCCCACTGGTCCGTCGATCCCAGTGCGTCAGCGCCGGTCATATTGGGCCGCAGAAACGGCATGACTCGTACTTGCTGGGCGAGCAGATTCCAGCGTGCGCTGTTGACCAGGCCCTTGCCCAACCAAGCTTCCTGGGCTGAGCCCATAAGGGTGGAAATCGGACCATCCTGCATGCGGCAATGCGAAGGGTCCGATTCACCGCAGAGCTGGTCGCTGCGGTAGCTGCGGGTGTCCAGAACATGCATGCGGAACAGGCGCCCGTAATCGAGACGGCGGAACATCGTCAGACCCGCCGGCGTCGGAAACTGCGCGCGCCGCACCGGCATATGCTCGTACCAGGCCTGCATGGCCACGGCCCGGCGCAGGGCGAACAACTCCGGCGCCGTACCATCCTGATCGTAGGCGGAGGCCCAGTTGTTATCGACCTCATGGTCATCGAATGCGCTGATGAAGGCGGCCGCCGCATGCGCCGCGCGCAGGTGCGGATCGGATTTGTACTGTGCGTAGCGGCGGCGGTAATCGTCCAGGCTGTAGATTTCGTTGCCTATATGCCGGCGCGCGACCGCATTGCCCGCGGCGTCTGTGATCTCCTGTGTGCTGGCCGATCCGCCCTCGTAGATATAATCGCCATAGTGGAAGACGGCGTCGAGCTCGGACTCCTCGCTGAGATGCCGCCAGGCATCGAACCAGCCAGCGGGATAGTTCTGGCAGCCGGCGGAGGCCAGGCGCACGCGCGCCGGCAGATCGCCGATCGCCGGAGCTGTGCGGGCGCGGCCCACAGGACTGGCCTCTGCCCCCTGGACGACAAAGCGGTACCAGTAGCGGCGCCAGGGCAGAAGGCCGCCGACCTCGACATGGATGCTGTGTGCCAGTTCGGGCCGCGCGAGCGCTTCTCCGGAACGGACAATGTGGGCGAAGCGCTCATCCTCGGCAACTTCCCACCGCACGGAAACACCTAGGGCCGGCATGCCGCCATGCTCATCAAGGGGTTTGGGCGCTAGACGGGTCCAGATCACGAAACCGTCTGGCAGGGGATCGCCTGCCGCGACACCGAGCTGGAAAGGATAGTTCGGGAAGACCGGCTGGGCCCAGACTCGGCCGGAGGAGCCGAGGCCTGCAAACACGGCCATGCCGCCAGCAGCCACCAGCAGTTTGCGGCGGTCGAGAAGGGTTTTCATAGGTTCTCTTCATTTAGCCCATTGCCATGATTAGGTGCCGGCGCTGACAGATTTGTGACGCGTGCGGCTGGGCGGTGCAACAAACGGCACAAGTTTAGGAAGCTGATTGCCAATGTCCGCTTTGGGGGTAAAGCGGACATTCGGCTGGCCGGGGCGGAATGACCGCTTTTGACCCAAAGCGGACATTGGCCGGTCCTGACCCAAGCACTGACGGCTGCTGATCGGCGCGCGCTGGGAACGGCTCTGAAGATGGCTTTCAGCCCATCTGGCTGGATTACCGGAAATTTGGTAACCTCTGACTTGTGGTACAAGAAAAAGCAGTCAGGCCACATGATTTTGCAAAACCGCTTCCTGCTTTGCTCGGTTGCTGCAGTCTCGCTCACCGGGGTGGTTCAGCCTGTATCAGCTGCCCCTTGGCAGCGTGGTTTCGTCGTTGCCACTTATGAATATGCTTTCCGCTATGGCGGCCGGGCAGGGTTCGAACGCGCTGGTGAGATTGAGCCCGGCTCGGATTGCCTGCATGGCGCCAGCGTTCATTTCGCCAATGACAAGAATACCGAAGCGGCGCTGAAGCAGCCTTTCCGCAGCAAATATGAAATCGAAGCCATAGCTCGCCCGCCGGGGCTGCAGAGTGTCAGAGCGCCAGTCTCAACACGATTTAGCATCTGGAATCGCGCCATCACCTATCGCGCCTGGAAGCGCGGCATCGACACCTATGTGAACCCCTGGGCGGCGGAAGACCCCGGCCAGCCCGAAGTGACCGGCAAGATCGCCACCGGCTTTGACCTGGACAACAATTCCAATACCGGCGGCTTCGTCGCCGAGGACGGTGAAAAGGGCATCGACCATGCCCTGTACCGGGCCTGGGGCTGCGATGCGCCGTGGCGCGGCAATCGCAACGCCACGCTGCATCTTCGCGCCAACGACAAGATGCAGGGCGGCCTCTACACCATGGTGATTCGGGTTTCGGGCAATGCGGACCCGATGAATGACGACAATGCCACGCTGGAGATCGGCTATTCGCCGGACAAGATCACCAAGAACGCCCGCGGCGATGTCGCGGCTGACTTTTCGTACCGGATCGTCAAGAGCGAACAATACACCAAGCTAAAAGCCAGGATCCGCAATGGCGTAGTCGAGACCGAACAGGTCGCCGAACTGCATGCCCCGCGCATCGCCTGGTTCTATGACCATGCCGGCGACGCCGATTTCCGTAAGGGCAAGATTCGCCTTGAGATCGGCCGGAACGGCAATGCCAATGGCCTGATCGGCGGCTATCGCGATTGGCGCAAACTCTATACCGAGAATACCTTCGCCCAGGATGGCGGCCAGCAAGGTATCCGCGAGCATGAAGATGGCGTCGCGCTTTATTATGCCTTGAAGCGCAACGCTGACGGCATACCCGATCCCAAGACCGGCGAGAAGATGGGCATTTCCTCCACCTACCGCATCACCGCCATGCCGGCCTATGTGGTCGATTCGGACAAGCCCGTGGGCGTGACGATCATCCAGGCGGAAGAGAAGCGTAAGGATGCCTTCCTGGCGATCCGCGAAGCCACCATCAAGTCCACCAAGACCCGGATCATCCAGGGCGTGCCTCCAGGAACGTCGCAAGGCGCATTTCCGGCACTAGAACGCAGAATCGTAGACTTACCGAGCAAGGAATATTTTTTGAAAACCCTTGATCGCCCACATTATGCCATTGATGTAACCGAGATCGATGGCGAGTGGATCGACAAAGAAGGCAACGAAGTTCCCAAGCCGAGCGAAAACCCACCGAAATCCGACAGGCAGGTTCGAAACGAGGTCTTTCTGGACTGATAGCAACCGCTGCCAATTAGTCCCAGCGTGCCGGCGGCGGTGTCGATCCGCCCATCCCAAGGAAGCCGCGGCGTGATTGAAATACGCCGCCCAGCCCGGCACCTATTCGCGCTGGTTTGCCAAGGGCTTGGAGCGGGACAAATAGGAGATCGCGTAGCTTTAGAAATGTCCGCTTCTGGCGCAAAGCAGCCATTGGGATGGCCTAGGCGGACCGTCCGGTCCTGACCCAAAGCGGGCATTGTGTCCTGCCCCCTTTGAAATGGTCCTCCCTGAAGTATGGTTTTGACCACGGAGGAGAAGGGGAATGGCTAGGAAACGGCATAGTGCTGAAGAGATAGTTGGGAAGCTGCGGCAGGTCGATGTGCTGATGGCACAGGGCAAGCCGGTCGCGGATGCGGTTCGGGCGATAGGAGTGACGGAAGTTACATACTACCGCTGGCGCAACGAGTATGGCGGGCTTAAGGGCGACCAGGTCAAGCGGTTGAAAGAACTGGAGTCTGAGAATACGCGGCTTCGACGGGCGATCTCGGACCTGACGCTGGACAAGCTGATATTGCAGGAAGCCGCGCGGGGAAACTTCTAAGCCCCGCACGTCGCCGTGCGTGTGTGGACCATGTTGTTGCCGAACTGGGTGTACCGCAGAGGCGGGCATGCCGGGCCCTGGGACAGCATCGGTCCACGCAGCGGAGGATGTCGACAACGCCCGACGATGAAGTGGCTTTGACAGCCGACATCATCGAGTTCGCCCGCCAGTATGGCCGCTACGGATACCGCCGGATCACGGCGCTTTTGCGGGCATCTGGGTGGAGGGTGAACAGGAAGCGTGTTGAGCGCATCTGGCGTCGTGAGGGGCTGAAAGTCCCAGCGAAACAGCCCAAACGGGGTCGGCTCTGGCTCAACGACGGATCGTGCATCCGTCTGCGGCCAGAACGCCCCAGCCATGTGTGGTCCTACGACTTTGTCGCCGACCGCACCCATGACGGAAAGGTATTCCGGATGCTTTGCATTATCGATGAGTTCACACGCGAAGCGATTGCCATCCGTGTGGCCCAGTCTCTGAAGTCCACGATGTGATTGAAGCGCTGTGCGATCTCTTTGTAAAGCGTGGTATCCCGGCTCACATACGATCTGACAACGGTCCAGAGTTTGTTGCCTTAGCTCTAAGGGAGTGGATTGCTGCTGTGGGCGCCAAGACTGCCTATATCGAACCAGGAAGCCCCTGGGAGAATGGCTACTGCGAAAGCTTCAACGGCAAGCTGCGGGACGAGCTTCTGAACGGAGAGATCTTCTACACGCTGAAAGAGGCCAAGATCATGATCGAAGCTTGGAGACGGCACTATAATGCCGTCAGGCCACACTCATCGCTGAGATATCGTCCACCAGCACCAGAAGCAATCTGCTGGACGCCGGGGCAGTCCGCAGACGGCCAGCTAGCGCAAACGCCGCTCATAAACTAACATTGCAACTGGACCACTCAGTGGGGGCCGGTCACTCGATGAACACGCTCTACAAGGGCTTCGTGTCCAACATCCAGGACACCGACATGGCCGATGCCGCCACCCAGCTGTCGCTGAACCAGACCCAGTTGCAGGCGGCGCTGCAGGTCACTGCCGGGCTGCACCAGCTTTCCTTGCTGAATTTCATCGGTTCCGGCGGCTAAAAGCCTTAATTCTTGCGGAGGGCAGCGCCCGGTCCTATAGGACCGGCCATGACCGCCGCCGTCCTCAAGCCCGGAAGCCGTATCGTCGCCGCGATGAGCGGGGGCGTGGATTCCTCCGTCACCGCCGCGCTGCTCAAGCGCCAGGGCTATGACGTCATCGGCATCACCCTGCAGCTTTATCCTTCCGACACCGCGCCATCGCGCAAGGGTGCCTGCTGTGCCGGCGCCGACATCTATGACGCCAAGCGGGTGGCAGAGAGCATCGGCATTCCCCATTACGTCCTGGATTATGAAAGCCGCTTCCGCAAAAACGTGATCGAGGATTTCGCCGACAGCTATGCGCGGGGCGAGACACCCATCCCCTGCGTGCGCTGCAATGAAAAGGTGAAGTTCGCCGACCTGCTGGATACCGCGCGCGAGCTGGGCGCCGAAGCGATGGCCACCGGCCATTATGTCCGCCGGGTGGACGGCGCGGACGGCGCGCAGCTGCATGCTGCCGCCGATCCGGTGCGCGACCAAAGCTATTTTCTGTTCGCCACCACCCAGGCCCAACTCGACTATCTGCGCTTTCCGTTGGGAGACATGGAAAAGAGCGCGGTGCGCGCCATCGCCGCCGAGCTGAAACTGGTCAATGCCGCCAAGCCCGACAGCCAGGACATCTGCTTTGTGCCGGAGGGGCGCTACACCGGCATCGTCAACCGGATGAAGCCCGATGCGGCGCGGCCCGGCGATATCGTGGACATGACGGGCAAGGTGCTGGGCCGCCATGACGGGATCGTCCATTTCACCGTCGGCCAGCGCAAGGGCCTGGGACTGTCGGGCAACGAAGAGCCGCTGTTCGTGCTCAAGCTCGATCCCGTCAATGCCCGCGTGGTGGTGGGGCCGCGCTCAGCGCTGGGTTCCTCCCGCATCACCCTGCGCGAGGTGAACTGGCTCGGTCCGCAGGCCGCGCCGTTCGAAGCGCGGGTCAAGGTGCGCTCCATGCGCCCGCCGGTGGCCGCAACCGTGACGCCGCTGGCCGGTGGCGCGGCACGGGTGGAACTTGCGGCGCCGGAAGACGCCATCGCGCCGGGCCAAGCCTGCGTCTTTTACGAGATGGACGGCAGCCGCGTCCTGGGCGGCGGCTGGATCGCCGCCGAGGCCGCTGCTGCGGCCTGAAAACCGCCCAAACTTGACACCGGCAGGGGGGCATTTTACACCCCGCGCCCGGACCAACAGGCGGTCCGAACCCCGGTTTGGCAGCGTAGCTCAGTGGTAGAGTAGGGGAATCATAATCCTTTGGTCGCAGGTTCAAATCCTGCCGCTGCTACCAACCGGTTCCTCCTTTTGAGGATAGTTTCGTGACCGCCGCGCCGACATTCGCCGACATTCAAAAGGCCGCCGCCGCGATCCAGCCATCCTTGGTGCGCACGCCGACACGGCACTCGCGCACCTTGTCGGGCATCGCCGGCTGCGAGGTCTGGCTGAAATTCGAGAACCGGCAATTCACGGCGTCTTTTAAAGAGCGCGGGGCGCTGTACCGCATCACCGGCGCTGCCGTGAATTTCCGGCCCAATCTGGAAATCAGCGAAATCTGTTTCGCCGATCCGCGACAGCCGCCGCCGGGATGCAGCCCCGCCACCGTGCGGCGGCTGGGCGAGCTGGCCGGCGCCCCGCCCAGTCCGGTGTGGTAAGCGGCTTGCCTTTTCCCGCCCCGGCCGTTAGCGAAAATCCATGAACGCACCCGTGACCCCCTGGCAGATTCGGCTGGAAGCGCCCGCAGACATGGCGCGGGTCGAGGCGCTCAACGCCGAAAGTTTCGGGCCTGGGCGTTTCGCCAAATCCGCCTACCGGCTGCGCGAAGGCGTCTCGCCGATCGCCGCTTTGTCCTTTGTCGCGGTGGAGAATGATGTCCTGCGCGGTTCGGTGCGGTTCTGGCCGATCAAGGTCGGCGGCCATGAGGAATTGCTGCTGGGCCCCTTGGCGGTGCAAAGCTCGCAGCGTGGCCGCGGCATCGGCATCGCCCTGATGCAGGCCGGCATTGCCGCCGCGCAGCAGGGACCGTGGCGCGGCATTCTGCTGATCGGCGACGAGCCTTATTACACCAAGGTGGGTTTCTCGCGCCTGCCGCCGGGACGGGTGAAGTTCCCCGGCCCGGTGGACCAGAACCGCATTCTCGGCCTGTCGCTGAAGGCGGGAGAAATTCTCAATCTGTCAGGCCAGGTGCGCCGGGCGCAGATTGATGAAGCGGTTTGTGCGGATGGGGCAGGCGTCGGATAGCGCCCGGCGGCTCGCTCAAGCTCGCCGCGCCTGCTCGCGCGCTTGTCGGCGCGCCGGGCTACCGCCCTTCCAGCCGCCACGCCAGCAACAGCGCTCCGACGATCAACAGTAGCGCCAGCCATTGCGGAAGAAGCTTCTGCTGCTGCAGTGCGGTGACGCGATAGGCGCCGTTGTTGCGCAGCCCGATCCAGCCCGAGCCGCTGGTACTGTCGCCGGCCGCCACCCGCCGCACCTCCGGCACGCCGTCTTCCAGCCATTGCACGCTGCCGCCGCTGCTGTCGGCCACGGGCTGCAGCACTTCGGCGCTGGCGCGCATGTCGGCGACTTCCTTGGGATTGAGCGGCCCCGCCGCCGTCACGGCCGACAGGATGCCATCGGTGGCGCGGTACAGGCCCAACTCGCCTGCCTTGGTGATGGCCCGCCAGATGCCGGGTTCCGCCCGGGTCAGGGGCAGTGCCAGTTGCCGGCCCGACGGCAGGGTCAGGCTCACCGGCGGCGTTGTGTCCGACATGGTGCGGCGGGTGACGCGGACGTCGTTGCCGATGATGGTAATCGACAGGGCTTCCGCTTCCAGTTCCGGCTCCTTCATCAGCCAGTGCGCCAGGCGGCGCAGCAGTTCGGCCTGCGGTCCGCCGCCTTCAAAGCCGCGCGCCCACAGCCAGGTCTGGTCGCTCATCAGCTCGGCAACCCGGCCCTTGCCGACCTGGTCCAGCACCAGCAGCGGCTGGCCGGCGCCGCTGGCCATCACGGTCTGGCCCGCGACCTTGTTGGCGGCGATGACGCGGAACCAGCGGCCCCAAGTCGGCGCCGTTTTGTCCACATTGCGGCCGGGCAGTTCACGCGTCACCGGATGGGCCATGCCGGCCGGCGTCACTTGCGGGCGAAAGCCGCCGGTGACGATCTGCCCGGTGGGCTGGGCGGGCAGCACCTGGCTGAGAGGCGTGCGGTAGATGCTTTCCGGGCCGGCGAATTCCGGCCCGGAGGAAATCAGCAGCGCGCCGCCATCCTGCACATAGCCGGCGATGTTCTGGAAATAGGCAAACGGCAAAATTCCCCGCTCGCGATAGCGGTCGAACACCACAAGATCGAATGAGCCGAGTTTTTCCAGGAACAGTTCGCGATAGGGAAAGGCGATCAGCGAGAGTTCGTTGATCGGGGTGGTGTCCTGCTTGTCCGGCGGGCGCAGGATGGTGAAGTGGATCAGGTCCACCGACGGATCGGCCTTCAAGAGATTGCGCCATACCCGCTCGCCGGCATGGGGCTCGCCCGACACCAGCAGCACCCTGAGCCGGTCGCGCACGCCCGACACCGTCACCACCGCATGATTGTTCTGCATGGTCAGTTCGGCCGGGCCTTGTCCCGCCGACAGCTCGATCAGGTTTTCGCCTTCATGCGCCACCGGAATGCGGACATCTGTGTCCTTGCCCACCGGCACCATCCGGTTGCCGAAAGGCTTGCCGTCAATGCGGATGGTCAGCACGGCGCTGGTCTCACCGCTGCCGCCCAGATCGTCGATGCGCAGCCGCATGGTGGCGGGCTGGCCGACAATGGCGAAGCGTGCCGCGTTCAGCACCGTCAGCTTGCGGTCCTTCTCGCCGCGCCGGCCCGCCACCAGCACCTGCAGTGGTGCCTTCAATGACATGTTTTGCGGTGCGGGCGCGTCATGCACCTGGCCGTCGGTGATCAGGATGGCGCCCGCAACGCGGCCCTGCGGCACATCGGCCAGCGCCGCGTTCAGGGCGGCGAAGGCCTGGGTGCCGTTATTCTCGCCGGTGGCGGTGGTGGTGATGGAAGTCTCGCGCACCACCAGGTCGGGCTGGGCCGCCAGCAGTCTCTTGATCTGGGCCCGTGCGGCTTCGGCCTGGGCGGTGCGCTTGCCCAGCGCCATGCTTTGCGAACGGTCTGTGACGATGACCGCGACATCGGGCAGGGCGGCGCGCTGCTCGCGCACCAGAAGCGGCCCGGCCAAGGCGAACAGCAGCACGGCAAAGGCCAGTCCCCGCGCCCAGGCGCCGCGCGCCCGCACGAAAATGCCGTAGAGCGTGATGGCGATGGCAATCACGGCCAGCGCCGTCAGCAGGCTGAGCGGAATGACGGGGGCGAAAGCCAGGCGTGTCATCGCCGCTCATTCCCCAGCCGTTGCAGCAATGCGGGCGCATGCACCACATCGGTCTTGTAATTGCCGGTCAGGGCATAGATCACCAGATTGATGCCGAAGCGCAGCGCCATCTCGCGCTGCAGCTCGCCGCCGGGCGACGGGGCCGAAATGAAGCGGCCGCTGCCATCCACCGCCCAGGCCGCGGCCCAGTCATTGCCGCCGATGATGACCGGCGATACGCCATCGCCGCCGCGTGCCGGCGGCGCGCCATTCTTGGGCGCGGGCGGCAGCGCCTCGACCCACAGCCGTCCGCCGGTCCAGCGGCCGGGAAAGTCGCGCAGGATATAAAAGGTCTTGGTCAGCACATGATCGCCGGGCAGGGGGGTGAGCGGCGGCATGTCCAGCCCCCCGGTCAGTCGCCGCAGGGTCTGCTCGCCCGGCGAGGCGGCGCCGCGCACCGCGCCCAGGGACAGGTCGCGGGTGTCGAACATGATGGTGCCGCCCTGGCGCATGAAGTCGCCGATCCGCGACTGCGCCCGGGGCGACAGGTTTTTCGCCCGCGGGTCCATCGGCCAGTAGAGCAGCGGATACAAGGAGAGATCGTCGCGCTCCAGATCGACCCCGATCGGCTCCAGCGGTTCGTAGGAGGTGCGCGCGCGCAAGGCCATGCCCAGCCCGGTCAGTCCCGCCTGGCTGGTGGCGTCTACATCCGACAGGCCCGTCTTTACATAGGCCAGCCTTGTATCCAGAGCCGCCTTCATGGCGGTGACGTCATCGGCGCGCGCCTCGGAAACCATCTGGGGGACAACAAGAAGGAGCGCGGCGGCGGCGCCGATCCATTTCAGCTTGTGGGGGGTGAAGCCGCGCAGCCACAAGGCCAGCAAGGCATCGAGCAGCAGCAGCAGCATCGCCGCCGCCAGCAGGTAGGGCTCCAGTGCGCGCGCCTTGGTGTCGCCATAGGGCTGGGTCGTGCCGCTCAGCGGGGTCAGGGTTGCGTCCGCCGCCAGGGTGTTGAGGGCGCTTTCCACTTCATGGGCGCCATACAGGCCCGGCGGATGGCGCGGCGAAACGCGGGTGCGGGCAAACGCGCGCGCCGGAATCGGCGCGACATCGGCGCTCGCGCCGGTGGCATGGCCGAAGCCGTCCAGCAGCGACACCGGCGGCAGGCTGGTCAGGCCGGCCAGGTCGCGCGCGGGCGTGCCCGCCGACAGCGCCAGCAGCCGCTTGAGCATGTCGACATACAGGCCCGAGATCGGCAGCGACGACCAGGTGGGGCTTGCCGTGATGTGGAACATGACGATCCAGCCCTGGCCTTCGGCGCGCGCGGTGATCAGCGGCGTGCCGTCGGTCAGCCGCGCCCATGCGCGATTGTCGATCTCGGAAGACGGCTCGGCCAACACCTGGCGCGTCACCGTCACTTCGGTGGGAATCTCAAGGCCGTTGAACGGGCTGGTGGCGGTGAAAGGCGCCAGATGCTGGGGCGCCGACCAGGCCATGGCGCTGCCCAGATAGCGTCCACCCACCCTGAGCGGCACCGGCACCAGATCGTCGGCGCCATTGGTGACCCGGTCCCCAGCGAAGCGGATCAGCATGCCGCCCTTGGCGACAAACTCTTTCACCCGCTGCTGGTCGGCGCCGGGAATTTTCGCCACATCGGCCAGCAGCAGCACCGAAACATTCTTGTCCAGCAGGGCCGAGATGGTGCCCTTGGCGATTTCGGCATAGGGCGAAAGCGCCCGCTCCAGATAATAGACATCCGACAGCAGCGGCTGGCCTTCGCCGCTGGTTTCCGAAACGATACCGGCGCTGCGCTGGGAGGCGCCCTTGTCCAGAAGCTGCACCGCGCCGGCGCTGTCCTCGCCGCTGACGGCCAGGCGCGCGGTGGCGTTGCGTACTTCCATCGGCAAGGCGATATGGCCACGCGCCTTTGTCTCCCCGCGCGGGAATCTGACCTTGGTGGCGGCCAGGGTTTCGCCGCGCGCGCCGATGGCGGCGACTTCGGCTTCCTGCACCGCGCCGGTTTGCGCGCGCAAGGCGCTGACGGCAAAGCCGCTGGCGTCGCGCGTCACCGGCAGCAGACCCAAGGGCAGGCGCGCGGGCGCATAGACGGTGACGCCGCCATAGCGGTGCAATGCATCGCGCAGCTTCTTGCTGTCGCGCTCGATGCCGTCGCTCAGCCAGTAGAGCGCCGGGGCGGCGGCGAACTTGAAGCGGCCCAGCGCGACCGCCGCGGCATTGCGGTCGCCGGGCCAGGGCATGGGCTTGAGTTCCTTGGCGATGCGCGCGGCTTCGCCTTCATTAAGCAGGCCGGTGGGCGCAGCGCCAGCGGTGGGGATGATGGCGATGGCGCGGCCGCGCGCGCTGTGCAGCAGGTCGGCGATCAGTTCCTGGCGCGCGTTCCAGTCCTTGGCCGCTGTCCAGCCATTGTCCACCACCAGCACCAGCGGCCCGGCCCCCGCAAGTTTGGGCGGGCGGCCCAGCAAGGGATCGGCCAAGGCCAGGATCAGCAGCGCTGCTGCTGCGAGGCGCAGCAGCAGCAGCCACCAGGGCGTGGCAGCGGGGGTCTGTTCTTCATCCTGCAAACCGCGCAGCAAGTTCAGCGGCGGAAACACCGTGCGGCGCGGCAGCGGCGGCGTCACCTTCAGCAGCCACCACAGCACCGGCAAGGCGAGCAGCGCTGTCAGTATAAGTGGCGCACCAAAACTCAGCGGCAGGAAATCGGGCACGGTTCAGGTGCCGCCGATGGCGGCATGCAGCGCGATCAGCGAGCTTTGCGGCGCATGATCGGTGCGGTGCGTGGTGCAGGTCCAGCCCAGTCTCAACGCGGCGTCGGCGACCCGTTCGCCATGGGCGGAGAAGCGGGTGCGATAGGCACTGCGCACCCGTTCGGCGCGGCCGAAAATCTCGTCGCTTTCGCCCAGCGGCGACTCAAAGCGGGTGCGGCCATTGTAGGGAAATTCTTCTTCCGCCGGATCGACGATCCGCACCAGATGACCGGACATGCCGCGGCGCGAGAAATCCTTCATCGCTTCCAGTGCGCTGGTGTCCAGGAAATCGCTGAACCACACCAGCTGATTGCCGCGCGCGAAGGGCGCGCGCGGCGGCAAGGCGCTGTCACCCTTCGCATACAAGGCCCGCCCGATGCGGGTCAGCGCCAGGCGCGAGGAGGCCGGGGCCCCGTCCATGCCGACAAAGCCGACACGTTCGCCGCCGCGCACCAGCAGAGAGGCCAGCGCCATCAGCAAAAGATCGGCGCGGGCGCGCTTGGATACCGCGCCCGACTTGAAAGCCATGTTGGCGCTGGCGTCGCGCCAGAACCACACGGTCTGGGCGGCTTCCCATTCGCGCTCGCGCACAAAGATATGCTGCGACTTGGCGGACTGCCGCCAGTCTATGACGGCGGAGGAATCGTGGCTGGCGTAGCGGCGGAACTGCCAGAAGCTTTCGCCCATCCCGGCGCGGCGGCGGCCATGCACCCCCAGGCTGACCGAGGCGGCGAGGTGATCGGCCTCCACCATCAGCGGCGGCAGCCCGGCGGACAGGCCATCGGCTTCATGCTGAAGCGCGGAGAAATTGCTCAAAAGAGACTCGCGCAGAGCCGTTCGATCACGCCCGCGGTGGTCGCGCCTTCGGCGCGGGCGGAGAAATTCAGCGCCATGCGGTGGCGCAGCACCGGGCCGGCCAGCGCCACGACATCGTCGGTCGAGGGCGCAAGACGGCCGTCGAGCAAAGCGCGGGCGCGCACCGCCAGCATCAAGGCCTGGCTGGCGCGCGGGCCGGGCCCCCAGGCGATCATGCCCTTGATGCCATTGTCGTGCTCGCTGTCGGGACGCGCGGCCCGCACCAGCGTAAGAATGGAGTCCATCACCTGTTCGCCCACCGGAATGCGGCGCACCAATGTCTGGGCTTCCACAAGGTCGTCAGGCGTGCAGACGCGCGACGCGTTCTTTTCTTCGCCGATGGTGGTGGCCAGCAGCATGCGGCGTTCGGCTTCCAGGCCCGGATAGCCGACATCGATCTGCAGCAGGAAACGGTCGAGCTGGGCTTCGGGCAGGGGATAGGTGCCTTCCTGCTCCAGCGGGTTCTGGGTCGCCAGCACATGGAACGGGTGCGGCAGGTCGTGGCGGGCGCCGGCGACCGTGACATGCTTTTCCTGCATCGCCTGCAGCAGCGCCGACTGGGTGCGCGGCGAGGCGCGGTTGATTTCGTCGGCCATCAGAAGCTGGGTGAAGACGGGACCCTTGATGAAACGGAAGGCGCGCTCGCCGTTGACGCTTTCTTCCATCACTTCCGAACCGGTGATGTCGGCGGGCATCAGGTCGGGGGTGAACTGGACGCGGCTGGTCTCCAGCCCCATCACGATGCCCAGCGTGTCCACCAGTTTGGTCTTGGCCAGGCCCGGCACGCCGATCAACAGGCCATGGCCACCGGCCAGCAAGGTGATCAGGGTCTGCTCGATCACCTCGTCCTGGCCGAAAATCACCGCGCTCAACCCGGCGCGCACCTTGCCAAAGATATCGGCGGCGGCGGACAGCCGCTGCGGGGCTTCGCGCTCGTCCAGAATGTCCACTTTGTTCATATGGTCCTGGCTTGCTGGGATGGGTGTTATGTTGCACCGTTGGGCCTTGGCCGTGCAACCCCGCAATACCCTTAATAACCTGCAGAAAACCGCAAATTATGGCGTCATGACGGCAGCCGATTTCATTGCGCCTCTTGCCGGCATCCCGCTGCCGCCGGTGGAACGCTGGAACCCGGCATCCTGCGGCGATAGCGACATGCGGATCGCCGCCGACGGCGTCTGGTTCCATCAGGGGGGGCGGATCGCGCGGCCCGAGCTGGTGCGCCTGTTCGCCGGCCTCTTGCGCAAGGACGAAGGCGGTTACGTGCTGGTCACGCCGGTGGAGAAGCTTTCCATCCTGGTGGAAGACGCGCCCTTTCTTGCCGTCACGTTGGACAGGTCGGGCAGCGGAGAAGACCAGGTCCTGACCTTCACCACCAATGTCGGTGACAGCGTGGTGCTGGATGCGGACCATGGGCTGCGGGTCGCGGACGGCATTCCCTATCTTCATGTCCGGCGCGGGCTGGAGGCCAAGATGGCGCGCAATGCCTGGCACCAGCTGGCCGACATCGCGGTGCCGCGCGGCGCGGCGCAGGGCGTATGGAGCGCGGGCCATTTCTTTGAACTCGGCGCGGCGTGATGCTGGAACGCTTGCGCGCCTCCTTGCTGCAGCAGCCGCCCGACGTTACGGGGCATGACGATTACGGCTTCGATCCGGCGCAGCGCCCCGAGGGCTTTGGCGCGGTGAAGGCCTCGGTGCTGCTGCCCATCCTGCTGCGCGAAGAGCCCATGCTGCTCTTCACCCGCCGCACCGAAAACCTGGCGCAGCATAGCGGGCAGGTCAGCTTTCCGGGCGGGCGCCACGAAGCCCATGATCTTTCGCCGGTCGAAACGGCGCTGCGCGAGACCTTCGAGGAAACCGGCATTGCACCCGGCTTTGTCACGGTGGCCGGCTATCTCGACCGCTATCTCACCGGCACCGGCTTCGATATCCAGCCGGTGGTGGGGCATCTGGCCGAGGGCTTCGCGCTGGCGCCCGATCCGCACGAGGTGGCGGAAATCTTCGAGGTGCCGCTGGCCTTCCTGCTCGAACCCGCCAACCGGCGCCGGGAAAGCCGCGAGATTGCGGGGCGGCAACGAAGCTTTTACGCCTTCACTTATAAGGAGCATGAGATCTGGGGCGCGACGGCGGCCATCATCGTCAATCTGGCCCAGCGGTTAAATGCTATAAGTGAATCATGAGAATTGACCCGTCACAGCATGGCTGGATGACCGCGCCGGAAACCGTTCAGGTCATGGTCGCCCCCGTCACGCGGAACGGCCAAGGCTGGTCGGTGCAATCGGATGTCGGTGGGTGTGGCCGTTGGCGCGTGACAATCATAAAAGACCGCGGCCATGAGAATTGATCCCACCCAGCACAGTTGGATGACCGCGCCGGAAACCGTTCAGGTCATGGCCGCACTGGGCGAAGCGCGCTTCGTCGGTGGCGCGGTGCGCAATGCGCTGCTGGGGGCGGCGGTTGCGGACATCGACATTGCCGTGCCCATGCCGCCCAGCGAGGTGCTGGCCCGGCTGGTTGCCAAGAACATCAAGGTGATCGAGACCGGCATGGATCATGGCACCGTCACCGCCATTGCCGGCACCCATGCCTTCGAGATCACCTCGCTGCGCCGGGATGTCGAGACCGATGGCCGCCATGCCCGCGTGGTGTTCACCGACGACTGGGCCGAGGATGCGGCGCGGCGCGACTTCACCATCAATGCACTTTATGCCTCGGCCAGCGGCGAGATTTTCGATTACGCCACCGGGGTGGAAGACCTGATCGCGGGCAAGGTGCGGTTCGTGGGCGATGCGAGGGCGCGCATCGCGGAAGATTATCTGCGCGTGCTGCGGCTGTTCCGCTTTCATGCCTGGTACGGCAAGGGGGAGGTCGATGCCGAAGGGTTGCGCGCCGCCGCAGAAGCCAAAGACAAGCTCAAAAGCCTGTCGGCGGAGCGGGTGGCCAAGGAAATGCTGCGCCTGCTGGAAGCGGGCAATCACACGCCGGTCCTGCGGGTGATGGCGGCGACCGGCATCCTGTCGGAACTGTTGCCCGGCGCGTTGCAATTGCCGCGGCTGGAACGGCTGGTGGAAATCGACGCCGACAATTTCTCGCCCCGCGACGGGGTGCTGCGCCTGGCGGCGCTGTTGCCCGAAGATGGCGAGGCGGCCCATGCCGCCGCCGACGCGCTCAAATTGTCCAATGCCGACCGCACCCGCCTGGAACAGGCGCTCAGCGGCGAGCGCATCGCGGCCCATCTGTCGGCAAAGGATGCGCGGCGGCTACTTTACCGCATCGGGGTGGCGCGGTTCCGGGACAAGGTGTGGCTGGCCTGGGCCAATGCCCCCAAGGCGGCGAGCGCGATCCAGTGGCGCATGCTGCTGACCATGGCCGACAATTGGCACCGGCCGCGCTTTGCGCTGACCGGCCTGGATGTGATGCAGGCCGGCGTGCCGGAAGGGCCGGAGGTCGGCCGCATCCTGGCCAAGATCGAAGACTGGTGGGTGGGCGGCGATTTCGCCGCCGATGAAGGTGCTTTGCGCGACCGGCTGAGGGGCGCGATTGATGGCGTTTGAGCTGCTGGAGTCGCTGTCGCTGCCCGGCGATCCCGCCAAGGCCAATGAGGACTCATTCGGTCATGACGCGGGCGCGGCGGTGGTGCTGGACGGCGCCACGCCGCTGGGCGAGCGGCTGATGCCGGGTCCCAGCGATGCCGCCTGGATCGCCCAGTTCGGGGCGCGGCGGCTGCTGGCGCATCTGCGTGACGGCGATGGCGCGCGCAAGGCGCTGCGCGGGGCGCTGGCCGACACCCAGAAAAGCTTTGAGGCGCTGCGGCGGATGCCGCCGGAGGAAATCTGGCAGACGCCGTGCGCCAGCATGATGCTGGCGGTGGAGAGTGACGAAGGCGCCGAATTCTTATGGTATGGCGATTGCGCCGCCCTGGTGCAGCAGGGCGACGGCGCGGTGATCGTGGTGGGCGAGAATTTCGACAAGCGCGCCGCCGAAGCGCAGCGGGCGCAGACAATCGCGCGGGAGAAAAAGCTCTCGCCGGCCGCCGATCTCAGCCGCCCGGAATTCCTGGAGGTGCTGCGCGCCGCGCGTAACCGGATCAACAGCGGCAACAGCTGGCTTTTCAGTCCCGAGGTCAAGGCAGCGGCGCATGCCTCGCGCCGGGTGATCCGGCTGGCGCCGGGCGCGATGCTGCTGCTGATGTCGGACGGGCTGCTGGCGCTGGCCAGCGATTATGGCGCCTACAGCGCCGATTCCCTGATGGCGGCGGCGCAAGGCAAAGGCCTGGCGGCGCTGGGCGCGGAATTGCGCGCCATCGAAGCGGGCGATCCCGGCGGCGACAAATTTCCGCGCTTCAAGAAGTCGGACGATGCGACGGCGCTTTTATTGAAGGTGACTTAGAGGACCGCCTTCGCGACCTCTTCATAGCCGTGCCAGATCATCGACAGCGCGACATAGACCACGATCGCCAGGCCGACATAGGCGATCCAGCGATAGCGTTCGAGCAGCTTGGCGATGTAACCCGCCGCAGCACCCATGAGCGCCACCGACATCAGCAGGCCGATGATCAGGACGTCGAGATGCTCGCGGGCCGCGCCGGCCACCGCCAGCACATTGTCCAGCGACATGGACACGTCGGCGATCAGGATCTGCACAATGGCTTTTTTGGCCGAGGCGCCGGTTTCGATCTCGGGCGCAATGTGAGTCTTGTCGCCGGAAATGTCGCGCCACATCCGCCAGCACACCCACAGGAGCAGGATGCCGCCAGCCAGCATCAACCCGATGATGGCCAGCAGCTGCACCGCGACGGCGGCCATGCCGATTCGCAGGACCACGGCGGCGATCAGGCCCCAGAGGATGACCTTCTTGCGCATCGCGACGGGGACGCGGGCGGCGGCCAGGCCGATCACCACGGCATTGTCGCCCGCCAGCACGATGTCGATCATCAGCACCTGGCCGAGCGCCCAGAGACCGCCTTCGTGAAAAAGAGTCAGTTCCACTTATTATTGCTCCTTTTTGGGGAAGAGGCCGGTCTGGCGCAGCGCTTCCCCCAGTACCATCGCGGCAGCCTGTGCCACATTCAAGGACCTGAGGCCGGGAAGCAGCGGAATTGTAAGCCTGGCGTCGGCCACGGCATGGACGGTATCGGGGGCGCCTGAGCTCTCCCGGCCCACCAGCAAGGTATCGCCGGGCGCAAAGGCAAAATCGGTATAGGCCATGGTTCCCCGCGTGGTCAGGAGCAGCAGTCGCTGGCCCGGCGCCAGTCCCCCATGGAACCGCGCCCAGGACTCATGCCTGCGAATATCGGCGCTTTTGAGATAGTCCATGCCGGCCCGTTTCAGGCCCCGGTCGGACAAAAGAAATCCACAGGGCTCGATCAGATCGATCCCCACCCCCAGGCAGGCCCCCAGCCGCATCAGGCTGCCGGCATTCTGGGGTATATCGGGCTCATACAGCGCCAGGCGCACCGCAAACCTCCGTTTTTGGGCCTATTGGGATGTAAGTGGCGGCAGGACAAGGCATTTTCTGCGTCATCGTGCCGCAAGACCCTCGAAAATCGACTCTCTATTTTACGGCCCAACGAACAAGCAACCGGGGGGAAGTTTGGGGCTCAGGCCGCGTCACCCCGTCAGTACCGTATCCCTGCTTGTTTGTGGCAAGAGTTCGGCGTTTTCTTCCGCCAAAGTTTTTCAAGGGTGAAGCCAGTGGCAGCTACGACGAGTGACGCGGGCACGCGACGCGATTTCCTTTATGTGGCGTCGGGCGCCATGGGCGCCGTTGGCGTCGCGGCGGTGGCATGGCCGCTGATCGACCAGATGAACCCGTCGGCCGCCGCGCTGGCGCTGGGCACGTCCGAGATCGACATAGCCTCGATCCAGCCCGGTCAGCAGATCGTGTTCAAGCATCGCGGCCTGCCGCTGTTTGTGCGTCGCCGCACCCCGGCCGAGATTGCCAGCGCCAAGGCGGTGGACGTGAACTCGCTTCCCGATCCTCTGGCGCGCAACGCCAACCTGCCGGAGAACGCGCCGGCCACCGACGCCAGCCGCGTCGTCAAGCCGGAATGGCTGGTGCTGATCGGCGTCTGCACCCATCTGGGCTGCACCCCCACCGTTTCCACGCCGCAGCAGCCGGAAGGCGAGTATGGCGGCTGGCTCTGCCACTGCCATGGTTCGGCCTATGATACCGCGGGCCGCATCCGCAAAGGTCCGGCGCCCCGCAATCTGGACGTTCCGACCTATTCGTTCATGTCTGACACCCGTATCAAGGTCGGTTGAGGAGAATAAAAATGTCTGGCCCTTCGACCTACGATCCCAAATCCGGTCTCGAAAAGTGGATCGATTCGCGCCTGCCGCTGCCGCGGCTGATGCACGACACCATGAGCACCTTCCCGACGCCACGTAACCTGAACTTCTGGTACACCTTCGGCGGCATCCTCACCTTCTGCCTGGGCGTTCAGATCGTCACCGGCATCGTGCTGGCGATGCATTATGTCTCGACCTCGGCGCTGGCCTTCAACTCGGTTGAAGCCATCATGCGCGACGTCAATTACGGCTGGCTGATCCGCTATGTGCACGCCAATGGCGCGTCCATGTTCTTCCTGGCCGTCTACATCCACATGTTCCGCGGTCTCTATTACGGTTCCTACAAGGCGCCGCGCGAGCTGATCTGGATCATCGGCGTGCTGATCTATCTGCTGATGATGGCCACGGCCTTCTTCGGTTACGTGCTGCCCTGGGGCCAGATGTCCTTCTGGGGCGCCACCGTCATCACCAACATGTTCAGCGCCATTCCGGTGGTCGGTTCGGCCATCGCCACCTGGCTGTGGGGCGACTTCGCGGTGGGTGATGCCACCCTGAACCGCTTCTTCTCGCTGCACTATCTGCTGCCCTTCATCATCGCCGGCGTTGTCGGCCTGCATGTCTGGGCGCTGCATGTGCCGGGCAACAACAACCCGCTGGGCATCGACGTGAAGACCCCGCAGGACACGGTGCCCTTCCATCCCTATTACACGGTGAAGGACGCCTTCTATCTGGTCCTGTTCGTGATCCTGTTCGCGAGCTTCGTGTTCTTCGAGCCGGACTTCTTCGGCAATCCGGACAATTACCAGCCGGCCAATCCGCTGGTGACGCCGCCGGAAATCGTGCCGGAATGGTACCTGCTGCCCTTCTACGCCATGCTGCGTTCCATCCCGGACAAGCTCTTGGGCGTGATCGTGATGGCCGGCGCCATCGTCACCCTGGTGTTCATCCCCTGGCTGGACACCAGCCGGGTGCGCTCCTGCCGCTTCCGCCCGCTGATGAAGCAGTTCTTCTGGGCCTTCGCGGTGGTCTGCGTGATCCTGGGCTATTGCGGCGCGCAGAGCGTGGAAGCCACGGCCTTCGGCGTCCCGCTGGTGTGGGTGGCCCGTATCGCCACGCTTTACTATTTCGCCTTCTTCTGGCTGATCATGCCGATCGTCGGCCTGATCGAGACGCCCAAGAAGCTTCCCGCATCGATCGCACAATCCGTGCTCGGCGATTCCGCCGCCACGCCCGCCGAGTGAGAAACACCATGCGTTTGACCAAACTCACACGTAATCTGGCGCTCGGTCTGGGTCTCGGCCTGCTGGCATCGCATGCCGCTTTCGCGGCGGAAAGCGCCACCGCGCGTCATCATCCCAAGCATGTGGAGTTCGAGTTCGAGGGGCCGTTCGGCACCTATGACCGCGGCGCCCTGCAGCGCGGTTTCCAAGTCTACAAGGAAGTCTGCGCGTCCTGCCACGGCCTGCAGCACATCGCCTTCCGCAATCTGGCGGACAAGGGCGGCCCGGAATTCAGCGAAGCCCAGGCCCGTGCGCTGGCGGCGGCGGTGAAGGTGCCGGCCGAACCCAATGACAAGGGCGAAACCACCGACGAAAGCGGCGCGCCGCTGACCCGTCCGGGCCTGCTGGCGGACCGGTATCCCTCGCCCTTCCCGAACGAGAATGCCGCCCGCGCCAACAATTCCGGTTCCCTGCCGCCCGACCTGTCGCTGATCGTGAAGGCGCGTATGGGCGGTCCGCAGTACATCTATTCGCTCCTCACCGGCTTCCATGAAAAGGCGCCGGCGGGCTTCAAGGTGCCGGATAACAAGCATTTCAACCCCTATTTCGAAGGCTGGACCATCGGCATGCCGCCGCCTTTGAGCAACAATGGCGTCACCTATTCCGACGGCACCAAGGCCACCATCGACCAGCAGGCCCATGACGTGGTGACCTTCCTGGCCTGGGCCGCCGAGCCCAAGATGGAAGACCGCAAGCGGATGGGTTTTGCCGTGCTGATCTTCCTGATCACCCTGGCGGGCCTGTTGTTCGCCGCCTATCGCCGGGTCTGGAAAGACGCGCATTAGGTGTCACGAACCCGAGGCATTGCCCCCGGGACCTGAAATGCTAAAAGGGCGCCGTCTTCACAGATGGCGCCCTTTTTCATGGCAAAAACGGTTCTTGGAATCATCGGCGGCAGCGGGGTTTATGAAATCCCCGGCCTGGAAAACGCCAAATGGCAGACGGTCAAAGGCCCCTGGGGCGAGCCGTCGGACCAGCTTCTGACCGGCACCTTTCACGGCGTGGACCTGGTATTCCTGCCGCGCCACGGCCGCGGCCATATCCAGACCCCCAGTTCGATCAACTACCGCGCCAATATCGACGCCCTCAAGCGCATCGGCGTCACCGACGTGATTTCGGTCTCGGCCTGCGGTTCGCTGAAAGAGGAACTGCCGCCCGGCACCTTCGTGATGGCGGACCAGTTCATCGACCGCACCTTCGCCCGCGAGAAGAGCTTCTTCGGTCCCGGCTTTGTTGCCCATGTCCCGATGGCCCATCCGGTCTGTCCGCGCCTGGCGGGCGCGCTGGTGGAAGGCGCGCGCGAAGAGAAGATCGCCCATAGCGAGGGCGGCACCTATATCTGCATGGAAGGCCCGCAATTCTCCACCCGCGCCGAAAGCTTCCTCTACCGCGACTGGGGCTGCAGCGTGATCGGCATGACCGCGATGCCCGAAGCCAAGCTGGCGCGCGAGGCCGAGCTTCCCTATGCCATCGTCTCCATGGTGACCGATTACGACTGCTGGCATGACGATCACGAACATGTGACGGTGGAGGCGGTGATCAAGGTGATGCACCAGAATGCCGCCAATGCCAGGAAGCTGATCATGGCGGTGGCGCCCAAGCTGGGGCCGCAGCGTTCCCCTTCGACCTGTCCGGACCGCCCCGAGACGGTGCTGGATTTCGCGCTGATCACCGCGCCCGACAAACGCGATCCCGCAATGGCGGCAAAACTGGATGCGGTGGCCGGCCGCGTACTCAAAAAGGCTTAAGACACATGGATTTCAAGACCGCTATTCGCACCATTCCCGATTATCCCAAGCCCGGGATCATGTTCCGCGACATCACGACCCTTCTTGGCAATCCGCGCGCCTTCCGCGCCGCGGTGGACCAGATGGTGCAGCCCTATGCCGGGCTCAAGATCGACAAGGTGGCGGGGATGGAAGCGCGCGGCTTTATCCTGGGCGGCGCGGTGGCGCATCAGCTTTCGGTCGGCTTCATCCCGGTGCGCAAGAAGGGCAAGCTGCCCCACACCGTGATCGGCGAGGATTACGACCTGGAATATGGCATGGACCGCGTCGAGATTCACGTCGACGCCCTGGAAAAGGGTGAGCGCATCCTGCTGGTGGACGACCTGATCGCCACCGGCGGCACCGCCTTTGCCGGCATCAAGCTGCTGGAACGGGCCGGCGCCAATATTGTCGGCTGTTCCTTTGTCATCGACCTGCCGGAACTGGGCGGCGCCGACAAGCTGCGCGCCATCGGCAAGCCGGTGACCGCGCTGGTCGCCTTTGACGGGCACTAAGCGATGCGCCCGCATCGCGCTGGAGAAAAGCCGTGAAGCTGTACACCAACGCGGCGTCGCCCTTTGCCCGCAAATGCCGGGTGATCGCGCATGCGCTGTCGTTGAAACTGGAGGAAATCCGCACCCTGCCGATGCAGGAGCCGGAATTCCGCCGCATCAATCCCCTGGGGAAGATTCCGGCGCTGGTGCTGGATGACGGTTCGGTGCTGATCGACAGCCCCGTGATCTGCGAATATCTCAACCATGCCGGCGGCGGGAAATTCTTTCCCAATAACAGCATCTGGAAAGAGGATGCGCGGCGCTGGAAGACGCTGGGCTTGCAGGCGCTGGGCGACGGGCTGGCGGACGCGGCGGTGGCCTGGATGATCGAGGGCCGCCAGCAGCCGGTGAACGAGGCCATGCGCACCCGCCACATGGCGGCGGTGACGGCGAGCCTGGATGTGCTGGCGCGCGCCAGCTTCGCCGCCGAGCCCACCATCGGGGAAATCTCGGTGGCTTGCGCGCTCGGCTACCTCGATTTCCGCATGCCGGACCTTGATTGGAAAAGTTCCCGCCCCACATTAGCCGCCTGGTACGCGAAATTCTGCGAGTACCCTTCGATGAAGGCGACGACTCCCTCCGCACCATGAAGATTCAAGGCAAACATTATCGTTCGGTCTGGCCTGTGGGCGAGGATGCCTTCGGCATCATCGACCAGACCAGGCTGCCGCATGAGTTCGTCACGCTGGTCCTGCGCGATGTGGAAGCCGCTGCCCATGCCATCAAGAGCATGCAGACCCGCGGCGCGCCGCTGATCGGCGCGGTGGGTGCTTACGGTCTGGCGCTGGCGGTGCGCGAGGATCCTTCAGACGACCATATCCAGAAGATGGTGGAGATGCTGGCCGAAACCCGGCCTACCGCGATCAACCTGAAATGGGCGCTGTGGCGGATGCGCGGGGCGCTGCTGAACCAGCCGCGTGAAAAGCGCGCTGCCCTGGCGTGGAAAGAAGCTGCCCTGATCGCCGATGAAGACGTGGCGATGAGCCAGGCCATCGGCCAGAACGGCCTTAAGATCATCCGCGAACTGGCAGCGAAGAAGAAGGGCGAAAAGCTCAATATCCTCACCCATTGCAATGCGGGCTGGCTGGCGACGGTGGATTACGGCACCGCGCTGGCGCCGATCTATCTGGCGCATGACGAGGGCGTCGCCCTGCATGTGTGGGTGGACGAAACCCGTCCGCGCAACCAGGGCGCCTCGCTGACCGCGTTCGAGCTGGGCAGCCATGGCGTCGCCCACACCATCCTGGCCGACAATGCCGGCGGGCATTACATGCAGGCAGGGCAGGTCGACATGGTGATCGTCGGCACCGACCGGGTCACCGCCAATGGCGATGTCGCCAACAAGATCGGCACCTATCTGAAGGCGCTGGCAGCCAAGGACAATGGCGTGCCCTTCTATGTGGCGCTGCCCAGTTCCACCATCGACTGGACCATTGCGGAAGGGCGCGACATTCCCATCGAGGAACGCAGCCCCGACGAGATTTTGAAAATGACGGGTCGCCGGCCCGACGGAACCGTGGCCACGGTGGACATCGCCGCCCCCGGCTCGGGCGCGGCCAATCCCGGTTTCGACGTCACGCCCGCCCGTCTGGTGACGGGCCTGATCACCGAACGCGGCACTTGCGCCGCCACACCCGAGGGCTTACGCAGCCTTTTTCCCGAAACGCAGGATTGAAATTCCAATGAAGTCGAGCTGGTCGGACAAGGACGCGCAGGATTTCATCGCCAAATACGCCCCCAAGGGCGTCAATGCGGACCTGGCGGTGCGCACCTACACCACGCGCCTGCTCGGCAGCGACCCCAGGATGGTTCTGCATGGCGGCGGCAACACCTCGGTCAAGACCACGGTCAAGGACCAGCTGGGCGAGGATGTGGACGTGATCTGCATCAAGGGTTCGGGCTGGGACATGGGCGTGATCGAACCGGCGGGCCTTCCCGCCGTGCGGCTCGAACCCCTGCGCAAGCTGCGCAAGCTGGACAAGCTGTCGGACGAGGACATGGTCAACTTCCAGCGCATCAACCTGCTGGATTCCACTTCGCCCAATCCGTCGGTCGAAACCCTGCTGCACGCTTTCCTGCCGCACAAGTTCATCGACCATGTTCATTCCACCGCCGTGCTGGCGCTGACCGACCAGCCCGACAACAAGGCGCTGGTGCAGGAAGTCTATGGCGACCGCGTCGCTTACGTGCCCTACACGATTCCGGGTTTCGCCCTGGCCAAGGCCGTGGCCGAGGTGTTCGACAAGCATCCCAAGGCTGAAGGCCTGGTCCTGCTGCAGCATGGCATCTTCACCATGGGCGACACGGCCGAGCAGGCCTACAGCCGCATGATCGAATTCGTCACCATGGCGGAAGAGCGGCTGAAGCTGCAGCGCAAGACCGCGCTGCCCGCCAAGCTGCCGTCCAATCTTGCGACCTTGCCGGAAATTGCGCCCATCCTGCGCGGCGCGGTGGCGATCGAGAAGAATGCGCTGGCCGGCACCGCCAAGCGCCAGATTCTGGACTTCCGCACCAATCCGCAGATCCTGGCCTATGTGAACGGCGCCGAACTGGCGCGCTACAGCCAGGTCGGCGTGGTGACGCCCGACCATACCATCCGCACCAAGAACTGGCCGGTGATCGTGCCGGCGCCGGAAGCCGGCAAGCTGGAGCAATGGTCGAAGGATGTGCATGCGGCGGTCGATGCTTTCGTCGCCCGCTATCACAAGTATTTTGAAGACAACAACGCCAAGAGCCCGGTGAAGAAGACCGAGCTGGACCCGCTGCCGCGCGTCATCCTGGTGCCGGGCGTGGGCATGTTCGGCATCGGCGCCACCGCCAAGGATGCTGCCATCGCCGCCGACATCGCCGAAACCGCCGTGGCCGTCATCACCGACGCGGAAGCCATGGGCGAATATCGCAGCATCAGCGAATTCGACATGTTCGAAGTGGAATACTGGTCGCTGGAACAGGCCAAGCTGGGCAAGTCCAACGAAAAGTCGCTGGCCCGCCAGGTGGCGGTGATAACCGGCGGCGGTTCGGGTATCGGGGCGGCCACGGCGCGGGCCATGGCCAAGGAAGGCGCCGAAGTCGCCATTCTGGACCGCGACCTGGAAGCGGCCAAGGCGGTCGCGAAAAAGATCGGCGGCAAGGCGCTGGGGATCGAATGCGACGTCACCCAGCCGCAGAGCGTGCGCGCGGCGTTCGACGCCGTGGTTTCAGCCTTTGGCGGCGTGGACATCGTGGTGTCGAACGCGGGCGCGGCCTGGCAGGGCGCCATCGGACATGTCGATGACGAGACCCTGCGCAAAAGCTTTGAACTGAATTTCTGGGCCCATCAGGCGGTGGCACAGCACGCCACCCGGATCATGCTGGCCCAGGGCACCTTCGGCTGCCTGCTGTTCAACACCTCGAAACAGGCGGTCAATCCCGGCAAGGATTTCGGCCCCTATGGATTGCCCAAGGCGGCGACCCTGTTCCTGGTCAAGCAATATGCCCTGGATCACGGCAAGGACGGCATCCGCGCCAATGCGGTCAATGCCGACCGCATCCGCTCAGGATTGCTCACCGACGACATGGTGGCGGCGCGGTCGAAGGCGCGCGGCGTCTCCGAGACCGACTATATGAGCGGCAACCTGCTCAAGCGCGAGGTGACGGCGGAAGACGTGGCCGATGCCTTCGTCTATCTCGCCACCGCTTCCAAGACCACGGCGGCGGTCGTCACCGTGGACGGCGGCAACATCGAAGCGAGCATGCGGTAACGTCTTCTGTCATTCCCGGCTGAGCGTTGCGATAGCAACGCGAAGGGAAGGGAATCCAGGCGTCGATATCGGGCCAGGTTTTGCCACCTGGATCCCCTTCCCTCGCATCGCTGCGCGATGCTCGCCGGGGATGACACGCTATGCGTGTCAGTTATTAAACCGGAAGTGCATGACGTCGCCATCGGCGACGACATATTCTTTTCCTTCCAGCCGGAACTTGCCGGCTTCGCGTGCACCGGCTTCGCCCTTGCCCGCGACATAGTCATCGAAGGCGATGGTCTCGGCGCGGATATAGCCCTGCTCGAAATCGGTGTGGATCACGCCGGCGGCCTGCGGGCCTTTCGAGCCCTTGGTCACGGTCCAGGCGCGGGCTTCCTTCGGTCCCACGGTGAAGAAGGTCAGAAGGCCCAGGAGTTCATAGCCGGTGCGGATCAGGCGGTTGAGGCCGGGTTCTTCCAGGTCCAGCGACGACAGGAAGTCGGCGCGGTCTTCCAGTTTCATCTGCGCGATCTCTTCCTCGATCTTGGCCGAAATCACCACGCTGCGCGCGCCTTCGGCTTTCGCCATGGCCTCGACCTTGGCGGAAATGGCATTGCCGGTGGCGGCCGAGGCTTCCTCGACATTGCAGACATACAGAACCGGCTTGGCGGTCATCAGGCCCAGCTGGCTGTAAGGTCCGCGTTCTTCCGGCGCCAGTTCGGCCCTGCGGGCAGGCTTGCCTTCGCGCAGCAGGGTGACGGCCTTCATCATCAGCGCCAGCTGTTCCTTGGCTTCCTTCTCGCCGCTATTGGCTTTCTTCTCCAGCGGCTTGATGCGCTTTTCCAGGCTTTCCAGGTCGGCCAGCATCAGCTCGGTTTCAACGGTCTCGGCGTCCGAGACCGGGTCGATCCTGCCCTCGACATGGGTGATGTCGTCGTCCTCGAAACAGCGCAGCACATGGGCCACCGCATCGACTTCGCGGATATTGGCCAGGAACTGGTTGCCCAGCCCTTCGCCCTTGGAGGCGCCGCGCACCAGGCCGGCAATGTCGACAAAGGTGATGCGGGTGGGAATGATCTCCTGCGAGCCGGCGATCCGGGCCAATGTTTCCAGGCGCGGATCGGGCACCGCCACGTCGCCGACATTGGGCTCGATGGTGCAGAAGGGATAGTTGGCCGCCTGTGCCGCCGCCGTCTGCGTCAGGGCGTTGAAGAGGGTCGACTTGCCGACATTGGGCAGGCCGACGATGCCGCATTTGAAACCCATTACGCTGTGTCTTTCTTCTTTGGTTCTTTGGGCGGAGCGATCAGCAGCGCCACCTTGCTCATGAATCCGGCGTCGTCATCTTTTGCCAGCAACGGTGCCGCCTCGACCATCGCCTCCACCAGTGGTTTCAGCCAGGCGATATCGTCCTTGCTGAAATTCTGCAGCACATGGCCGCTGACCCGGTCCTTGTCGCCGGGATGGCCGATGCCCAGCCGCACCCGGCGATAGTCCGCGCCGCAGGCAGCCGTGATGGATCGCAAGCCATTCTGTCCGGCATCGCCGCCGCCGGTTTTCACCTTCAGCTTGCCGGCCGCCAGGTCGATCTCGTCATGCACCACCACCAGCGCGTCCAGCGGCAGCTTGAAGAAGTTGAGCGCCTTGCCGACGCTGTCGCCGCTGAGATTCATGAAGGTCTGGGGTTTCAGCAGATAGGTCTTGCGGCCCGCCAGCGCGCCTTCCGACAGCAGGCCTTCGAACTTGGCCTTCCAGGGGCCGAACCTGTAATGGGCGTGCAGCTCGTCCAGGACGATGAAGCCGGCATTGTGCCGGTTCTTCGCATATTGCGAACCAGGATTTCCGAGGCCCGCGATGAGAAGAGGCGTATCCATGGCGGAAACGCCTCTCCTTCGCGGCAGCGATTACTTCTTGGCCGGAGCGGCGGCGGGCTTGGCGCCAGCAGCCGGCTTGGCGCCGGCGGCAGCAGGCGCGGCGCCGGCAGCAGGCGCGGCACCTTCGGCGGGCGTGGCTTCGGCGGTGGGCGCGGCGGCCGCGGCCGCGGCGGCGCGCTGCTCTTCGATCACGCTGGTCGGCGCGACGATGGAGCAGATCGTGAAATCACGGCCCCGCAGCAACGTCTTCACGCCTTCCGGCAGGTTGAGGTCGTTGATGTGGATCGACTCGTTGATGTCCAGCTTGGAGACATCGACGTCGATGGTGTTGGGAATTTTGTCGGCCGGGCAGGACAGCGGCATGGTGTGGCGCACGATGTTCAGCACGCCGCCCTTCTTCAGGCCGGGCGAAACGTCCTGGCCGTGGAAAATCACCGGGATGTCGAGCTTGACGGTCGAACCTTCGGCCAGGCGCATGAAGTCCACATGCACGGGGCGGTCGCTGACCGGGTCCAGCTGCACGTCGCGCGGGATCACGCGGGTCTTCTTGCCGGCGATGTCGAGCATGAAGAGGGTGGTGAGGAAATGACCGGCCTCGACATGGCGCTCCAGGGTGCGGCTGTCGACGCTGACATTCTGCGGGGTGGTACCGGCGCCGCCATAGACAACGGCCGGGATCAGGCCCTTCAGGCGCGCCTGGTAGGCCGGGCCCTTGCCCGTGCCGTCACGCGTTTCCACCTTAAGTTCTTGAACTTGCGCCATTTTTCTGATCCTTCAGCACCCGGCATAAGCCCTAGGCCTTCCGGAAGGCGAGCTTTTAGCGAAAAGGCCTGCGGCCTGCAACCGCCTGCTGGCCGCAGCTTTTGGCCATGCTAGCCTGCCCCGATCAAGGGAGGGGACCCATGCAAACGGCACTCATTGCGATCCTGGCCGCCGGGCTGGCCGGCTGGCTGTTCGGCGCGGCCTGGTACACGGCGCTGGGCAAGCCCTGGCAGCGGGCGCATGGCATGAACCCCGACGACTGCAAGGACAAGAAGATGCCCCTGACGCCGATGGTGGTGTCGCTGCTGGGCGCGATTGTGATGGCGGCGGTACTCTACCAGGTCTTGATCAATCTGGGGGTGATGGGGGCTGTGCATGGCGCCATTGCGGGCCTGACCCTGGGGGCGGGCTTCCTGCTGACCGCCACCATCGTCAACAACCAGTTCCAGGGCAAGAGCTGGATCGCCACCGCGATCGACGGCGGTCACTGGACCCTGGTGCTGGTGATCGAAGCCGTGGTGATCATGTTGTTGGCTTAGCGGTCTCGAGCGCTGCATTTCGCAGCGCGACCTGCAGCATCCGACAGCTTCCTTCCCCTTCGCGGCGAGGCCGCTGGAGGGGGAAGGTGTCGCAGCGAGGTGTTTGCGACTTCGCAAACCCGAGCTGCGACGGATGGGGGTCAATCAAAAAGGCTGGAGACCGAAGCTTCGTTGTTGATGCGCCGCATGGCTTCGCCCAGCAGCGGCGCGATCGAGATGGTGCGGATATTGGCGCAGGCCTTTACCGCGTCGGTCGCCGGAATGGAATCGGTCACCACCATGGACTTGAGCTTGGACGCCTTGATGCGCTCCACCGCCTTGCCCGAAAACACGCCATGGGTGGTGTAGGCATAGACTTCGGTGGCGCCGCTGTTCAGCAGGGCCTCGGCGGCGTTGCACAGGGTGCCGCCGGAATCGACGATATCGTCGATCAGGATGCAGGGGCGCCCCTCGACATCGCCGATGATGTTCATCACTTCGGACTGGCCGGCGCGCTCGCGGCGCTTGTCGACGATGGCGAGGTCGGTGTTGAGGCGGCGGGCCAGCGAACGGGCGCGCACCACGCCGCCGACGTCGGGCGACACCACCATCGGTTCCTTGCCCGCCAGCTTTTCCAGAATGTCCTTCACCATCACGGGCTGGGCGAACAGGTTGTCGGTGGGGATGTCGAAGAAGCCCTGAATCTGGCCGGCATGCAGGTCCACGGTCAGCACCCGGTTGGCGCCGGCCTCGGTGATCATGTTGGCCACCAGCTTGGCGGAAATGGGGGTGCGCGGGCCGACCTTGCGGTCCTGGCGGGCGTAGCCGAAATAGGGGATCACGGCGGTGATGCGGCGGGCGCTGGCGCGGCGCAGCGCATCGATCATGATCAGCAATTCCATCAGATTGTCGTTGGCGGGCGCGCTGGTGGACTGCATCACGAACATGTCCTCGCCGCGGACATTTTCCTGCACCTCGACGAACACTTCATCGTCGGAGAAGCGGCGGACATCGGCCTTGACGGGGGTCAGGCCCAGATAGGCGCTGATCGCGTCCACGAGGGGGCGGTTGGAATTGCCGGCAATGAGACGCATGCCCCGCGATCCGTTCAGATCCGTCATTGCGCGCCCCGGCCCCATGAAAGGTTGATGACGGGCTTGTAGCCGCTGGCCCGGGGAGTCGCAACCGGCCCAATGTCGCGTGTTGTTTATTTGTCGCTTTAGGGCGCCAGCAGGATGGCGGAAACCTGCCGCCCATAATCCGGCTCGCCGGCATGGGTGGTGCGGCGGAAGCTGAAAAAGCCGTTCTCCGGCGGATAGGTGCAGACCCCCAGTTTTTCCACCGAGGCAATTCCGGCGGCGGTCAGGCGGGTGGCGGCATAGTCTTCCAGGTCGAATCGGTAATGGCCTTCCTTGCCCGAGGGCACGAAGAATTTGCGGTTGCGCAAACCCTGTTCCAGGAACCGGTCGCGAAAGTCCCAGCCCACTTCGTAACTCGCCTGGGCAATGCAGGGACCGATGGCGGCGGCAATCCGCCCGCGCTGGGCGCCCAGCCTTTCCATGGCATCCAATACCGCTTCCAGCACCCCGCCCAGCGCGCCTTTCCAGCCGGCATGGGCGGCGCCGATCACGCCGGCCTGACTATCGGCCAGCAGCACCGGGGCGCAGTCGGCGGTGAGAATCCCCAGCGCCAGGCCGGGCGCCGCCGTCACCAGGGCGTCGCCTTCCAACGGCTGGGCAGGCGCGGCCTCGATGGCATGCACGATCGGACTGTGAATCTGGGACAGGCTGACCAGTCCGGATGCGCCAAGCGTGGTTGCGACCAGGCGGCGGTTTTCGCGCACCGCGGCGGGATCGTCGCGCGAGCCCGGACCGCAATTCAAAGAGGCATAGAGGCCGGTGGAAACGCCGCCGTCCCGCCCGAAGAAACCGTGCGCGATTCCCGGCGCGGTCAGGTTGGCGGCCAGCAGGCGCTTCATGAGGCAAAGCCCGCGACATCGGTGACGCCCGGCGGCGTGAAGGCCAGGGCCTTGAACAGGGTGCCCATCTGATCGCCGCCGATCAGCCGCTCGGTGGCGGAAAGAATATCCCTGGAGCTTGCGGGATGGGATTTCATCAATTGCTCGGCCCGCTCCACCAGGCCGATGGTGGCCAGAAACTGCCCTTGCGTCACCGGGCCGGACACAAAGGCGCCTCCGCGCCGCCCGGCCTGCGCCAGGGCAACGAAATCCACATGGGCGGAGAGATCGTCTTCCCCCGGCGTGTCCAGCGCATCGACGAAACGGTGGCCGCCCACCGCCTGCAGGGTTTCGGCAAAGCCGGTGATGGCGTCATAGCCGTAATCGATCATCAGGGCCGCGCCGCCGCGTTGCGCCACGATGCCGGCGATATTTTCCGCCAGCGCGTTTGCCGCGGGCGAGGTTTCATAGACACCGCCCTCGGGTGCGGTTTCGCGGCTGGCCGGGATGGTGGGCAGCGGCACCGGCACCGGGGCCAGCGCGAAATTCAGTTCGCCGTCCAGGGTGGTGACCATGCGCTCGTGCCAGCCGCGCGAGGTGCGGACATATTGGCGGACCGGAAGCGCGTCGAAGAATTCATTGGCGACCAGGAACAGGGGCCGATCGGCAAGGCTGTCGTCGAACTGCGCCTGCCAGGAGACGTCGGCGCCGCAGCCCCGCAGTTTTTCCGCCTGCAGTTCCTGCAGCACCGGGCTGGCCTCGACCAGCACCACATCCAGGTCGGCGATGAAGTCCGGCTCGACCGAGGCGGCGCGCAGCATGTCGGCCATCAACGTGCCGCGCCCCGGGCCCAGTTCCACCAGGCGCGGGTTTTTCGGGCAGCCCTGGTCGGCCCAGGCCTGCAACATCCACAGCCCCAGCATCTCGCCGAACATCTGGCTGACTTCCGGGGTGGTGACGAAGTCGCCACCTGCCCCGAAGGGGTCGCGGGTGGCGTAATAGCCCTCCTTGGGATCCAGCAGCGCCAGGGTCATGAACTGCGCCACCGACATCGGGCCCTGCGCCTCGATCAGTGCGGCGATGCGCGCTTTCAGGCTCATGTGGTGCGGGGCTTTTTCAGCACCAGCCAGAACAGCAGGCCCGCGCCCAGCCAGATCGGGATGGACAGGGCCATGCCCATGCTGACGGGGCCGATGAACTGGGTGTCGGGTTCGCGGAAGAATTCGCAGATGAAGCGGAAGGTGCCGTAGCCCGCCAGAAACAGCGCCGAGATCAGTCCCGGTTTCTGATGGGCGCGGAAGACGCGCAGCGCGACCTGCACGATCGCCAGCAGCACAAGGCCCTCCAGCGCCGCTTCGTACAACTGGCTGGGATGGCGCGGCAGCGGTCCGCCGCGCGGAAAGACCATCGCCCAAGGCACGTTGGTGACCCGGCCCCACAATTCGTCATTGATGAAGTTGGCGATGCGCACCATGAAAATGGTGATGGGCGCAAAGGCGCAGCACAGGTCGGCCACCGACAGCATGTTGACCTTGTTGCGGCGGCTGAACAGCCAGACCGCGATCACCGCGCCGAGCAGCCCGCCATGGAAGGACATGCCGCCTTCCCAGGCGGCGATGATGCGCACCGGATCGGTGAGGAAGCCCATCGGCAGTCCGTCGCAGAAGGCGGCATAGTCGGGGGTGACGCTGCACAGCAGGGTTCCATAGATCAGCACCCAGCCCAGCCGTCCGCCCAGGATGACGCCGAAGATGATCCACACCGCCAGGTCGCTGATCTGGTCCTCGGTGGCGGGGGGGCGTCCGTTGAAGGGGGGCGGGGCCCAGATCGGCTTGTTGCGCAGCAGCCGGGCGATGGCCCACCAGCCCAGCATGATGCCGGCGATATAGGACAAGGCGTACCAGCGGATCGGCAGCGGCCCCAGCTGCAGGGCCACGGGATCGATATGGGGGAAGGGGAGCAGGGCCTCAATCATGGCGGTAAAACGCGGTGCTTCGGTGCTTGTGTCAAGTGAAGCGGGACGCCATATAGACAGCGACAACGGAGGCTTTGATGGCGCAGACCGACAATCCGTTCCTGGACGGCGTGGCGAAGGCCTTTACCGACGCCGCCGGCATGGCCCAGAGCGTGCGCACCGAGATCGATACCTTCATGCGCCAGCGGCTGGAGCGGCTGGTGGCGGACATGGATTTCGTCCCCCGCGAGGAATTCGAGGCGGTGAAGGCGATGGCAGCCAAGGCCCGCACCGAAAATGAGGCCCTGGCGGCCCGGATCGCGGCTTTGGAATCCAAATCAACCACTTAGGTGGTCCGCCGGAGTCATCCCCGACTCCTTTTCTTCGAATCTGTGAGCCGATTCAAAGCTGTGGAATCTTTTTCCGCGGCGTGGATGGGGACCCCCGGACTCTTGTTTTCTCTAAATCTTGTGCCAGTTTGGATCGCAACTGCTTCGTTTAGTGGCTGGAGCGCCCCCATGAGTATCATGCATCTCGACGACGAGCCGGTAGGAACCCTGCACCCGCTGGACCTGCTGGAACGGGCTGTCGAGGCCAATGGCTGGGCTTTCGAGCGTGCGGGCCGGGACGAGCTGAACCTGTCGGTGGCGGGCAAGTGGAGCGACCACCACTTCAATTTCTCCTGGCGGGAAGACCTCCAGTCGCTGCACCTGTCCAGCGCCTTCGACATGCGCATCAGCGAAGGGGTGCGCCGCCAGAATGTCGCCGACCTGCTGATGCATGTGAACGCCAAGCTGTGGATCGGCCATTTCGACCTCTGGCCCCAGGACGGCACCATCATCTTCCGCCATGCGATGATCTTCCCGGATGCGGAAGCCAGCGCCTCGCAGTGCGAGGCGCTGCTCAACCTGGCGCTGGAAGCCTGCGAGCATTACTACCCCGCCTTCCAGTTCGTGCTCTGGGGCGGCAAGACGGCGGAAGACGCCATTGCCTCGGCGGTGCTGGAGTGCGCCGGCCAGGCGTGAGTGTTCTTCTTGTCGGCGCGGGCCGCATGGGCTCGGCTCTTCTCAAGGGCTGGCTGGCCAAGGGCGTCAAATCCATCACGGTCGTCGAACCCAAGCCATCGGCGCAGTTGCGCGCGCTTGCGGGGAAAAAGAAGATCGCGCTGGTTGCCGCGCCCTCTGCGGTCAAAACCAGACCTTCGGTCTGTGTGGTCGCGGTCAAGCCGCAGGTCCTGAAAGGCGAAGCGCCCGCTCTGGCGGCCTTCGCGCAAGGCGCGCTGATGATTTCCATTGCCGCCGGGACCTCGGTGGCGGCGCTGTCCAAGGCCTGGGGAAAGAAGGCGCGCATCATCCGCGCCATGCCCAACACGCCGGGCGCCATCGGCGCCGGGATCACCGGCATCTATGCCGCCAAAGACGTGACCGCGGCCGACAAAAAACGCGCCACCGCGCTGCTGTCCGCCTTGGGCGCCACCGAATGGGTGAACAAGGAAGGCTTGATCGACAGCGTCACGGCGGTGTCGGGTTCCGGACCGGCCTACCTGTTCCTGATGGCCGAGGCGCTGACCGAGGCGGGCGTGGCGGAAGGATTGCCGCGCAAGCAGGCCGAAAAATTCGCACGCGCCACGGTGGCGGGCGCTGGCGCCTTGCTGGCGGCGGACAAATCACCGGCCAGCGCGTTGCGTGAAGCCGTCACCAGTCCGGGCGGCACCACGGCGGCTGCGCTTGGCGTACTGATGGCGGATGATGGCCTGACGGCGCTGATGAAGCGTGCGGTCAAGGCGGCGCGCAAGCGGGCCGAAGAGCTTCGTTAAACAGGCAGACGAATAGTCGCCTTCAAGCCGCCCAGCGAACTGTTTTCCAGAACCACATCGCCGCCATGGGCGCGGGCCACGTCGCGGGCGATGGCCAGGCCAAGGCCCGAGCCGCCGCTTTGCAGATTGCGTCCCTCATCCAGACGGTGAAACGGGCGGAAGGCTTCCTCGCGGCGGGTTTCGGGAATGCCGGGGCCGTTATCCTCTACCGCGATTTCCACCAGCCGTCCCTGATGCTGCAAGGTGACCGCGACGTTCGAGCCGTGTTTCAGGGCATTGTCGATCAGGTTGGTCAGGCAGCGGCGCAAGGCGGCGCGCTTGACGCTGACATGGATATGGTCGGGCGCGGTGACGGTGATGTTGCCGCGCTGGCGCGCCTTGCCGGCGGCGTCGGCGGCATCGCGCACCAGCGCGCCCAGGTCGGCGACTTCGGAGTCTTCGCCGCCTTCGCCGCGCGCAAAGGCCAGATATTCGTCCAGCATATGCTCCATTTCGGCGATGTCGCCGCGCATGGAGGCGGCTTCGGCATCTTCCGGCATCATCGCCAGCGCCAGCTTCAGGCGGGTAAGCGGCGTCTTGAGATCGTGGCTGACGCCCGCCAGCATTTCGGTGCGCTGGGTGACATGGCGCTCGATGCGTTCGCGCATGGTGATGAAGGCCTGGGCGGCGCGGCGCACTTCGGTGGCGCCATAGGGCTTGAAATCCGGCACGGCGCGGCCCTTGCCGAAACTTTCGGCGGCGCGCGCCAGCCGCTCGATGGGGCGCACCTGATTGCGCAGGAAGACGATCGCCACCCCCATCAGCAGCAGCGCCGATCCTACCATCCAGAGGATGAACAGGTCCGGCTTGGAGACGGTGATGCGGTCGCGCGGCACCAGCACCGCCAGCACCCCGTCATGCACTTCGGCGCGGATCTCGAAATCATTGCCGATGCGGGTGGTGAAAAAATGGCGGTCGGCGCTGATGCGCTCGGCCAGGATGTCGTCCAGCGCCACGTCGATGGTGGAAACGGGTGGCTCGCTGGGCGGCGCGATCTCCTGTCCCGGCTTGAAGGTGATGCCATATTGCAGCTGCCGCGCCGACAGCGCGCGCAGGCGCAGGCGCTCATCGCCCGAATAATTGTCCTCCAGCGCTACCAGCAAGGCGATGTCGGCGGCGACGTCGCGCGCCAGGCGGCGGGTGGTGCTGTCGAGGTCGCGCTCGAAAAAGACATAGGCAATGATCGCCTGCAGCAGCACGATCGGCGCGATGATGATGATCAGCGAACGGCCGAACAGTCCGCGCGGCAACAGGCGCTTGACGGAGAAGCCGACGGAGTCAGGCACGATCCGGCACCAGCATATAGCCGACCCCGCGGACCGTCTGGAGATACAGCGGCAGCTTGGGGTCTTCCTCGATCTTGCGGCGCAGACGCGTCACCTGCACGTCGATCGAGCGTTCCAGCGCGACGTTCAGCTTTTTGCACAATTCGCTTCTGGAAAAGGGTCGCCCGGCATTGACGGCGAAAAGCTGCAGCAGCGCCGCTTCCGCGCCAGTGAGTTTCACCGGCCGGCTGGCGCGGGTCAGCCGCGAGGTGGCGGGGTCGAAAAGCGCGGTTCCCATCCGTACGGGACCTATTGGCGGGGCTTCCGGCGGCGCGGCGTGGCGCAGCAGCGAATTGACCCTGAGCACCAGTTCGCGCGGCTCGAAGGGCTTGGGCAGGTAATCGTCGGCCCCGAGTTCCAGGCCCGCGATGCGGTCGGCAGGATCGCCCCGCGCCGTCAGCATCAGGATCGGCACCTTGGACTCCAGACGCACGCTTTTGGTCAGGTCCAGCCCGGATTCGCCGGGCATCATCACGTCGAGGATCAAGAGGTCGAATTCCATGCTTTTCATCAGGGCGCGGGCCTCGACCGCCCCCGTCGCCGCCGTCACCCGATAGCCGTTGGATGACAAATAGCGCTGCAGCAGCGCGCGCAGCCGCTCGTCATCGTCCACCACCAGCAGATGCGGGTCGTCACTCATGGCAAACTCATGGCAGCCATGCCGGGGGGCACCCTTGCGATTTTCGCGTCGGCCATGCTGCAATACATCCCAGAAAAACTAGGCCCTCACCGGATGGGGGGCAAGCCCGCCCGGTTTACCCCATAAGACGGGGCCGGCTTTCGAGGAACAGGACCGATGGCAGACGTGATCCCCTTTGACCAGCGCGATGGTTCGCTTTGGTATGACGGCAAGCTGGTGCCCTGGAAGGACGCCAAGACGCATGTCCTGACCCATGGGCTGCATTACGGCTCCTGCGTGTTCGAGGGCCAGCGCATCTACAACGGCACCATCTACAAGCTGAAGGAACACACCGCGCGGCTGTTCTTCTCGGCCGAGACCCTGGGCATGAAGATCCCCTTCGCCCAGGACCAGATCAACCAGGCCTGCATCGAGACGGCCGCCGCGCAAGGGATCACCGACGGCTATCTGCGCCCGGTCGCCTTCCGCGGCAGCGAGATGATGGCGGTGTCCGCGCAGAACACCACCATCCATGTCGCCATCGCCTGCTGGCCCTGGCCGTCCTATTTCAGCCCTGCGGAAAAGCTGAAGGGCATTCGCCTCGACATTTCGCGCTGGAAGCGGCCGTCGGCGGAAACCGAACCGGTACATGCCAAGGCCGCGGGCCTTTACATGATCTGCACCATCTCCAAGCATGAAGCCGAAGCCAAGGGCTATGCCGATGCGATGATGTTCGATTATCGCGGCTATGTCGCCGAAGCGACCGGCGCCAATGTCTTCTTTGTGAAGGATGGCGAGCTGCATACGCCGACGCCGGACTGCTTCCTCAACGGCCTGACGCGCCAGTCGGTGATCGCCATCGCCAGGGCGCGCGGGGTCAAGGTGATCGAGCGCCATATCATGCCGGATGAGCTGACCGGCTTTACCGAATGCTTCCTCACCGGTTCGGCGGCGGAAGTGACCCCGGTGTCGGAAATCGGACCCTACAAGTTCAAGCCCGGCGCGCTGACCGAAAGCCTGATGAACGCCTATTCCGACGAAGTGCGCGGCCTGGCGAAAGTATCCGCCTAGTTCGGCGGCGTCGGTCCGGGACGCAGGTGGCGCATGCCGCTGCGGAAATAGACCACGCCGGTATAGACGGTCAGGCCTGCCGCAACCCACAACAGCCCGTAAGCAATCAGCGCATAGGTCAGCGACGGCACGCCCGGCGCGAAGCGGTCGGCCAGCGGCGTCATGATCATGGCGCCGATCGCGAGCATCTGCACGGCAGTCTTGAACTTCGCCACCGCCGTCACCGGAACGCTGACCTTGGCGCCGGCGAGAAATTCGCGCAGACCCGACACCAGGATCTCGCGCGACAGGATGATCAGCGCCGGCACCAGCTTGAGCAGGCTCAGCATGCCGTTGGGCTTGATCTGGGTGAAAAGGCCTTCGGCCACCAGCATCATCAGCGCCACCGCCACCAGCACCTTGTCGGCGATGGGGTCCAGCATGCGGCCAAAATCCGAACCGGCCTTGAGCTTTCGGGCGGCGAAACCGTCCAGCCAGTCGCTGACCCCAGCGATCACGAAGATTCCAAAGGCGACCAGCCGCGCCGCGTCGCCCGGAATGACGAAAGCGATCACAAACAGCGGAACCAGCACGATGCGCAGGATGGTGAGGGCATTGGGTAGGGCGAACATGGGGCCACCTTAGAAGCACCCATCCCGTGCGTCATCCGCCCGGATGAAAGAAATCGAAGATTTTCCTGGCCAGGGTCTCGCTGACCCCGCCCACCGAGGCGAGGTCGGTCAGGCTGGCCCCCGCCACGGCGCGGGCCGAGCCGAAATGCTGCAACAGGGCCCGTTTGCGCCCCGCGCCCACCCCCGCGATCTCGTCCAGCGGATTGGCGCCGATGGCGGCGCTGCGCTTCTTGCGATGGCCGCCAATGACAAAGCGGTGGGCTTCGTCCCTGAGGCGCTGCAGATAGTACAGAACCGGGCTTTTGGGATCGAGGCGGAAGGGCTCCTTGCCCGGCACATAGAAATGCTCGCGGCCGGCGTCGCGGTCGGGGCCCTTGGAAATGCCCACCAGCGTCACATCCTCCACCCCCAGATTGGCAAAGACCTGGCAGGCGACCGACAATTGTCCCGGTCCGCCGTCGATCAGCACCAGGTCGGGGCGCTTCCACCTGCCGGCATCGGCGGGGTCTGCCTCTTCCTTCACCATGCGGGCGAAGCGGCGGGTCAGCACCTCGCGCATCATGGCGTAGTCGTCGCCGGGCGCGAGTTCTTCATTCTTGATGTTGAACTTGCGGTACTGGGCTTTTTCAAAGCCGTCCGGCCCGGCCACGATGAAGGCGCCCAGGGCATGGGCGCCCTGGATATGGGAATTGTCATAGACCTCGATGCGGCGCGGCGGCGTTTCCAGCCCGAAGACATCGGCAACGCCTTCCAGCAACTGGGTCTGGGCGCTGTTCTCGGCCATGCGGCGGCCCAATTGTTCGCGCGCATTGGTCATGGCGCGTTCCATGATCTCGCGCTTTTCGCCGCGCTGGGGCAGGGCGATCTCGACTTTCTGCCCGGCGCGGCTGCCCAGGGCTTCGGCCAGCAGGGCGCGGCCCGGCAGTTCCTCGCTGGTCAGGATCAGGCTGGGGGCGGTGCGCTCGTCATAGAACTGGCCGACGAAGCTTTCGAGAACTTCGGCCAGCGGCAGGTCGCGGTCGTGGCGCGGGAAGTAGGGGCGATTGCCCCAATTCTGCCCGGCGCGGAAGAAGAAGACCTGGATGCAGGTATGGCCGCCTTCGCTATAGGCCGCGAACAGGTCGGCCTCGTCGAAAGTGGACGGATTGACGCCCTGCGAGGACTGGATAAGGCTCATCGCCTTCAGCCGGTCGCGCAGTTTCGCCGCCGCCTCGAAATCCATGGCGTCGGAGGCCGTGGTCATCTCGGCCTTGATCTCGTCCTGCACCGCCAGGCTCTTGCCCTTCAGGAAGCTTTCGGCTTCCTCGACCAGCTCGTGATAGCCGGCCAGGTCGATGCGGTTCACGCAAGGGCCGCTGCAGCGCTTGATCTGGAACAGCAGGCAGGGACGGGTGCGGCTTTCGAATACCGAATCCGAGCACGACCGCAGCAGGAAGGCGCGCTGCAGGGTGTTGAGGGTGCGGTTGACCGCGCCGGCGCTGGCAAAGGGTCCGAAGTAAAGCCCCTTGATGGTCTTGGCGCCGCGATGTTTCAGAAGCTGCGGGAAGGGATGGTCCTCGCGCAGCAGGATGTTGGGAAAGCTTTTGTCGTCGCGATAGGAGACGTTGTAGCGCGGCTTCAGCCGCTTGATCAGGTTGGATTCCAGCAGCAAGGCGTCGGTCTCGCTGGCGGTGGTGACGAACAGCATCTCGGCGGTTTCCGCGATCATGCGGCTGATGCGTTCGTTGTGCGCCCCGCGCAGGGCATAGGACGACACCCGCTTCTTCAGGCTCTTGGCCTTGCCGACATACAGCACGTCGCCCGCCGCATTCATCATGCGGTAGACGCCCGGCGCGTCCGGCAGGGTCTTGAGATAGGCGGCGATGCGCTCGGCGCCTTTCAGGGGCGCCTCGGGGGAACTCATGCCCGCAATATATTAGCGGGTGCGTTCAATTTCTATTCCAACCGACTCCGCGGATGTCAGTGCCTCCAGCTTTTCCACCCGAATCCGTACGGTGCGCACCCGGCTATCCTCGAAACAGGCAGCCGCGATGCGCTCAGCCAGGGTTTCGGCCAGTTTGACATGGCCTTCTGCGATGATGGCGCGGATGCGCTTTTCGATCACGTGATAGTCAACCACGTTTTCCAGCATGTCCTGGGCGTCGGCGATGTCGTCTGTGGCCAGGTCGACATTGATCCGCACCGGCTGGGTGCGGCCTTCCTCCTGCCGGTAGACCCCGATATGGGCCGGCAGTTCCAGGTTGCGGATGAAGACATGGCGAATGCCGCCGGCGGCGCTGGCGAAGTAGGGGGGCTTGCTCATTCGCCGCCCTGCACATCGGGGGTTTGCCAGATCAGGTGCTGGCCGCCATCCACCGCGATCATCTGGCCGGTGACCGCCTCGGCTTCCAGCAGATAGCGGACGGCGCCGCAAATGTCGGCCGGGTCCGCGCCGCGTCCCAGGATGGTGGCGTCGCGCTGGCGGCTGAAATCGGCATCCGACTGGCGGGGATTCTTCAAGGTCGGGCCGGGACCCACGGCATTGACCCGGATGCGCGGGCCCATGCCTTGCGCCAAAGTGGTGGTCAGCCAGTGCAGCCCCGCCTTGGAGACGCTGTAGGACAGGAATTGCGGCGTCGGCTTCAAGACGCGCTGGTCGATGATGTTGATGATATTGCCACGCGCGTTTTCAGGAAGCTGCCGGGCGAACATCTGCGACAGCAGCAACGGCGCCCGCAGGTTGGTTTCCATGTGATCGTCCCAGCTTTTGCGCGTGGCGCTCTGCCAGTCGTCATTCTCGAACAGGGAGGCGGAGTTGATCAGCGCCGTCAGCGGGCCGATCTCTTTTGCCGCGCGCTCCACCAAGGTGGCGGTTTCGGACTCTTTTGACAGGTCGCATTTCAGGATGGCGGCATCGGCGCCGAAGGCGCGGGCGGCCCGGGCGGCGCTGTCGGCGTCTTCTTGCGACGTGTTGTAGTGGATCACCACGTTCCAGCCGTGGGCGGCGAGGTCCAGGGCGATGGCCCGTCCCAGCCGCCTGGCCGCGCCGGTGACGAGGGCGTTTTTCAAATGATGAACCCGACGCGCTTCTTCACCTCGTCCATGATGGGCGTGGCGATGGCGCGGGCCTTGTCGGCGCCGTTCTTCAGGATGCGGTCGATCTCCGCCGGGTCAGCCAGCAGGCGGCGCATCTCGGCGGTGATCGGTCCCAGCTTGCTCACGGTCAGATCCGCCAGCGCGGTCTTGAAGCCGGAAAATTGCTGGCCCGCGAACTGGGCGATCACCGCATCGCGGTCCTGTCCGGCCAGGGCTGCATAGATGTTCAAAAGGTTCTCTGCCTCGGGGCGGTCCTTCAGTTCTTCCTTGCTGGCGGGCAGGGGCAGCGGGTCGGTCTTGGCGCGCTTGATCTTGTTGGCGATGGCATCGGCATCGTCGGTCAGGTTGATGCGGCTGGCGTCGCTCTCGTCCGTCTTGGACATCTTCTTGGCGCCGTCACGCAGGCTCATCACCCGCGTCGCGGTGCCGGTGATCACCGGTTCAGGCTGGGGGAAGAAATCCGGCGCGCCGAAATCATTGTTGAACTTGGCGGCGATGTCGCGCGCCAGTTCCAGATGCTGCTTCTGGTCCTCGCCCACCGGCACATGCGTCGCGCGGTAAACCAGAATGTCGGCGGCCATCAGCACCGGATAGGTGTAAAGCCCGACGCTGGCGCGCTCCTTGTGCTTGCCCGACTTTTCCTTGAACTGGGTCATGCGGTCCAGCCAGCCCAGCCGCGCCACGCAGTTGAAGATCCAGGCCAGCTCGCCATGCTCGGGCACGCGCGACTGGTTGAAGATCGGGCTGCGCGCCGGGTCCACGCCGGCCGCGATATAGGCCGCGGCGACTTCGCGGGTGGAGCGGGTCAGGTCCTCTGCCTTGGCATATCCCGACTCCTGGGTCAGGGCGTGCATGTCCACCACGCAGAACAGGCAGGGCATCTCTTCCTGCATCCGCACCCAGTTCTTGAGCGCGCCCAGATAATTGCCCAGATGCAGCGTGTTGGTGGGCTGCATGCCCGAAAGAACCAGCGGAGAGTGTGTCATGGGCCTCAAGTAGCGCAGCGTCAGGCCAATTAAAAGAGTGCGGTCTTATGCCTTGGGGGGCGTCGCCGCTTCAAGGGGCGGGGGCGCCAGCGCCTTTTTCAGCCGCTTTTCCACCGCGTCCAGCCGCGCCGGATGGACGATCTTGTGGCCGAAGCCGTCGCGCACATAGAAAACGTCGATGGCGCGCTCGCCATAGGTCGCCACCATGGAGGTGGAAATGGACAGGCCGGATTCGAAGATTGCCTGGGTGACGTCATAGAGCAGGCCGGGCCGGTCCAGGCATTCCACCTCGATCACGGTGGCGATGCGCGAGGCTTCATTGTCGAAGTGAATCTTGGGCTTGATGCTGAACGCGCTGGCGCGGGTCTTGGGCGCCTTGCGGGCCAGAAGCTGGCGCGGCCTCAGTTCGCCGCGCAGGGTTTTTTCGATCGAGGTCGCCAGGCGCCCCAGCCGTTCCTTGTCGCCAAAGGCTTCGCCTTCGGCGTCCTGCACCGAAAACACGTCCAGCGCGAAACCGTCGGATGTGGTGAAGGCCTTGGCGTCCACGATGGTGCCGCCCGCCATGGCGATGGCGCCGGCGAAGCGCGAGAACAGGCCGGCATGGTCGGGGGTGTAGAGCACGATCTCGGTGACGGCGCGGAAATCGTTGCTGTTGGCTTCCAGGGTCAGCAGCTCGCCCTTGGCGTCGGCCCTGGTGATCAGCCGGGCGTGACGCTCCAGCTCGCTTTCATCAAAGGCCAGCCAGTAATTGTCGTAATGCCGGCTCAGAGCCTTTTCGCGCTGGGCGGGGGTGAGGTCGCCCAGCCGCGCTTCCAGCGCCGCCTTGGCGGCGGCGACGCGGGTGGTGCGGCCCGGCGCCTGGTCGCCGCCCATCATCATGGTTTCGGCGGCGTAATAGAGTTCGCGCAGCAGCTGGCCCTTCCAGCCGTTCCACACGCCGGGGCCGACGGCGCGGATGTCGGCCACGGTCAGGATCACCAGCAGCCGCAGCATCTCCGGCGACTGCACCATGTCGACGAAATCGCGCACCGTCTTGGGGTCGGAAACGTCGCGGCGCTGGGCGGTATCGCTCATCACCAGATGGTTCTTCACCAGCCAGGCGACGGCGGCGGTGTCGGTGGGCGTCAGGCCCAGGCGGGGGCACAGGCTGCGCGCGATTTCGGCGCCGACTTCGCTGTGATCGCCCGGCAACCCCTTGGCGACGTCATGCAGCAGGATGGCGCAGTACAGCACGTTGCGCGACTGGATGCGCTTGACGATGTCGCTGGTGAGCGGATTGGTGTCCTTGTGCTCGCCGCGCTCGATCGAGGCGACATTGCCGACGGCGCGGATCAGATGCTCGTCCACCGTATAGTGGTGGTACATGTTGAACTGCATCAGCCCCACGGCATGGCCGAATTCGGGAATGAAGCGCCCCAGCACGCCCGCCTCATTCATCAGCCGCAGCGCGCGCTCCGGATCGTGGCGTGACGTCAGCGTTTCCAGGAAGGCCTGGTTGGCCACCGGATTGGCGCGCACCGCGTCGGTGATCAGGTCGAGCGAACGGGTGACGGTGCGCAGCGCGTCGGGATGGATGTCCACGCCCTTGATGTCGGCGATGTGGAACATGCGCAGGATGTTGGCCGGGTCCTGGCGGAAGATGGCAGGATTGGCGGTCAGCCGCCCGTTCTCGACATAGAAATCATCTTCCGGGCTGCGCGGCTTCAGGAAGCCCGGCAGCATGCGCGACAGGGACGGGCGCGGCTTCCTGTGCTGTTCTTCCAGCGCGGCGCAGAAGATGCGGGTCAGGTCGCCCACATCCTTGGCCACCAGGAAGTAGGCGCGCATGAAGGCTTCCACCCCCCGGCGCGGCTTGTCCGGATCGCTGTAACCCAGCTGCGCCGCCAGCGCCGGCTGCACGTCGAAGCTCAACCGTTCCTCGGCCCGGCCCATCAGGTAATGCAGGTGCACGCGCACGTTCCACAGGAAGGCCTCGGCCTTCTGGAAGGTGCGGTATTCCTCCCTGGTGAAGACGCCATGCTCGACCAGGTCGGCGGCGTCGTCCACGTGATAGAGATACTTGCCGATCCAGTAGAGCGTCTGCAGGTCGCGCAGGCCGCCCTTGCCCTCCTTGATGTTGGGCTCGACCAGATAGCGGCTTTCGCCCTGGCGCTGGTGGCGCTGGTCGCGCTCCGCCAGCTTGGCGTTGACGAAGTCGCGGCCATTGCCGGTGGCGACCTCGCTCCAGAACTTCTTGCGCAGGTCGTCATAGAGGCCGTGATCGCCCCACAGATAGCGGGCCTCCAGCACGGCGGTGCGGATGGTGACGTCCAGCTTGGACAGGCGCACGCATTCGGCCAGGCTGCGCGTGGCATGGCCGACCTTCAGCCCCAGGTCCCACAGCATGTAGAGGATGAACTCGATGACGCTCTCGCCCCAGGCGGTCTGCTTGAAGGGGCGCACGAACAGAAGGTCGATGTCCGAGCCGGGCGCCAGCTCGCCGCGGCCGTAGCCGCCGGTCGCGACGATGGCGATGCGTTCGGCGCTGGACGGGTTCTGCGCGTAGTACACATGCTTGGTGGCGAAGTCGTAGATCACCTGGATGATGGCATCCTGCAGCGCCGACAGCGCGCGGGCGGCGGCCAGGCCCGACAGCCCTTCCTTCTCCACCGTGTGCTGGATCTTGTCGCGGCTCTCGACAAAGGTCTGCTTGATCAGCGCCAGGCCGGATTTGCGCAGGGTGCCGGGATCGGGCGTGGCCTTGGCCAGGGCGGTGAGGGCATGGCGCAGGGCATCGGCGTCGATCACGTCACGCGCGGCAAGTGTGGTTGGTTTTTCCAGGCCCATGGCGGCGCGGATCATGTCATGGGGGGCACGGGCTTGCCACCCGCCAAAGCCCCCTACGGCCTCGCGTTTTTCGCGCCCCTTGGCGGCGTCTTGCCGAAGACGGGACGCGGCGCGGGGCCCCTTGTGCGCACCACCACGCCACAGGCGATGCGGTCGCCGGCATTGCCGATGGGCTGGGTGCGGTAATCGTCGCCGCGCGTTTTGACGATCAGCGCCACGCCGTCGCGGTCGAAGATCGAGCGCTTGCCGTTGCCCAGGGTGAAGCCGTTGGTGACGATGCTGGCCTTCAGCCTGCCGTCGGCACCGGCAAACTGGTTGGGCAGGTCGCCGGCCAGGGGCCCGCCCCTGGCGAGATAGCCGTGCCGCTTCTTGGGGTTCAGCGACAGGATCGGCCCGGCTTTGGTAAAGCCCGACTTGGCGTCGCAATTGCCGCTGGCATGCAGGTGCAGGCCATGGGGGCCGGGGGGCAGGCCCGCCAGGTCCAGCACGATCAGGACCCCGCCATTGGCCGCCCGGAAATCGGCCCGGCCGACCGGCTTGCCGTCCAGCCCGGTCAGCCGGGCGATGGCCGTCATCCGGGGCTGGGCGGCGCCAGGACCGGCAAAGCCAAGGCTGAGGAATAGGGCGCAGAACAGCCCCAACATGGCGCGGATCATGGCCCCAGCCTGCCATGCTCGCGGACCTTCGGGAACCCGATGCCGCTTTGTACGCTTTCCGTTGCACGAAGGGGTCAACGGAGATTTTCGAAATGCGCGCATTCCTGATGACCGCGGTCGCGGCCCTGTTCCCCCTCACCACCGTCCTGCTGGCCGGCGAGGCCCTGGCCGTGCAGGACACGCCCACCACCATCAATGGCGTGGAAGTGGTCTGCACCGGCGTCGGCTCGGCCAAGGACGATCCGCGCTGGAGCGCCTATCCGGTGAAGATCGTGCTGGCGACCACCGGCGGCGCCAACCTGGCCAATGCCCATGTCTCGCTGTCGCAGAACGGCAAGGAAGTGGCGGCGACCGATTGCGACGCGCCGTGGATCCTGTTCAGGCCGAAGGCCGGCAGCTACACCGCCACCGCCAGCCTGATCGGCGGCAGCGGCGCCACCAGCAGCCAGAACTTCACCACCAGCGGCGCGGGTCCGCAGAAGGAAATCACCATTACGTTTGCGCGCCCGTCGAACACCGCCTCCGCACCGTAGTCACGGAGCGACCGCGAACCTGAGCGAAGCGAAGGCCTCGCGGCGCGACCATAAAAAAAAGGCCCGGCGGATTTCTCCGCCGGGCCTTCTTCTTGAACGTCAGACCGTGCTTAGACGGCCTTCAGGTTCGCGGCCTTGGCGCCACGGGCGTCCGGCACGATGTCGAACGAAACCTTCTGGCCTTCGTTCAGGCTGCGCAGGCCGGCGGCTTCAACGGCGGTGGCGTGCACGAACACGTCCTTGCCGCCGCCTTCCGGCGCGATGAAGCCAAAACCCTTGGAAGTGTTGAAGAATTTCACGGTTCCGATAGTCATTGATTACTTCCTGCACTGATGGCCGCGCGGCGGAATGCCGGTACGGACGGGCCTTACGTTTGTCGCAGGGAAGGAAGTCAACACGTCCAGGCGCGCACTCAAGGCGGCAGGATAGTTAGGTGCGCTTCACTGTGACGGGTCGTAACTCCACGTGCCGCGACATTACGCCCAAGGTGACTTTCGTGCAATCCCGCAAGGGTGCGGACCGCCCCCCGGCATCTTCGCAGGTGCAACTTGGCGTGGCGGCGCGGCCCCAAGCTGCGGATCGGAAACGCGAAATTCCCGCCTGATTTCCCGTCAACGCGCGCGTTTCCCGCCGTGCGTGTGGCGGGCGGCGGCGTTTTGGCTGATAGTGAGCCGGCGAACGCCGCGAGCTTGGGCGAGCGGCTGGCCGGAATCGGGACTGGAGGTTTTTCATGACCACCGACACGCTCACCCGCCCCGCCCGCAAGGTCGATTACGAACTGGTGTTCAAGCTGATGCCCGGCATGTGCCTGGTGCTGGATGCCGACTTCACCATCATCGCCCAGAACCAGGAACATGCGGCGGCGACGCTTTCCTTCGCCAAGGCCGTGGTGGGCCAGAACCTGTTCGCTGCCTTTCCCGACAATCCCAACCACAGCGCCGCCGACGGCGTCGCCCTGGTGCGCGCCTCCCTGGTCAAGGTGCTGAAGACGCGCGCACCCGACATCATGCCGGTGCTCCGCTATGACGTGAAGCCCGAGCGCGGCGGCTACCAAACGCGCTGGTGGGCGATCACCAACACCCCGATCCTGGGCGAGGACGGCTATGTGCGCTGGATCATCAACCGGGCCGAGGATGTCACCGAGCTGACCGAGTTGCGCGCTGCGGCTGCGAAAAGGTGAAGACGCCTGGCGGCGGCGTGGTGGCGCGGCGGCAGCAATGATAGGGTTCGAAGATGAAAGTTACCGTCTATCATAATCCCGCCTGCGGCACCTCGCGCAACGTGCTGGCGATCCTGCGCGAGCGCGGCGTCGAGCCGGAAGTGATCGAATATCTCAAGACGCCGCTGACCCGCGACGGGCTTGTGGCCCTGCTGGCAAAAATGGGCGCGTCTGTGCGCGACGTGCTGCGGTGGAAACAGGGGCATCTGGTGGCCGAGCTGGCTCTGGACGGCAAGCCCGACGACGCCCTGCTGGACGCCATGGTGCAGCATCCGATCCTGATGAACCGGCCCATCGTGGTGACGGACAAGGGCGCGAAACTGTGCCGCCCCAGCGAGACGGTGAACGAGCTGCTCTGACCTAACGGCCCTGGTCGTTCTGGGTGGGATTTCCCGGCCCGCCGGGGGACGAGGGCTGGCCGTCATTGTGGCCGCCGCCGAACACGAACAGGCCCACCACCACGACCAGAACCGCGCCCGCCGCCAGGGCCAAGGTCTTGCGATTGCCGTCCTTATTGTCCGCCATGGGAATTCTCCGCTTTTTCCGGCTGCGGAGGAAAAGCGTGAGGGGCTAGATAGTTCCCATTCACCACAGGTTACAAGCGTGGTGCATGACGAGCTTTTTGGACCTTTTGGGGTCTATTTCATGGATGGTTTTTTGAATTTTTCGGTGCGCGCCTTTGTGCAAAAGCTTCCGACGACGCGCATACCGCAAGGCGGTACCGAATTGGATAAGGGTGTCGATTTCCCAAGGAGTTTTCGTGAATAAATAAAACAAAGGAGGTGTTACTCCCGGCTCCGTTTTTTGAAACATCACGAAACGCAATCCGTTTAGGTAGCCGTCGATGTATGCGACATCATCATATTTCTTTGATTTCAATTTTTTACTTCGCCACTGAAGGTATCCGTTCACGGTCGCTTCCACGTCGCATAGATGGGAGTATTTTCCCGATGATCGCAATTCGCCCACGCGCTGCAAGAGGTGAATCAGTCCATCTTGATAGCACGCACAATAGGTAATCTCTGGATGATCAATTATGTTGAACTTATCGTATAGTCTGAGTTGCTGCTTCTTCACCTTTGCTAATAGACGCTCCGCTTCCTCATACATTTCATCGGGAATGTGGTGCGCGGCTCTGAATAAATGAGCCTTAACCCGCTTAAGAAAGAAGGTGGCATCAGTGCAGATGGGAATAAGTCCGAATGACTTAAACTGCTCTATTGCCTCACTACTATTGTCCAGTGTTACGATGTAGTTCTGCCGCTTGAAATCCCCGACATTTTCTCGGACGAATTTCATAATTTCGCGAAAATCGTCGTCCCGAAATGAATACCCAAAGAAGACAATTGTTTTAGTAGCGAGGAGAGTTTTTAGTCTCGATCCGGCAAGGCTCTCTTTTAGCTTCTGCAAGTTGGCATCGTAATCGCCACGTGTTGCCACCAACGTGCTTAAGTTATCGATGCTTCCGTGAATTTTGAGAACGCGACGTTCAACAGCTTCCCAAAAAGCCATATCTGCATCATTTACGAAAGGTTGTGCTCTGCACTCGCGTTCAAATATTGAATCCCAGTTCGTGGTCACAATGGTATCGACCGTGAACACTGTCGCTAATTCTCTGTGAAACTCCGAAGCGTGATAGTAAAGTTCTGGAAAGCTTTCGATGTACTCAATCCGCTTCTTTATCTGTGTAACGAGCTCAATTCGCCCATTTGGCTGGGAAACGAATTTTTCCATAGCGTCTGGAAATGTGGTGCTTGCTTTTTCGAGGTCTAGGAGCGCGCAAACTTGATCAAAAAAAGTTCGGTTGGTTATCCCGGCGCCCTCAGTGCTTACGCCGGCCCCAGCGAAGACCACAACATCACCCTTCTCAAACGTTTCTACCAAGGAGTGATGGAGTTCGAAGCCTTTGTTGTTTTTGCAGTCGGCACATCCGCTACCATGATCGCCAAACTCAAACTGAATTACTTTGCCTCGGGCAGCGTTGCGTTCTTCAAGCTGGTGACTGCGCTTAAACATGTCGTCCCGCCGATTCGTTGAAACTTTAGCTTATTAGATTTCAAAAGATCGGCGGTCGCGTTTTAGACCAATTGATAATTCAATAGGTTAGGCCGTGCATCTGCGCTGGCTCAAGGCCGTGCTGGTGACGGATTAGATTTTAGATGGCTTTCAAATCGGACCGCCGCGCGCATTTGGAAATGCATCAGGCAATGCCGATTATCTCAATATCACTCAACGGTTCACCAGCTTCGATGATGTCGCCAGCCCTTGAACCGAGAATGGCCTGAGCCATCGGACTGCGGAAACTGATCCAGCCCTTGGCGGCGTCGGCCTCATCCACGCCGACAATGCGGAAGGTCTGGGTGCGGTCCTTGCGCTTTATCGTGACGGTGCAGCCGAACGCGACGGTGCCGTCGCAGGCGGGCGTCACCACTTCGGCGCTGGCCTTGCGGACTTCCCAATAGCGCAAGTCGCGCGCCAGGGTTTCGCGCAGCAGCACGTTGGTTTCGGATTTCATGCTGGCTTCGATGCGGGCGACATGCGCCTCGATCTGCGCCAGGCCCTCGGGCGTGACCAGGTTGGGGCCTTCATCCACCATGCGTTCTGGCGGCGGCGCGGATTCAGCGGTTTCCTTGACGAAGGCTCTGGACATGATGGTGACCTTACGCCCGTAACCGGCGGCGGTTCCAGCTATGTGTGCGGCGTGACTTCGACTGCCACGGTCAGGCGGGCCATGTCGCTGCTGGTGCCGATGTAATTGCCGCTGACCGGCATCACCTGCGACAGGTCGCGGGCCACCGCCACAGGGATCAGATTAAAGCCGCCCATCTGGCGGTTGGTGGGATCGAAGGTGATCCACCCCGCCCCCGGCACGAAGACCTCGGCCCAGGCATGGGTGGTGCCCATGGGATTGGCGGGATTGTAGAGATAGCCCGAGACGATGCGCGCCCCGAAGCCCAAAGCGCGGCAGCCTTCCGCGAACAGCACCGCCATGTCGCGGCACGATCCGCGTCCGGAATCCAGGGTGTAGGAGGGCGACTGGGTGCCTTCATCCTCGCGCGCCTGGTAGCTGACGGCCGCCGAGACCCCGGCATTCAAATCCTTCAGCAGCGACAGCGTGTCGGTGGGATTGCCGCGCACGAAGCCGCGTGCCCAGCTCTTCAGCCGCTGCATGGTGTCGAGATATTGCGGCTCGCGCAGGGCGCCCAGGTCGGCGCGCTCGTCGGCGCTGTAGCGGAACGGGAACGAGGCGGCGGAGGCGGCGATGGGAAAGACCGGCCAGGCGTCGCTGGTCAGCTCCACCTCGGCGATGCTTTCGATGATCAGGCTGTCGGTGCGTTCCGTCTGCGCGTCGAAACTGGCGGTGGCGATGGCATTGCCGAACACATCGCCCGCCCAGCTGATGGCGCAGGCCGGCGTGGTGACGATGTCGAGGGAAACCAGCCGCAGCTCATGGCTTTCGCGCGGACGCAGCACAAGACGGTGCGGGCCGAGGCGAACGGGCTGGTTGTAGTGATACTGGGTGCGGTGGCTGATGCGAAAAAAGGCCAACCGTCAGCCGGCGGTGATGCGCTTGACGGTGGTGCGCTTCTTGGCGGGCGCGGGCGGATTGGCGGCAGCCTCTTCGGCCTCCAGCTTTTCCTTTTCCAGGCGCAGCGCCTTCAGGCGAGCGGTCTTGGCGTCATTGGCGGCGCTGGCGGCCTGGGTTTCCTGCTTGACCAGCTGGGTGCGGGTTTCCCACACCTGGAATACGCCGTTGGCGGTGCGGATGGCCGCGTCGCGTTTCCGCGAAGAAATCGATTCTGTCATGGGAGCTTCTTTCGAGAAAAACCGGGCGGCCCGTTTTGGCGGGCCGCCCGTTTTCACTTTAGGCAGCCGACAGGTTGGCGGCCTTGGAACCACGAGCATCCGGCTGGATGTCGAAGTTGACCTTCTGGCCTTCGTTCAGGGTGCGCATGCCCGCCGCTTCGACGGCGCTGGCATGGACGAACACGTCCTTGCCGCCGCCTTCAGGCGAGATGAAACCGAAACCCTTGGTGGCATTGAAGAACTTCACGGTACCGACGGTCATGAGATTTTCCTTTTAATCATCGGTTCCGCCCATGCGAAATGCACAGGCGGCCGTGGAAACAAGAGATAACTGGTAGGGAAGTCTTTCGGTTCGTCCGGCACGCAAAGCGAGTCAGAGTGACTGAAGTGCTTCGTCTGACAGGGACGCAAGAACCACGTGGCATCTGATATAGGCGTTATGGGGTTAAATTACAATGCGACTAGCGACAGCGTAGTGTCGCCGCGATAGCGGTTAACTCCCTTTATCCTATTCAAACAGCGGCTTACCTTATAACGCCAGCATCACCAGCCAGGCGATTGTGGCAATGGTAAAGGCGAATGCCAGCAGCGCCCACACCCCGTCGCGCGCGACGATCGCCAGCGAAAAGGCCACCACCGCCGCATTGGGCGGAATGCCGCCCAGCGGCACCAGCTCCAGGATCGGCGTCACCAGTCCGATCAGCAGGCACAAAAGCGCGATGCCGTAGAAGAACGGCCCGCGCGTCAGCCAGGGCAGGCGCGGCAGCAGCATATGATCGACGAAGCGGGCGACGGGTTTGAACTTGGTCAGGCCCTTTTCCATCTTGCCGGCATCGATGGAGCGGCGCGCCAGCCAGCCCGGAATCCAGACATGCTCGTGACGCACCAAGATCTGCGCCGACACCAGCACGATCACCACCGAGGTGATGGCGGGCAGGCCGGGGATGGCGCCCACCGGCGACACCGCGATCAGGCTGGGCACCAGCAGCAAGGGCCCGAAGGAGCGCTCGCCGATCGCATCCATCAGGTCGGAGACGCAGACCCGCCCCTGATGCAGCGGGCCGCTCCTGATGCAGCATTCGATGATGTGATCGATCACATCTTCCAGATCGTGATGGGCGGCGGGTGGCGCGACTTGCTTATCTGGCACGGGAGCCAAACGTTTTTGGTCGGCCCGGACGTTCGGCGCGTTGCAGCCGCTTGCGGCCGCCCTTGGAGGGGATCGGCTTGGAAGGCTGATCGTCGGTGGAATAGGTGATCTCGGCATCCAGGTTGGCGCGGGCGACATCGCTCTGCCGCGCGAAGGGATCGTCGGCGATGGCCAGCGCGGTGGATTGCAGCCGCTTGAGTTCGTCGCGCAGCCGCGCGGCTTCTTCAAACTCCAGGTCGGCGGCGGCGGCGCGCATCTTCTTCTCGATGTCGGCGATGATGGCCTTGATATTGTGGCCGACGAACTCGCGTCCGCTTTCCGCCATCTGGCCGCCATCGACCGTGACATGGTCGCGCTCATACATCGAGCCCATGATGTCGGAGATCCTGGCCTTCACGCTGGCGGGCGTGATGCCGTGTTCCTTGTTATAGGCTTCCTGCTTGGCGCGGCGGCGGCCGGTTTCCGCCATGGCGCGTTCCATCGAGCCGGTGATGCGGTCGGCATAGAGGATCACCCTGCCGTCCACGTTGCGGGCGGCGCGGCCGATGGTCTGGACCAGCGAGGTTTCGCTGCGCAGGAACCCTTCCTTGTCGGCGTCCAGGATGGCGACCAGCCCGCACTCGGGAATGTCGAGGCCTTCGCGCAGCAGGTTGATGCCGATCAGCACGTCAAAGGCGCCCAGCCGCAGGTCGCGGATGATCTCGATGCGCTCCAGGGTTTCGACATCGCTGTGCATGTAGCGCACCCTTATGCCCTGTTCGTGCATGTATTCGGTGAGGTCTTCCGCCATCTTCTTGGTCAGGGTGGTGACCAGGGCGCGATAGCCCTGCTTGGCGATCAGGTGGCATTCGGCGATCAGGTCGTCGACCTGGGATTCCACCGGACGAATCTCGACAGGGGGATCAATGAGTCCGGTGGGGCGGATCACCTGTTCGGTGAAGACGCCGCCGGTGCGATCCATCTCCCAGTTTCCGGGCGTGGCGCTGACATAGACCGACTGCGGCCGCATCGCGTCCCATTCCTCGAACTTGAGCGGGCGGTTGTCGATGCAGCTGGGCAGGCGGAAGCCGTATTCGGCCAAAGTGAACTTGCGGCGATAGTCGCCTTTGTACATGGCGCCGATCTGCGGCACGCTGACATGGCTTTCGTCGCAGAACACCAGCGCATTGTCGGGCAAATATTCGAACAACGTCGGCGGCGGCTCGCCGGGCTTGCGCCCCGTCAGCCAGCGCGAATAATTCTCGATGCCGGCGCAACTGCCGGTGGCCTCGATCATCTCGAGATCAAAGGTGGTGCGCTGTTCCAGCCGCTGGGCTTCCAGCAATTTTCCGCGTGCGCGGTAATCGGCCAGGGTGGTGACCAGCTCGGCCTTGATGCCTTTCATGGCCTGCTGCAGGGTCGGGCGCGGCGTGACGTAGTGGCTGTTGGCGTAGATCTTGATCGCGTCCAGCACGCCGGCCTTGTGGCCGGTCAGCGGATCGAACTCGGTGATGGTGTCCACCGTGTCGCCGAACAGTTCCACACGCCAGGCGCGGTCTTCCTGGTGGGCCGGGAAGATGTCGATCGTGTCGCCTCTGACCCGAAACGCGCCGCGGGTGAAATTGTCGTCGTTGCGGCGGTATTGCAGCGCCACCAGATTCTGGATCGCGGCCTGGCGGTCAAGCTTGTCGCCGCGCGTGATGCCGACGGCGGTGCCGGAATAGGTTTCGACCGAGCCGATGCCGTAGATGCAGGACACCGAGGCGACGATGATGACATCGTCGCGCTCCAGGATCGCCCGCGTCGCCGAATGGCGCATGCGGTCGATCTCCTCATTCACCGACGAGTCCTTCTCGATATAGGTGTCGGTGCGCGGGATATAGGCTTCGGGCTGGTAGTAGTCGTAATAGCTGACGAAATACTCGACCGCGTTTTCCGGGAAGAAGGTCTTGAACTCGCTGTAGAGCTGGGCCGCCAGGGTCTTGTTCGGCGCCAGGATCAGGGCCGGGCGCTGGGTGGCCTCGATGATCTTGGCCATGGTGAAGGTCTTGCCCGAGCCGGTGACGCCCAGCAGCACCTGGTCGCGCTCGTTGGCGTTGACGCCGGCCACCAGTTCGGGGATCGCGGTGCGCTGGTCGCCCGCCGGTTCATAATCGCTGACCAGCCTGAAGCGCTTGCCGCCTTCGGACTTTTCCGGGCGCGCCGGGCGGTGGGGCACGAACTCGCTGATCGGGACCGTGGCATAGGCCGGATCGATGGCCTCTTCCGGCGACACGGTTCCCATGGCCAGCGGCATCGCATCGACCGCTGCCTGGAACTTGGCGGCGTTGTCGGAAACGCCCTTCTTGCCGCCTTTGCCGGACTTGGGGCGGGGAACCATGCCGTTATTGTGCGCCATGGCCGCAATATAGGGTGCGCCGCCGGAATTTTTAAGGCGAAAACGTCCTCAGACGGTTTCCCACCAGGCTTCGATGCGGCGGCGGAAGGCGGCGTCAGGCATGCGGCCGCGGCCCGCATTCAGGTTGTCCAGCATATAGGCGGGCTTGTCGGTGCCGGGGATCACGGCGGTCACCGCCGGATGCGACAGGTTGTATTTCAGGAACAATTGCGCCCAGCTGGTGCAGTCGATTTCCTTGGCGAAATCGGGCATCGGCTTGCCCTGCACCCGGCGGAACATGGAGTTGCGGCCGAAGGGCAGGTTGGTCAGCACGGCGCAGCCGCTGTCCATCGCCAGCGGCAGCAGAACCTTTTCGGCGTCGCGGTCGCCCAGCGAATAATTGATCTGGAAGAATTCCGGCTTTTCGCGGCGGATCACCGGCGCCAGCGCGTCATAGGCACCGTCGAAGCTGGAGGTGATGCCGTAATGCCTGCAGCGGCCCGCCGCTTTCCATTCCTTCATCTGGGCGCAGGAGAAATTGGGGTCATTGACGTTCCAGGCCTGTTGCAGATCGACGTAAGTGGTCTTGAGGCGCTGGAAGGATTGTTTCATCTCGGCTTCCGCTTCCTCGCGGGAATCGCGGCTGGAGAATTTGGTGGCCAGGAACAGTTTGGGCCGCAGGCCGGTCTCGGCGGCGACGATGCCGACATTGGCTTCGGCGCTGCCATAGCCGGCGGCGGTGTCGATCAGGCTGCCGCCGCCCGCCACCAGGTTGCGCACCACCTGCTTGCGCTCTTCCAGCTTGGCGGGGTCGTTCTCGAACTCGAACACCTGCGAGGTGCCGATGCCCACCACCGGCAGCATGAAGCCGGTCTGCGGCACCTTGCGTTTCAGGATCGGCGTGCCGGTCTGCGCGAAAGCCATGTTGGGCAGCAGGCTTGCGGCGGCGGTGGTGGCAAGAACGGTGCGGCGCGTGAGGTTGGACATGGGGGATGTCTCCTTAGGGGGATTTGGATTGAAGGGCGGCACGCTTTTCCTGCATGCGGCCGAGCAGGATACTGAGGCCGGCCCAGCCCAGCATGGCGGGCACGGTCACGGCCGCGATGGCGGGAATGGTCATCATCAAGATCTTGGACAACAGGTTGAACACCCAGGCCCACAGCACGTCGGCGCCGCGGAACATCACGCCATCGACCACATTCTTGGCCTTGTACTTGTCTTCGCGCTCGGCGACCGTGAACAGCACTTCGCGCGCCGGATTGGAGATGGCGAAGTTGGCGGTGCGCTGCGCCACCTGGAACGCCATCACCACAGCCAGCACCGGCGCGAAGAACATGGCGCCATAACCCATGGAAAAGATCACCGGCAGGAAGGCGGCGGCGATGCCGGTGCCGAACTTCTTGATCAGCCGCCCGGTCAGCGCCAGTTGCAGCAACACCTGCAAAAGGCCGGTCCATTGCTCTATTGTTGCGAAGATGCGGGTGCGCTCCACCGCATCGGATGTGGCGGCGCTCACGATCTCGGCCTGGGACATGTAGAGCATGGAGTTGCCCAGCGAGAGCAGTACCACCCACATGGCGATGCCGCCCAGATAGGGCGATTTCAGTATGGCGGCGAAACCTTCAAAGGCGCTGCCGCCGATGGCGGGCGGCGCGGATGGCGTCTGGTTGAAGCCGGCAGCGGCCGGCCCCAGCCGGATGGCGCAGATCACCGTCAGCTCGATCAGCAGCACCGGCAGCAGCAGCAGGTTCACCGGCCCCAGCGGTTCGACCAGCAACCGCGTCAGCGTCGGTCCCGCCAGCGCGCCCAGCGAGCCGCCCGCGGCGATGAAGCCGTAGAGCCGCTTGCCCTGGTCGCTGCGCCAGAGGTCGGCCAGGTAAGACCAGAACACCGGCACCGCGAAGATGGAAAAGACGGTGAGCCAGACGAAGAAGACCTGCGGCACGATCGTCCCGCCGATGCCCAAGGTCAGCAGCAGCCAGAACACCAGGATGTTGCCAGCGAAGAAATGATAGACCAGCGCGATCAGCTTGCGGCGGGGCAGGCGCGCCACCAGCCATCCATAGATGGGGGCGGCGACCAGCATGACGCCGAAGGTAGCGGTGACCAGCCAGGGCAGGGCGCGGGTGCCGCCGGTGATGCCGGCATTGTCGCGCAAGGGGCGCAGCACGTAATAGGCCGACAGGATCAGGAAGAAATAGGCGAAGGACCAGAGCAGCGCGCGGCGCTCGTCCGGCCTTACGTCCACCACCCGCGCCAGAATCCGGTCCAGCATTCTTCCCCGCCTTGGCCGTCATGCTGTTGTTATGGGCGCGAGCCTAGCCTTGCGGCGGCGCTTGCGAAAGCGGGTGGGGCTTGCGAAACTTCGCGCACCAAGGCGGGAGTCGCCTTAATTCTGGCGTTTTTTGACGAACGGGGAGAGTGCAATGCATCAACGCAACATGGTGGAGAAAGTGCTGGAAGGCATTCTCTTCAAGTCGCGCTGGCTGCTGGCGCCCTTCTATCTCGGCCTGGTGCTGGCACTGGTGCTGCTGCTGGGCGCCTTCCTCGCCGAGCTGATGCATTTCATGCCCCAGCTGCTGGACCTGGCGCATATCGATCCCGAACAGGTGATCCTGGCGGTGCTGTCGCTGATCGACCTGTCGCTGGCCGGCAACCTGGTGGTGATCGTGATCTTCTCCGGCTACGAGAATTTCGTTTCCAAGATCAATACCGAGAATGCCGAGGACCGTCCCAGCTGGATGGGCACGCTGGATTTCTCGGGCCTGAAGATGAAGCTGATCGGCTCCATCGTGGCGATCTCGGCCATCTCGCTGCTGCGCGCCTTCATGAGCCTGGGCGAGGAAGGTTCGGCGCTGGACGAACGCAAGATGTTCTGGATGCTGATCCTGCACCTGACCTTTGTCGGCTCGGGCCTGATGTTCGCGATCATGGATTACATCGGCAACCGCGCAGAAAAGCCCAAAGAGCACTAGCGCGGTCTTTTGCGTTCATGCGCCGACCACCGATGTCGGTTCCGGCAAGCACAACCAGAAGAACAAGGACAAGCAGAAGCAGGACGCTTGCCCTGAAATAAAAAAGGCGCCCGCGAGGGCGCCTTTTTTTCATTCAATTTGAAACGACTACAGCGCGTCGGCGGTGGCCTGCGCCGCCTTCTGCGCGGCGGCCAGGTCGGTGGAAGCCAGGCCGGCCTTGGCGGCGTCCGCGGTCGCCTGCAGCTTGGCCTTGGCGGCCGCATCGGTGGTTTCCGGAATCGCGCCGGTGCCGGCCGCGCCGCAGGGATTGCCGGCGGCGGCGTCAAAGCCGGCGCCAGCCGGGCCGACCAGGCAGTTCACGGCGTGATGATGATGCTTCAGCACCATGGTGATGTCGGTCGCCTTGGCGGCCATGCCGGCATGGTTCTTGGCGATGGTAATCTGGGCGGCGGCGTCGGCCAGCGCCGGGGTGGCGAACAGACCGGCGGCGGCAACGGCAAACAGGATCGTTTTCATTGGGGGTTCCTCTGGTGCAAAGAATTCGGGGCGCCCGGTCTCCCGGACGCCCCGAACCTTACTCCAAATGGGGACCGTTACCAGATGCCCCGGCGCGGACGCGCGTAAAATAAGGCCAATCTCTACCAGATGCTGGCCAGGTTGCGGCGCAAGGCGGTCGCGGCCGGGCCGGTGGTCGGGGTGGCATTCATCTCGTCATCCCCCTTGATGATCGAACCGTTCACGGTCAGGCCGCCATAGGCACCGGTGCCCGACGTCCATACGACAATGTCGCCGCCCCGGGCGGTGGTGGCGCCCTCGGCGCCGCTCGACAGGGTCACGACCGTGATGCCGGCATTGGCGCCGATCTTGAAGTTGCCGCCTTCGATGCCCTTGAGGGCGCGGTCGGAGTTGATGATGAAGACCAGTTCGGCCTGCTCCAGGCCGATCTGCAAGCCGAAGCTGGCCGAGCCCATGTCGTAGAAGCGCGGGCTGCTCCAGCCGCGGCCGGTACGATGCAGCAGCACGCCTGAACCGCCCTCGGCGCCGAAGATGAAGCCGGCTTTCACCAGCTTGGGCACTATGTAAACGGCACGGGCATTCTGCAGCATGTTGCGGGCGGTGCCGAAGGCCGGATCGCTGCGCAGGTGATCGACGACGCGGTTGGCGTCGCGCAGCAGTTCGCCCTTGTCGGCGGCCTGGGCGGGAAGAATGGAACAGAGGGCGGTGACGGCGGCAATGGACGCCAGTTTGACCAATGATTTCAGCATGGGAAAAATCCTTTTGCGGGCTGTGGCGCAGTAACGCCACCGTGGCCCCAAAGGTTCCCAAACGCTAGATCAGCGTGAAGTCGATCTTGGCCTTCTTGGCCACCCGGGTGCGGCGGTCAGCGCCGTAATAGGGCGCGCGCGCCCTGGCGCGGCGGTCGGGACCGAAGAACTCATTGGCCACGATGAAGGGCCGGGGCGCCGTCAGCGCGGCCTGCAGCTTGGACATGATGGTCTTGGGGCTGATCGGCGTGGTCAGCACATCGGTGACGCCGGTGTCGCGCGCCTGTTCGACATCCTTGCGGCGGGCGGCTTCGCGCAGGGCGAAAATCGGGATCATGGGATTGAGCATGCCTTCGCGGCGCCGCGCCGCGGTGGGAAAGCTCATGCCGTCCACGCCGTCGGCCAGCTGGTCGCAGAACACGGCGGTGAAATGCTCCATGCTCAGCAGTTCCAGGGCGCGAAGGGTTTCCTCGACATGGATGATCTGGGTGACGCCGGCGATGCCCAGGATTGAACGCAGGATGCCGATGGTGTGGGTCTTGCCACCAAGGATCAGCACGCGATGAGAGGAAAAATCCGAACGATCCATGGTACCCGCCATACCCACTATTATTATGTGGCGAATTTGCACCTTTTCCTCTTAATCCGGGGTAAAATGGGCTGGTTAATGCAAGATGGAAAAAGCTTTGCGCATTCGCTTGATCGCCCTTTTGCTGCTGCTGCCGCTCTCGGCCTGCGGCCTTTTCATGAGCAAGGAGACGCGCGCCCTGCGCAAATCTCCCGACTATCGCGCCGGCTATCAGGATGGCTGCAACAGCGCCTATGGCCCCGGCGCCGACAAAAGCCGCGACACCAATGTGGTGCGCGATGACGAAGCCTGGCGCACCAGCAAGGCCTATCGCGCCGGCTGGGGCAGGGGCAACAGCGCCTGCCGCAGCACCGGCTATACCGGCGGGGCGCTGCCGGGAACGACGCCCTATGGCGGGCCTGTTCGCGATCCCAGTCCCGGCCAACCGCGCTTCTAGTTGCAGAGCCGGGTGATTTCCAGGGTCTGCCGGGTGCGCTGATCCAGCGCCCCGGTCCTGGCGCAGAGCGGCGCGACAATCTCCCGGGCTTCATCAGGGCGGCGCTGGGTTCGCACCGACAGCGCCAGCAGCGCCACCGTCCAGTCCCGGAAGGCCTCGGTCATTACCGGGCTGCTTTCGCCCAGCCGGATGGCGTCGCGGAAGTAAGGCTCGGCGTCGGCGACATTGTGCTGTTCCAGGAAGTGCAAGCCGCGAAACAGATGGGCGCGGGGATTCCGGCGATACTTCTCGACCAGCGCGTAGCTGTCCGATTGCATCGCTTCGACATCGCGCGGCATCTCGTGCGGGGGAATGTAGTCAAAGCCATCCCTGGCATAGCGGACATAGGTGTGGGTGGAGGCGGCGAACGCCCAAACCGTTAGTGCCACCCACAGGCCCGCCACAATGGCCGCCAGGTTGCGGCCCGGCGGATGTTCGTCTTCCTCCTGCCAGAAAATCAGGATTGCGAAGGCCAGCACCGCGCCCGCCAGGCAGCCGCCCAGATGCGCGTTGATGTCCACGCTGGCGCTGCCGCGCAGGGCGGTGGGGATGAGGGCGGGAAACAGCGAGCCGCCGGCGACGCGGCGCATCAGACCGGGCCGCGGCGCGCCGGCATGGAAGCTCAGGGTGAACAGGGCCGCCAAGGTCGCCATGATCGCGCCCGACGCGCCCACCGACAGCACGTCGCCGGGATTGAGCAGCATGGACAGGGCCGCGCCGGCAAAGCCGCCGGTGAAATAGATGGCGGCGAACCAGCCGATGCCGATCATCGGCTCCAGCAGGATGCCGACAATGGCGAAAGTCACCAGATTGCCGACCAGATGGGACAGCGAACCGTGCAGGGCGGAGGCGGTGAACAGCCGCCACCATTCGCCGTTCAGCAGAACCTGGTCGCGCCCCGAAGCGCCCAGGGCCAGCAGCGTGAAATGGCCGGGCGCATGCGGCGCGCTCCAGTCGGTTGCCGCCGCCAGTTCGGCCTTGAAGCGATAGATCAGAAGGACGCTGAGGACGGCGGTGAACCAGGGCAGGCGGGCGGCAAAGCGCCAGACGCCGGCGGGCGGGTCAGCTGCTTGCGCCGTTGCGGCAGGCGCAGCAGCCACGCGCGGCGGCATGGCGGGCGACGTGGCCGCGCGTTTGCCGAAAGTTGCTGACCTGCTCATCCCCACCGCCGCTTAGGGCGGTGAGGATAGGGTTTGGCGGCTTGCGGAACGGTAAAGTGGAAGGGTGAACGGGGCGGTAACGCTATTCGGCGGCGGCGCGCCCTCCCCCTTGCGCGAAGCGCATAAGGGGGAGGTGGCCGTAGCAGCGCTTGCGATGCGAAGGCCGGAGGGGGATGCGGCGGCTACTCAGCCGCCGCACGAACAGCGTGATCTTCCTTGGTCAGGTTCTCGGCCGCGAAGTCCCAGTTGAGAATCTTGCCCAGTACAGCCTCAAGGTATTTCGGCCGCGCATTCTGATAGTCCAGGTAATAGGCATGCTCCCACACATCCACCGTCAGCAGGCAGTTGACGCCCTTGGCCATGGGAGTTTCGGCGTTGGAGGTTTTCTCGACCGAAAGTTTGCCGCCCTTGCTCACCAGCCATGCCCAGCCGGAGCCAAACTGCTCCTTGCCGGCTTCGGCCAGCTTGGCGATCAGTTCGCTCCTGCTGCCGAAGGCAGCAGTGATGGCGCTGTCCAGCTTGGCGCCGGCTTCGGTCCTGGCGGGGGTCAGGCTGCGCCAGTAGAAATCGTGATTCCAAACCTGGGCGGCGTTGTTGAAGATTTTCTTTTCCTTCGCGTCCTCGGCCCCGGCTGTATTTCGCACGATCTCTTCCAGCTTCATGTCCGCGAACTTGCTGCCCTCGACCAGCTTGTTGAGGGTGTCCACATAGGTCTGGTGATGCTTGTGGTAGTGGAAGGCGATGGTGTTGGCGGAAATTGTGGGGGCCAACGCGTCTTCATCCCAGGGAAGGGCTGCGAGTTTGAACGGGGCGGGCATGGGAAACTCCTTGAAGTGCATGAAATCGGTTCCCCGTTAACGTCTCAGGCGAAGAAAAGCTCCACGGCGAAAGTCGCATCAGAGCCACAGCGGTGCAGGGCAGTCACAGACAATTCGTGATCGCTGTAACGCGATTGTCATTCGACATTCGCGGGGGCGTCGCGCAAATTGGGAACAAGCGGGGTCGGATACGCAAGCAAACCGGAGGCAGCAATGCCCGCATATGAAATCTGTTATCTCGATGAGGGCGGCGCCCTCACCTACAAGTTTTCCGCCAACTGCGATGACGATCAGCGCGCCAAGATCCTGGCCCATGCCATGAAGTTGCCCAGCGCCAAGAAGCTGGAAGTGTGGAGCGGCGAGGCGCTGATCTATACCCGCCCCGCCGCGATCCTGGAGCGGCAGATGCGGGTCGCGAGCTAAAGCAGCTTTTCCGCTTTCGCCCAGTCCAGCGTCTTGTTCAGGCCGCGTTCGAAGCGGTCGAACAGTTCGTTGATTTCGGCCTCCTGGATGATCAGGGGCGGGCATAGCGCGATACGGTCGTTGATCAGCGGGCGCACGATCACGCCTTCGTCCTGGCAGAACTGGCCGCAGCGCGTTCCAACCAGTTTGGACGCCTCGAAATTGCGCTTGGTTTTCTTGTCGGCAACCATTTCGATGGCGCCGATCAGGCCGACGCCATTGGCTTCGCCCACCAAGGGATGGTCGATCAGTGCCTTGAGCCGCTTGAGGAACAGCGGCGCCACCTTGCGCACATGGCCGAAGGTATCGCGGCGCTCATAGATTTCGAGGGTCTTCAGCGCCACGGCGGCGGCCACCGGATGGGCGCTGTAGGTAAAGGCATGCCACAGCCCGCCGATGCGCACGGCTTCTTCCTCGATGATCTCCACCAGCTCGGGCGACAGCAGCACCGCCGAAATCGGCAGATAGGCCGATGACAGCGCCTTGGCGATGGACATGGAGTCGGGCTGGTAGTTGAAGGTCTGGCAGCCGAAGGGCTGGCCGGTGCGCCCGAAGCCGCAGATCACTTCATCATCCACCAGCTTGATGTCGTATTTGTCCAGCACGGCGGTAGTCGCTTCGAAGTAACCCTTCGGCGGCACCATGGCGCCGCCCGCGCCCATCACCGCTTCCACGAACATGGCGGCGATGGTGTCGGGCCCTTCGCGCTGGATCAGGGTGTCGAGATCGGCGGCCAGGCGCGCCGAATACTGCTCCTCGCTCTCTCCGTCCCGCGCATTCTTGTAATAGTGCGGGCACTCGGCGCGCAGGGTGAAATCGAAGGGCAGGTCGAAGCTTTTGTGAAAGGCGTCCAGTCCGGTCAGGCTGGCGCTGGCGAGCGTCACGCCATGATAGGCGCGGTCGCGGGCGATGATCTTCTTGCGGTTTTTCTGGCCGCGGGCATTGGCGGCGTACCACATGAACTTGATCTGGCTGTCATTGGCTTCCGAACCGGAATTGGCGAAGAACACCTTGCCTACCGGCATCGGCGCCATTTCCTTCAGCTTCTCGGCCAGGGCGATGCCGGGCTCATGGCTCTTGCCGCCGAAGATATGGCCGAAGGACAGTTTGCGGATCTGCTCGGCGGCGGTGTCTGCCAGTTCGTTCTCGCCCCAGCCCAGCGCCGTGCACCACAGGCCCGACATCGCCTCCAGGTAATCCTTGCCGTCGCTGCCATGGACGAACACGCCCTGGCCCCGCTCGATCACCAGGGGGCCGGTTTCGCGCAGGATCTTCAGGTTGGTGAAGGGGTGCAGCAGGCTCGCCATGTCGCGGGTCTGCATGTTCGACAATGGATTATTCGGCATGGGCTTTCTTTACGGACATCTCGCGGGGAACGGAAATCTATCTTATGGTGCCGGCCATTAAACAGCGAATTGCGGATTTCTCCCATGCGTTTCCAGCTTCTTGCCGCCCGGACGGCGTTTGCCGCCCTGATCTTCGGCGCGGCTGCCGCCGCCGGCGCGGTGGCGGCGGTCCGGCTGGGGTTGATCCCGTATCGTACCGGCGTGATGGTGATGTGGCCGGCCACCGGCCTGGGACTGGTGGCGCTGGCGAGCGCCCTGTTGTGGCTGAAGTCCGCCATCGGACGCAATGAAGGCACGGCCAAGCGCATCGGCATGATCGCACTTCTGGGGTCGCTGGTCTTTCTCTACCCGCCGCTCTCCACCGTCTATCGCGGCTTTACCGAGATGCCCATTCACGATGCCAGCACCGATCCCGATGAACCGCCGCGCTTCGTGGCGCTGGCCAAACTGCGCCAGCCGGGCATGAACAGCCCGGAGCCGGATTTCCAGCGCGAGGTGCATTTCCGCGGCGATGACGGCACCGTCGCCTATCTGCTGCACGAATTTTACCAGGGCGACGTCACCAAGCCGATGGCCCGGCTGATGCCCAGAAGTGCCAGCCCGGTGAAGGCCCTGTTCTGGCGCTGTTTTGAGATATCCAAGTCGCTGGGCTGGACGATTGTCGACCATAGCGAGAAGGAAGGCCGCATCGAGGCCACCGCCGCCAGCTTCTGGTTCGGGCAGGTGTCGGACATTGTGATCCGGGTCAAGACGCGCGGGCCGATCGGGGCGCGCGCCGATGTACGGGCGCAAAGCCGCATCGGCGCCATCGACAATGGCTTCAATATCTCGCTGCTGAAGGGCTTCGTGGAGAAATTCTGGCACTAGGCTTTGGCGTAACGGCCGCCGGGCAGGGCGGTGATCGCGCCGCGCGCCGCCAGATGATCCAGATGGGCCTGTACCTGGGCCGCCGCCGCCCGGCGCAGCGCGGGCGCGATGTCCGGATAGAGTTTTTGCGCGATGGCTCCGGCGTCGCCGTAGTGCGCCGCATCCAGGATCTGCGCTTCGCGCATGCGGCGGTGGGCCAGCAGTTCGCGCAGCCAGGTCTGCGGATCGGCGACAGGCGAGCCGTGGGTGGGATAGAGAATCCTGTCGCCGCGCGCGATCAGCCTTTCCAGGCTGGCAAGATAGGCCGCCATGTCGCCGTCGGGCGGCGCCACCACGCTGGTGGACCAGCCCATCACATGGTCGCCGCAGAACAGGGCGCCTTCTTCCGCCAGCGCGTAACACATATGGTTGGCGGTGTGTCCCGGCGTGGCGATACAAACTAGGGTGAAGCCGTCGCCTGTCAGGACCTCCCCGTCGCGCACCACGATGTCGGGCGTGAAATCACGGTCGGCGCCTTCTTCGACCTCGCCCGCAGCCCCGCCATGGGGTCCCGCGGCATAGGTTCTGGCGCCGCTCCATTGTTTCAGGGCGGCAGCGGCGGGGGAGTGGTCGCGGTGGGTATGGGTGACCAGAATATGGCTGACCTTGCGTCCAGCGAGTGCACGCTTCAGCGCCCCGATATGATCGAGCAGGTCGGGGCCTGGATCTATCACGGCCACCGTTTCACCAGCGCCGACGATATAAACGCCGGTGCCCTTGAAGGTGAAGGGTCCGGGATTGGGCGCAAGCAGCCGCGCGATCCGGGGCGACAGGCGCCCCTCCACGCCATAAGGCGCTTCCAGCGTGCGATCAAAATGTAAAACCATGGCCAGAGGTTAACGCAAATGCGCATTTGTTAATACTTGGCCCGCCATTCCTGCGCCTTTAGCAGCAAATCATTAGGGAAGCGCCCGCCATGGTGGTGAACGCCTGTTAGCCATTAGCCCGCCGGAGTTCCCCGTGTCGAGTGATCGCTCTATCCGTTTTCTGGGTGCCCTCGGACGGGCATCCACCAGCCGCGTGCTGAACCTGTTTCGCATCGCCGCCGATAATGCCGACAATCCCGAGCATGCCGCCAGGCCGTTGTTCGCGTCACCCATCATCAACAAGGCATTCCTGCTCAAGCACCGGATACGGGCGGACGAAAGCTATCTTTTCACCTCCGCTCGTTCGGTCGCCACGAAGGTCATCATTCCGTTCGACGCGTTCGACCTGCGCGCCGGAGGCCGCGCCCTGTTTGTGGGGCAGCGCGGCTATGAGGATATGCTGCGGCAGGTGGGCAACTATTCATCCGCTTCGCTGGAACGCGACCTGACTGTCCTGCGGTTGCTGAACACGATCCCGTCCCTGGATCCCTTCCTGCTGCGCGAGCATCTGCGCAACAACAAGATTGAAGTTGCGCCCTGCTATTTCGCGATTTCAGAGGGCGACCAGGAGCGCATGTACCAGTTTGTGAGCGGAGAAATGTCCAAGCTGATCGCGCTGGCGGGCGGCGGCGACAGTGCGAGCAACCGTCTGGTGTCCGCGATGCTGTCCAACGCGGTGGACGAGAAGCTGGAGCCGTTGCGGCTGACCCTTGGCCTGACGGGCGATGATTTCCGCGAAGGCGTGTTCAGTTGGCGCGGATTTCTCTATTACAAATGGTCGATGGAGGCGTTTTGGCCCGACGTGATGGGCGTTCTGCGCGAAATCAACAAAATTCAGCCGATCGGCGCGCTGACCCTGGACCAGAAGGTCTATTTCACCAGCGCGCGGCGCAATATTATCGAGATGGTGCGCGACAGCGGAAATCACGTAACCAAGGCATTGGCGGTCTATGATGCGTCGTTTGCCGACCTGGTTACGCACCAGGCACCAAAGACCTTCCGCGACTTCCTGCTCAGTGCGCCCTATATGTTCCTGGAACTGGGCGAGAAGCTGGGCGCGATTTCCCACATTGTCAGCTTCTGGCGCTACCGCTTCCCGAAGGGTGCGGTCAGCAATGTCGACACCGAAGAACTCTCGGCGATTTTCCAGGACTTCTCCAGCAGCTTTGGCGACAAGCCAAGCGAGGGAGAGTTCCCGATCCGCAAGCCGGTGGCGATCAGCGCCGCTTGACGGCCGCGCGCTTCAGATCGCGCGGCCTTTTCCGGCTCGGGCCAGCTTGTCAGCCGCGATCTGGGCCTTCACATCCGCCAGTCCGGCGGTGATGCTGCTGTTGGTCTGGAACTGCAGGACATTGGGAAGTCCGAGGCCGCCGGCACACGCTGGACCACAATCCTTGCCCGTTCGCGAGAGACCGCTAGCGGCGGACAGGAGGGTGGTGGGGGAAGGTAGCGATGTGCCGGCGCCCGGGCGTCCCAGGCCGAGATCGGGCTCGTGCGGTGTCAACAGTGACACGAGACCGATCCAGAATACAGCCCGGAAAATCATGACAAGCCTTCTTGCGTTTCGACGCGAGGAGCTTTGCGTGCGGGCTGTTGTCGGGCGCTGAACTGTTTCTTTAAATTTGAAACTAGTTGGCCGTTCCTGATGTCAGTGGAAACGCAATACTGACAGGATCGGTTCGCTTCGATTCAACTTCGATGCGCGATTGAATCTGTTGTGATTAAAATTTTCGGAAAAATTGAATGGCCTGTTAAGGCGCCAGGCAGGCGCGGCGCGGCTGGGCGCACGAAACTCTTCACCATAAGGACGAAAAAGCGGCGATCAGGCGGCCGAATCCGGCGCCGAGGGCAGTGTGATGGTGGCCGTGAAGCCTTCACCGATCTGGCTGGACAGGATGAGTTGCCCGCCATGGAGTTCCGCGAACGCCTTGACCAGGGTCAGGCCGAGGCCGGCGCCCTTGGAATGCTGCGAGCCTTCGGCCCGCCCGCCATGCTCGAAAGGTTCCTGGATACGCGCCAGGTCCTCGGGCAACACGCCCATGCCATCGTCTTCCACCGTCACCGCGACCCCGTTCTCGCAGACACAGGCCGACAGGGTGACGGTGCCGCCCTGGCGGGTGAAGGTGACGGCATTGTCCACCAGGGAGTGCATCATGGCGGTGAAGACGCCTTCATCGGCGTCCACCATCAATCCGATGGGGCAGCGGTCGGCATCGATGGCGATGCCGCGCTCTTCGGCGCGGGCGGCAAAGACATCGCGCGCCAGCCACAGCACACCACCGGCATCCACGCCGGCGCGGCGCAGGTCGTAGCGGCCTGCCGATATCTTGGTGAGGTCCATGATCTGGTTGATCATCTTGAGCAGGTTGGTGCCGCCCTGATGCACCAGGCCGGCATATTCGCGGATCTGTTCCGGCTTCAGATTGTCCGCCAGGGTCGCCATCAGGTCGGAAAACCCCAGGATGGCGTTCAGCGGTGTCTTGAGTTCGTGGCCCATGGTGCGCAGCAGGGTGGTCTTGGCGCTGTCCACCTTGGCGCTGGCCTGATCCAGCCGGGCGGACAGATCGGCGAGATAGCCGCTCTGCTTTTGCGCCTCGGCGCGGCTGTCGGCGAGGGCGTTCTGCTGCTCCGCCAGCGCGGTTTCGGCGCGGAACTTGTCGGTGGTGTCGGTGAAGACGATGACCCGGCCGCCATCCTCGAGGGCGCGGTCGCGCACCAGATAGCATTCGCCGGTGTCGGTGCGCAGGGTGGTGGCGCCCGCGGGTTCGCGATGACCCCTGATGCGCCGTTCCAGCCAGGCCTCTGGCGTTTCGTCCAGCGGCATGCCCACCAGATGGGCATAGAGATCGTTGCCCATGATCAGCCGGTCATTGGAATCGAAGAAGGCGAAGGCTTCGGCGGACAGCGCCACCGCTTCTTCCAGGCGCGCCAGCTGGGCGCGGGCGGCGGTGACGTCGCTCCACAGCAGGACAGTGTGGCCGTTGGGCGCGCGGCGCGCCTTGATCTCGATGACCCGGCGGTCGGACAGAGGAACGTCCAGCGGGGTGTAGGCGCCGTGCTCGAGCTGCATCATGCGCCGGGCGATAAAGGCGCCTACGCCGCCGGCAAGGGCGCTCGCGCCAATTTCGCCGCCTTCGATTTCCAGCCGGACCAGATCTTCATAGGAACGGCCAAGCAGCGTCTCGTGCGGCGGCAGGGAACGCAGGAGATAATTGAGATGCGCGTTAGCATAGAGCAGCCGCCCGTCCGCATCCAGGATGGTGATGGCGGTGCGCAAGGCGTCGAGCGTCGCCAGCAGCGCCGGCGCCTCGTCCCATACGTCGTGCTTTTGCGCCTGGCCGATCAATTGTGCCCCTGCCGCCGATTGCGGCGGCTTGTTCCCTACCGTGGGGATCATGCGGCTTTTTGCATTGCGGATTGGTTAGGACCCCGGCAAGGACTGTGCAGTCGGTAAGACAGAAGCGCCGAATCGCGCCATGCTTATGCGCCTGCGAAGATGCGTGCCGCGATCCTTGTGGAAAAGTGAACAGGCGCGGCCGCTCTTCAAGTTTCGTTAAGCTTGCGCAGATGAGACTGCGCCAGCAATCCGGCGTCTTTCGAAACGGCAAATTCTTAATGGCGGTTAACAGTCACACATCCCCGGGTTCCGTGGCTGACCAGCCGGCCCAGCGCCGCCGGTTTGTCGCCATCCAGGCGGCCAAGGCCGCGCTAGGCGCGGTGCTGGGGCTGGCCTTTTTTGGCGTGCTCGGCCCGCCCGATACCGCCGAAGCTGTCGCCATGGCGGGGCTGATGGCCCCGGCCGGCCTGGCACTCCTGGGCCTGACGCGCATTCCGCTTGCCGTGCTGGAACAGGTCGGCCTTGCCACATTCGCCATGCTGATCGGCTATCTGGCGTCGCTGACCGGCGGCGTGGTGTCGCCGCTGACGGTCTGGTTCGCCCTGATTCCCGCGGAAGCCGCACTGGCGGGCGGACGTCCGGCGGTGACACGCGCCGGCATCGCGGCGGGCGCCGCCTTTGCTGCCGTCGCGGTGCTCGAGGCGCTGGGGGCGCTGCCGCCGTCACGCCTGACCCTGCCTTTGCCGCAAGTCTATGCCGTCTCGATGCTGGCGGCGCTGGTGCAGGCCGTGCTGATCGCGGCCGCGGCGCAGGATCGCCAGCACGCCGCCGACGCCGCCGCGGCGGAAGGCGCGGCCATGTACCGTTTCCTGGCCGACAATGCGATGGACCTGATCACCCGCCACTCCAGCGACGGGCGCATCCGCTTCGCCAGTCCCGCCACCCTGGCCCTGCTGGGCCGGGTGCCGGAGGAGATTACCGGGCAGGCGATGGTTTCGCTCACCCATCCCGACGACTTGCAGGCGGTCCAGGCTGCATTGGTGGAGGCCAGTTACTTCGGGCGCGACGGCAGTGCCGAAGTCCGGCTGCGCCGCCGCGACGGCACTTATGTCTGGGCGGAATTCCGCTGCCGCCCGGCGCAGGATGGCGACATCGTGGCGGTGACGCGCGATATCTCCGAACGCAAGGTTCACGAGCAGGCGCTGGTGGAGGCGCGCGACGCGGCGCTGGGGGCTTCGCGCGCCAAGTCCAGCTTCCTGGCCAATATGAGCCACGAGCTGCGCACGCCGCTGAACGCCATCATCGGCTTTTCGGAAATGATGACGCGCGAGATGTTCGGCACCATCGGGCCGCGCTACCAGGAATATTCCCGCCTGATCCATGAGTCGGGTTCGCATCTGCTGGAGCTGATCAATTCGGTGCTGGACATGTCCAAGATCGAAGCCGGCAAGTTCGAGGTGAACGAAGAACTGTTCGATCTGGAGGAAACGGCCCTGAGCGCGGTGCGCTTCCTGAGGATTCCCGCCGAGCGGGCGGGTGTGGCGCTGAAGCTGGCGATTGCGCCGGGTGCGCGGCTGGTGTTCGCCGATAAAAGGGCGGTGAAGCAGATCCTGGTCAATCTTCTGTCCAATGGCGTGAAATACACCCCGCCGGGCGGCGAAGTGCGGGTGACGGCGCGCACTGGCCGTGGCGTGGAGATCGTGGTCAGCGATACCGGCACCGGCATTTCCAAGCGCGACCTGGAGCGGCTGGGCAAGCCCTTCGAGCAGGTGGAGAATGCCGAGACTCGCGGCAAGGAGGGCACCGGCCTGGGTCTGGCGCTGGTCAAGTCGCTGGCGCTGATGCATGGCGGCGAGGCGGTACTGGAATCGGCGCTGGGCGAAGGCACCACTGTCATCATACGCCTGCCCCATGCCGCGGTGGACGCCAAGGGCGAGCGCGTCAGCGACGCCAAGATTCTGCCGTTCCGCGCGGTATCCTGATACAAGGCGGCATGGTCCCCACGCCCCGTCTCAAGGCCGGCATTTTCGTGCGCGCATTGATAAGGCGCGTCCAGGTCGCGGGCGCGTCCGCCGTGGTGGTGCGGATGGGCTCGGAAGAGGCCGGCGCCGTCATCATCAAAGTCGACCGGCTGGACGGACAGGTGCTGGTGCTCAACCAGGCGCGCAATGCCAAGGGCGAACTGGTCTGGGCGCAGGTGCTGGGCGGCTGGGCGGACGGCAAGCGCGCCCGGGACTGGTGCGACAAGCAGGTCGGCTTCGATCCCGATCTGTGGATCGTGGAGATCGAGGACCGCGAAGGCCGCGCTTTTGTTGATGAGGCGATCGTTTAGCCATCCGCCTTGCCGGGAGGGGAGGGTTTTGCTACCCCCGCCGCCATGAGCAAGACCCCTGCCAGCGAAGCCGCGCGCCGCCGCACCTTCGCCATCATTTCCCATCCCGACGCGGGCAAGACCACCCTGACCGAGCATCTGCTGCTGCTGGGCGGCGCCATTCATGCCGCCGGACGGGTCAAGGCGCGCGGCGAGGCGCGGCGCGCCAAATCCGACTGGATGAAGATCGAGCAGGAACGCGGCATCTCGGTTACCTCGGCGGTGATGACATTCGAATATGAGAATGCGGTGTTCAACCTGCTGGACACGCCGGGCCACGAGGATTTTTCCGAAGACACCTATCGCACCCTGACGGCGGCGGATTCGGCCGTGATGGTGATCGACGCCGCCAAGGGCATCGAGGCCCAGACCCGCAAGCTGTTCGAGGTCTGCCGGCTGCGCGACATTCCCATCATGACCTTCGTCAACAAGATGGACCGGGAAGCGCGCGATCCCTTCGAGCTGCTGGACGAGATTTCCGACCAGCTGCAGATCGAGACCGCGCCCATGATGTGGCCGGCGGGCATGGGGCAGAATTTCAAGGGCGTGCAGAGTCTGGCCGATGGAAAGTTCATTGCTTTCAACAACGGCACGCTGGATGCCGAGCTGAAAGCCAAGCTGGACGAGGATGTCAGCCTGGCGCGCGAAGGCCTGCCGGTGTTCGACCTCGCCACCTACCGCGAAGGCCATCTCTCGCCGGTCTATTTCGGCTCGGCCCTGAAGAATTTCGGCGTGGCCGAGCTGCTGGACGCACTGGCCAAGTATGCGCCGCCGCCCCGCGACCAGCCCGCGGTGGGCCGTGCCGCCCAGCCCGGCGACAAGGAAGTCACAGGCTTTGTCTTCAAGGTGCAGGCCAACATGGACCCCAACCACCGCGACCGGGTTGCGTTCCTGCGGCTGGCCTCGGGCGAATTCAAGCGCAACATGAAGCTGAAACAGTCGGGTACCGGCAAGACCATCGGGGTGCACAATCCCATCCTGTTCTTCGCCTCCGAGCGCGAGACGGTGGACGAGGCCTGGCCCGGCGACATTATCGGCATTCCCAACCATGGCGTGCTGCGGGTCGGCGACACGCTGTCGGAATCGGGCAGCGTGGTCTTCACCGGCATTCCCAATTTCGCGCCGGAAATATTGCGCCGGGTGCGGCTGGGCGATCCCATGAAGCAGAAGCACCTGGCGCGCGCGCTGGAGAGCCTGGCGGAAGAGGGCGTCACCCAGGTGTTCAAGCCGGCGATCGGTTCGCAATGGATCGTGGGCGTGGTGGGCATGCTGCAGCTGGACGTGCTGAAGTCGCGGCTGGTGGCGGAGTATGACCTGGACGCCGACCTGGAAGCATCCCCCTATGACAGCGCCCGCTGGCTGCAGGGTTCGGAAGCCGAGATCGAGAAATTCGCCGCCGCCAACCGGGGTGGCATGGCCACTGACCGAGACGGCGCGCCGGTCTTCCTGGCCAAGAGCGCCTGGGAGATCGGCTATGTCACCGACCGTTTTCCCAATGTGAAGTTTCTAAAGACCCGCGAACGCCACGACGTGAATTCCGAAAACCGGAATTAGGCGGCGGCGTGGGCCTTGGCCGACGGTTCGCGCCAGCCGCGCAGCACGCGGGTGGCTTCGCTGATCGGCATGGCGTCATAGGCGTCCAGCACCGCATAGGCGTTTCTGCGGTCGCGGCCCGGCCGGGTCAGAAGCGCAAGGGCGGAGAAGGCGGCGCGGTCGATATGGGCGCCCTTGCAGGCCACCGCCAGCGCGGCGCCGGATTCATCGTCCAGAATCTGCTGCGCCATGCGCGGTTCCACGCCCAGGCTTTCCGCCAGCGCATCCTGCAACGCGCCGCTCCGGGCGGCGGCGACCAGGTTTTGCGAAGCGGATTCGCGCGGCAGCACGCGGGCCGTCAGTTCCGGATCGGAATAGAGCTGCACCCGAAGGCGGGTACGGGTGGGGGCATCGATATCGCGCGCCGCCTTGGCCAGCAGCGTCTCGCAGATGCCGCGCATGGAGTCGGGATAGTCGGACGGCCAGGCGATCAGAAGTTCGGCCACTTCCTCGGCCAGTGCGGCGCGCAAGGCCGGACCCTGGTCGGCAAGTTGCAGCAGATGCGACAGCTTTTGCGATGCGGACATGGTGAAATCCTTTCCACCATGGTCGCTCAGGAAGTTTAACGTTTCGTTGGCAATGAAAATCGGGGCAATGCGTGGCGAGATGCTTAACGCATCGTAAATTATGCGCCGATAACAGCCCATCCGTCAGGGTAGTATCCGTTGAAGTTCGAACGCGACGACACGGTATAGGCGCCCATGGCGTCGAACAGCACAAAGTCGCCGGTGGCGATGCTGTCGGGCAGCATCACCGGGCGCGGCAGCACATCGGCGCTGTCGCAGGTCGGGCCATAGGCGCGGAAAGGGCGTTTCTCGCCGGAAAGGATTTTCGCCTTGCCCCTGGCGTCCAGGGTGATGCCGCTGGGCGGGTAATCCTCGTCGAAGCTGAGGAAGCGCTGTTCGTCGAAGCTGCCGTAAATGCCGTCATTGAGATACAGCCGGTCGCCGCGGCGCATCACCACCTGTGTCACCAGCGAGATGCCCTGCGCCACCAGGGCGCGGCCCGGCTCGCACATCAGCTTCAGGTCGGGCTTGCCGAGATTGGCAAGCGCTTCCTTGATCATGTCGAAATACCAGTGATAGGGCGGCGGCTCCTGTCCGGCATAGGCGGTGGGAAAACCGCCGCCGACATCCAGCGCCGCGATCTCGACCCCCGACAAGGTGATGGTGCGCTGTGCGATCTCGATCGCCTGGGCATAGGAAAAAGGCGACAGGCATTGCGAGCCGACATGGAAGGTGAGGCAGGGCTGGGCGCCGGCAACCCGCACCCGCTTGAGCAGCTTGGCGGCTTCTTCGGGACGACAGCCATACTTGCTGGACATTTCCAGCAGCGCGCCGCCCAGCGAGGCCACCAGCCGCACGAAGACCCGCAGCTTTTTGGGATTGCCGGTTTCGGCCAGGAGCTTGTCCAGTTCGGATTCGCTGTCCACCACAAAATCGGTGACGCCATATTGTTCGAACGCCGCCTTGGCCTGGCCCGGCAGGCGCACCGGTGCCATGAAGTGGCAGATGGCGTCGGGCAGCAGGCTTTTGACCGATTCAATCTCGCCAAGCGAGGCGCTGTCGAAATGGCGGATGCCGGCATCCCACAACTGCTTCAGCGCGATGGGGTGCGGGTTGGCCTTCACGGCATAAAGAACGTCGCCGGGAAAACCGTCCAGGAACTGTTTGGCGGCACCGGCGAATTTTTCCGGCTGCACCAGGTACAAAGGCTCGGTCGGCTTCAGGCTTTCGATCGCCTTGAGCGAGGAAGCAAAGCGCGGCAGGGCGTCAAAACGTTCCGGAGCGTTCATGGCTTCGCCTTGTGGGGCAATGGGCGCGGATTCGCAATAAAAAAAGGCGGCCGGGTTTTGGCCGCCTTCGTGACTCTTTTGCGAATTCTAGCGTGGCGGCGGGGGTGCGTCGCCCTGCTGTTCCAGCATGTTGCGCTGGCTTTGTGTCAGGGCGCGGTAAAAGGCTTCCAGCACCGGACGCTCGGTTTGCAGGTCGGCCAGGCGTCCCCGCAGCATGGCTTCTTCCTCGGCGATGCCGTCCAGCAGGCTGGGTGGGCGGCCGGCGTTTCTCTGATGCGCGGTGCATTCGGCCTGGTTGCGGCGGGCGATGTCCAGCGCCACCTGCCGCCAGCGCGCGAACAGCGGCGCCTGGGCCGATGTCAGCGACAGGCGCGATTCCAGCCAGCGCATTTCCTCCATCTTGTCGGCGGAGATGTCGCTGCAGCTGGGCTGGCGTTCGCGGTCCATCTCCGGACCGCGCGGGCTGCCGGCCTGGGCGATCATCATCGGTTTGCGCGCCGGTTGCTCGGCGCGGGCGTTGCTGGTGATGACGGCGGCGGTGGCGGTGCTGCAAAGCGCCGTTGCGGCAAGGATGGAAAGAACAGTCCTGCGCATGGAAAAATCCCTGTTCAAATCGCGAAGAGCCTAGCGGCCCACGCAAAGCTTCGCCGCTGAATAAGGCGTAATCTAGATGAATCAGGATGAACGTCCTCCCCGCGTGCGCGCAAGCGCACTTGCATAGGGGAGGTGGCCGTAGCAGCGCTTGCGATGCGAAGGCCGGCGGGGAACTACTTCGCGGCCCGAAGTTCGCGGATGGTCTTCTTGCCATCCGCCGAAGGCTGATAAACGTCGGTCATTTCCGTCAGCGCGCGGTTGAACATCGGAAGCGTGAAATGGTCCGGCACTTCCCAGGCATCAAAGCCGACGCGATGCTGGTAATTGACCTGGTCATAGAGAAAGTCGCCCACGGCGCGAATTTCGCCGGTGAAGCCCAGCCGGGTGCGCAGGATGCGCGCCCAGGAAAAGGCGCGGCCATCGCGGAATTTGGGAAATTCCAGCGCGACCAGCGACAGGCGGCTGACATCGGCGCCCAGCAGTTCGGGGTTCTCACCGGATTGCAGCTTCACGCCGATGGGCGTGTTGCGCTCCAGCAGACTGTCTCGCTCCTTCTGGAAACGCGCCAGCGACACCAGCACGGCGCCATCGGGCAGCGCGGCGTCATCCGTCACCGGCACATAGACATCCTGCGCGTAAGCGCCGCTCTTGATGAGTTTGGTCACGCCGCTTCTTTCTCGTAGGCGGCGTCCTTGAACGGCGCCATGCCCAGGCGGCGATAGGTGTCCAGGAAGCGTTCGCCGGGCTGGCGGGTCTTGATATAGACGTTGACCACCCGCTCCACCGCGTCGGCAATCTCGTGTTCGGTGAAGCCCGGACCCATGATCTCGCCGATGCTGGCGTCTTCGGCGCCGCTGCCGCCCAGCTGGAGCTGGTAGAATTCCACGCCCTTCTTGTCCACGCCCAGGATGCCGATATGGCCGGCATGGTGATGACCACAGGCATTGATGCAGCCGGAAATCTTGATCTTCAGTTCGCCGATCTCGTGCTGGCGGTCCAGGTCGGCGAACTTCAGGGCGATGCGTTGGGCGATGGGGATCGAGCGGGCATTGGCCAGGTCGCAATAATCCAGGCCGGGGCAGGCGATGATGTCGGTGATCAGCCCGGCATTGGCGCTGGCGAAATCCAGTTCCTTGAGCCTGGCGTAAATCGCCGGCAGATCCTTCTTGCGGACATGCGGCAGCACCAGATTCTGCTCATGGGTGACGCGCACTTCGCCCACGCTGTAGGTGTCCATCAGTTCGGCGATGGTTTCCATCTGCGCGGAGGTGGCGTCGCCCGGCACCTGGCCCGGCGTCTTCAGGGTGATGGTGGCGATGGCATAACCCGGCGCGCGATGGGCATGGACATTGGTCTTCACCCAGTTGGCGAAATCCTTGCCGGCGTCGGGAATGGCATCCGGCAGCCCGGTGTCGAAGTTGGGCGGTGCGAAATAGGCGGTGATGCGGTCCAGTTCGTCCTGCGGCAATTGCAGGTTGCCGCCCTGCTTGATCTCGGCGAACTCGCGCTGCACCTGGCGGCGCATTTCCTCGATCCCCAGGGCGTTGGTGAGGATCTTGATGCGCGCCTTGTAGATATTGTCGCGGCGGCCCTGCTCGTTATAGACGCGCATGGCGGCTTCCAGGAAAGCGAGAATGTCTTCCTTCTCGACGAACTCGCCCAGCACCTGCGCGATATAAGGCGTGCGGCCCATGCCGCCGCCGACCAGCACCTTGTAACCGGTGCGGCCCGCATCGTTCTTCACGATCTCCACCGCCATGTCGTGATACTTTAGCGCGGCACGGTCCTGTGGCGCGCCGCTGACGGCGATCTTGAACTTGCGCGGCAGGAAGACGAATTCGGGATGCAGGCTGGACCATTGCCGGATGATCTCGGCCAGCGGACGGGGGTCTTCTATTTCGTCCGCGCTGGCGCCGGCGAAATGATCGGCGGTGACATTGCGGATGCAATTGCCGCTGGTCTGGATGGCGTGCATCTCGACCGAAGCCAGATCGCTGAGAATATCCGGCACGTCCACCAGCTTGGGCCAGTTGTACTGGATGTTCTGGCGGGTGGTGAAATGGCCATAGCCCTTGTCATACTTGCGCGCGATGTGCGCCAGCATCCGCATCTGCTTCGACGAGATGGTGCCGTAGGGCACCGCGACGCGCAGCATATAGGCGTGCAGTTGCAGATAGAGGCCGTTCATCAGCCGCAGCGGCTTGAACTGGTCTTCGGTCAGTTCGCCCTTCAGCCGGCGCTCGACCTGAAGCTTGAACTGGGCGGTGCGCTCGGCGACGAAGCGGGCGTCGAATTCGTCATAGCGGTACATGTTGGGCGCGACTTCAGACATTGACCATTCCCGCCTGCTTGCCCAGATCGGTGCGCACGGTCGGACCCGCGGCGCGGATGATCTCGCGTTCCTTCACCGGCTGGATGACGCCCTTCACCTCGCGCACCTCGAACAGATACGGCGCGACGAATTCATTGCGGACGGTTTCGGCCTGCGCCGCCGCCAGCGCGGCATCGGCGCTGGCCGGGTCAGCGAAAACATCGCCGGCGGCCAGGGCCAGCACCCAGCCATCGCCCTTGCGATACAGGACGTCGCCGTCGCGCAAGCGATTGGCGGTGAGCATTTGCGAGCCGTGGTTCTGGTGCGCCATGGAGGCGGGAAAGACCATGACCGGGGGGCGAAATCAAGACTTCAACACGTCGCATGTGTAGTTTTGGAGTAATAACATAATTATTTTGTATTATTTGCAGCCGGGATATCGGCATAGTCGCGGAAAGAGGGGATTTATCGCCGTGGCATCCAGGACTTTGACCATCCCGCAACTGGCGGCGGTGATGGCCGGCAACGGGCTGGAATTCTATGACTTCCTGATCTTTGGCTTTTTCGCCGTGCAGATCGGCGCGGTGTTCTTTCCCGGCCAGGATTCCACCGCCAGCCTGCTGCAGACCCTGGCCATCTTCGGTGTCGGCTTTCTCACCCGCCCGCTGGGCGGTGCGGTGATCGGTCCCCTCGGCGACCGCATCGGCAGGAAGCCCGCCATGCTGTTCTGCTTCGGGCTGATGGGATTTTCCATCCTGGGCATGGCGCTGACGCCGTCCTTTGCCAGCATCGGCTGGGCCGCGCCCGTGCTGGTTGTGATCTTCCGCCTGCTGCAGGGTTTCGCGCTGGGCGGGGAAGTGGGACCCGCCACCGCCTTCCTGATGGAAGCAGCCCCGGCGGAAAAGCGCGGGCTGTATGTCTCGCTGCAATTTGCCACCCAGCAGAGCGCGATCCTGGTGGCGGGCCTGGTCGGCGTGGTGCTGTCCAATCTTCTGACCCTGGACCAGTTGACCCAATGGGGCTGGCGCATCGCCATGCTGCTGGGCGTGGCGGTGGTGCCCTTCGCGCTGGCGATGCGCCGTACCTTGCCCGAGACCCTGGAGGTGCGCGCGAATGTCGGCAGGCCGCGCCCAACACGGGCGCATCTGTGGCTGGCGGCGGTAACGATCGCGATGCTGGCCAGCGCCACCATCGCCACCTTCACCATGAACTACATGAACATCTTCGCCACCCACACGCTGGGCCTGTCATCGTCGATCGCCTTTGGCGCGGTGGTGGTCAGCGGCACCTGCGGCGTGATCTTCAATCCCGTGGGCGGCTGGCTCAGTGACCGGATCGGACGCAAGCCGGTGATGACGACGGCGTCCGGGCTTCTCTGCCTGGTGGGCATTCCCTGTTTCATGATGATGTCGCATCTGCGCACGCCGCTGGCGCTCTATGCCGGCACCGCTGTGATGTCGATCCTGCTGGCCTTCAGCCTGCCGTCCATCATGTCGAGTTTAAGCGAAAGCCTGCCGCAGCAGATGCGCTCCGGCGGCATCGGCATCGTCTATGCCGTGGCGATCTCGATCTTCGGCGGCACGGCGCAGTTCGTGGTTGCCTGGCTGACGGCGGTCAGCGGCTCGCCGCTGGCGCCGTCCTGGTACATGTGCGGCGCGCTGGTGGTGGGGGTTTGCGGCATGGTGCTGATGCGCGAGACCGCCCCGGTCAAGCAGCCTGGCTGATCGCGCTTTCATGCCAGCGCCGCAGCAGCGCCCATTCCAGCAGGGACAGGGCCGCGAAGATCAGGACGCCGGTGGCCGCCAGCAGGGCCAGCGCCGCGAACAGCGTGGCGATCTCCAGCCGGTTGCCGGATTCCACAATCCGCCAGGCCAGGCCCGTGGCGGTGCCGCTGCCGGCCACGAACTCCGCCACCACCGCGCCGATCAGGGCGAGGCCGCCGGCGGTTTTCATGCCTGACAGAAGATAGGGCAACGCAGTGGGCAAGCGGATGCGCCACAGGATTTGCGCGCGCGACGCGCCGTGCAGCCGCGCCAGGTCCAGCAGATTGAAATCAGCCGATTTCAAACCCAAGGTTGCGCCCGCCAGGATGGGAAAGAAGGCGACGAGGGTGGCGATGATCACCAGCGCCAGGTTGATGCGCTCGAACCCCACCCAGATCAGGATCAGGGGCGCGATGGCGACCACCGGCGTGACCTGCAGGATCACGGCATAGGGATAGAGCGTGCGCTCCAGCAGCCGGCTTTGCGAGAAGCCGATGGCGGTGGCGACGCCCAGCAGGCATGCGGCGGCAAAGGCCTGCAGCGTGACGGCCAGGGTCGAGGCCAGGCTTTCCATCAGCGAAGAAAAGTTTTCGCAAAAGGCGCGGCCGATTGCGCTGGGTGACGGCAGAACATAGTGCGGCACCTGCCAGTGAAAGATGGCCCATTCCCAGATCCCCAGCACCAGCGCGGCCAGCAACACGGGAAGCGCGATGTCGTATACTCGCCTCATGCGGTTGCCTGATTCAGCGCGGCGCTGATGCCGCGCTGGGCCTCGACCGTAACCGGTGACAGGCGGTCGTCGCGGCTTTGCGCCAGCGGGATTTCGGCGGCGATGCGGCCGGGGCGCGGCGTCATCACCAGCACCCGCTGCGACAGATACGAACTTTCGCCGACGCTGTGGGTGACGAACAGCACGGTCAAACCATCCTCGCGCCACAACTGCAGCAGGTCGTCGCCCAGCCGGTTGCGGGTGATCTCGTCCAGCGCCGCGAAGGGTTCGTCCAGCAGCAGCAGCTTCGGTTCCGCCACCAGCGCGCGGGCGAGCGACACGCGCATCTTCATGCCGCCGGAAAGTTCGCGCGGCAAGGCGCGTTCAAATCCCGCCAGCCCCACCCGCGCCAGCACGGCGGCGGCGCGTGCGTTCGCTTCCCGCCGCGGCATGTGTTTGAGGTCCAGCGGCAGGCGTGCATTGGTCAGGGCATCGGCCCAGGGCATCAAGGTGGGTTCCTGGAAGACAAAACCGATTTCCGGCTTGCCGAGGGGGAAAGTGACCGCGCCCGCATCCGGCATCAGCAATCCGGCCGCCAGCCGCAGGGCGGTGGACTTGCCGCAGCCGCTCGGCCCCAGCAGCGAAACGAATTCGCCGGGCGCCACGGTGAACGACAGATCGCGCAGCGCCTGTGTTCCGTTTGCGAACCGCTTGGCGACCCGCGACAGCGACAGCAGGCTCATTGAAAATTCTGGAAGGTGCGGCGCACGAAGCTGAGGTCGTAGGCTTTCTTGTAGTCCAGCCCTCTGGGATACAGGCCCAGTCCCGCCATGGTGTCATAGAAGAACTTCCACCGCTGGTCGGTCATGCTGCCCAGGCCGAAGGCCTTGCCGTCGCCGCTCACCACCATCTCATGCGACTTCATCTTGTCCAGCGCCTGTTTCAGAATGGCGTCGGTCATGTCGGGATTGTCGCGCTTGATCAGTGCATTGCCCTTGGCCGGGTTGTTCAGGTAGCGCTGCCAGCCCAGCCGCGTGGCGTCGACGAAGCCCTGTACCGTCGCCCGGTCGGTATCGATGCGCTTCTGCGGCACCAGCACCATGTTGGCGTAACCGGGATAGCCGTAATCAGCCAGCAGGAAGACCTTGGGCTTGAAGCCGGCCTGCTTCTCGATCGTGTAGGGCTCGCTGGTGAGATAGCCCTCCTGTATGGCATTGGGGTCCTGGATGAAGGGCGCCAGATTGTGGGTATACTTGCGGATCTGCCGGTCGCTGAAACCGAACTTGGTGCGCAGCCAGGGCCAGAAGGCGCTGTTGGTGGCGGCGGAAATCAGCACCGGCTTGCCGCGCATCTCGGCAATGGAATTGAGGTCGCGGCGCGGATGGCTGATCAGCACCTGCGGATCCTTCTGGAAGATCGCCATCACCGCCCGCACCGGCACGCCGGCCTTGACCATGTTGAGCGGGATGAAGCTGTTGGAGCCCATGCCGAAATCGGCGGCGCCACCGGCGAGCAACTGCGGCACGTTCACATCCGGGCCGCCCTGGATGATCTTCACGTTCAGCCCGCGCTGGGCATAGAGCCCGTCGGCCACCGCCTGATAGAAGCCGCCATGTTCGGCCTGCGCCTTCCAGTCGGTGACAAAGCGGATGGTGGTGGCAGCCGATGCGGGTTGGAGCGCGGCGGCCAGAAACGCGAGAGTGATAAAGACGCGGCGAAGCATGGCGGCTTTATAGCACGCTTCTAGCGGGGCGGCGGAGGCGCCGGCGGCGGTTCATCGTCGCCAAACAGCCAGCCCAGCAAGCCGCCGCGGCGGCGGGGCTGCTGGCGGGGCTGATCCGGCTCGTCTTCCGGCACATCGGGCGTGCGCGCCAGGGCCTCGTCGTCGACGCCGCCGTCCCATGTCGCGCCCGAGGCCATCAGCAATTCTTCCTCCGGCGGCTTGGCCGACTTGTCCAGCGGCTTGAAGGGAAGGCCCTTCTCGGCCGCCAGGATGGTGTCGCGCCAGATATAGGAGGGCAGGGTGCCGCCCGTGACGCCGCGCGTGGGGGTCGAGTCGTCATTTCCGACCCAGGCGGCGGCGACATAATCGGTGGTGAAGCCGACAAACCAGGCGTCCTTGGAATCCTGGGTGGTGCCGGTCTTGCCGGCGGCCTCGCGGCCATGCAGCGAGGCATAGCCGCCGGTGCCGCCGATCACCACGCCGTACATCATGGCGAGCATGTCGCGGTTGACGGCCTCGTCAATCACGCGCTGGGGCTGCGGGGGAACGCGGGTGTAGACCGGCTTGCCCATCACATCCACGCGCGTCACCAGGTAAGGCGAGACACGGAAGCCGCCATTGGCGAAGGCGGCATAGGCGGCGGTCAGTTCCAGCGGCGTGACTTCGGCGGTGCCCAGCGCCAGACTCGCATTGGCCTGCAGCGGCGAGGTGATGCCGACGCGCCGGGCAGCCGCGATCACGTTGCGGATGCCGACTTCCTGCGCCAGGTTGACGGTGACGGTGTTGATGCTGTGGGCCAGGGCGTCGGCCAGGGTGACGGTGCCATATTGCTTGCCGCCGAAATTGGTCGGGGTATAGCCGGCGATGTCCACCGGCACGTCATCGCGCGTGTCCCAGGGCGTGTTGCCGGCTTCCAGCGCCGCCAGGAAGACGAAGGGCTTGAAGGCGGAACCGGGCTGGCGGTGCGCCTGGGTGGCGCGGTTGAACACCGACTCGCGGTAATCCACCCCGCCCAGCAGGGCGCTGACGGCGCCATCGGGTTTCATCACCGTCACCGCCGCTTCATGCGTGCGGGTGCGCTTGCCGTACTTGTTGATGGTGCGCAGCGCGGCCAGGCGCGCGGCTTCCTGCACGTTCGGCTCCAGGGTGGTGTACACCACCATGTCGGAGCTGGGCGGAACGCCGTTGATGGTGGCCAGCTTCATCGCCTCGTCGGCGGCGGTATCCAGAAAATAATTGCGGGCATTGGCGCTGGTACGGTCCACGATCACGGCGGGATGGGCGCGGGCTTGCGCCGCCGCCTCTTCGGTGATGGCGCCATTGTCCACCATGGAATCCAGCACCAGGCTGGCGCGTTGCTGGGCGCGGAGCAGGTCGCGGCGCGGCGAGAAGACCGACGGCGCCCGCGTCAGGGTCGCCAGCATCGCGGCCTGCGCCAGGTTGAGGTTCTTCGCGCTGGTGCCGAAATAGACGCGGCTCGCGCCATCCACGCCATAGGCGCCGCTGCCCAGATAGATGCGGTTGAGATAGAGCTGCAGGATCTGGTCCTTGCTCAGCGATTTTTCCAACCCCGCCGCATTCACCAGTTCGGTGAGCTTGCGCGAGAAGGTGCGCTGCTGCTGGGTATAGACGATCTTGGCGGTCTGCTGGCTGATGGTGGAGCCGCCGGCCACGACCGACCGCGCCCGCACGTCCAGGATGATGGCCCGCAGCAAGCCGCGCGGATCGATGCCGTTATGGGAATAGAAGCGCCGGTCCTCCATGGCGATGAAGGCGGCGGGCAGGTAGGCGGGCATCTCGTCCAGCTTCAGCCGCGCGCCGACGATGGCGCCGCGATGGCCGGCTTCCCGGCCGCTTGCGTCCAGGAAGGTGAAGGCCAGCGGACGGTTGACCGCATAGAGATCGACCTTGGGATCGAGCGGGGGGGCGAACAGGCCCAGTACCACCGGGACCAGATAGAGCAGCGCCAGCGGCACCGCGATCACCGCCATGGCCACGGCAAAGCCCGGCGCGTAACGGTCCGCCACCTTCGCGGCCTTGCGCAGCTCTTCGCTGTTCAGGCGGTTTTGCCAGTCGGACATCGGGGCGATAGCTGACCGATATTTGCGGCAGTTTCAAGGTCCGCAGAAAGCCTTGCGCTGGCGAGCCCTGGCTTAAGCTGTCATCTTGCGTCCATGTGGGAAGGCATGACCCTGATACCGGGACGCGACTGCGGCGCATGCACCGTCTGCTGCACCTGGCCAACCATCAACAAGCCCGAAATCCAGAAACAGTCAGGGGCCACCTGCCGCCACTGCACAAGCGCCGGCTGCGGCATCTATGAAACGCGTCCGCCCATCTGCCGGGAGTATTTCTGCGCCTGGCGCACGGTGGAGATTTTCGGCGAGGACTGGCGGCCCGATAAATCCGGCGTCATGCCCTATCTCGAGACTGAAGGCATATCCCAGGATTTCGACCTGTCGACCGGCATCGGGCTGATGTTGGTGGGCAATCCGAATCGGATCGTCCGCCAGCGCTGGTTCCAGGATTTCGTGGTGACGGGGGTAATGAATTCGGTTCCCATCTTCATCTCGCTGCCGGGCCCGCGCGGCTATCAGGCGGCGACGGTTTCGATGAACAGCGAAGAGATGCTGGACGCCATCAAGCGCGGTACGGTGAAGGATGCGCTGGAAGCGGTGGTGAAGATATTGCGCGGCTGGAAATTCACCCCGGCGGTGATCACCCATGCCGGCAACGACGTCAGCGCCCCTTAAAAACAAGGAGCCCGCGTCTTGCGACGCGGGCTCCACTTGACGGCCTGGGGTCCTATGGGGAGGGGCATACCACGGACCTTGCTCCTCAAGACTGTTGCTTAGAGCCGACGGATGAACCTGCCGGTCCAGGGATCGACCTGCACCAGCGCCACCCGGCCGAACCGGTCATGGGTGCGCACCACATAGCGGCCATGGAAGAAGAAGGGCTCGCTCACGCGGGCGAAGCGGTGATGGCGCAGCTGCTGGTGAATGCGGAAGCGGTCCACATAGGCGTGGCGCTGGTCATAGCGGCCATGATGGCGGTCGAAACGGTCGCCGCGATGATCGCCACGATGGTCCCAACCCTGGGCCGAGGCCGAGCCGAGGCCGGCGGCCGTCAGGATCGCCAGAGAAGCTGCCGCAAGAAGCGTTTTGGTGTTAAACATGACTGTCTCCTTTTCATCCGTTGGGCGGTAGTGATCCGTCCATGAACCCCACAATAGGGAGACGAAACTGAACCGGGTCTGGACAGGGTGTTCATGCGTGGTTCATGTTTTTTGCCTTAGAAAAAGCCCATGTTTGCTCGTATTTTCTTCAGCATATTCCTGACTGCTTCCGGCTTTATGGCCCTGACACCCGTCAGCGTTGCCCAGGCCCAGCCGCGCTATGACCGCAGGAGCGATGCACACGATGGCGTGCAGCCGCTCGACCGGCTGCTGCCCGGTATCCGCCGCTCCCATCCCGGTGAATTCTACGATGCCGAAGGACCCACCTATGGGCCGAACGGCAATCCGCACTATCACCTGAAATGGATGACGCCGGACGGGCGCATCATCTGGTTCGACGCCGATGCGCGCAGCGGCCGGGTGCTGCGCTCTTCGCCGGGGCGCGACAGTTTCGATGACGGCAGGGATTACCGCGAGCGCCGCAGCGAAGGGTCCCGCCCGTTCGTCGACCGCTATCCGCCCTATACCGCCGACCCCTATGACCGCGGCTATGGCCGCGAACGCGCGCGCGAGCGCGAGCGTTATGCCCCCAATTTCGCACCCGTTCCGCGTTATGGTACCCCCTATGGGGAACGGCGCGGCCGCTGGCGGCGCGAGCGTTAGAGGATTTCATGCGCATTCTGCTGGTCGAGGATGACAAGGATCTGCAGCGCCTTCTCAAGAAGGCGCTGGCCGATGCCGGTTATGTCGTCGACATGGCCGCCGATGGCGAAGAAGGCCATTTCCTGGGCGACACCGAACCCTATGACGCGGTGATCCTGGACCTGGGCCTGCCCAAGATGGACGGCGTCACCGTGCTCGAGAAATGGCGCAAGTCCGGCAAGACCATGCCGGTGCTGATCCTCACCGCCCGCGACCGCTGGAGCGACAAGGTGGCGGGCTTCGACGCCGGCGCTGACGATTATCTCGCCAAGCCCTTTTATACCGAGGAATTGTTGGCGCGGCTGCGCGCCCTGCTGCGCCGCGCCGTTGGCATCGCCACCGCCGAAATCGAGATCGGCAAGCTGCATATCGATCCGCGCGCCAGCCGCGTCACCTATGATGGCAATCCCGTCAAGCTGACCAGCCAGGAATACCGGCTCCTGGCCTATCTCGCGCATCATCGCGGCAAGGTGGTGTCGCGCACCGAACTGGTCGAACACCTCTACGACCAGGATTTCGACCGCGACTCCAATACGATCGAGGTTTTCATCGGTCGCCTGCGCAAGAAGACCGACGCAGGCCTTATCCAGACGGTGCGCGGGCTTGGCTATTCTCTCGAAGATCCGAAACTGGGCGGCAAGCCGGCTGAGGCTTGAGTCCCTATCGTCGCGCCTGATTGCGGCGGCGGCGATATGGACCATGCTGGGACTGGCGGTGGGCGGCGCCGTGCTGTCTAACGCCTTCCGGCTGGCGGCGCAGAACTCGTTTGATTCCGCTCTCGTCACCGACATGGTCGGGTTGATCGCGGCGGCCGAGCCCGACCCCGGTGGCGGCGTGATGCTGCAGGGCCGCTTTCTCAATCACAATTTCGACCGCGTCTATTCGGGCCTCTATTACCAGATCAAGTCGGGCGCCACCGGCGGACAGATTTCGCGCTCGCTGTTCGACCGCGAGATCGTGCCGGTCAATCAGACGCGTCAGGGCGAGATGACCTGGGGCGAGGCGGATGGACCGGGCGGTCAGCATTTGCGGGTGGTGTCGCGCCGGGTGGACCTGACGCCGGGCCAGGGCAGCGGCGATTATACCTTCCTGGTGGCGGGCGACCTGGCGGCGGTGGAGCGCCAGACTGCGGAATTCAACACTACCCTGATCTGGTCCTTTGTCGTGCTGGGCCTGGGGCTGATCGGCGCCATCCTGGTGCAGGTCAAGATCGGCCTGTTGCCGCTCAGGCGTGTCAGCGAAGCCCTGGCGCGAATCCGTGATGGTAAGGCGCGGCGTCTGGACGGGCATTTTCCCACCGAGATCGCGCCGCTGGCCACCGAGCTCAATTCGCTGATCCAGCACAGCGAGGAAGTGGTGGGCCGCGCCCGCACCCATGTTTCCAACCTGGCGCACTTTCTCAAGACGCCGCTGTCGGTGCTGGCGGCGGAAGCCGATGCCCAGCCAGGGCCGCTGGCAGACAGCGTCCAGCGCCAGGTCTTTTCCATGCGCCGGCAGGTGGACCATTATCTCAGCCGCGCCCGCGCCGCCGGTTCGCTGGACGTGCTGGGCAACCGCACCCAGGTCTCCGCGGTGATGGACGATCTGGCGCGGGTGATCGGGCGTATCCACGCCGCGCGCGGCATCGTCATCGATGCCGAATGTTCGGAAGAGATTTTCTTTCGCGGCGAGCGCCAGGACCTGGAAGAGATACTGGGCAACCTGATCGACAATGGCTGCAAATGGGCGCGAAGCCGGGTGCGGGTGCGCTGTGAGATGGCGGGCGGGCGGCTGGTCCTGACGGTCGAGGATGACGGGCCGGGCCTGTCGGCGGAGCAGCGGGCCCAGGTGGGCGAGCGGGGCGAAAGGCTGGACGAAAGCGTGCCCGGCTCCGGTCTGGGGCTGGCCATCGTCCGGGATATTTCCAAGCTTTACGGGGGTTTTTTCCTTCTGGATGCCAGTCCGCTGGGCGGGGTGATGGCGCGTCTGGAATTGCCCGCGATTGTCTAAAAGAAACAGTGCGTTAACGATAATACTTTTAAATGTAGACACCCATCCGGGCAGAGGTCCGGAAGGCAGGAGTGTCTATGCCCGCTGTGGACAGAACAGGATTGCTCAAGGCGTTTCTCGGCGGCCTGCCGGGACAGGTCGCGGCGCGTCTTGCCATGGCGGTGGAAGTGGACCGGCTGATGGACGGCCGAGGCCTGCCGCACGAAGATATTCTCAGCGGCCTTCGGCCCATCCTGCGCCGCGAGCATTTTGACCGCACCCTGACGCCGCTGCGGCTCTTCTGTCAGCCCTTCCAGGATCTGCTGAGCTGCGCGCCGCGCCGGGCCAAGCAAAAGGGCTGCATCGCGCGCGGCAGCCTGGTGCCGGTGTGGAACTGGGTCTCGCAAAGCCTGATCCCCGGCGAGGCGAACGCATATGTCAAGGACATCAAGGCGCTGGTGCTGGCGCACAAGAATGACGAAGCCATGACGCGCGCCGCGCAGTTCTGGCCGCTGGCCTCCGCCGCAATGGCGGCGGCGCTGAAAGACCCGAACACCCGCAAGGTCCTGCAGAAGACGCTGGGCGGCTCCATGGCGGTGGAGGATGCCGATGAGATGGCCCTGCTGCTGGCGGCAGGCGAGATCATCGAGAAACTCGTGGCCCTGCTGCCCAAGCCGGTGCCCGTTTTCAGCGAAACCCTGCTCTGGGATGTGCGCAGCGTTTACGACGCACTGATCGAAACCCAGCCGGATGTGGCGCCCTATGTCGCGGTGATCGCGATGAACCGCCTCAGCCGGCCGTGGGAAGCGCTGCGCCTGCCGATGATGATCTCGCGCAAGAATGACGAGACCCTGATCGCCAAGACCGATATGGGTCTGGTGGGCGAAATCCTGTTCGACCGCATGGACACGCTGAAGAATTCCATCCAGGCAACGCGCCATCCCTTGTTCAACGCCGCGCTGCCGATGGCCAAGGGCACCGGCGGGGATTTCAGCCGGCATCCGGGCGCGGAAAGGCATGAGATGGCCAGGCGCTATGCGCGGCTGGTGGCGGGCTGCCGCGACTTCGCCGCCGCCGCGTCTTTCGCGGCCAAGCAGAAAGCCACCTATGAAGACCTTTGCACCGCGCTGAAGCGCTACAACGAAGATGTGGTCAGGGCGCTGCGCGATCCTGCCCGCGCCGAAGTCGCCAATGCGCAGTTCGAACTGTGCGCCGATCTCACCGCCATCCTGTTCAGCGATGAAGAAGCGGCCATGCTGCGCCGGCGCGGAAAAGCGGCGCAGGCGGCCGCTGCCTGACGCCAGCGTAACCCGCAGCGTTTCAAATCCAGCCTGAACGCCGGATGAACGAGGGCAAGGTTCCCGTCAAATTTTCCAATAGACATTGAACGTTTCGCGTCGTCTCCTGCTCACCTTGCAGAGGAGCAAGAACCGAAGTTCCTGGAGACGTTCCCAATGTTCCGCACACCTCTTATCGCCGCCCTGACGGTCGCCCTGCTGGGCGGAACCGCGTTGGCGCAGCCGGCGACTTCGCCGCCCGCCAATCTGTCCGATACCGCGCGCAGCGCCCCGGACTATGACAATGACCGCTATGACGACAATGACCGCGACGCCGCCGATGACCGTGGGCCGCCGGTGTCGGCCCGCCAGGCCAATCCGCGGGCGCAGGCCACGGCCGACGAGCAGCGTGACCGCGACATCTTCTGCCGCCGCGATGCGGCGGCGCGCACCGGCTACACCAGGCCGGGCGACGCGGCGCGCGATGAGCAGGTGCGCGGCACCATCGGCGGCACCCTGGGTGGCGCGGCGCTGGGCGCCATCATCGGAGGCGCCACCGGCGGCAATGCCGGAACCGGCGCGGCCATCGGCGCGGGCGCGGGCTTGCTTGCCGGTACCGCCGTCGGCGCTGACAATGCCCGCCGCGCGGCGCGCGATGTCGAGGCGGATTATTCCTCCGCCTATTATGCCTGCATGCACCAGGCCGACAGCGGTTCCCGCTCCGCCTACAATTATGACGATCGCGGCCCCTATGACGGCTATGACCGCGGTTATGGCTACGGCGGTTATGGCTATGGCGGCTATGCCTATGGCCCGCCCCCGCCTCCGCCGCCTTATTATTACCGCCCCTATGGCTACGGCTATGGCTACGCGCCTTACTATCCCAGCGTTTCGCTGGGCTTCGGCTTCGGCGGCGGCTATCGCGGCGGCTGGGGCGGACATCGTGGTGGCTGGGGCCATCGCGGTGGCGGACGTCACCGCTAGCGCGCGTCAAACTGGTCTTTGCTAGGCAAGCGGCCGGACTGTAAGGTCCGGCCGCTTCCTTTTTCAGGTCCGTGATGCCGCCGAAAGCCAATCCCTCCAAGCTGAACCCGCTGCAACTGCGCACCCTGACCCTGTTGCAGGCGATCGCGCGGATTCCCGAGGCTGCGGCTCTGACGCCGGACGGCGATACCGCCATCACCCAGTTCCCGCACGCCCATGGCGACCATTTCCATCTCGGCGACGCCACGGTGCGGGGCAGCGACGCCACCGGCCTGGAGAACGAGAAAGTGTGGAACGCGCTGTCGCGCAAGGGGCTGATCAAGTGCGAATGGCCCCACCAGATCGCCCTGACGCCCGAAGGCGTCCGTTATGACACCGGCATCGCCGACCAGATCCTGCATCGCGGCGGCCATCACTAGATGACACCCAAGAAAAAACGCCGCCTTGCTTTCGCCGCCGCGCTGGTCGCGGTGGGCGCGGTGCTGGCGGTGGTGGTGATCTATGGCCTGGGCCAGAACACCATGTATTTCCGCAGCCCCACCGATATCGCGGAAGCCAGGATCGCGCCGGGCGTTGCGTTCCGCCTGGGCGGGCTGGTGCAGACGGGCAGCGTGATGCGCGGCCCTGGCGCGCAAGTGCGCTTCTCGATCTCCGACGGCAAGAGCATCGTGCCGGTGACATTCCATGGCGTGCTGCCGGCGCTGTTCCGCGAAGGACAGGGCGTGGTGACCACCGGCGCGCTGGGCGCGGGCGGTATCTTCGAGGCGCGCGAAGTGCTGGCCAAGCACGATGAGAAATACATGCCGCCGGAAGTGGTGGATTCCCTCAAGCGCAGCGGCCGCTGGAAGGAAGGCGGCGTATGACCGGCGAACTGGGCCAGCTGGCGCTGTGTTTCGCCCTGGCGCTGTCGCTGGTGATGGCGGGCGCGGGTCTGTGGGGTGCGCGCGCCGAGGCGCAGGCCGCCCGCGGCATCGGCAATGGCGCGGCCATGGGCATGGTCGTGTTCGTGGTGCTGGCCTTCGCCGCCCTGACCTATGGCTTTGTGACGTCCGATTTTTCGATTGCGCTGGTGGCGAACCATTCCCACACCGCCAAGCCGCTGATCTACAAAATCAGCGGCGTGTGGGGAAACCATGAAGGCTCGATGCTGCTGTGGGTGCTGGTGCTCGCGCTCTACAGCGCCCTGGTGGCGATCCTGCAGCGGGGCGGCGAACGGCTGACCAGCGGTGCGCTGGGCATCATGGGCCTGCTGGCGGCCGCCTTCATTCTCTTCATTCTTTTCACCTCCAATCCCTTCCTGCGGCTTGATCCCGCGCCGTTCGAAGGCGCCGGCCTGACGCCGCTGCTGCAGGACTTCGGCCTCGCCGTGCATCCGCCCATGCTCTATGCGGGCTATGTCGGTCTTTCGGCCTCCTTCGCGTATGCCGCCGCCGCGCTGATGGTGGGCGAGGAAGGCTGGGCGCGGGCAGCAAGACCTTTTATGCTGATTGCCTGGATCGCGCTGACCGCCGGCATCGCGCTGGGAAGCTGGTGGGCCTATTACGAACTGGGCTGGGGCGGCTACTGGGCCTGGGACCCGGTGGAAAATGCCTCGCTGATGCCCTGGCTGATCGCCACGGCGCTTTTGCACAGCGCCCTGGCCACGGAAAAAAGCGGCGCCTTCCGCACTTGGACCCTGCTGCTGGCGATTGCCGGCTTTTCGCTGTCGCTGATCGGTACCTTCCTGGTGCGTTCCGGCGTGCTGTCGTCGGTGCATGCCTTCGCCAGCGATCCCACCCGCGGCTTCTTCATCATGATTTTGATCGCGCTGGCCATCGGCGGGGCGCTCGCCCTGTTCGCCTGGCGCGCCCCGACCCTGCAGGGCGGTGCCGCCTTCGATCCGGTCAGCCGTGAAACCACTTTGGTGCTGAACAATGTGTTCCTGGTGGCGGCCTGCGCCTGCGTCTTTGTCGGCACGCTGTATCCGCTGGTCCTGGATGCGGTGAACGGCACCAAGATTACCGTCGGCCCGCCCTATTATGCCCTGACCTTCGCGCCGATTTTCTTCGCGCTCATGCTACTGGTGCCGCTGGGTCCGGTGCTGGGATGGAAGCGCGGCGACCTCAAGGCGGCGTGGCGTTCGCTGTATCCGGCGCTGGGACTTGCGGGCATCGCCGCGCTGGCGGTGCTGGCCATCGTCAGTCCGCGCGGCGTGGTGGCGACCCTCGCCTTCGCGGTGGCGGGCTGGCTGATCGGGGCCTCGATCCTGGACCTGCGCCGTCGCAAGGGCGCCCGCGTCTCCGCTTTTGCCGCCGCGTTGGCCCATGCCGGCCTTGGCGTCACCTTGCTGGGCGTGACCGGTGCCACTGCCTGGCGCAGCGAGGCGCTGCAGGTCATGGCGCCCGGCCAGACCATGACGGTGGGGCCTTACCTCCTGCGCTTCGACGGCGTGACCCGGGAAAAGGGTCCCAACTACATCGCCGACCGCGCCCATATCGCGTTGATGGACGGCGGCAAGGTGAAGGCCATGCTCGAGCCCGAACAGCGCCTCTATCCCGCCGAAGGCCAGGCCGTCAGCGACACCGCCATCCGCACCACCGGCTTGCGCGATCTCTATCTGGCGCTGGGCGATGACCGCGGTGACGGACGCTTTGCGGTGCGCGCCTATGTTTCGCCGCTGGCGCCGCTGATCTGGCTGGGCGCGCTGGTGATGTCGCTGGGCGGTCTGCTCAGTCTTTGGGGCCGGTTGCGCTGGCGCGCGCGTGAGCCTGTCCCGCAACCCGCCGCAGCCGAATGAAAAAGGCTGCTGTCTTTTTTCTGCTGCTGATGGCCGCCGCGCCGCTGCGCGCGCAGACGCTGACGCCGCCCAGCACGGTCGGCGAGACTTTTTCCGATCCGGCGATGGAAGCCCGCGCCCGCGCGATGCAGCGCCAGTTGCGCTGCCTGGTCTGCCAGGGCGAAAGCATCGACGAGTCGCATTCTCCCCTGGCCGCCGATCTGCGCCGCCTGGTGCGCGAGCAGATGGCGGCGGGCAAAAGCGATTCCCAGATCGAGGATTTCCTGGTGGCGCGCTATGGCGACTTCATCCTGATGAAGCCGCCGCTGCAGCCTGACACCTGGCTCTTGTGGCTGGCGCCCTTTCTGGTGCTGGGCGCGGGCGGCGTGGTCGCCTGGATCACGGTCAAAAAGGCTGCCGCCAAAGAGGCTTAGAAGATTACTTTTCTGTAATCTTTAGGACGTATTCCAGCCATGTTAGGCTAGTATGTCATTGGCCAGCAGGCCGAATGGCCGCCCTAAGGAGTCCCCATGCAAGACCCAATCGTCACGCCGAATTCCGGTATCCTTTCCCGTCTTCCCAAGCCCTCCCTGCGCCAGCGCCGACTGATTGCGATGACCTCCGCCGCCGCCATTGTGGTGGTCGGCCTTGGCGCCTTCGCGCTGCTGCCCCCGGTCCAGAAAATCCAGGCCGCAACCCCGGTGGTTGTGGCGCAGAATGACAGCCCGCGCGCCACGCCCCGCATGCTGGAAAACGCGCCCTTCAGCTTCGCCGATCTGGTGGAGCGGGTGAGCCCCGCTGTGGTGTCCATCAAGTCGGAGACCTCGTCCGCCGACAATGAGGGCGCCGACGACAATATCCCGCAGCAGTTCCGCGACCTGTTCCAGCAGTTCGGCCAGCGTCCGCAACAGCCGCAGCCGCGCCGCGCATTGAGCGCCGGTTCGGGCTTCATCATCGACAAGGCCGGCTATGTCGTCACCAACAACCATGTTGTGGACGCCAGCAAGAAGATCACCGTGACCTTGCCCGACAAGCGCGAATTCGTCGCCACGCTGGTGGGCAGCGATCCGGTGACCGACATCGCGCTGCTGAAGATTCAGAGCGATCGTCCGCTGCCGAATGTCGAGTTCGGCGATGACAAGCGTCTGCGCGTCGGCGACTGGGTGGTGGCGGTGGGCAATCCCTTCGGCCTGTCCAACTCGGTGACCGCCGGCATCGTCTCGTCGCTGAGCCGCAACATCGAGTCCAGCCAGCAATATACCAACTTCATCCAGATCGACGCGCCCATCAACCGGGGCAATTCCGGCGGCCCGACCTTCGATCTGCACGGCCAGGTCATCGGCATGAACTCGATGATCTTCTCGCCTTCGGGCGGCAGCGTCGGCATCGGCTTCGCCATTCCGGCCAGCCTGATCCATGACGTGGTGGCGCAGCTCAAGAGCAATGGCCGCGTCGCGCGCGGCTGGCTCGGTGTCGAGATCCAGCCGGTGACGGCGGAGATCGCGGCCTCGCTCGGCATCAAGGACGCCAAGGGCGCCATCGTCGCCAATGTCGTGCCCAGCGGACCGGCGGCGAAGGCCGGCTTCGAGCAGGGCGATATCGTGACCGCGATCAACGGCCAGGGCGTGGAAGACGCCACCGACCTCACCCGCAAGGTGGCGACGGTACAGGCCGGCCAGGTGGCGACCTTCTCGATCAGCCGCGGCGGCAAGCCGTCCACGATCAAGGTCACCATCGGCAGCCGTCCGGACGAACGGATGGCGGCCAATGTTCCGGCCGGCAAGGGCGGCGTGGCGCCGTCCAGCGCCAGCGCCGCGGGCCTGGCGCTGTCGTCGCTGACAGCGGAAACCAAGAAGACCTACAATGTCGCCGATGCGCTCTCTTCGGGCGCGGTCATCACCAAGGTCGACCCCGACAGTGATGCCGCCGAAAAGGGCCTGCAGGCGGGCGATGTGGTGCTGAAGATCGGCAACCGCACCGTGCGCAGCCCGGCCGATTTCCAGTCGGGCGTGACGGACGCCAAGAAGGGCGGCCGCACCAGCGTCTTGCTGCTGGTGGCGCGCAGCCAGGGCGGCACCTCCTTTGTCGCCATCGACGTCGAGAAGTCGTGATGCTGCGGGGCGCGGACTTCCAGTCCGCGCCCTTCTCATTTTCTTCAGGCATTTATCGGGAGAGTGAATGCGTATTCTCGTAGTCGAGGACGATCTGGAAGCGCAGCGTTATCTGGTGCAGGGCCTGAAGGAATCCGGCCATGTGGTGGACGAGGCGTCGGACGGTGAAACCGGCCTGTCGCTGTCGCTGTCGCGCTCCTATGACGTGGCGATCATCGACCGCATGCTGCCCAAGATGGATGGGCTGAAGGTGGTGGCCGAAATGCGCGAGCACGGCAATTCCACGCCTGTGCTGTTCCTCTCCGCTTTGTCGGAAGTGGACGACCGGGTGAAGGGCCTCAAGGCCGGGGGCGATGATTATCTCGCCAAGCCCTATGCCTTTGTCGAACTGCTGGCGCGGATCGACGCGCTGCTGCGCCGCCGCACGCCTGCCGGCGTGAAGACGCGTCTGGGCGTGGGCGACCTGGAGCTGGACCTTTTGACCCGCGCCGCCAAGCGCAGCGGCACCGATATCGAGCTGCAGCCGCGCGAATTCCGCCTGCTGGAATATCTGATGCGCCATGCCGGCCAGGTGGTGACCCGCACCATGCTGCTGGAAAGCGTGTGGGAATATCATTTCGATCCCCAGACCAATGTGATCGACGTGCATATCTCGCGTCTGCGCGCCAAGATCGACAAGGGCTTCCAGGCCCCGCTGCTGCACACCGTGCGCGGGGCGGGCTACATGATCCGTGCGCACTAAGCTGGCAAACGGTTAAGGCGGGGCGAGGGGATGCGCACCGGCCACCTGCTACGGACCCAGGCGTTCCGCATCGTCCTTGTCTATGTGCTGCTGTTCGCCTTTTCGGTGACGGCGCTGCTGGGTTTCACCTACTGGAATACCGTGCGTACCCTGGACGGGCAGACCGACCAGATCGTCGCTGCAGAAATCACCGGCCTGGCCGAGCAGTACCAGCATCTGGGCCTCCGGGGCCTGGCGGAAAGCGTCCGCGCCCGGTCCATCGGCGGCGGGCAGGCGCTGTATCTTCTCACAGACCACCAGCGCCACCGGATCGCCGGCAATCTGGATTCCTGGCCGCAAACGGTGGTGACGCCGGAAAATTTCGTCGAATTCGATTATGAGCGCCCGATAGACGGCAAGGTGGAAACCCGCCGCGCCCGGGGCCGCATGCTGCCGGTGACGGGCGGCTTTGTGCTGCTGGTCGCCCAGGATGTGCATGAGCGCCTCCTGACAACCCGCATGTTCACCACCACACTGCCCTGGACGGTGGGGCTGATCCTGCTGCTGGGCCTTTTGGGCGGGGCGTTGATGAGCCGCAACATGCTCAGGCGCCTGGACATCATCAACCGCACCAGCGGCGAGATCATGGCCGGCGACCTGACGCGGCGGGTGCCGCGCACCGGCTCGGGCGACGAATTCGACATGCTGGCGGAAAATCTCAACCGCATGCTGGACCGGATCGAGCGGCTGATGCGGGGCATGCGCGAGGTGACGGACTCGGTGGCGCATGACCTGCGCACGCCGCTGAACCGCTTGCGCAACCGGCTGGAAGAATCCGTGTCCCGGTTGAACGCCAGCGGGGCCCATACAACGGAAAACATGGCCGGCGAGATCGAGCGCGCCATCGCCGAGACCGACCAGCTGATCGGCACCTTCAATGCCTTGCTGCTGATCGCCGAAACCGATGCCGGCACCACGCGGGCGGCGATGACGGCGCTGGACCTGGCCTCGGTCGCCGCCGACGTCACCGAGCTGTACGAGCCTCTGGCGGAAGACCGCAAGGTGCGCCTGACCTTGGCGCCGTCGGCCGATGTCGCCATTGAAGGCAATCGCAGCCTGATCGCCCAGGCGCTGGCCAATCTGGTCGACAATGCCATCAAATACACGCCGCCCGGCGGCCATGTGCGCATCGGTGCCGATGCCGGACCGGCCGGCGTCGATCTGTGGGTGAGCGACAGCGGCCCTGGCATTGCGCGCGAGGACCGGGCGCGGGTGGTGGACCGCTTCGTGCGGCTGGAAGCCAGCCGCAACTCGCCTGGCACCGGATTGGGACTGTCGCTTGTGGCGGCGGTGGCGCATTTCCACAATGCGGCGCTGGTGCTGGAAGACAATGCCCCCACCGGGCTGAAGGCGATATTGCGCTTCCCCAAGGCGGCCTTGCGCGCCACGCCGCTTAAAAGCGCTGCCGAATAGTCCTCCGCCTGTTTAGAGTGGCGGGATGCTTCGTATCCCTCCCAGGCCATTCGATGAGGCTCGCGCCGCCCGTATCAAGGAAGGGCTGATCGAACGCGGCTTTGTCAGCGACGAACCGCTGCTGCCTGCCGTGTTCGGCAACAGCGCCTTTCTGGGGCGGCTGGCGCTGCGCGAGGTGGGCGCGCTGGGGGAATATTTCGCCGCCGGGCCGCAAACTGTCCTGAACGCCGCCATCGCGCTGGCGCAGGCCTGCGCCCATGCCGACAGCGAGGTCCGCGCCATGGCGGAGCTGCGCATCGCCAAGCGCCGCGCCGCGCTGGCCATCGCCATGGCTGATATCGCCGGGGAGTGGGACGTCAACAAGGTGACGGCGGAACTGACGCGGTTCGCGGATGCCTGTGTCAGCGGCGCCTTGCGCTTCTTGCTGCGCCAGGAGGCGGAACGCGCCGGCATGGAAGAACGCGATGGCGCGAAACTGGAGCAAGGCGCCGGCCTCACCGTGCTGGCGATGGGAAAATACGGCGCCCATGAACTGAACTATTCCAGCGACATCGACCTGGTGGTGTTCTACGACGCCGAAAAATTTCCCTTTTCCAAGCGGGGCGACATGCGCGGCGCGGCGGTGGATATCGTGCGCGGGCTGGTCAGGCTGCTGAGCGAGATCACCAGCGACGGCTATGTCTTTCGCACGGACCTGCGGCTGCGGCCCGATGCCGGCGCCACCCAGATCGCCATCTCCACCGATGCGGCGCTGGATTACTATGAAGCCATGGGCCAGAACTGGGAACGCGCCGCCATGATCAAGGCGCGCGCCTGCGCGGGCGATCCCGCCACCGGCGCGGCGTTCCTGGAAAGCCTGCGGCCGTTCATCTGGCGGCGCTATCTGGACTTCGCGGCGATCGAGGACATCCAGTCCATCAAGCGCCAGATCCACGCCCATGTCGGTCATGGCGAGATCAAGGTGCAAGGCCACAATATCAAGCTCGGGCGGGGCGGCATCCGCGAGATCGAATTCTTCGCCCAGACCCAGCAGTTGATCCTGGGTGGGCGCCATCCGGGCCTGCGCGTGCCGACCACGCAAGGGGCGCTGGACGCGCTGGTGGCCGAAGGGCGGGTGGACGCCAAATCGGCGGAGGAGATGAAGGCGAACTATCGCTATCTGCGCACCCTGGAACACCGGTTGCAGATGATCGAGGACCAGCAGACCCACACTGTTCCGGGCAGCGAGGCGGAGATTTCCCATGTCGCCTGCTTCATGGGGTACGACAGCGCGCAGGATTTCCGCGCGCACCTGACGGGCGTGCTGGAGAATGTGCAGGGCCATTATGCCCGCCTGTTCGAGCGCGAGCCCGACCTGACCAGCGCCCAGGGAAACCTGGTCTTTACCGGGGTCGAGGAAGATCCCGAAACCCTGAAGACCCTTGAGGCGATGGGTTTTTCCGACGCCGCCCATGTCTCAGGCGCGATCCGCGGCTGGCATCATGGCCGCATCCGCGCCATGCGCTCGCAGCGGGCGCGCGAGCTTCTCACCAAGCTGGTCCCGACCATTCTCAAGGCGCTGGCGGGCGCCGCCGATCCGGATGTCGCCTTCAAGCAGTTCGACCTGTTTCTGTCCAACCTGCCGTCGGGGGTGCAGCTTTTCTCGCTGTTCCTGGCGCGGCCGCAATTTCTCGATCTGCTGGCCAAGATCGTGGGAGCGACGCCGCGGCTGGCGACGTACCTCGCAAGAAATCCGGCCATCATGGATGCGCTGCTGGATGCCGATTTCCTCACCAGCCTGCCGCCTCGCGAAAAGCTGGATGCGGATTTCGCGCGGGTCGTGACCGGTGACTATGAAGAAATGCTGGATGCGGCGCGGCGCTTCACCCGCGAGGCGGTATTCCGGGTGGGAGTGCAGATCGTCGAAGGCGCGGCGCGCGCCGACCAGGCCGGACCGGCCCTGACCGACATTGCCGAGACCGTCATCGCCGGTCTGCTGCCCCATGTCGAAGACGCGCTGGCCGCCAGCGCAGGCCGGATCAAGGGCGGCGGCTTCGCCGTGGTCGCGATGGGCAAGCTGGGCGGGCGCGAAATGACCGCCAGCTCGGACCTTGACCTGGTGTTCATCTATGACGTGCCGCCGGGCGTGGAAGCATCGGACGGGCCCAAGCCTTTGTCACCGACGCTCTACTTCGCGCGTCTGGCGCAGCGGTTCATTTCCGCCCTGACCACGCCGACGGCGGCGGGCACCTTGTTCGAAGTCGATATGCGTCTGCGGCCTACCGGCAACAAGGGCCCGGTGGCGGTGAGTTTGGAAAGTTTCGCCGTCTATCACGCCAGCGAAAGCTGGACCTGGGAGCATATGGCGCTGACCCGCGGGCGGCTGGTGGCGGGAACGCCCGGATTGCGGGCGCGGGTGGAAGCGGAAATCCGCCGCCGCCTGACCGAGCCGCGCGCCGCCACCGACATCATCACCGATGCGCGCGACATGCGTGAAAAGATGGCGCTGACCTTTCCCGGCGCCAACCCCTGGGACCTCAAGCATGCGCCGGGCGGGCTGGTGGATATCGAATTCATCGCCCAGACGTTGCAGCTGGTGCATGCTAGCGCGCGGCCGGCGGTGCTGGACACCAACACCATCGGCGCCCTGCTGATGCTGAAAGGCACCGGCGCGCTGGCGGCGCAGGATGCGGACACACTGATTGCCTCGGCCCGGCTGCAGCATGCCTTGACCCAGGTGCTGCGCATCGCGCTGGACGAGACGCCGAAAATCGAAGAGGCGACGCCGGGCCTCAAGGCCCTGCTGACCCGGGCGGCTGAAGCCGGCAGCTTTGCCGATGTGCAAAAGCGGCTGGCCGAGCTGCAGGGCCAGACGCGCGAGATTTTCAATCGCCTTATGTCTGGTCCGCCGGCAGCGCAATAAGATTTTCCGGCGGGAAAGCGAGTGTCGCGTCCTTGCCGGACGGCGGCTGGCCGCTGACCGCCACCGGCTCGGTGCGTCCGGCGATCTTCACATGAAAATGGCTGCGCTCGCCCAGGAAGGTCCGGGTGACGATTTCGCCGGCGACGCCCTCGCGTCCGATGCGAACATGCTCCGGGCGGATGGCGAGCGCGATGGTATCGCCCGCCGCGATGCCGGGCGCGACATTGGCGCGGGGCAGTGTGACGATGCCGAGCAGACCGGCATTCACCGTCACGCCGCTGTCCGTCATCTCCTTGACCGTGGCATGGAAGAAGTTGATCTCGCCGATGAAGTCTGCGACCTCGCGGCAATTGGGGCGTTCATAGAGTTCGCGCGGAGATGCGACCTGCAGGATGCGGCCGCCGCTCATCACCGCCACCCGGTCCGACAACGACAGCGCCTCTTCCTGGTCATGGGTCACCAGCAGGAAGGTGATGCCCACCTTGCGCTGGATGGTTCTGAGTTCAATCTGCATGGCATCGCGCAGCCGCTTATCCAATGCGCCCAGTGGTTCGTCCAGCAGCAGGACTTTGGGCTCGCGCACCAGGGCGCGGGCCAGCGCAACGCGCTGGCGCTGGCCGCCGGAGAGCTGATCGGCGGCGCGCCCACCCAAACCTTCCAGCCTTACCGTCGCCAGCATCGTCTCCACCCGGCGGCGCAGTTCCTCCCGGGGCAGGCGCAGCTTGCGCAAGCCATAGGCGATATTGTCGAACACATTCAGGTGCGGGAAAATCGCATAGGACTGGAACACCATGTTGGTGGGCCGCTGATGCGGCGGCACCGTGTTCATCACCTCGCCGTCGATCGAGATGGTGCCGCTGTCGGGCGTCTCGAAACCGGCGATCATGCGCAGCAAGGTGGTCTTGCCACAGCCTGACGGCCCCAGCAGGGCGAAGAATGTGCCGCGCTCGACATTGAGGTCCACCGCATCCACCACCGTGTTGCCGCCGAACGCCTTGCTGACTTTGGACACCGACAGAAAACTCATGCACCCACCACCGGTTTTTTGACGCCCTGATTGCGCAGCTTTTCCGCGAAGATCACCAGCACCACCGAGACCGCCAGGATCAGGGTGCCCAGCGCCAGCACCATCGGCAGGCGCGCGGGAAAGCGCAGCTGGCTCCAGATATAGACCGGCAGGGTCGCCTCGGTGCCGGAGAGGAAATAGGCCACCAGGAATTCATCGAAGGACGTGATGAAGGTCAGCAGCAGGCTGGCGACGATGCCCGGCAGCATCAGGGGCAGGGTGACGCGCCAGAAGGTCATCCAGCCATCCTCGCCCAGATCGGCGCTGGCCTCTTCCAGGTTGCGGTCGAAGCCTTCAAAGCGCGCGATCAAAACGGTCAGGGAAAAGGGCACGCAGATCAGCAGATGCCCCAGCACCACGGAGGCCAGGGACAAGGGAAGGCCCAGGGTGCCCAGCAGCAACAGCAGCGAGATGCCCAGCACGATGTCGGGGATGAACAGCGGCAGGGAAATCACGCCCAGCGCCGCATTGGCGCCGCGCAGACGATAGCGTGTCACCGCCCGTGCCGCTGTCAGCCCCAGCAGGGTGGAGATCAGGGCGGTGGCGATGCCGACCTTCAGGCTGTTGACCAGGGCGTGCTGCAGGGCGCTGTCGGCGAGGCCGGCATACCAGCGGGTGGTGAAGCCGGCCAAAGGAAAGGCGATGAAGGCGGAGTTGTTGAGGGAAAAAAGCGGCAGCACCAGCACCGGCACATAGAGGAATGCCAGATAGGCCAGGGCATAACCGAAGAGCAGCCGGCTGCTTTTCATCGGATGGCCTTCGCTGCAGCGCGCGCCGCCGCCACGAACAGGCCCGCGATCACCGCCACCATCAGCATGCTGACCAGCGCCAGCGCCGCGCCCAAAGGCCAGTTGCCCACCTGGCTGAACTGTACCTCGATGATGTTGGCGATCATCGCGCCGGCCGGGCCGCCCACCAGTTCGGGGGTGACGAAATCGCCGGTGGTGGGCACAAAGATCAGGATGGCGGCGCCGATCACACCGGGCATGGAGAGGGGCAGGGTGATGCGCGCGAAGCGGCGCAGCGCCCCGTCGCCCAGGTCGCTGGCGGCCTCCAGCAGCGAGCGGTCGATTTTTTCCAGGCTGACATAGATGGGCAGGATGGCGAAGGCGGCCCAGGCATGGGCCAGGGTCACCACCACCGAAAAGGGATTGTAGAGCAGGAAGCTCAAGGGCTCGCCGATCAGCCCCAGCCCCAACAGGCCGGAATTGATCACCCCGCCATAGCCCAGGATGATTTTCCAGGCGAAGACCCTGAGCAGGTAGGAGGTCCAGAAGGGGATGGTCAGCACGATCAGCCAGAGGAATTTGCGCCGGGTGTGAAAGGCGACGAAATAGGCCATGGGATAGGCTAGGGCGACGGTCAGCAGGGTCACCAGGCCGGCAATCGCCAGCGAGCGCGCGAACAGGATGCGGTAGCTGTCCCGCCCCAGAACCTCGCCATACTGGGCCAGGGTCCAGCCGGACTCGAAGCCGGTCCCGGTCTGGGTTTTGAGGCTGGTCAGCAGCAGCAGGGCCATGGGAGCGGCCAGGGCCAGCCCCACCACGCCCAAGGTGGGAGAGAGCAGCGCATAGCCTTGCCGCAAGTTCCGCCCGCTATCCGCCACATCCGCCCCCTTCGCCGCCCATGATTGCCGAAATTGGGGGGCCGGGCGCAACCCAAAGCCCGGAGATTGTTAAGAGATTGCTGGGGGACCAAGGCCCGAATCCCCGCTTGAATAGGTGGGGACGATCAGCCATAACCCGCCGTCTTGGAGTGCGGGCGTAGCTCAGGGGTAGAGCATAACCTTGCCAAGGTTAGGGTCGACGGTTCGAATCCGTTCGCCCGCTCCAATTGTCTTTAAGCCGGGTAATGTCGCGCGGGCCCTTTCGGGCCCGTTGCCTTTTCTGGCCAGTCCGGCCCGCAGGGGTTGGCGCTAAGGCGCGGGGCCGGTTGCGGGGCGCAAATCAGCCCGATTTTGAAGTAACATTAGAAGCAACATTAAGTTGGCTTCCGCACCCTGGTGCGCGGTATTCGCTCGGATTCTATGAGATAACTCAGCCACTTTGCCCCGGCCCTCTGACATTGGGTCAATTTTTTTCCTTGATTCCGGGGAGTTCCGTGCGCGAAGGTTTGCGCAACATTATTAGAACAGTGACTCAGGGGCCCCATGCGCAAACTTTTCACCGCCGCTATCGCTATCAGCCTGCTCGCTTCGTCCGCGTCGTGGGCGGAAACAACCCTGTCGCCGGGTAAGCCGGCCGGCGTGCGTCAGGCTCAGATGGGCACCAAGGAGATCCTGATATTCGGCGGCATCGCCGTTGCGGCCGTGACGCTCGTTGCGGTCAACAATAGCGGCAGCGGCAAGCTGACCCAGCAGACCCAGGGCCTTTCCAACGTCACCAGCACGACGGCGGCTCCGTAAGAAGCCAGTCTCGCAGTTTCGCCAAGGCGGCGGCTCATGGCCGCCGCCTTTGGCATTTTTGCGCTTAGCAGGTCGTGTGGCCGCCCAGCGCAGCGACCGTAGGGTAGCTGCGCCAATATAACGGCGGGCGTCAGTAAGTCGTACGCCCGCCCGAAGTATCCAGGGTCGCGGCGGTGGTGAACGAGCATTCCTCGCTCGCCAGGAAGCACACCGCGGCGGCATTCTCGGCCGCCGTGCCGAAACGCTCCATCGGGATCTTGGAGCGCATGTAATCGATGTGGCTCTGGGGC